>Ga0209337_1001535_pt1 | contig 17468 bp, 14 predicted proteins | sample LinPmetageLP53_FD_184044 | JGI IMG/M metagenome (GOLD analysis project Ga0209337, IMG submission 184044) | Marine viral communities from the Pacific Ocean - LP-53 (SPAdes) (version 2) | ecosystem: Environmental > Aquatic > Marine > Oceanic | place: Pacific Ocean | collected 2010-02-08 | reverse complement strand
CTCTTCTAAAAGGGGTACTTTATTGTTATTTAGGATTCTCAAAAAGTAATCTTTGGTTTTTAGGTATCTTTTTATTAAGTTTTATGTCAAGACCTGTAGAATAATTTTCTAATTCACTTCCTGTAAATACCTTATTATCTACTTTAATAAAGGCATTTAACATAATATAATCTTTTGCCGCTCTTTCATAATCTCTAATAACCGACAATAAATAATCATTACCTTCATATTTTCCTGCTATCATTCTATTTCTAGCATAATAAGTATTATATACTGAATTAGGATTTTCTAATTCATATTGAAATCTTTCATTTAAAGTCATTCCATCGTACAATTTAATATGAGCTTTTACTTCCTGTAAAGCCTCATACATTGTAGCACCTTCGTGAAATGTTAAAGTCTTTTTATTTTTTCCTATAGGATAGTGTAGAGATACTTTTTTATTATATATTTCTTTTACCTGTACTAACTCAATCTCTTTCATATTAAGTCTTTTTCCTAAACCTACATCAAAAGTAAATGCAGGTCTTTGCCACGCAATAGAAGAACCTTGTAAAATATTTAAAGCTCTAGCTGAAAGAGTAATTTTATTTCCTTTACTATCTACCATTTTTGAACTCCAATGAGCTGTTGTTGGAAAAGTATCTTGTAAATCACCTAATATTAATCCTTTAGGTTTAGGATAAAAATTTCCTAATGGGTCTCTTTTTCTTGATAATGAATTACCATAATTTAATATAGAATATTTATTACCCATTTGTTCATTAATCCAACCTAACAGTGCATAAGGAGTAGAAGTTTTCATATGGTCAGTCCAAGTCATTATTTGAGCTTCACCTTCAGCAATTACTTTATTAGTCCATCTCCAAAATGTTGCTACTGGTATTTGTTTAGAACTTAATTTTCCTGAATAAGTTGCTAATTTATTTAAAGCCTCATTTGTTTCACCTTCTTTTGCATCAGTTTGCATTATAATTCCCATTGTATCAAAAAAATCTCGTGTCATTAATTGACTTGAAAATATATTAGACCATACTAAAAATCCTGTACTTGCCATATGTGTAAAGAAATCTGTTACCATAGATTGTTCTACACTATGTTTTGGGTCACTCCACATATCAGCAAACTCTTCTGTTTGTTCTTGAATGATAGCTGTAATCATAAATGGAATTGTTAAGGGAAACAATCTCATCATACTAACGTGCCTTTGATTTCCTTCATCATCAGTAAGAACAAAAGCTAATCTTTTTTTAGGGTCTTTATCTCTAACACCTGTCAGTCTACCATTCATAGCCATATATGTTGCTATACCAAATGTTGTTGCTCCTAATGCTTTTATTCCATTAGCTTTACTTCTAACTATAGGGTCAGACGCAGTTGTCATTGCTCTAAATTCCATATTTAATTTATTTAGAAAAGGAGTCATTTTCCAACCATCTTTAAATAAAGTAATTGGAGTTTTAAGAAAGTGCAAACCTGTTAATACTCTTACAAGAGGATATTTATTAGCATTTGACATTAACCATTGACCCATATTTGCCACACTTTGTTGTTGGTTAGGATAAAACTGGTTAGCATCAAGAGCTTCATTTCTTAATGCTCCTGTAAATGTGCTAACTCTAGCTCTGTAAGTTGGGTCATTAGCTACAGACTTAGTTAGCATATCTAAATCTAAAATTTCTTTTTCATTAAATGTTCTTGTTTGTCTAAAATTACCAAATTCATCTTCATACTGCATATATAATTCTTGAAATTTCTTTTCAAAAGAATTTAATTCTACATTTTGTTTTTCTAATTTTAATAATTCTTTATTTAATTTAGCTAATAATTTTTCATTAGGAACATCTTTAGCATTTTCCCATCTTATATTTTGTTTTACATCTCTTATGTTTTCTTCTTGTCTAACAGCTTTTAATTTATTCCATTTAGTTCTTTTTTTCCATAATTCAGGATATGATGCTCTAATTCTTTGATTAACTGCCGCTACTCTAGCCGCTCTTTGAAAAACATTTTTCATAAAAGCGTCACCTGATTGTAGTCCTCTTAAAGTAGTATAAACTAATTTAGCCAATGGTGTTAAAACTTTGGCAGATGTTTGTTTAAATGTGCTATCAGTTTCTTTTAGTTGTTTTAACCAAGTTTCCATACTATGAAGTTTAGTACCATCTAATCTGTGTTCTAAAATATCACCAATATTTTGTTTTGTTTTCCAAGCAAGTTTAGCTTTTTTAAAACCCATATTAAATACTCTAAATTGAGCTGTCATTAAATCAGTTGCCATTTGTAATTGATTCCAACCCTGTCTAAAATTACCACTTCCCATACTTATAATACCTGAAAAATAATCTTCAGCCCAACCCATTTGGTATCTAATTCCAGCCGATAAAATGTTTACTTCGTGTGTTGTTAAATCACCTAATAAATTAGCAGTAGAATATTCATTCCAAGCATCAAAGAAAGTAACTTTTTTATCTTTCATTTTTCTATTAACACCATTAATCATTTTTCTCATCGCAAAATCATTCATTCCACCTGCAACTTCAGCTAAAGACTTTAACGCATTTAATTGTTTATTAAGAGGGAGTTTTTGGATTTGTTCAATAAGAAAAGGTAAACCATCATTAATAGCATTATCTGTATCAATTCGTAATCTATCTGCATCAGATAACTCAGACATTAATTTTTGTTGATTTAGTGCATCAGATACACCTTCTATGTTTTTGATATGTGAGTTAGTTAATACCATTTTTTGTTTAATGGTACTTACTAATTTATTTGTTATTGTAAGTTTTTCTTTTGGAGTTACTGCTTCGTCAGCTAGTAATCTTAATTGTCTAATTTTATGTCCTACTGCTAGTATATTATGTCTACTTGCAAATATAGTTTTAGCTAAATGAGGAGCAACTCTATTTACTAATAATAATTCTTCAGCAAATTTCTTTTGATTATTCCATAAATCTAAACCTGATTTTTTAATAGTTTCTAATAATCCTTTTCTTTCTGTTCTTCTAAGAGAACCTTCTTTATCTAATTTTTCAACTATTTTTTCAAGTTCATTTCTTAAATTAACATCTTTAACTTTACTTACATTAATAAAAGGAGTTCTTCTAGTAAGCTCTTCAACTTTTTTATTAATTGTTGGAGTTTCATCAGGTTTTGGTTTTACCTTAACTTCATCAGGAGCTTTTAAATTTGGTTTTTTCTTTCTACTAATAGAAGTTAATTCATCTACTTTAAATAATTTAGTTTTTTGTGCACCATCTTTAGAAACAAATAAAACTTTAGCTTCATCACCATTAATAGACAACACTGTTCCAATGTTGCCTCTGTCAGGAGATTTAACTTTTGTTCCTACATCAACTGGTTCATATTCTTTTACTTTTCCAGTTTTTCCTGAATAAGATTTATTTTTCTTACTAGCCGCATTACCAAAATCTCTTGTAGTGTCTCCTAAGAAACCATTACCTTTATCATAAAATCTTCCTGCTATTCCTTTAGTTCCCCAATAACCCATACCTGCACCAACAGTACCTTGAGCCACACCACTTCCTAGTGTTGCTATTAAAGAACGAGTAACATTATAGTCAGTCATCATATTAGCGTCAATCTCAGCCGTTTGTCTAGCTAAATCAGCACTACCACCAATAACCATTCCTGCCGCAACTTCTTTTGCACCAATACTTAAAGCCGCTTTCTTTTGTGCTTCTTTTATAAAAGCTGTTTTAGCAACTGTAGTTGCAGTCTTAGCGGCTGTTGTAGCCACTACTTTTCCTGCACCTAAAGTATATAAATTTACGGGGTCTGCTATAAGAGCAGGAACAAAATCTTTAGCCCATCTCCAAAAAGGAATTGCACCTCTTCCCCAATAAGGAAGGTCAGCATATAATTGAGTTATTTCAGCCCAATCACCTTTATATTCAGTATTTTTAGAAAGAACATTTTTTACGTCTAATCCAATACCAACAGTATTCCATTCACTCCAAATTCTATCAGAATAAAATTTATGTATTAATTCTTGTTTACCCATATTGTTTACTTCAGGGTCGTGATAATTATAAAATCTTTTAAGTTTTATTTCAAAATCATCAGACATTAATTTATCAAGAGCCATTTTTTGTTTTTCGGCTTTCTTCATAGCGTCATACTTACGCTTCTGTTCATCACTTCGTCTAGTTAAAAAATCAGGATTATACATATCGTCAATATTAGGAACAGTAACAGTGTTTTTTTGTTTCGTACCTGTAAAACTAACATTTGAGTTATATATTGGTTTATCTATTGGCATATTTTATTATTTATTTCCTAATGTTTTATTTATCATTTTACTAAAATCTTCTGAAGACATATTAAAGATTTGAGCTAAGGCTGTTATAGATTCAGGTTTAAATTGTTGAATACTAAATAATAATCCTTGAGTTGCTTCTCTACCTAAAATAGTTTCTAATCCTTGTTTAAAAGCTACATTTTTAGCTTCTGTACTTTGTGTTTTTTCATTATCCCAAGTAAAAAGTTTATTTTCTACAATACTTGGTAAATCAATATTATCTGTAAATGCTCCTATAGTATCAGAAAGAGTTAAAAGTTGTTCACTATAATCTGTTGTTTCTAACTTTAATCCTTCCATTATATCTGTAATAATTTTTTCACCAAATTTAGGATTTTGTTGTATTAAAGATTGAAAACCTGCACTATTGATTAATTCCTTATATGCTTGAGAATTTCCAATAACATCAGTAATAGACATTAAATCTCTATCTGCTTCTATTTGATATTTTTGTATTTCAGAAATATTATCAGTAGGATTTGTAACTTTCATTTGTTCAACTACATCTTCAACAACAGCTTTATAATATTCTGTTGGGACAGCTTCTAAATCAAATCCTGCTTCTTCTTCTAATTCCATAAGATTTTTAAATGAAGTTAGCCAAGCCTCATTATCATATGTTTTTAATTTTTCTTCATACTTATCATTAATCCATTTTTCTTTTTTCTCAAACCAATCCATTTGGTCTTTAGGATTTGCAGTTTTATCAGGTCTTTGATTTTTCTTAGTCCAATCTATATATTCTGCACGAATATCTTGTTCTACTCTATCTGCTATCATTTGTGTTATTTTACCATCATCATATTTAGCAAGAGAAGGTATTTTACTTTTCAAGATAACTGCTAACTTTTTATTAAGATTACTTACATCTTCATCTTTATAAGGGTTACTCCAACCATTTGCAGAAAATTTCTCAGCACTAATTTGGTCTTTTAATATAGATAATATAGTAGGTTCAGTCGCATTATACTTTTTAAGTTCTTCTAGTAAGCCGTCTTTATGATTCCAATTACCTCTTAAAACTTCTTCTTGTAATGATAAAATTTCACCACTTTGTTCTTCAACTTTACCTTTAGCAGAAATCACAGCATTATAAGTTGTAAATAAATCTCCGTGCTTTTCTTTCATTACAGCAAGTAATTCTTTTTTTCTTGCTTCATCATCAGTAGCAATTAATTCTACTATTAAATCTCTTCTTTCACTTACATATTCTCTTTCAATTTTTTGATAACTTTGACTTTCTAAACTTACCATTTTACTTTCAATACTACCTAGTAAATCTACAGTTTCTTTTTTACCAATTTTAAATAAAGAATCTAATTCGTTACCTTTTGTATCAAGTCTTTTATCATAGATAATAGATTTAGCAATTTCTAATTCTTCTTGTGTTTCAGCATCACGAAATAATTTATAAGCATAATCATACATAGCACTATTAGCTGTTTCTTTACTTATAAAAGTATTTTCTTTATATCCTTCTACTTTAGGAAGTGCTCCAATATATGAATTAATAATTGCCCACAAGTCTACACCTTTAATTTTATTTCCTGCCGCCTTTTCTGTAATAAGGTGTGCATCTATAACTTTGTGTATACCTTCTATTTTTTTACTTTCCCTATATGCACCTCTTTGTTCAGCATCTTTAATTAATTCTGTAGCTTTATATTTATTAAATATAGTTGCAAATCCTGTAGTCCACGCTGAACTTTTGTCTGTAAATTTAGGAAGATGTCCCTTCCAAAATGTTTCAATACTTATACCATCTTCTATACTGTAATCTCCCGCTTCCTTTGCTTCACTAATCTTTTTAATAACTTCCCCTGCTTCAAATGTTCCTGCATATCCATCAACAACGGCTTTAGTATATTTATCTTCTAAATCAGGGTGTTTACCATTAATAATTTCTTTAGATATTTCGTCAGCCGTTTTACCTGACGCATAAAGACCTTGTACTTTTATAGCGGCATCATCTTGTGCTTTATCTAAAGAAGCTGTAGTATATTTTTCAAAAGCAGGATTAAAGTCTTGTTTAAGAGCATTAACAATTTGTCCTAATTCTGTAACTGTATTGCTTTTAGGAGCTCCTTTAAATGTTGCTCCCATATACTTGTTAGTTATTTGTGATTTATATGCCATATTATGTCCATTCACCTTTTCGTTTTAAATCTTCAGTTCTATAGTTCACTCCTGCCGATGCAATTTGTAATCCTGTCCCTAATAAACTAGGTTGAGTAGGAGATTGTAGACTACTATATCCTTTAACCATATGAGCGTATGCTTCATTCTCTTGATTTTGTAACATAACCATATCTTTATTATATTGAAAACCAATATAATTATAATCTAAATCTGATGCACCTGCAATATCTTGCATTACTCTAAATGGATTTCCAAATCCTGCGTTCATAGCGGTAGCCATATCTTTAGCTTTTAATTGTGTAATTCTAAATTCTTCTACAGCTTTTTCTCTACTAGCATTTCCTGATTCATTATCAATTTTAGCTAAATCGTTTAAATATGATTCATTATAATGACCCATAGCCACTTGATTATCAATAGTTTTTTGTTGAGCCTGAGCTTTTTTATCTTGATAATCTAAAACTGCTGTACCTACTTGTAATGCCGCTTGGGCAATCATCATTTCAGTTGAGCCACACATATTATTTATTTGTTTCCTTTATCATTAGTAAAAAAGGTAGTTTTCCTACCCCATATTGTTTAATTTCATTTTTAGGTTCAAAGCCTAAAAACTGTAGCCATTTTAATGACTTCCAATTTCGTCTATCAACCCAGTTATATATATAAGTATATCCTTTACTCATCTTAGCTACCCAGTAAGGACATTCTTTTATAAATTGTTTAGTATGTTTAAATAAGTCTTCACTTGATAATAACCAAGCTATTCCATATTCAAGGTCTTTTGTTGGAGTAACCCCAAACATACCTATAACTCCTTCATTGGCTGTGCCAATAATTGTATAATTTCTACTTCCATCACAAGTAAAAGGTACTACTAAAGATTCTAACGGAGTTGTTCCGTGAGAGGCTTTTACTTCTTCCCTATCTGCTATACGCATTTTAGGTGCTAATTCCAATGCGTCAGCTAATACTGCGGGACGTACATAGTTTTCTTTTTTCATTATATCCTTGTTGCTCTGTTATGATAATAACCTTCTACTTCAGCACTTGCCACATACATTGGTAAGTGAGAACTAGATGTAATGTCAAAAGTAAAATCGGTATTTCTACATTGTACTGGTACTTTAATTGTTCCTGAGTGTAACGCAGGAGCACCAATAACGCTTCCTGAAGTTCCAAGAACATATCCGTTCATTACAGTTGTAGATTTACTTCTATTATCAGGTGTTACTTCTGCTGTGAAGAATCCTGAATTTTCGTAAGTTAATGCTATATTTCTAACTTGATAACGACCTGTAGTTATTGCTAAAAGTCCTGTTCCAGTATTTTCTCTAACATATTGTGTAGATAAAGAATACTTAGATTCAAAAGGTGTTCCTATAAATAAATTAGTATGATTACCTACTAAAGTATATGTAGAACCACTTGTATTTGTTAAAGCATAATCTGTTCCATCAGTTTTATCAACTGCCATTAATCCTGTTTTTACTCCATACGGAGAAGTTAAAGTTGTTAAACCAGTGCCACTTGAATATGTACCTGTTACTGATACTCTTTTATCAAGATATACACCAAAACCTAATGTAGCATCTTTTAAATTTCTTAAATCTATTTTAAATAATTTTGTTGTCTTTCCTTCAGCAGTAAATAAATAAATATTACTTTCTATTGAAAAACCACCTAATATTTTAACACCTGTAAATTCAAATTTAGACCAAGCTGTTTGTACTTTTTTACCACCATCAAAGAAATATTTGTATATATACATTGTGTCAGCATTAGTTGCAGTTACATTTGAACCTGTTGAATAAGGAGCAACTTGTGCATCTGCTGTGTCAGAACATAAAATTGCTAGACAATCTTCAACTGTATTACTAATAATTTGATAACAATTAGTTGGTATTAAACTTTGTACTGAAACAGAAATATCTAAACCATCATTAGTTAATGTGTCATCATCAGAATAATATTCTCTTATTGCTGTGTTGTTTGTTCTAGCTTGAGCAAAGTATGCAAACTTTCCTGCCGCTACTGGTCTTACTGAATCATCGTGTTCAAAACTTGATACTTCATTTAAGATAGCAGTAGTTGGACTTATAGTATCTCCTGCGTGGTCAAGTTTATATTGAGCTGTATCAGAAAATAATAATAATGTTTCATTAAAACCAACTGAGTTTTTTAATGTATTAACTTGTGTACCTGAAGCCGCTATATCAATAGGGTCAGTATCTAAAACTTGTGTAACTGTTGTAGCATAGAAGTTAAAATAACTTGCATTTTCTGCTAAAATTAAATTCTCTCCTGATAAAATTCCTAATCTATTTTTGTAGTATGTTAAATTTTGTATTGTTTTACCAACAAAAGAAGGGTCAGGATTAGTGTCTGTGGCATCACCACAAGTTCTATCACTCCACCCTAATTTTTGAAATGTAAATGTACCATTATTATTATTAATTAAAGCGTGAGGCATTGTAGTATCTGTTAAACCTAAACTTGTAGCAGGTGCAATAGTTTCTGTCCACACACCTGTTCCATCAAATTTAACAAAGTAATCTGAAAGAGTATCTCCTTCATCACCTGTTACTTTAATAATAGTTCCTACTTTTCCATAGTAAGGTAATTTTGTAAAATCTTGTATTGTATCTCTAATCCCATACATTGCTGTATTACCTGAACCATCAGATGTACTTAATGTATAAGTTTTGGCTTGGTTAGTAATTTTTCCATAAATAACAGAATCAAATTGTTCAAAAGAAAAATAACTTGTTATATCAGAAAAGTTTGCTAAACCTGATGTTGAAGATAATGTTGCTCCTGTATCTGTTCTTATTGTTTTAAAACCAATTCCGTTTGCACTTGAATCATAATGGGTACTTGAAGTACCAAACATTAATATATCTGTTATTTTATTTGTATCTCTATATTTACTATCTGTTGCCGCATCATTTCCTGTAGGTACTTGAAATATAACTTCTATTTCATAAGCCCAATCTTCGTGTTTTAAAGCTACTTTATATTCTCTACCATAATTAGTTGACTTACAGTAAACGTGAAATTCCTCTATTTTTGCCGCAGTTGTTGTACTATCAGCAGTTGGTATAATTGATTTATTTACAATAAAAGTATAATCAGCAATATTAACCATACGAAAATCGGCTTTAGGATTAGTAGAATTAAGGTAAGTATTTCCATCAGGATAACTAACAGTTTTTTCATTACCTGCTAAATCATAAACTTTAACTCCATTATCATAAAAAGCACAAATGTATCTATTAGATTCATCTCTTTGTATATTCCATATTTTAGCTGTGTTTGGAAATACATTTGTAGCATCTAGTGTAGCTACATATTCTAAAGATGGTCTCTTTGATAACCCGTCTACAATGTTATTTTGGCAATTAACTTGGTCTTTGCCTTGATTAATTCCACGTTGTGAAGGGGTTTGTTGAGACATACCATTTAGAAAATTTGGTATTGATTGTGAAACAACTCCCATTAATAAGTCCTTCTAATAGTCCTATTTATTATTGAATAAGTGTTTGTATCACCTTCCAATATATTTGCATCAGCACTTCTGCTATCAGCTTGTCTAAAAGCGGCTAATGCTTCTTGTTCATCATTACCTGCTAATTCAGTTAAACCCTTGTCACCAATATATCTTGAAGCAAAACGTCTCGCTGATTTAGCGGCTATGTATTGCCTTGCGTATTCAGGGAGTTGTTCAAATTGTTGGACTAAAACTAAGTCCACTGTAGGTAGGGTTGTTGATGTGCCAAATACATCTGTATGATTATCCATATCGTATAGAAAACCATTACGAATAACTAAGTTTCTATCTCGGTATTGTGCAGATGCGTCTGCTTGAACGCAGTTAGATGGTAAAGGTACTTTATTGTCTGTGTCTCTTGTTAAAGTATATTTATAATGAGAATTAAAATTCCACCCCATTGATTGAACTGACATTGAAGTTTCATCTAAAATATTTTTAGCTACAGATACATCAGTAGTAACTGTTCCTGTTATACCATTAACGGGAGCTTCCCCGATAACCGATAACATTAGATTAACTGCTTGTAGTTCAGTCGTTGGTGTGATTTGAGTTGCCATTATTTTATACTATTATTGCTATTAATAAAATAACTGTAAAAGCAATACTAACTTTTTTATGTTCATTCCAAAAATGTTTCACTTCAAAAGCTATTTCTGTTATTTTGTTCATAATTGTTTATATCCTCTATGTTAATTAAAAGTAGAAAAGGGGGAAATTAATCCCCCTAATCTATAAGTTACTAAAGAAACTATTACGCTTCTTTAATTCCTACAGCCGCTTCAGGTCTAAGGACTCCGTGTCCCATAGCATACTTAGCAACCATTAATGTTCCTTGTCTTCTGATGTCATATTCTGACTCAACAGCCAAGTCCATAAGTTTAACAGTACCAACAGCACTAGGGTGTGATACAAGACCTTCATAGTTTGTCAGGTTAACAGATTGAGGCGTTCCGCCTGTAGCTGTTTGTCCTGCATCTACGTCTGAAGTTCCTACATCATCTTTCACAAAATGAGGCATAGATACTAATTCAATACCTGCAATTTTTGTTACTTTACCTTCTGCGATTGAGCCTCTACCACTAAAGTCTACGTTAATAGCATTAGTTGCATTAGCTAACTTGTAGTACATTTCAGGTGTTAGAAAACATTTTCTACCTTCTGAAGGAACGTAGTTGTTATCTAAGTTTTTAGCACAGTCAAATAATGCTGTGATAAACCCATTAGCACTTGTAGCCGCAGTCGCATTTGCGATGTCAGTATTTGTCACAGTTGAACCTGCCGCATATCCTGAATCAGATACGTTAGCCGCCGCTTGTGACGCTAAACCAATAGTTTGTAAAACGTGCTTATCTTTAACGAAAGCTAAAGCTCTGCCAATTTCAGCAGAGTACGCACTTCTTACGTCCCAGTGGTTTTTTGCTTCTTCAATGTTTGATAAAAACACTGAAGATGTTAAAAGGTCATTAATTGTAATAACCTTTTCGTTGTGTTTCACATCAGAACCAGTAATTTCTGCTCCTGCTGTATGGTACGCCGCATCAATTCTGCCCATTACTGGGAAGGTTGCTGACTTACCATTTGAGATAGAACGAACCATCTCTTGTCCGCCTGTTTTTGAAGCTCTGTCAAAAGAAGTAAGAACTTCTCCTGCAAAAACTTTTAAAAACAATGCGTCTTCTGCTCCTGCGGCGTTTACACGTCCTACAGAAACGGGTGTTGCATTTGCCATAATATATTCTCCTTTATTGAATTTATGGTTAGTTAATAAAAGCCTTGTATTTTCAGCTTCTTATACTAAATTGTCTTCCCGCAGGAAGGTCAAGTTAATCTACTTATTTACTTGGCAGTTGCCACGCATAAGCGTTGCACAACTATTTTTATTTTTTTTTCTTTTTACCTTTTTTCTTTTTTAGTTTTTTAAGATAATTTTTATCTTTTTTCTTTTTCTTTTTTTTAGCCATATTGTCCTCTATTATATTTTACTATTAGCTAGTTTATTTTTTACTTCAGTTTGATAAGCAGGGTCTTTAGCATATCTAGGGTCAGCCATAGCTTGTGTTACTTGAGCCCAAGATGCAAAACCTTGTTCACCACTAGGAGAAGATTTACCTTCTACTAATTTAGGTTCACTACCAGTAGACTGTGCATATCTTGCTTTAAGACCTACAACTGCTAACTTAACAGCTTCTAAATCTTTACTGTTTACTGCTGTATTATAAGCCTGTTTCTCCGTTTCAGATAAATTACTACTAGCCCATTCAGACATAGCATCATATGACTCTGTACCACCAACTAAGTTTTTAACTGTTGATGATTGTTGGTCAGCTATTGCTTGTTGTCCTGCAATAAATCTGTCTACGTATTCTTTTGGTATTCCTGCTTTTTCTAATGATGCGTATGAACCATCAGCAAGTTTACCATCTTTAGCAAACTCTTCAGAAAGAGTTTCCATATTTAAACCTGCTTTATCTACAGCCTTTGTAGCAATATCTAAATCAGATTTAGGTTGTTCTGCTTTTATTTCTTCTTTTACTTCAGTCTTTGAAACTGGGTCTACTGCTTCGTTAGTAGGTTGAGATTGCTCACCAAGTTTTTTCTCTAACTCTGAATATGATTTGACTAAATCATCAACTGAGTTGAATTTTTCAGGCAAACCTTCAGGTTTACTTTGTGTAGGCTTCGTCTCTTCCACTGGTTTATCAGTAGTAGTTTCAGGACTTTTTATTTCCACTTGTTCTACCATAAATTTTTTCTCCTAATTATTGTGGTTTTGTTATATTACCTGCAACTGCGGGAACAGCTTTTTCTGCCATTTGCATCATCTGCTGTTGTTGTTGTTGCTGTTGCATTGCTTCTTGTTCAGCCGCCATTTGCTCTTGAGTTTTAATTAAACCTTCCATCTCTATACCTAAACTGGTAGCGATACGTTTAATTAAATCATCAGAATTTAACGATTGAACTACTTGTGGATTAACCTGAGCTAAATTAACTATCTCAGCCACAAATTCTCTTAATTTTTGTAAATCATTTCCTCTACCTAATGCTTCAATACCTGTGATAATTGTAGGTGTAACTGCATTTTTAGGTAAAGGTGGTATTTCTTTTGATTCCTGCATACGTTTCATTAGTATTTTAACTAATGGAAGTTGAAACTCTTGTGATAATAATGAGTATATTCCACCCATAGCTGTTTCTAATTGTTCAGCCATATATCTAATTTCTTGAGCTGTAACTCTTTCAGCATCTCTTTGTATTGCGGTATGTAACAAGAAAGCATAAGACATTCTTTCTTCTAATTTAGCAATACTTCTTTCAACTACTTGTAAATCATATTGTTTTTGTGCTTGTAATACAGAGACATCTTCTTCTGAACCAGTAATAATATCACCATTTCTAGTTAAAGCTAAATCTCTTTTCTTTGTTACAGAATTAGGTTTAACCATAAATACTATTTTAGAAGAAGCCGCCGCACTTTCAACAAGTGATTGAGATAATCCTTCTAATGATTTTAAGTCTCCTAAAAATTCTTCAACATATCCTCTACCATAATCTTCACCATCAACTCTAACCATTCTTAAAGCAGAATAAGGAAGTTGGTCTTTAGGAAAAGTGCCTACTGATTCAGGTATTTTAATACCATTAACTTCTTGACAAATATAAAATTTATCATCTTCTAATTTATAAACGTGTGTATATAATTCTATATCTTCATCTTTTTTATAATCAGGGTCTTTGACTACTTGTTCCATTACTTCAAGCGGTAAACTTAATGGACTAATATTTTCTTTAATAACTATTTCTAATATATTTCCTGAAGCGTCTCTATTACATACATAATGAGTAATAGGAAATACTCTCATTGTTCCTTTTTTAGGAAGATAAGTTAATACATTTCCTGATACTATTAAATGTTTTAATGCTTCAAATACACTAACTCTTAAAGCTAATTGTTCAATCTTTTTAGAAACTTCTCTTTCAATATTTGCTAAAGATTTTTCTATTTCAGTTTTTAATTCTTTGTTTTGTTCAAGTTCTTCTTTTGTTTTGCCACTTACTGATAATCTAAAAAAAGGGGAATTGGGTGGTAGTAATAAAAGAAGTAGCTTAGACGCTAAATTGTTTACGCCTCTAGCTCCTACCGATTGGAAGGGGTTGTATAATTTTGCTGATGAATTAAATCCATCTACAGGTATTAAAGAAGAGATTGTTAATTCGCTACATTCTTGAGCTCTGTCTACAAATTTTTCTCTTTTCTCTTTTAATTTTGTATATCGTTCTTTAGCTGTAGGTGTTACTTGTATTGTTTCGTTGCTCTTTTTAATAGCCATTTATATCCTTATTATGAATACGATACGCCTGAACTTGAACCTGCTGTTGCAGTATTCATTCCAGTTTGTAAAGCTGATGTACCTGACTTAGATGCTTTTTTAACTTTCTTTTTAACATCTTTATCAGCAGTAATTAATTCAATAGGCTTTTCTGCTACTTCTTCCATTCTTGAAGCAACCATAGCAGGTGCTCTTTGAATAGGAGCAGATGGTGCTTTCGGTGCTGACATACACATAGTTATTTATCTATCCTCTCTTTTAGTGTGTTAATAAATCTTATTACATTTCTCTGTCCTGCTTTAAAATAGATAGTTTTAGTATCATCTTTTAACTCAGGAGATTTTTCAGGAAATAATTTATTTAAAAGTTTTACTAAATCGTCTGACTTTAAAGGTAAAACTAAATCTTCATCATTGTTATTTGCCATATAATTCTTCTAAAAAGGGCACTTTAGTTCCATAGCTTACCCGTGATAGTTCCTTTATTGTATTCCGTTGCTCTATTCTCAAAGAAATTAGCGTGTTCTACGCCATTTAATACCCAATCTAACCAACCTAAAGGGTTATCTTTAACACCATAATTAGGTTTTAATGATAGCTGAAGCAGTCTTCTGTCTGCTATATATCTTATATATTTCTTAACTTCATCAGGGTTTAATCCTCTAATACCACCCATTTCAAATGCTAAATCTATAAATTTATCTTCTAATTCTACCATATCTCTAGCTGTTTGATAGATAGTTTTTTTAAATTTATCAGTCCATACTTTAGGATTTTCTTTAATTAATGTTTTAAATAATTTAATCATACTTTCAACGTGGTGTGTTTCATCTCTAATACTCCAAGTTACTATCTGACACATACCCTTCATTCTTCCATATCTTTGAAAGTTAAGAAGCATAACAAAGGAAGCAAATAATTGTAGTCCTTCACCAAACGCAGAGAAACAAGCGATGTCTCTAAGGAAACCTTCAATGCCTTTACCTTTATCTTTAAATAAATAAAGATGTTTGTTAGACATTTCTTTATATTCTTGGAAGGCTTTGAAATCTAATAAATCAGATTCACCTATAGTATCATTAAGTAATGAATAAGCGTGAGCGTGATTAGCTTCTGATGTAGCAAAAGAAGACAACATCATTCTAACTTCAGGTGATTTAAACTTAGGAATATAACTATCTAAATATGCTTTAGCTATATCAACATCACCTTGAGTAAAGAATTTTAAGATTTGATTAATTAAATTTTTTTCTTCTTTAGAAAGTCTTTCATTCCAATCTCTTATATCTTCGTGTAATGGTACTTCACTAGGAAGCCAGTGCATTTTTTGCATAGTATCATACGCATTAAAAGCCCAGTCGTAATCAAATGGCTTGTAAAAATTTCTTTCTTTAAATAAACTCATCGTGTTAATAATTCAATCCCTTCTATAATAACAATCGCTAATAATTCTAACGCTAAAATTGTGTGGTATACAGTCCACAATACTGTCTGCTTATCTTTGTTTACATAAATTACTTTCTTTTTATCTGTGTATTCTACTTGTATTACATCAGGTGTTTTACTATTATTTTCTATCATTATTCACACGCTAAACAATCTGCATCAGGAAGAATCTCTCTTTTAATTTTCTGTGATACTAATTCTGCTCTTTTAATTGCTTCAGAACGACAGTAATAAAGAGTTTTTAATTTACGTTTCCAAGCTATCATATGTATATCGTGTAATTCTTTTATATCAACATCAGCAGGAACAAACACATTAACACTCTGAGCTTGACAAATAAACTCTTGTCTATCTGCGGCGTGTTCTATTATCCACTGTTGATTTATTTCAATAGCAGTTTTAAAAATATCTTTTTCATAATCTGACAACTCTTTAAGATGCAAGACCGAGCCTCTTTGAGAGACAATGGACGACCATATATTATCATTATTTATTCCCTTCTTTTCTAATAGTTTTTCTAAAAATTTATTCTTAACTAAAAATGAACCTGACATTGTTTTTTGAACATACGCATTAGCTCTATAAGGTTCTATTGATGGTGAAGTAGTACCACAAATAATTGAAGATGATGCGTTAGGTGCAATAGCTAACAGATGAGAATTACGCATACCTGTTCCTTCCATATCAGGAGCTTCTCCTCTTTTAATTGCTAACCTTTGAGATTCAGCTACAGCTTCTTCTTTTATTTTTTTAAATATTTGTAAGTTTTTTGATTTAGCTAACGCAGATTCAAACGGAATATTTTGTGATTGTAAATAAGCGTGAAAACCCATAGTACCTAAACCAATACTTCTCTCATTGTTAGCACTAAATCTAGCTTTAAATAATTCATCAGGTGCGTAGTCAATAAAGTATTGTAGTACGTTGTCTAAAAAGCGAATCATATCAGGAATAAATAAACTATCTTTTTTCCATTCTTCATATTTTTCTAAGTTAAGGGAAGATAAACAACAAACGGCAGTTCGTGTTTCATTAGTAGGTAGGGTTATTTCAGTACAAAGATTAGAGTGCTTGACACTTAATCCTAAATCTTTTTGTGTTTGTGGTAGTCCTTCATTTATAGTATCTGTAAAGCAGACATAAGGCTCACCTGTTGCTACACGATTCTCTAAAATTTTTTGCCACAAATCTCGTGCAGATATTGTTCTTACTTTTAATTTTGTATGTGGGTCTATTAAATCCCAACTGTCATCATAAGTAGGTTCTTTAATACATTTATCTATAAGCTCCATAAAAGTATTAGGAATATTTACTCCGTGATGTAGGTTTAAACATTTTCTATGTATGTCACCACCACTAGGTTTTCTTATATCTAAAAATTCTAATATTTCAGGGTGTGTTATATCCATATAAGCGGCATAACTTCCTCTTCTAGTTTTACCTTGTGAGAAAGCTAACATTTCTGAATCTACAACGTGCATAAAAGGGACAACACCTGAAGATTGAGAACCACCTGAAGTTGATGTACCATCAGACCTAACATCTCCCCAATATCCTGCAATACCACCACCAACAGAAGCTAACCAAGCATTTTCTGTATAGTGTTCAGCAAGTTCACCTCTACTGTCACCAACATAACTTAAAAAACAAGAGATAGGCATACCTCTTTTAGTACCTGCATT
>Ga0209337_1001534_pt1 | contig 17480 bp, 1 predicted proteins | sample LinPmetageLP53_FD_184044 | JGI IMG/M metagenome (GOLD analysis project Ga0209337, IMG submission 184044) | Marine viral communities from the Pacific Ocean - LP-53 (SPAdes) (version 2) | ecosystem: Environmental > Aquatic > Marine > Oceanic | place: Pacific Ocean | collected 2010-02-08 | reverse complement strand
CTAGCTCAGGCAGATAATGATGTATTAGGTATGGCTAGATTTGGTAATGAGATGAGTGACTTTTTAAAGAAAGCACAAACAGGTAATGGTGAAGAAACTGAAACTGATACAAATACTTCTACTCAAACGTATTTAATTATGGGACAACCTGTGGATAGAGCTAGATATATTGACTATTCAATTAGAAATAATATGCATAGAGATTTTGATGGTGTAGTAGATCCAAAATTTATAGAAGGGTTATCTGATGATGAGATCAAAATGTATGGTAAAGCTTTAGTAGATAGAAAAGATTATGATGTCTTTGATATGTCTAACGGTAGTATTGGAAATACGATGGGAAAAAATAAATTTGAAGATTTAAGTATAACAGAAGAACAATTTAATGAAAGGTATGGTGGTGTTAATAATGCTGCATCTGAACAAGTAACAACTGTTGTTGATGATAATGTTGAAGCTGTAGAATCTAGTGCCCAAACACAAAATACAACAAGCACAGATACTTTTGATCCATTAAGTTATTTTCCAGAGGGTAGTGATACATATAAACTTATTCAAGAGAAACAATCTAAAGGTTTTGAATTTTCTTTTACTGATGAAGGTAAGCTTAGATATTATAAACCCGCATCATCTAATTTTGAAGGTAGAGAGGGTAGTAGTCAAACTAGTGCAATAGATATTATAGGCTCAGATGTTGAAGGAGATCCAATATATAGTGAAGATGAAAGAGGTACCGGAGAGGTTATTAATCAATCAGACATAGGTTATTTTGACTATGGTATGTATTCAGATGGTAATATACCAGGAACACAATATTCTACAGGTAATCAAGAAAGTTGGTATGGTTCAGATGCTTTTAGCTCAGATGAAGCTAAGGAAGATTGGATGAGAAGAAATGGTAAGATAGCTGAAAAAATAGAAGGTTTTGATTATAATAAAGGAAAAAATGATCCACAATGGTTAGAGTTTCAAAAACTATATGAAGAAGAAAGAAAGAAATTTTATGAAAAAGTAGGTGCACCATATAGATCTTATTTTGGATCCGGTGAAACTGGATCAGATTTAGATGGTAAAGCAGGTGCTAAAGTATTTAATGCTCCTGGATTTGATATAGACTTTACAGCTGCAGAAGAAGGATTTATTGATATACCAGAAGTAAAAGAAAAAGAAGAAATTGTAATTTCTGAATTAGAAACTACACCTGGTCCTATAAAAGAAGTATGGAAGCAAGATCAAAATAACTTAATGGCTTTAGCAGCTATACAAGATGATTTATATTTACCTTGGTCACCTAAGTTAGAAGAACAAAAAATTGACTATGTATTAGATGACTATACTGGTAAAGTAAATGCAATTATGGGTGCTCAAAATACTATGGCTAGCGCATTAGGTGCTGCTGGTGGTCCTCAAGCAATAGCAAGAAGTAATATTCAAGGTAAAAGTCTTAATGCAATTTCACAAGCTATTGACAGAACTAATAAAACTAATATAAATATTATGAACCGTGCAGCATCACAGCAAGCACAAATGGATGCACAGATTGATATGAGAAATAAAGCCATTGATAAAGGTTTATATGATGATACAGTATTTGCATTACAAGAAAAGCAAAATTTTGATAATGAAAAGATTGCTAAAAACAATGAACTCTTTAATGCAATGATGACAAATGCATCTAATACATATAACTTAAATACTTTATATCCTTATTTTAATACTAATCCACAAGGATATGGGGATGTTGAATTTACTGAAAATGGTAAACAACTATATAAAGCAAATCAGGTAGATCAACAAGAAGCTTTTTTAGATGCATATACTAAACTAAGAAAGAATTTACCTGCAGATCAAAAGATAGATGCTGCTTTTTTAGATAGGTACTTATCTTTAGGTACTAATAGCATACCTGCTATTGGAAGTACAAAAGGTCAAGTGGATATGCAACAACGTGGTATACCTGGATATCCTGGGTCAAATGTACAATTGCAGAAAGGGAAAGAAATAAAAAAATTACCAAAATCATTTCCATTTTATGGTGGAAAGATGGGGGTATAAACTTAAACAGTTTATAATGAATACTTTGTAAACTTATTAAATTATATTAATTTTGAATTATGGCAACATATATTAAAGGAAGCAAATCCTACGTACCGGATATCAAACCATTTACTCCGGATTATAAATTTTTGTCTGCTGTACTAGAGGCAAGAACAGATAAGTATGATGCTAATTTTAAAGCAACAAATGACATATACAATAAAGTTGTGTATGCTGATTTATCTAGAGAAGATACAAAAGAACGTAGAGATCAGTTTGCTGAACAAATAGGTCCACAAATAGAAAAGATATCAGGAATGGATTTGTCATTACAGCAGAATGCTGATAATGCAAGTAGTGTATTTGCACCCTTTTATCAAGATGATTTAACAGTAAAAGATATTGTGTTTACATCTAAGTATAGAGATGAAATGGCATACGCCAACAGATTGCTTGATTCAACTGATCCAAAAATGCATGAACAATACTGGGAAACTGGTATAAGAGGTATGCAATATAGAATGGATGATTTTATAAATGGATCAGAACAAAAAGCTTTACAAGCACAATTACCTAAGTATATTGGAGATGCAGATTTATTTGAATTAGCAACTGAGTATTTAGAAAGTATGGACCCTCCACTTAAAATGAAAATAGATCATTATGGTGAAAATGCAGATGGTACTGCTAATACAGATTGGATTATAACTGAGCAGAATGGCAGACTAATTACAGGAGCTGCATTACAGGCTGTACAGTCAGCATTGTTAGATAACCCAACAGTACAGAGAGCATATCAAGAAGATGCTTTTGTAAAGAGTAGGGATTTTGCATCACAAGGAATGCAAGCTGGTCAATTTACATCAATTGATCAAGGTCAAGAAGCATGGGCACAAGAAACTATTTCAAGAATTAATGAGTTAAATACACCAGAAATTCAAGAAGCAACTAAAGAATTAAAAAAAGCTCAAAATGCAAATGTGAACTGGTTAAACTATCAAGAAAATAATGGTATTGTTCCTGGGTCAGACTTAGAAGAAGCAATGGTAGAACAGCAAAGTGCTGCAGAAGCTATGCAAGCTGCATTAGAAGCTAAGGTTGAAATACAAACTTTAGCTAATACTCCATCAAAGAGTTTACAAGGAACACTTAATAAAGCATATAATCTACTAATGAACTACAATATTAGTGGAGATTTAAAAAAAGCTGCTGTTAATTTTAGTGCACGTGATCAAGAGTACACTATGGAAGCTAGTGATTTTGCTTTAAAAGAAAAACAATTCAAGTATGATATGGCTAAAATAAGAGCCAATGCAGAAAATGATATGTTGTTACAAGCTCAGAAATCTAAAGATGATAAAGAATTAGCAAGACTTAAAGGTGAGATTGTTGAAGATGAAAATCCTAATTCTCTTCCCTCATTGTTAAAAGGTACTAATCAATCTTTTGGTGATGCTTCAACATTTGCAGCAGCTACAGATGAAGATGGAGATATTGATCCAGATACTGATGTTACTGTTATGAATAATCAAGCATTTTTACGTAGAGATAATGCATTATTTTTAAGACAAGTAGATAATATTCTTGCGGCAAAACAAATTATAAACCCAAGAGGGGATACAGCTGCTGAAAATGGCACCTATGGTGTTAAAATTATACAAAATGGTAAAGAAGTAGAGTTTAGAGGAACTATTGCACAAATAAAAGAAAAGCTTACAGCTCCTACAATTGAGGGTGAAGGTGAAGAGTCTAAGATTACAGGGTATGCAAATAGAAATTTAGTATCTGGTTTATATGATAAAACTAGAAATGCTTTTGTAGATACATATAATCAGACTAAACAAAATGCAAATTTAACAGGTGTTGATGCAAACTTTGCACCTTATCAAGATTTATATGATGCAATGGTTGGTCCAAATAATAGTACAGATATTCAAATGAAAGGTCTGAGTACAGCAATGACTAGTGTACTTAAGAATCATAGAGAGACATATGATCTTATGAAAGCTAATTTAGAAAGCAGAGGTGAATCAGGATTTGATAAAAATTCTAAAATTCTTGCTGATGCTGGTTTTCCATCTATTATGAATGATCAAAATCAAATTATACCTAAAGAAGAATATTTTAAAATAGTACAAAATAAAATAGCTAGAGGAGAAATTAAAAATCCTGATTTAGTGGGATGGGATGGTGTGATGAATGATAAGTATATGATAGATGAAGTTGAAACTGAATTTTATATGGGTAAATCAGGAGAAGGTCCTAATGTTATGAAAACAAGATCACGTAAAACAGGAAGGAGAGTACCTGATTATAAAGAAATTAATAAAGAAGCTTCAGAATATTATAATAACTTGTATCAATTGTTTCAACAAGGATTAATAGGAACCCAAGGAGATTTAGCTACAGGTACAGTTGATAGTATGTTAGGTGGTTATGGAGATAAATCAGATGGATTAAAATTATCACCTACATATAATTATACAATAAACCCTTTAACACGTAATAAACAAGGTGAAGCAGAATTAGGCAACTTATTACAACAAATAAACACACTAGAAAAAAACGGTACTCCATATGGTTTAATAGCAGGTAGTATAGATGATGTAGATAATATTTTGATTGCTGATCCAAAAGCACAAAAAGCATGGAATTTATATAAAGAAGATTTAAATACTTGGTATAATAATCCTAAAAGATCTAATACAGATGCTATAGCTCCTATTGCAGCTTTACAGTATAAACCAATTTATGGTAGATCTGAAGATGGTAATAAGACTACAGCAGGTTATCAAGTTATATTTAGTGGTGAATGGCTGGCTTCTAAAGTTAAAGGTGGTTCTGATGTAAGTGCTCAATATGGTGCTTTAACAACTGATGATATTAAATATTTATCAGATGCCGGAGGTAATGAAGCAGTTGGAGCTGGTGTATCATTTATATATCAACAAAAAGAAGATACAAATATTAAAGCAGCTTCTAATCAATATTACTCTGCTATAAATACTGATATCATGTCTAGTGAGAATGGATATGCAGATTATACAGTACCAGATATGTTAACACCAACTGCAAAATATAGAATAAGCAGAGTAGATAATAATAACTATACAGTTAACTATACTATTAATAGATATGTACCTTATAATCCAGAAACAAAAACAGGAGGTAATTATAGATCTGAAGAGTTTACACAACCAATAGATATGAGTCTTGGAATAAGAGGTTTAGATCCTCAAGTTTATAAATTAGAATCATGGTTTAAAACAACAAGAGAAGAAAATAGATTAGCTAGAAAGAAAGACCAAGAACAGTACGGTATAAAATAAAAGACTAGATGAAAGAGCAAGGGAACACACCTTTACAGACTGCTGTAACTAGCAATCAAAGAGAAACAAGCGTAGTTCCAACTGGACAATTTAATTTTATACCAGTTGAAGATATGTTTGAAGGACCAGAAACTCAGTTGGCTGAAGTATTAGCTACAGATCCTGGCGCAATTGCAAATGTAGGTGCATACAAAGCTGATATAGATAAGTATGGTATACCTGCAATGGCAAGTTTAGGTGTAGCCAGACCTTCTTTAGCTACAGGTTTATTTGATCCTGTTAAGCAACAAAACCCTCCTCAAGATACATACAATACAGTAAAGAGTATTTTAAAAGCTGAGTCAGCTGGACCAGCATCAGATATTGTTGATCCACGTTTTGCTAATATTAGACAAAGTAATTTTTTAAGGTATTATGAACACCCTGATTTTGCTCAGTTAGGTTTTACTCCTTATGCAGATATGGAATCATTCTATAATGCAAACTCTACAATCTGGGATGATATGTCTAGAATGAGAGGTGAGTTTGGTAGTTTAGTTGGTTCAGGATTTTCAAGTGTATATAGAAGCCTTGGAGATATGTTTGATGATGATGCATATTTTAGTGCACCAGATGTTGATTCTGCAATGGAGTTTGAAGATGCTATGGCTATTGGTAACTCTTCTAGAGGGGGCGCATTAGGTTTTACAAATAATTTACTTTTAAATAGTGGTTATACATTTGGTATAATTGGATCTATTGCTGTTGAGGAATTAATACTTGCAGGTGCAGTAGCATTACAAGGTGGTATGAATCCTGTTTCTGACGCAGCACTTGTAGCAAGAACAGGTATGAATGCAGTAAGACTTGCAAAGGGTGCAAAAAACTTTTTTAATATAAAAAACATGCAAGCTTCTACCAGAGCTTTAATGAATCAATTAAAAAATTATGATGCTGCTAAATCTTTTTGGCAAGCAGCTAAGTCTGGGGGAAAAGTAATAGGTAATGTGCTAACACCACAAACTTATTCTGCACTTAAAAACTTTAAGACTGCTAAAAATGCTACACAAAATGCAAATAACTTAGCAAAGGCAAGAGCTGGATTTGGTGGATTTTATAGAGACTTTAGAGCAGTAAATTTAGCATTAGCTGAAAGTAAGCTTGAAGGTGGTATGGTCTATAATGAACTTGTAAGAGAAGGTGTAGCTATACAAAAGAAAAAAACAGGTAATGTTACACCTGAACAAATGGCTCTTATACAAACTCAAGCAGGAGAAGGTGGTTTTTATACTACTATGAGTAATGCACCATTAATCTTTTTAAGTAATCAAATTGTATTAGGGAATGCAATGGGTGGATTTAATAGATCATTGGGTAAAGTATTTAATGATACATATAAAAAAGGTTTAAATGGAAGACTATTTAAAGGTAAGGGAGTAAAAAATGCTACTACTGGTAAAATAGAAAATGTATTTGAAGATGCAGGATCTGGTATTAAGGGTTGGTGGACTAAAGTAAAAGCTGGTGGAATTAAAGGCAATAGCGGAATGGCTATAGCAGCAACAGCAAGATACTTTGCAGCGAATGTAGCTGAGGGTTTACAAGAAATAGGACAAGAAGCTATTGCTGTAGGTACTAAAGGTTACTATACTGCTGTAATGGAAGATCCGTTAGCAGGTGGAGTAGAATTACAGAATGATATGATACTTTCTGGTATGGGTTCTCAATTTAGTGGACAAGGTGTAGAGACTTTTTTATCTGGATTCTTAATGGGTGGTATTGTACAAGGACCTCAAAAACTAGTATTTCAAGGAATGCCAGCTTTATATAATAAAATTAGTGATCCAAAAGCATACAAAGAATTCCAAGAAACAAAGAAACAATATGTAGATGATTTAGTTAAAGTACATAATGAAGCATGGAATAGTACAATTAATGATCCTTCTGCTTTATTTGACCCAACTAAATTAAACTTTTTAATTCAAAAACAAGTTGCAGGAGCACTGAAACAAAATGCTTTTGCTCAAGATAGATTTGGTTTTACAGATGAAAAAGATTTTGCAAAGTTTCAACAGCTTTATACAATGTTTCAAAATGGCACGTCTAATTATTTTAGAAATCAAATTACAGATTTTATGCAAATGACTGATCAAGAATTAGGTGAAGCATTTCCTGGTCAAAAAAGTGATATTAAAAGTGGTAAAGCTAGACAAAGACTTCAAGATTTAGTAACTAACATAGATAAATTTGAAACTAGTTTTGAAAACAACAGAAATAAATTTACAAATCCTTATGATAGATCACAATATGATAAAGGTAGCAGAGAGTATATTTTAGAGGCCATTAAAGAAAAAGCATTTGAACATGCTACATATCTTTATATGTTTACAGAAGACGGGTTTAAACGTGCAACAGAAAGGGCTGATAGTATTTATACTAACTTAAGTAATGATCCATTATTTGAGAAAATGACAGCTAATGATATTACAGTTTTATTAGATATAGATTCTATTAATAATGAAATGGGATTATTATTACAAGACATTGCTGTTCAAGATAAAGATAGTAAAGAAGGCAAAAAAACTATTGAACAGAAAACAGATAAAATTAAAAAACTTCAAACTATTCAACAAATATTAACTGCTCCAGAAAATTTAACTAAGGATGGATCATTTGATAGAAGAAAAATAAATAAACTTACTACTGCATTTGAGAACTATGTTAAATTTATGGCGCAATCATCTAACTCTTTTGTAGATAGATCAAAGGTACAAGATGCTTTAAAACAAATGGTAGATTATCATGCACTGAAGGGAAGAGCTAAAGTGTATGATAAAGCTATTGAATATTTAAATAATCCAGAAAGACTTAATGAAATTATTGAAAGACAAATAGAGGTTAATAAAAATATATATAAAAATCTTACTAAAATACACAAGCAACAAATAGAAAAGTATATCAATATAAAAGAAGCTAATACTTTGATGAATAAACTATTTGAAGCAGGTTATGTTGGTGATCCTGAACAAGTCAAGAAATTTTTAATTACAGGAAATGTTAATGAGTTAAAAAACTTTTATGATGAACAAGGTGATATTGATCCTAAAATAGATAAAGTTAAATATGATCAGATTCAAAGATTGCTTGATGTTTATAGAAACATGTCAGAAAAAACTGATGAGTCAGCAGATACTACTGAACAAAAGTCTAAAGATGTTGAAGTAAAGGAAACAAAAAATAATCAAGATCAAATTTTAGAAGAAGCTAACATAGATGTTGTTATACCTGACACAAACGATACTCCACTATTAAGAACTTTATTGGATAGACAATACAGAAAGTATGCTGGTACTCAAACTGTACTTGGTGAAAAAGTTAAAAGCTTTGAGCAATGGAGAAATGAGGAAGGCTTAAACTGGCAAAATACATTTAATGCTTTAAAGAAATTATGGATATCAGGTAAGCTTCCAATACTGGATGCTAAAGGTAATCCTGTATTTGCAGAATTAACAGATGCAGATATTAAATCTGAAAAAGGTTTTGAAAATTGGTTAAAGAGTAGAGAGGTATTAGAAAATGATTTAGTAAAAGAAATCCTTCAAGCAGCAGGTATACCATTAAATGAAATGTATTATACTGAACCTGTTGTGTCAGATCCAACTGTTGTTACTCCTGCAGTGGCTAATGAAGATGATGAAATTGATCCTGCTAATCCACCAAAGCCAAGTGTTTTTCAAACTGGTACAACAGTAGATGTACTTAAAATAGTAACAATAAATCAGCAGGGTGAAGCTGAGGCATTATATAAATTAATTGATAAGAAAGGAAACAATGTATCTCCGGAATTATTATTACAAATAGGGATTACGCTTAATGCATTTGATAATTCTGGTTCTGCTATTGCAGCTATGAGAGAGTTAGATAAACGTGCACCTGATAGTACACCATTTCCATTTGATGGTCAAATGTTATTTCAAGGTCAGTTAGTTTATGATAAAGATGGTAAAGAATATAGAGTAATCAGCACTCCTAAATTTATACAGGGTGGAAATTTACGTTTAGTTCCAAATAATTTTGAAGGAAAACCTGTTACATTACAAGCAGGCCAATTTAAAAATGTCTATTCTATTCAAGAATTTAAATTTGATTTGTTACCAACAAATGTATCTAGAGTTAATATAACCGATATAAATAAATTATTCCCTCATGCTGATACTATAGATGGTCAAAGAGACTATAGTTATGCAGATGATAGACTAAATCTTATATTAGATAATTTAACACAAGAAGAAATTAATAATCTTGTGCTTGTTATTTCATCAAATGATATTGATAATAATGAAGTATCTAAATATATTGTATCAGGTAAAGAAGAAAATCCTTATGTTGAAATTCAACAATCTAAATATAAGATAGGTATTGCGATCCCAGATGGAGATACAAAAACAAAAATTAATAGAATTTTAAATGAAAATAAAATTCCTTTAACAGATAATGAAAATGGTGTTTTTGCATACATACCTAATGGGAATGTAACTATGAAAGACCCACAGGGTAAAGCAATAAAATCTTTATCTAACATATCTAGAGAACAAGCATTAAATACCATATATGTTAGTCCTGAGTTAAGAAGTAAATTAACTCAAAAAGAAACTTTAGAATTAGCAAGAAACAACTTTGCTTTAAATGCACTAATAGTTTCATATGCTGATGGTGTAATTAAGAATAAGGGTGATGTTAATATTGTATCAGCAAATGAGTTACCGTTTGGTTTAGGTTTTATATCTAAAAAAGGGGGTATGTCATATGACAATAGTACAACAAGATCTTTAAAAGAGTTACGTTATGAACATGCTGATGAAAATGGTAACTACTTTATTTTTGATTTAAAAAGAAAAAAAGGTGAACCCAGAACAGTAGAATTTATTACTTCTTTAGAAGGTGGTGACGGAGTTAAGTTATCTAAAAAAATAATAGCTCAACTTGAAAAGGATTTAATGTGGAATGACATTAAGAATGGTACAGATAGATATATAGCTATAGTACAATTACCTGATGGATCTTACAGACCTGTTAATTTAAAAGCCCGAACATTTAATAAATCTCAAAGAGATAATTTAGCAGCAGATCTAGTTAACCGTGCACAAAAAACAAAAAAAGAAAATTTAGATAAAAATGGTAAAGCTAAAGATTTAGCATTTAATACTAAATATAATGAAGAAAATATAAGAGGATCTGTATTTATATCAGCTAAAGAAGGCTATAGTATTTCTTTACAGGTAACTCCATGGGGTAAGTTACAACTACAATTATATAATACAGATTTAAATAAACAAATAGGAGAAACTATAGATGTAGATATACCTGCTGCAGATTCAAAAAGTTTTGTTTCAGATCCATCTATTAATGGTTATATACAAACATTAATTAATGATTTTAACAACAATTCAGAAATAGCAGCATCAAAAAATAAAATATCAAATAATAATTTTAGAGAATCATTTCCAACTCAAGTATCTGCTGCAGAACTTATAGATAATACAACAACTAATGTAAGACCAAGTGTAGTATTAAATAACTCTATTAATGCTATAGGAGAATCTTCAGCATTACAGTCTGAAATAGACAAGGATAATATAAAAGAAGATATAGTAGAAAATACTAAAACAGATGAATCTAATTTTACTTCAGAAGAAGCCGAGTTTAGTTTATTAGATTTAAGTGATCCAGCATTTGCTGAGTTTGCAGCTAAGGATTTTATTACATTACCTTCTGAATATATTAATCATATAGTAAATAAAATTGTTAGAGAGGGTGTAGATAATTTAACATCTAGAGAAGTAGAGGTTTATAATATGAGAGCTGCCACCATTAATGTAATGGTATCTAAAAAAGGTGGTGAAGGCACATCAACACCAACAGCATCAACCAACCCTCTTGATAAAGTTAAACAAAAACTTGAATCTCTTAAAACACAGCTGTTAGAAGGCGTAGCACCTAAAGATAGAGGTAAGACTCTTAGAACAAGTGAAGAGTATCAAAAATTATTAGCTCAAAGAAAAGCAATTGAAAAAGAAGCTAATAAAATTATGTCTTCTTCTGATTTAAGTTTATCAGATGTAGAAGATATAGATGTCTTTACTGATTGGGCTGCAAACAATTTACCTAGTTTTATTAATATAGCTGATATAACAACATTAGGTAATAATTTAAAGGCAGGCGGTGTACGTGTAGGTGCATTTGTATTAGGATTAAATCATGTAGCAGGTGGACAAGAAGTATCTGGTACTATTTATACTGGTGCAAGGTCTCCATATAAATATCATGAGGCTTTTCATGGGGTATTTAGAATGCTACTTAGTAATGAAGAGATAACTAAATATAGAAGTATAGCAAGAAAAGAAGTAAGAGCTAAACTTAGAGCTGAAGGAAAAAGCTTTGAGAAAGAACTTGAGAAGTTCAAAAACTCTGCAGATACATATAGTAACATGACTAGGAAACAACTAGAGAATGAATACTATGAAGAATACTTAGCAGATGAATTTGAAAAGTTTAAAATAAATCCTAAAAATACAAACACTGATACAAGTGTTAAATCTTTATTTACTAGAATTATAGAATGGATACAAGGCGTTTTCAATTCATATTCAAAAAATGAATTACGTACTTTATTTGAAAATATTGATTCAGGTAAATTTAAAGGTGCACAAATAACTAATAATGAATTTACTACAGCATTAGATGTAGGAGCCACAATAGAAGCAAATGCATTAATACCACATGACTCAATAAGCAAAGATGGTAGTTTAGGTTATATTTATTTAGATAGTGACATTGCAGATTCATTAATAAGAAATATATCAGCTATGTTTCTACAACGCATATCAAAATTAAATGAGTCTTATAGTCCTAAAGATGAAATGGATTCTATATTAGATGACTTTCAATGGTTATATAGTTTAGATAATCCAGGTAATGAAAATAAAACAGAGCTGCAAAAAGAAAAGTTAGTTGAAATACAACAAGCATTTGATAATTTTAGTAATGAGATGAGAGATCAAAGCATTCAATATATAAATCAAATAAGTGATAAGGCTAATGAAGAAGAATTTCAAGTAGAAGAATTTGAAGATTCTACTGGTTTAAGAACTACATCTGAGTATGAAAAGGATGCATCAATGATTGGTGGATTTAGATCTTTAAGTAGTCAGCTTAGAGCTTATATAGCAACTACTTCTGTAGAATCAACTGATTATTTTGGAAACGTAGAATTAACAAATGGTGAACCACTAATAATAGCTGTTAATTTTGTTGAGGCATATAATGGTTTATTAAAATCTGTTAAGAACCTAACTGATCCTAAACAGATATTACAAAGCATGTATTTCTTTGGTCAAGACAATTTAGAGACAGATGCTGTAGTACGTAGAATTTTAAATGATGTAGGAATAACAGTAAAAGAACTTTTAAGTGATAATAATATTCCTTTAGAAGTCAACTCACCTTTATTATTTCAATCAATACTAAAAGGTTTTGAAAATTTTAGGGTTGACTATTTGTTTAATGAAAGAGATAATGTAGGTAACTCAATAGTATATTCTGCATCAGAAAGAGATGATACTAACTCTCAATTAGATAGATGGAATCAAGGGTTTATTAGCAAAAGAAAAATACTTTTATCTGATCCAAAAGTAAAGACAGAACTAGAAACTCTACTTGCTGAAATTCAAAGTGAAATAATACCAAACAGTAAAAGTATTAGTAGTGCTAAACTTCAGAAAATTGCTAAAGAATATTCTGAACAATTATTTAATCTTTCTGGGATTAAACTTAGCCCTCTGTATCTTCAGTATAGTATGTTGTATAACAGAGCTGATTTAAAATCAGATCAACGTGCTTTTTTAGAATTAAATAAAAATGAAACACCATCATTAACTCATGATTTAGATGGTAAGCCTTATAAAGAAAGTTCTATTGCTTTAATGAGTCAATTGATTCAGATCAATAAAGATATCTTTGCAATTGATGAATCAGGAATGGATTCTAGGTTGAAAAAAATGGCAATTGGAAATGCACCATTTGATGAAACAGTTGGAGCATCAGTGTTTAAAAATCCCAATGGTGATTTAGTTTATGCACATCAACTACCCACATATCATTTAAAAAAGGTAGCACAATTAAATAATGCAGATAGGCTAGAAGAGTTATTAAAATCAGATCCTTATTTGGCAAATAACTTTTTATTAAATAGTTCAGCATTTAATCAGTTATCATTAGAATCAAGATTGCAAGTAATAAGAGTAGCGGGAAATAAAATAGGTGATTTACTATCAACTGAAGAAGAATTAAATAATTCTTTACAAGGGGTTAAACAAACTTCAACATATGGAGATTTTACTCCTCAAGAGTTTGCTCTTAATTTAATAAACAATTATGCTGGCCTATTAAATAGCAAAAGCTATAAAGTATCCAACGTAGAAAGTTTAGATGATGAGGGTAATAAAATTATTAGTGGTATAGCTCCGGTTCTTATAAGAGTAATGGAAGCTTCTAATACAGGAGATATGATTAATCTTCCGGTAATTAAAACTGTGGAAATGGTTAATGGTGAGGCTGTTTTAACTGAAGAAACTGTAGATATATACATTAATAAAATTAGAACTGAGTTTGCTAGAATAAACAGAGAAGCAAATGATGCAACAAAAACTCAAGAAGATATATTAGGATATACTGATGGAAGAGCACTTACGTTTTTTAACACTAAGACATTAATGTCTGCTGAACTACAGAAATCCCTTATTAATAGAGCAATTCAAGCAGGTAATGCAGGTAATGTTATTACACTAGAAGATGCATTAGCAGGGACAGTGACAGTTGCACCACAAACTAGTGGGGTTAAAAGTATTCCTATGCAACCAGATAATGTGTCTAAGATTTTATCAGGAGAAAAAACTACAACCTTAAGAACAAATGACTTACCAAGTGGTGTTTATAATATAGGAGGTCAGCAGTTTAATCTTACTAATAGAGGATTGTTATCTATTGAAGAAGCTGGTGGAGTAGAAGCCATTAGTAAGTCAGAAGTTTTTGCAAAGTCTGGTCCTAAGTTTATTACAACAAAAAACTTTCTTGCAGGTAAAAGCAAATTATATGTTTATGATATCTTACCAGCACAACAAACTAGTGAGGTTGCTAAAGAGGTATCTGGAATGACAGCATTACGTGATAATGTTGTTGATAATTTAGAAAACCGTTTTCAAGTATTTGAACAGTTAATAGATGAATTAAAAATACAAGACCAAATATCTAATCAAGTAAAATCAGGTCCTATTATAGCAGCTGGTGTAAGTAGAACTGCTCTTGTACAATCTGCTTCATTGCTAAATCTTAATGATAGCTATAGACATAACCTTAAACAGATATTTTTTAATGATGCTATAAACTCATACTCTATAAATGAGATTCTTTTAGGTGATCAAGCCGTATCTTTAAAAGATTCAGTAGATCAGATTAAAAGAGCAAAAATGCAAAACGGTGCATACTATAGTGCGTACTCAGCTATAACAGCCCCATCTCATGGCGTTGTTCATCCTGTAGATGATATAAGCTTAGTTACATTAGAAGAGCCGGAAGATAGTGGAATTGATATTGCGGATGCTCAAATGTATATTACTACAAAAGCATTTAGATATATGTGGTTTGGTTTTGGTAAGTTAACAGCAGCTCAAGCAGAATTAATTAACAGAATTGAGACAGGTCAAACAATAACTTCTGATTCAGTATTTGGAAATGAAGCTACTCCCCAAGGTTATGCTAAGATGCAAGCATTATTAAATTCTAAAAAGTTTGTTTATGGTGATGGAAGTACATTTCTTAAAATGTCTGCTTTTACTTTAACTCCAGAATATACATCTATGTGGAATGAAGATGTAAAGATGTGGTTACCAAAACCAGGAATGGAAACACTTCATAATTTAAGAGTGAAGTTAGAGGCTATTGAAAAAGAAAAAGAAACAATTGCAATTGCTGCTCCATTAAGTGCAGTTAAAATGAAAAAACAACGTGTAAATTTACTTGAAGAACTTGAAGATGGAAAACCATTTACTAACGGTGTTACTACATTAGATGCTAGATTTATGGGTCTTCAACAATTAAACCCATCAAATAAATTAGAGCAAGTTGATCCTACACAAATAAAGCAGATATTAACTTCTGAACAAAATGATGATCAATTTGTTTCAGCATTAAATATGACTATTGGTGAAATTAGAGCAGAATATAATAAGGCTGTATCAGAAAGAGTTACTTTAAGATTTAAAGATAAAAGGAACTTGATATTTAGTTTTGATGGTGCAATGGAAGAATTAAATATATCTAAAGATTCTGGTAAAGTTACACCTAATCTTGCTGCGTTTTTAGAGTTTGCATTAAGTGGGCTTAAAGCCTCACAATCTAGTAGCCAGATACTTGAATTCTTTTCTATGACCGATGGTGTACCAAATTATAACTTAAATAATCAAATCACAGTAAGAAAGTTTGAACAATTATTTTTAAGCTACTTTAGTAAAGGTGTATTCTCAGAAAGAACGCCTGGTTTAGGTCTCACATTAGTATCAGACTTTGGGAATAAAGTTTATAGAAGAGTATTTGAAATTAAAGATGGAATACCAATTAGATCTGAAATCATAAGAAGAGCTGCTTGGAAAGGAAATGAAAATGACTTACTTAATATTGATTCTTTGACACAAGAAAATATAGGCCCAGAAGGGGTTGTTGTATTAGATAGGTTGAGACATGGTGTAATGGAATATGACTCTAATGGTGAACCTACAGGTCAAAGGTATACTGAAATGATGATGCCATCACATCATAAATCTGTAATGGATTTAATTGAAAACACACCTTCAGCAACTATACCTGAAGTAATATCAAAAATGTTTGGTGTAAGAATACCATCTCAAGATAATCATTCAGCAATGAATATTAAATGGGTTGATTTTATGCCGGTGTATTTTGGTTCATCAGCAATGTTTGCTAGAGAATTGGTTGAGGTATCTGGTGCAGATTTTGATATTGATAAAGTCTTTGCACAGTTTAAAGACTTCTATGTAAAAGATGGAGAGTTTTTTGAGTATGGTAATAAAAATTCAGTTGAAGAAAATTACTCAGATTATATTAGATATGTAAATGCTAATGTAAATAAGTCTGGAACAATATACTCTGAGGCTTATTTAACTTATGATGAAAATTTAGATGCAGCTAAAATTGATAATAGTATTACAGATGCAGAAGAGAAAGCCTACTATCAGTTTTTAACAAAACAAAATATTGTTACAGATGCAGGATTAAAAGAAGCGGGTGTAAAAGCATTACAATTGCTTGGCCTGCCTATTACTAAAGCTCAGTATGGCGAATATGTTGCTAAGTTTGGAGAACCATATGCTGCTCCTTTAAATAATAAAATACTAGATTATAAATATGCATTGCTTGGAAATGATAGTGTAGCATCTGGTGAGAATCCTATTTCTTATTCTCCTGCTACATTAGATATACTTGAAAGTACATTAGCAACATTAGCAGAAGACTCTAATGTATTTAAAAATAGAATGTTAGAAGAAAACAATGATGTAGATGACTTGGTTGGTAAGATACTTGCTTTTAAAGCAAATAAAGGAGCTTCTATTGGAGCTGCCGTATTACCTAACTTATATCTGAGTTTGCTAACTGAATATGGTATTGATTTAAAAACTCCAATTTATTTAAATAAGGTACCATATGATTCATTTAAATATACAAAAGAGAATAAAGATAAGTCTAATCAAAGAAAACAAGATACAATATCCTCTCTTATTACCATGGCTACAGATAATGCTAAAGAGCGTTTGTTTTCTAAACTTGGTTTAAATAGGCATGCTTTAGGTATGGTGTCAATGATGACTTCATTAAGTATACCAATTAGAACATCTATCTTGTTGATTAATAACCCTATTATACAAGATTTATATTCTCAAGCATTAAATAAAAAAGATAAGTTTGATCCGGGTATTGAGAAATTAGTAGAAAATAAACTAAAGGAGATAATGGTAGCTGGAGAGGCAACTGACGTATCACTTAAAGAATGGCAATATTTAACTG
>Ga0209337_1001533_pt1 | contig 17483 bp, 26 predicted proteins | sample LinPmetageLP53_FD_184044 | JGI IMG/M metagenome (GOLD analysis project Ga0209337, IMG submission 184044) | Marine viral communities from the Pacific Ocean - LP-53 (SPAdes) (version 2) | ecosystem: Environmental > Aquatic > Marine > Oceanic | place: Pacific Ocean | collected 2010-02-08 | reverse complement strand
GTAATCATCAAATAAGTTATAATCTTGACCTTCATCTGTGTCTAATTCAAATACTTCAGCATAAGTTCTGTAATAATCTTCACCTAATACAACTTCAACTTTTGTATTACCAGTAAAGTTTGTAGCCGTTTCTACAAGATTTTCATCACAATATTTTTTAACTCTATCTTTGATAGAATTTAAATATACGTTTTTAGTCCAAGGAACATTTCTGAATATAGTATTGTAAATAAAAAATGTTTCACCATAATCGTTTTCATCTGTAGATGTAAATTCAACACCATAAACTAGATTAATTGTGTTTTGAGATAATTGTTTTCTGTTTTTGTTTGTCATATACGTATAGTATAACAGACTTTTGGCACAATTGCAAGCACTAATTGGAGATAAAAAAGGTAGGGAAATAGAGGGTTTTAGGTAATTATGTTCTTATTTTGTTCTTATTTTGTCTTTGATTTAGGTTTACGACCCATGTAATGTTGAGAAGGTTCGTAGTTCCATCTATGGCCATGATGTCCTCTGATATCAGCGTACCACATTCTTAATCTGACTATGAATTTTCTAATTGGTAATGACATTACTAATCCTATTTATCCTATTTAGACAAATTTAAATCCTGACTAATAAATTTACAAATAAAATATGAATCAGCAATATCTGATACTGGTGATGTGTAATTACATTCAAAGATTTTGAGCAAGTCACAACCAGTTTCTTCTTTAAAGGCTTCAATCATCTTCTCTTTATTTGCATTACCTTTACCAGTAGCAAACTTCTTAACTTGTGCTGGTGCAAGTAAATTGTAACGTAAATCGTTCTTAAATAATTTATACTTTAACAAACCCATGTTTTCAGCAATATGAAATACACGACCAGTTGATGCAAATGAGTAATCTTCTAAATTGATTTTGGGATTTTGATATTTGTCTATAATTTTTAAAAAGAAATTAGATATATTATCATATCGTTGCTCTTCTCTAGTATATTCATCATGTTTAATACCCACAAATTTCACATTACCATGTTTAAATGTATCTGCATACTTTTTTACATTAGTTAGATATAGAAAAGTACAATCATTATACCTAAAATCGTTCTTAGACACGTTAACACATATCGCTGGGCAACTTAAACTATAATCAATTCCAATCTTCATATCTATCTGCTGCTTCACTTAATATATCATCTTCTATTTCTCGTTCATTCATACAGAAAGGACAATATCTTGCCGTAAAATCGTCTTTAGGAAGATCATGTTTAACTACATAATCAGCACTACAATTTTCGCATTTTATATTTTCTTCTACACTCATTACAGTTTAAACCCTTTAAAAGTATTTTTCTCTAAGTCTTGTTTGATACCACCAACTACATAACTCTCTATTTCAGTTTCTTGTGGGGCATTCTGTAAGCCACGACTATTTAACCAGTGTTGTGTCCAAGGTAATGGGTTGTTAGTTGCTGGTTGATCGTATTGAGCTTTTAACCCTATTGATCTTAATCTTTTGTTTGCCATAAATTCAACATATTGATTCAATAGTTTATCATTTAATCCAATCATTGAACCTTGTTTAAACAAATACTTTGCCCAATCTTTCTCTTGTTGAACCGCTATATCATACATTTTATAAACTTCTTGTTCGTTATCTTGCATAACCTTAAGCATTTCTTTATCGTTTTCTTTTTTACGGTAGTTATTAATCATATTTTGAGATACAGCCAAGTGTAAATTTTCATCTCTTGCAATCAATGATATAATTTTAGCACTACCTTCCATAAGTTTAAGTTCACCAAATGCAAATGAACAAGCAAATGACACATAGAATCTAATACCTTCTAATATATTAACATTAATCAATGTGAGGTATAGTAATCTTTTAAGTTCTTTAATATCGCCTTTACCTGTTATGTAATACTTGTGAGCATATTCTATAAATTTATCATATGAATCGGTAACTGTTTTTGCTCTTGCCATAATCTCTGGTGTGTCAATGATAGTATCTAATACTTCGGTAGGGTCTGCATATACATTTTTCATTATGTAAGTATATGATCTACTATGTATTGTTTCACTAAAGTCCCATGCAACTAACATAGATTCTAATTCAGGTAAACTACAAAATGGTAAAAATGCTAAACAAGGACCACGACCTTGTACGCTATCTAATAGTGTTTGATACTTTAGATTAGATGTAAAGATATGTTTTTGTTCAGTAGTTAAAGAACCATAATCGTTTCTATCTTTTTGTAAAGATACTTCTTCAGGTCTCCAGAAGAATCCTAATTGTTGTTGATTTAACTTCTCAAAAATAGGATACTTTTGTTGGTCAAATCTTTGTATATTTGGTTCTTCACCAAAAAACATGGGTTGTTTCATCCAATTTATCTTCTTTCTATTAAAGGTTTTCATTCATCTGACATAGGACACCACGGTAATGGTTCCAGTTCCTCTTGCATTTTTTCTGATTCAGTTTTTTTTCTTTCATATTCTTTACGTGACCTAATATTTTCTTGATTATATTTTGGTTCTTTTTTTTCGTTACCTAATAAATCTTTTATAGGTTTTGATAAATTTTCTACTTTAATTCTTTCGCCTGTAGCAATATCTTTAGATTGTACAGGCCTCACAATCTTCCTCATCATCTTCTTTCTTTTCCTTTGGTGCTTCTTCTACACCGTCATGCCAACCAATTGGATGTACAGGTTCATCTATATCAGATTTTGCGTCATATGTATTCTGATAATATGCTGTTTTCCATCCTAGTTTATAAGTTGTCAATAAGTCTTTTGACATTACTGATAAAGGCACTTCATTGTCTTTATAGTTCTCTGGATTATAACTCCAGTTACCACTTATTGCTTGATCGAAATACTTTTGCATAACAGAAATGATATTAATATATCCTTCGTTACTTTTCATATTCCATAACAATGTGTAATAATTTTTTAATTTATTATAATCAGGTACTATTTGTTTTAAAGGACCTTTTTTAGACTTCTTAACTGATAAGTAATCTCTTGGTGGTTCAACGCCGTTCGTTGCGTTTGATACAACAGAAGAAGACTCACTTGGCATTTGTGCCGATAATGTTGAGTGTCTTAATCCGTGTTTTTTAATTTCTTCTCTTAGACGTTCCCAATCATAAGTATATTTTCTATTAACAATCTCGTCTAATTCTTTTTTGTAAGTATCGATAGGTAAGATACCTTCAGCATATTTAGTCTTTTCAAACCATGTACATTTAGTTTTTTCTTTTGCTAGATTATTACTTGCTTTTAATAAAAAGAATTGAAATGCTTCTGTCACTTTATCAACAATCTTTAATGCAGCTTTACTTTCATAATTTACTTGATTCTTCGCAAGGTAATGTGCGAGTCCAATATATCCTATTCCTAATGATCTTCTAGCCTGTGTAGATATTTTAGCAGCCTCAACAGGATATTCTTGATAATCTATAATCTCATCTAACGCTCTAACAGATAAATCACATAAGTCCTCTAACTCATCAAAGTCTGTTAATAGACCTAAATTAATAGCAGAAAGAATACATAAAGCAATCTCACCTTCTTTATCATCAATATGATTTATAGGTTTGGTAGGTAATGTAATCTCTTGACAAAGATTTGACATATAAATTTTATCTTTAAAAGAGCTGTGTGTATTACAATGGTCAATATTCATAATGTAAATACGACCTGTTTCTGCTCTTTCTTTTAATAAGTCCATAAACAAATCTTGAGCACCTACTGTTGTTTTAGATATAGATTTATCTTTTTCATATTTGATATACATTTCATCAAATTCAGGCATACCAAATGCTTCATATAATCCTGGTACGTTATTAGGTGAAAACAAAGTTATATTTTCATCTCTAATAAATCTTTCATAAAATAATTTAGATAACTGTATAGAGTAATCTAATTTTCTTACTCTATTATCTTCTGTACCTTTATTGTTTTTAAGTACAAGTATATCTTCTATCTCTTGGTGCCATATAGGAAAGTGTACAGTTGCACTACCACCTCTTACACCATTTTGTGTGCAACATCTAACAGTAGCTTCAAACTTTTTAAGGAAAGGAATAACACCTGTGTGTTGTACTTCGCCACCTCTTATTCTACTATTGATACCTCTTATTCTACCTGCATTGATACCTATACCTGCTCTTTGAGCAACATATCTACCAATGGCCATATCACTTGAAAAGATACTTGGTAGTGTATCATCACTATCAACTAAAACACAACTAGCAAATTGTCTAATAGGTGTTCGTACACCTGCCATAACAGGAGTAGGAATATTAATTTTAAATTTACTGATTGCGTCATAATATTTTTTAACAAAACCTAATCTAGTTTCTTTTGGATATTGAGCAAATAAAGTAGCTGCAATCATCATATACATAAATTGTGGTGTTTCAAAAATATCACCTGTGCTTCTGTCTTGTACAAGATACTTATCCATAACTTGTCTTAAACCTGCATAAGTAAATTTATAATCTCTTTCATGTACAATCCACATACCCATTCTATCTATTTCAGATTCAGTATATTGTACTAGTATATCTTTATCATATACACCTTGTTTAATACAGTTTTTAATTTGATCTATGAATTTTGGATGTTCCCATAATCTATGATATAGTTTTTTTCGAAGGGAGAATAATAATAATCTAGCAGCAACGTATTGATAGTTAGGACTTTCTAAACTAATTAGGTCGTTAGCAGACTTGATTAAGATTTGTTGTATGTCATCTGTTTTTATATTATTAAAAAATTGTATACCACTATTCATTTCAACATGAGAGGCACTAACTCCTGTTATGTCTTGGGTTGCATAACCAACCATTGAGTGAATTTTGTCAATATTAAGAGGCTCTGTTCCTTTTCCGTTTCTTTTTGTAACTTGTAGGTCGGAGGTCATTTATATCCTTTTCCAGTTATTGATGCTTTGAAGTGCTGTCAGTCCGCAATGTGTGTTACTACTTATAAGAGCCTGAACTTCAGTTGACGTTATTCCTGATATTATTAAATCATTTATATCTTTGTATTTCAATGTCTTAGGCCATACTGCGACATTATATTTTTTATTCACAGCGTTTATCATTCTTTTTACAATTTCTTTATTACGAGGTTCATTATCAAATACCATAGTGCATTGTTGTGGTTGTATTTTAACTTTAGCGTCAGCACCTGCAAGGGCAATAGCATTATCTAAAAATAAACTATCAATAGGACCTTCTGTAATCATAACAGGTTTATTTAAATCTAATCTATCAAGACCATATATCTTTTCTTTTGTTTCATCAAACTTAATTGTAATATACTTTGGTTGTTCTTTACCAAATGCTCTACCTTGAAATGCAAAAAACTTACCTGTTCTATCGTAGAAAGGTATAACAACTCTAGGGTGATCTTGTCTTAAATCAGTAAATTTATTAGGTACAATTGTATTAGTCCATTCATAAAATTTAGGACAGAAGAAAAACTTATCCCAATGTTCTTTAGGTATTAATCTTTTGTAAACAAATTGTTTTGCTGGGTGAGTTTGTACTAACTTATTAAATGATTCTAATTCAGATAATAATTTTTCATCAGCAGTTTTTGTTTTTAATTCTTTTGTTGGTGTAAAATCAAATTCAGGTTTATCTTTTGTTGGTTTACCATCTTTAAATCTTTCAAAAATATATTCTTTATATAAATTAGGGTCAAGAAATTTAATAAGATTACCTAGTGATTGTCCTACACCACAATTATGGCACTTAAAGAACATATCATTTTTTTTCTTATAAACAAAACCTCTAGCCTTTGTAGATGATTTTTGAGAATCCCCACAATGTGGACATCTAAAGTTAAATAAGTATTCAGATTTTCTTTTAAACTTTGGAAGTCTTGTTGATAATAGATTGATAAATTTAGTATCTATATAACTTGACATAGATAGATTATATCAAATTATTGGTAAAAAGTCAAGCGACTAGTTTAAAAAATCCCAAAAATTGCCACTAGGATTTGACATCATTAGTCCGATAATAATAGAACCGCCAATGATTATCCATCTCCACTTTTCTAATACACCAACTCTTGCTGATAATTGATGTTTCATAGCACGAAGCTCATTTAACATAGTGTTTTCGGATTGTATTTGATGTTCTCTTAATTCTCTACTGTTGGTAGTTATTCTGGAATGTAATTCTTTAAGATCAATATCCCATTCTTTTCTACGAGATTCCAATGTGATAAAAATATCTTCATCTGTTTGTTCTGCTTTGAATATCTTTTGTTCTTGTGAAGCAAGCATTGATTTAAGACTTATAGCACAGTCTGATAATTTACCTATTGCTACTTCTAATCTTTGATGAATTTGCTCACCTGTCTTAGCGTCTTTTTCAAGCAAAGCTATCTTTGTTTGTATTTGATTTAAATCATCCGACATATGAAACCTTTTTTTTCTATTTTACAACCATCAAATCAGTTTCATAATACTCATTATATTTATCTATTTCTTAAACTTAGCAGCTTCTTCTGAACCACCTGTAGCAGTTCCTTTACTATATGAGTGAGCACCCATACCAGCAAGGTCGCCATCTTTAACAATTAGATATTGATTTCTAATTTCTTCTCCATCAAAGAAACATTCCAATATCTCTCTTACACCATCAGCATATCTTGTTTGAGCTGATAGAGATGTACCAGATGTATGAGGTGTCATTCCATGATGAGGCATACTTCTCCAAACGTGATCGTTAGGTGCTGGTTGAGGAAACCAAACGTCTCCTGCATACCCACTTAACTGACCTGATTCTAACGCTCTAGCGATAGCATCTTTGTCGCATATTTTTCCTCTAGCAGTATTAATAATATATGCACCAGGTTTACATTTACTGATTAAATCATCATTAAACATATGTTCAGTTTCAGGATGTAAAGGACAACTTATATTAATCACATCACAAGCCCCTACTAAAGATTCTACTGAATCATGATAAGTTAAATTTAATTCTTTTTCTTTTTCATCTGACAATCTATGTTTATCAAAGTAATGTAGATGTACATCAAACGGTGCCATCTTTCTTAACATATCATAACCTATACGTCCAGCTGCAATTGTACCTACGTGCATACCTTCTACATCATAAGAACGTTTAACTGCGTCAGCAATATGCCATCCGCCTTCATTTACTATTTTATATTGATTGTGATAATCTCTTACTAAAGATAAAATCATCATTACAATGTGTTCAGCAACACTTCTACTATTACAATAAGTAACTTCAACTACATCTATTTTACGGTCAATTGCTGCCTGTAAATCAACGTGGTCAGAACCAATACCTGCTGTGATAGCCATTTTTAAATTTGGTGCTGATTCCATTCTTTTTCTTGTTAAGTAGTAAGGCCAAAATGGTTGTGAGATTACTACATCAGCGTCAACTAATTCTTTATCAGCAACGCAACCTTCAGCGTCTTTATCTGAAGTTACAACTAAAGTATGTCCTCTATCTTCTAAAAACTTTCTTAATCCTAATTCTCCAGATACACAACCAAGTAATTCACCTGGATTAAAATCTCTACCTTTAGGTGTTGGTAGTGTCATTCCATCAGGATACTTTTCTAATTTTGGTAAGTCTTTAACTGGATATGATTTAGGCATTCCATCTTTTGGATCATCATATAATATACATAATATTTTCATTATTCTTTTTCCTTTTTATCTTTCTTTTCAGGTTCATAATATTCTTTATATTGGTCAAGTAAATCATTTGTATGTTTTAAATGTGCTCTTATTTGAGCAAAGTTTTTTGCAATTAATTGAAAGTCTTTATCACTTAATCCAAATAATACTGGATCAAGTCCTTGTTCTTCCATCTTTTGGAATACTTCTTCTGCATTGTCAGAAGTAATAATAATCCACCTCAACTTTTCAAGTTCAGGCATTGTAGGTTTCTGTAATTCTAATTTCTGTCTAGGTTCTTCTAACTTAAATATTTTAAGTTGTTTCTCACCGATTGAACAACCAGTAAGTATTAGAACAGCAATGATACTAATTATTATACGGTACATAGTTTGGATTTGCGATTGACGGACACTCCCTATTGATTTCTGATTTTGTGGTAGCTTTGATTTCTTCTTTAGTAAGTGGTGAACCACCTGCTATCTCTACACAACGGATTGCTTTATCACTTGCACCATTAATTATTCTTTGTATTGTTTCAGTCTTTTCTATGGCAAGTTTACCAAAGTCACGACCTTTTTTATTAAATCTTTTATCTAAATCATCTAAATCTTTTTTAAGAGCTGAAACAAGTTCGTTCATCTTGTTGTTTGCTTTTAAAATTTCTTTAAAGTCTTCTTGTTGTTTAGCAATGAGTTCCTTTTGGGAACTCACCGCTTCTTCTAATTTGATTTGATTTGCTTTTAAAATAGCATTATCGGAACGTAGCTTCATTACATACATACCTGCACCTGCAAGTCCTGTAATCATAACAACCACCATCGCCATTTTTAAATAACCAAACATTTTATTTTACTTCCAAAATTTTAATAATTTAATACCAGCAGCTATGTCTTCGAATTTCTCGTTGACATACCAACCTAGCATAAAACCTAATATTATTCCTATTGTAAAAAACATTAATTTCTCCTATTTTTTTTGAAGTTTTGCTACTTGTTCTTCTAGTTTATTTATTTTTCTTGTTAGTGTGGGAAACTTTTCCATTAACTTTTCTTCTTTAGATAATACATTTAAATCATATCTTTTTGCAGCCCAATTATAACAAGTATCTACTTTCTTGTAAAACCATACACCCATTTTAGTTTTCTTAAACCAACTATTTGTGGATTGGCCAACTATAGCACCTACGATAGATTTAATTAAAAAGAACCACATTAAATATTATCCTTATTAGGTATAATAGACCATCTACCAAATAAATCAACTGCTTTCCAAGCACAATATATTTTCCAATTTGGCACTTTAGGGTCTGCGTCTTTCATTCCCATAAGAAAAACTTTATCAGCAATATTTTTAGCGTTCTTAACTAGTTCTTTATCTTCTGGTAGATGTTGACTTTTCTTAAACCAACGATAGCCTCTAATTTTTTTATATAGTAAATCATGTATGATAGCAGCTCTTGCTACATCCCAAGGAGCTATGATTGCCCATGCAGCTCTTGGTACAGAAGCAAGGTCAGTTACAAATCCTTTACCTACTGTAATAGTACCATTCTTAATATCAACATTAACATGAGTTAGATAACTTTGTTCTACTTCTGTTAAGTCTGCTTTATATCCTAAAGGTTCTTCCATAATCCATTTTCTTGGTGGATTGTATTCTGCTACTATTTTATTTGTAAATTGTCCCATTTTATTTTTCCAATTTTGATATTCTTTTAGAGTTTATCATACCCATTTTATTTTTAAATGTTTCTCTTTTCTTTAGTGGAGTTGCATTAGTTAATGCTGGTACAGGTACAACATCTTCCTTTTTCTTTAAAGAACGACCTATATTTAAAGAGCCACCAACGTCTTCTTTTTTTCTTAAAGGTCCGCCTTTATTTAAAGAACCAACACCTTTTAAATAACTTGTAGCAGGTACTTGAAGTCCCATAGCATATTCTTTAACAAATGATTCGTATGTTTTAGACATTAAGAGCCTTTTACCTGTTTAGCAAGATCACTATCTGCCTTACCCCATGTGCCAGGACTCTTAGTTGTGAAAGAATTAACTCTCGCAAATGCCCATTGTTGAGGTGTAGTACCAGGTCTATGACCACCTTTCCATGCAGCCATTCCTCTATCATAAACTTTTTTAAGAATACCATACGGCATACCTGTTTTCTTTGCTTTAGTTTCTAAACCTTTAATCTTTTCATCTAATTTACCTTCACCATACATCTGTTTAAACTTGTCTGTAAATTTTGAAGGTTTTGTTTTTGCCTTTTTATCAGCAGGTGATTGTTTATAGGCAGACTTATCACTATCAGATTTTTTACTACCTTTTTCTAAATGCTTATCGTGTGCCTTTTTATCTTTATCAGATAATCCTGACACATACTTTTTAGGTTGTTTTGTATCTTTATCTTTAGGTACAGCAGCACCTTCTGATTGTAGAGCAAGTTCTTGTAATTGATTTGCTCTTTCTTTAATCTCGTCTTTTGGATATTCTAAATCAGGAATAGCTCTATCAATTGCTTCTTTGATACCCATTCTTCTCATTAGTTTATCTTGTAATCTTTTTTTCTTCTTCACAACAACAGTAGAAGAATCATCACCTGTTCCTGCGACAGCAGTACCAGTAGCGTTAGCAGGAGTTTCTTCTTTAAAGTTTAAGTCGTGTTTAGTAATTGTGATGTCTTTTAATCCATCTCTTTTTAATTGAGCAGCTTTATCGTCTGCATCTTTTTTATTAGGATATGCTACTGCAAATCTTTTTTTATTACTTGGGTCTAAGAATCTAACAGCAAAACCTGATGTAAATTTTTCATCTACATCTTGCTTTTTAAGATACTTATTTAATATGTCTTTAAAATTCATTTAAATCCTCAGTAGTTAAGTAAGTGTTTTTATATTTGAAAACATCATATCCCATAATCATATCTGTTTTCTCTTTAAAGTTAATTACCTCACCACTATTTATGACAATATCACCTTCTAAATCATAAACATCACGTTTTACTGCGTATTTGCCTTCTGTTAAAGGTTCGCCATAGTTTTCATTTATATCAAACTTAAAACCTTGTTCTTTTATATGTTTGTAAATTTCTTTTTCTATTGCAGGATTGTAATTGTTTTGTTCTTTTAAAAATGCGATTGCGGCAGCAGCTGAAGAACCTAGTGGTCCTCGTATTCCTACTTTTGATAATAGTCTTTTGAGATTAAATACAAAGCGAATTAGCAAAGTATATGATTTCCTTGCTTCTGCTCTTTTTCCTGAAGGGATTGATTTTATGAAATCTTTTGATTTAATTAAAACTTTACCTTTATCGTCAATGATACCAAGTTTATATGCTTTGGTTTTTTTGAAAGGCGTAACTAATAGTTTTAATAATCTGTAAGCGATTATGGCGTCTATAACTCTACCCATTTATATCCTTTTTAATTCTTCCATTACGTTTTGATCTATTTTTATATCAATAAGATCCTTTTCAGGCATATAATTTAAAAAGATAAGAATAGTTTTTAATATACTCCAATGTTGTTTATCGATTTTAAAAAACAATAACGTAGTTGAGGCATCTATTCCGAACATATTTGACAGAACAATTATATGGTTAATAATTAGTCTTGACTTAAATTCTTTAGATATATCATACTTTCTAAATAATCTTTTCAGATATTTAAAACGTTTCATGTCGTCTTCAAATTCTTGTCTATCAATATCTGAAGGATTGTTGTAATGCCTTTTAGCAAATACCTCAATAGTTTCAGGTGTTAATATCTTAAAATCAAACATAATTTATTCACTTGTATTAATGTAGGTAGTAATATTATTTTAAACTAGCAAAAACTTTATATTGATTGTTCTCTTGTTTTTCCCAATTAAATTCAATTTTTAATCCACCATCTTTTTTATGAGAAATACCATCACCGTCTTCTATCTCTTTACCTTTTGACATAGGACCATTTGAGTTATCAGTAGTCTTTCCATATCTTCCGCCAAATTGTGTTAATTCAACAGTTGTTTTTCCTTTATCACCAGTAATTTTTGGTTCAATAAAGTTTAATCCTACTATGCCCAATTTATTATTCATTTGTTTCATAGCAGCTTCTGGTTGTAAATATTCTCTATCAGCAAGAGCCCCAACATATCCATTTAATCTTTGTACTACTTTTTCGTCTTGTACATTTATTAAATGTTTATTATCATCTTCGGCTGATGTGTGAGCAAATCTGTCTGTATATGCTTCGTCAAATTGTTTAAAACTTTTCATTTCTTTTTCCCTTTTTTTGATGTTTTCTTAACTTCTTCTTCATCAATTTTTTCAGCCCAATCTTTCGCTGGTGCTTCAACAACGTTAGGGTTTTCTTCTAATATTTCTGACAGCACATTTGATTTGTCCTTTTCAACGTAAGGAACTCCACCTGCACCATATCTTATTTTATCTGTCATTTTTTCTCCTTATGAAGTTGCAATATTTAAAGCTTGTTCTTTTTCTTTAGGCATTGGTTTATCTTTATCTTCTAGTTGTTTTAAAAACAAATCAACTTGTTGACTTGCGCCGCCTAAAGCATTCAAATTATTTTTCATACTTTTAACTTCTAATTCTTTTACGTTAATCTGTTTAACAAGTGTTTCGTAATCTTTACTAATTTCTTGTTTTCTAGTTAACAATTGTTCTTTTGATATAGTCATTTTTTCTCCATTATTTAAATTTAGTTATGGAGGGGACGAATCCCCTCCACATAAAGTTTATTAACAATTCTAAACTCCTAACAATTACTGACTAGTCAGCAGCTGTGTGGAATGTAGGAATCGCAGCAGATGTAACATAACCTGTTGCAAGATATCTCGTAGCAGAAACACCAACAAAAGTTAAGTCATAATCTACAGGTACGTGAACGTTTAAGAAATCATCTTCAGTCGCAGTTGCAAAAACTCCAAGAGCTTTTTGACCGTTAGTGTCTGAAGTAATTGTATCGTGAAACGTTAATCCACCTTGGAAGAAACAAGAACCTGCTGTGATTTGGAATTGAACATCATGTCCGTCTGCAGCCGTTAAATCAGTAGATACTACTCTAAAAGTTAGACCAGCAGTTGCAGTTGGTAATGTTATAATTCTATCAGCAGATACGTTTCCTTGCATAACTATTCTTCCACCGTGTAAAGTAGCAGTCAATGCTAATGCAGCGTCAGCATTAGAAACAGGAACACTTAAAGCGTCTTCCATTTCAGCAATAGTTACTTTTTTGTTTATCGGCGTACCAGAAGGATCATCAACAACGTGAATTAAATCTTCTCTCGCTGTAGCTGTTCCTAATGAAGTTAATGCCGTTATTTTTTTATCAGCCATGTTTATTATTCTCCATTTATATTACCCCTTATGTATTCGGGAAATGTTAGCCCATACATTGATACTATCTCGTAAGGGATCAATTGCATAGGATCCTAAAGGACCCTATACGATTATTTATAATAGTTTTTCAACTATAATTATGTAGTAGTCACTCCGTTAAGTACAGAAGCACTTCCTGAAGTTGATCCAGCTTGTGTTACCACAATTAAACCAGCAGCGTCAGTAGTAAATTCCTCAGCACTAAATCCGTCTGTTCCGTCAGTTTCATTGATGATTTTAGAAGAACCATCTTCCTCTAACATCATTACTCTTCCAACTTGTGTATCAACACCAAAACCAGTTCTATATGCCTCAGTTCCGATAACACTTGTAGCACCATCAGCACCTTCCAATGAAACGGAAGCAGAATTAACTTCAATTTTTTCTGCAGCATTTGATTGTAGATTTAGTATTATACCATCCGCAACTGTAACTTTTTCACTAACAGTAAACTCAGTTTGATCTTCAACTGCTGTAATTGTAAGTGTATGGTCTGTACTAACATCTGTATTTGCAGAATCGTCTGTAATTGAAGCAGCACCACCTTTAACAGTAACTACTTGTCCAACAGCGATAGTAGAACCAGAAACAGTATCAACTACAATAGTTGTAGTTGCTGTTGTGATTGCACCATTAATTGTTGCAACTGTACCATCTGAACCATCTAATAGAATTGAATCATCATTTGTTTCATCTCTAAAACCAAAAACTGTTTCACTATCAGGATCTTGCATAGTAGCAGTTCCGTTTAAGTGAATGTAACCATCAGTAAATGATAAGAAACCGTTAGCAGTAGTATTTAATCTACCTCTAAAAGTTAGTGTGTTAGTTCCTGTTCCTGAGTAGTATTGACAAGCAACAGTACTATCTTGTGCCATGTCAGTCGCACCTAATTCAGATAACAGAATATATGCTTTATTCGTAATTGTTTGGTTAGCAGTTGCAGCCGCACTTGTGACTGTAATTGCTTCATCAAACGTTAGTACCAAATCAAAATCAGCAGCATCAGCATAAGCAGCAGCTGTGTAATCGATTGATAGTAAGTTAGCAGATTCAGTTTCAACCGATAAGTTTCTAATAGCAATTAAAATTTCTGGGTCAGCACTAGTATTATCATTACCAGTTGCAGCACTTGCTACACCAGGTTGAAAAACCCATCCCTTTTTAGTTGCAGTAACAAACTCACGAGAATATCCACTATTCGAGTCCATAGGTAAACTTTTAGGTCTACTTTCTGCGTTACTCGTTTTTCCCCATATCGCCATTTTATCTCTCCTTATTAATAAGTTTTTAATCTTGTATTTTATTTGTTTTCTTTGTTAATTAACGCTACTATTTATCAAAAACCTAATCTCTTAAGCTCTTTAATTGTCTTTGAAGCACTAGTGTGTAGTATACCTATGCCTCCAGCGGCTTTAAATTGATCTACATTTTTAGGAAAGTCATCAATTATTATTGCAGGCTGTCTAGTTCCACCACTTTTCATTGCAAATTTACTTTTATCTTTACGTCTTACTAGGTTAATTCTGTTTGTATTAGACATACTAACATTTCTTCTTAACCATTTTAATTTACCTGGTTTACAATTAGGATCGTCAGGTGTATATGCAGATAAAATATGCGGCTCAAATCTATTTATATATCCCCATAATTGTCTACCTCCTGGCATCCATGTCATATCTGACCAAAATTTAGGTGTATTTGCAATTACATCCCAATGTTTAGCAGCACCAGCTTGAGTAAATGTTACTCCTGTTGCTTTTTTAGCAGCAGTCATAAAATCACAAAGAACACCATCCATATCACAATAGATACGAGTTTTTAGTCCTTTTGCTTCTCTATAATAATTCTTATAATCTATCATTAGAATTTTCTCCTAATGTAGGTTTCCAGAATTAGTTCTCATACCACCAGAGAAATTACCTATATCTGCTTCTGGATTGATTTCTATTTTAGTTTTGCCACCTACTTTAATTTCTTGTTTTTTCTTTGATTGTACAAGTGTTTTAGCATCTACTTTTTTATCTAATATTGCATTTGCTAATCCTGTTCTTAAAGGCACTTCACCTGTATCTTTATTAGGTTGTGGCTTAACTACTTTATTCTTTTCATTTTCTAATTTTTGTTTAATAAGAGCTAGATTAGATAAAGCAGCTTGTAATTGTTTTTCTATAGCTTCTGGATCTTTTTTAGGTTCTTTATCAGTTGAAACTTTTTTATCATCTGCTTCTTTGATAGTAGGATCGTTTTCAGCTTTTCTCATATAATTTTTCTTCATTCTTGCTTTCATAGCTGCTCTCCAAACAGAACCTTTTTTAGTAGATGTATTAGCACCATCTTTTTCTTTTAGTTCAGATTCTTCATTTGCTACATCTGGATTATTTTCCATATAGTGACCAACGGTATTCATATAATCTTCAGCAGTAGTAATTTTAGATTGAACCCATGCTTCAATATTATAGTCAGAACCTTTTGCTTCTAATAATGGAATAAGTTTAGTAGCATATTCATTAATTGTTTTTAACTGACCGATAGCCATAGAAACCTCGTAGTCTTCTTTGACTACTTTAGGTGTTCTAACTTCTTTCATTGCTTCAGCAAATGTTTTTGTATATCTTGTCATTATATTCCTTACTTAATTAAACCTCTTGCTTTTAATACTGCTTCCTCTAATGAACCAGGTTTTGTTTGTAAGTATCTACCATGATTTTCTTTTTTCATTGTATTTTTCTTTGAAGCCATCATAGCATATTCTTTAGCAACTTGATTTGTCGTATATTCTCTATGTGATTTATCAGGATGTACTTTATTACAATCATGGTCTTCTGTCATTTTCTTATCTGCTTCTATTTTCTTATGAGGTTCAGATTTTGCTGGTGCGTCTTTAACTTTAGACATATCAGCGTCTGTTTTTTCTTTTTGATCTCCACCTTCGTGAGCAGTTTTATTAGAATCTTTTGCAGTAACTTCAGGTTTAACGTGAGAGTCTTTACCTTTTTCGTGATCTTCTTTTTTCATTGATCTTAATTTAGCAAAATCTTTACCGTCAATATCGCCATCTTTATCTTTATCTAATTTCTTTTGACCGCCTACTAAATCTTCTTTTTTATCTTGCGATTTCTTTAAAGCGTCTAAAGCTGCTTTAGGCATTTCACCTTCTTTAACTTCTTTTTTATCACCTTGTTTAGCTGCAATTGCTTTTTGTAATGCAGGTGGTAATTTCTTTTGACCTGCTGTTAATTCTTCTTTTTTAGTTGATTCTTTTAAACCATCTACATATTTAAAAAATGGTTTTTGATCTTCTATTTTTAATTCAGCTAGAGAACTAATTTTGTAATGCTCCATAGCAGTATTTAATCTTATTTTATATGACTCATTCATTGTTAGTACTCCTTTTAATTTATCTTCTCCGATAGATAATTTCTTTTTGATTTGATTTGTAGCAGTTGCATATCGAACAGCGTCACCATCTTTTCCATATCTTTTAATAAAGTCGTTCTTTGGCAATTCATCTGCTTGTTTATGTACTTGTTTAGTTTGTGATTTTGTTAAGTCCGCTTCTTCTAATTCTTCTCTACCTTGATTTTCAACTCCTGAAACTTCAATAGCATTTTCGTCTTCAATAGCATTTTCATCTTGATAAACAGATTCAGTCACTGGCATTTTTAATTTTATCATTCTTGATAATGCAAGACCAGATAAGAAAGGTATCTTTTTCTTTCTTATAGCGTTTAAAGAACTAGCAGGAATTCCATCTACCATCTTACCTAATTTTTTAGCATTGGCAAGCGATATAGTTTTATCTTTCATAACACTATATGCTTTTGCAAGTCTTTCAATTTGATCTGTACTAAATTGAGTTTCATTCAATAAAGGAGTAATAAAATCTAATTCTTCTTGTTCTGTTTGTAAAGCTTTTTTCAATGATTTTGCTTGTTTGCCATGTAAAGACATTGCCTTGTCCAAACCTTTAACAACATCTTTCACTTTCTTTTCATCATCTTTATTTAAATCTTCTGTTTGTTGTACTTCATCATTGATTAAATTAGAAATGTGTTTAATATTTGCTTTTTTGAGATCCATTCTTGTGAAGGCATCATATTTTTTAACCATGTCTTTAACACCTTGTGTTACATCTGAAGCTGTTTTGTCTTTCCAAGTATTTTTAATAGTAGCAATCTGATCTTTATTAAGTTTACCTTTATAAGCATCATAAGCATCTTCCATAACAGGTTCTCTATAGATGTAATTTTTACCAAACACGGCATCAACAAGTTCTTCTTTGACACAATTAGGAACCATTCGGTCACCTTTCTTTTTCATGCCAACTTTTTTGTAACCTACCCAACAAGCTTCTGTAATATCTTTAAAAGTTTTAGTCATTTTTTTTTATCTCTTTAAGTTGTTTTTCTAAAGACTTAATTTCTT
>Ga0209337_1001530_pt1 | contig 17493 bp, 22 predicted proteins | sample LinPmetageLP53_FD_184044 | JGI IMG/M metagenome (GOLD analysis project Ga0209337, IMG submission 184044) | Marine viral communities from the Pacific Ocean - LP-53 (SPAdes) (version 2) | ecosystem: Environmental > Aquatic > Marine > Oceanic | place: Pacific Ocean | collected 2010-02-08 | reverse complement strand
CCACCGACTTGCGAGCTTCCTCCAGTACTTGAGACTGGGCTGCTGGGGGTTGAGCGGACCGTAGTCGTACTTGTCGATAGCGAGCTGACGGTTCCGCGTGTTCAACGCGAGGTCTTTGGTCGCTGTAGGGCACGCCACTACAGGTCGCGGGCCTTTTCTAATGACGCCGTACATCACATGCTCCTGGTGATCGATTCCCAGCAGTCACGCTGGGTACTTGGTCCGCTGGAGCGAACACGAACCACGACTGCGCGATGCAATCCGATAGGTTCGTGGGTGACGGATGTGTGGGGGACACGGGGGCTCCAACGCCAGAGGGGACTTCCCTCGGCTGGGCAGAAGGCTACCAGTCCGAGCCCATTACCGCGAGAGGCGTCGTGGTAGAACGAGTGCCATCCCGACCAGGGCGTGTGCCATGTCGGGTTGTAGTAAACGACGCGCTTCCTCGTCTCGGTATGCTCCATCGGGAGCCCACGAGTCTGGATGGAGTGTTCGTCGTGCTTGACCTGCTCGAACATCTCGTGAGCCATCTCAGGTGCGAACCAGTGCCCACCGCATGTCGGCCATGTTGGCACTCCATACCCGTGCAGTTTGCCGACCAGACCTGCCACACCTTTGTCCAGGGTGTTGTAGTCAACTGTATGCGAAGGCAGTGCAACCATCTGGCGGGGTGTGTGGTAGTACCAAGGTCGTCCTTCTCGGATCGGCCTCCACCACTCCTTCCAGGCGAACTCTTCTGGGAAGACGGTGCGAGGGTCCATCAGCGACGCCGTCTGCGTCGTGGATTCTTGGCGGCTTGAGTCAGCGCCCGTGTTTTCTTCTTCCGTCTTAGCATCCATGCCTCTCGGAAGTGCTGCTCGTCGAAATCCGCCTCTTCTCCGTAGAGATTGCGAGGCGTATTCTCAAGCATGAACATCGTGAGGTACTCTTCCTGATCCAGTGTCGGGTTCTCGTTTTCTGGGCCGTAGTGCTGTCTGACGTTGCCATCCATGTCAAACTGCACTGTGCTCATTTCACCCGTCTCCGGGTGTGTGATGTGCATGTGGAGCAGGTTCACAGACATTCGATATGACCCGATGCAGTGATCCATCTGACGTCCTTCCTTCTCGAAGTCCGCAGACGTCATCAAAGGGTACATGCCAGGAAGGAAGGTGAAAAACCGCTGGAACCAGCGACGCCTCTTTGCTTGTTTTTTCGCTGCACGACCGCTCTTGGCACGCGCTTTCCGTTCGATGAACACATTGGCCGCAGCGGCAATCGCATCATGCTCACGGTACAGGCGGGGCCAGTCTCGATTTTGAAAGGCCATGAGATAGCGCCGGCCTTCCACACTTTCTGCGAAGTCAGCTTCGTGCTCTCGGAGCATCCGAATGGAGTCCATCAGCATGTCGATTTCACGGGGGCCGTACTTCTTCTTGTGAATCAGGTCCCGAATCTCGCTGGCACGCATCCGCAGGTCGAGGTCAGTAGCCAGAAGAATGAATACCCGCTTTCCACGATCGCCAAACCGCTTGAATGTCGAAATGGGGTCTGGACCGAAGTTGAATACCTTTTTGATCGTGCTGGCCGGAGTCTTACGCAGTTCTTTCATCCGCAACGTCTTGGCCGAAGCCTTGACGTTGGGGAAGATAGACTTCAGGGCTTTGTCTGCGCTCAAGGTCTTTTGGAACGTCCGGGCGTAGCGCACACGCTCAGATGGACTCGGGAAGGACTCGTCCAAGTCACGGCTCGCTTGGAAGACCACTTCCACTGGGTCTACACCACGCTCCCTGAGCGTTTCGAGCTTCTGGAAAAACGGCGCAGGGTCTGTCTCGGCGTAGTTCGCCAGAGTCAGAATCCGACCGAGAGACCAGTAGTCGATCAGGTTTCCGAACCTGTCCTTGTAGTCCGACACCTGACGTGTACTCGGAACATCGGCTCGTGACGCCCTTCGTACCTTGGTGAAAGGGCCATACAAGGGCTCCAACTGCTCTCGAAGAGCCTTCCTCCAAAGGTTCAGGGCTGCGTAGGTAATACCCACTTCCGGATCGATGTTCTCGGGCTTCAATCGGCTTGGTGTGGGGCCTCCCCTGAACTCGTACCCACCGAAGTATCGACCACCGAAAACCAGCACACCCCCGCCGTCGTAACGAGATTTGTAGGTCGTTCCTCCGTACTTTTCCATCGCCTTCCGCAGCGATGGCATGAGCGGATTAGAGCGAGTAGGCGTAGGATCAGAGTCCAGGGGCCCACGGTCTTGGTAGACCCGGTGGATGCCCGGACGGACAGGCTGAATCGGGTACGGCAGCTTCACCACGTACTGAATCTTGCGCCCAGACTTACCCAACTCGCGTTGAAGCTCGTCTTTCCAGGCGTGGTACTGGGGGTCGTCCTGAAGAGGGCCTACCGCTTGGTAGGCTTCCACAATCACATCGCCGCCCTCACGGGCAAACGTGACCGCCTCGTACAAGGCAGCGATGTCAGGGACGATACAGGCTTTGTTTGGCATGAGTTCCTCAGATCCGTTTCAGCGCAGCGTTGTACTTGGGCCGCAGGTACGTGATGTCCTTCTGGCGACCTTGGGCCTTCAATGCCTTGAACACTTCAGGCATCTGCCGGATGATCCCCTCTTGCATCTTTCGGGGGAACTGGCGGACCTGCTTCCGGTCAGCGGAGGGATACCAAGCGGTCTTCCCGCCAACCAGGAGACTGTGAACGCGGGCATCGCCCCAGTTGCGTTGCGACGCGCCTGGGCGGTGACCTCCGCTCTGCCATGCGGCCAGTCCTTTGGCGTAGGACTGCTCCAGCAGGTCTGCGATCTCGTCCACATCGCCCTTCGCCTTGTAGTAGCGGAGGGCTGCACGAGCCGTAGCCTTGAAGTCAGGCTGCGCGCCCTTGTAGCGAATCTGGATGCCCCGCTTCTCAGCCACTTGGCTGTAGGCGGACTGCTTGACCAGCCCCTTCTTACGAGCCAGACGGTCGGATGCGAGTTCTTTGTACCTCTTATCTCCACTGCCCTTCCGGTCCCGCTGCTCGGTCAGTTCGGCGATGCGCTGCTTACGCTCCTTGGCGCTCAGGCCCGCGAGATACTTCTCGGGGATTCGACGGCCCTTCAGATCGACAGATCCCGGATTCTCACGCAGGTAGCGCGTCTTGTGCGACGGGCAGCAGAAGCGGACCTCTTCACCTTCCGGGCTGAGCACGTCAGCCGCCTTCGGATTCTTCCGAGGGACGTAGTCCCCAGAGATGGGGCAGTGTCCGGGGTTCGAGCGCACCGAGGGAACGACCACGACTCGCAAGTCGTCACCGTCCAGGTTCCCGAGGTCGATGTACGCCTTCACCTGTGAGCGGGTTTTGTCCTCAACGACCCGGGCGTCTTCCAGATGGCCCAGGTTCAGGGTGACGAACTCGACCATCGCCTCGAACGCGCCGTTCAGGTCGTTGAACTCCGCATCCGAGAGGTACTCGTCGTTGAGTGCCTCGTAGGTCTTCTTCCGACCTTGTGACCTCTCCAGCTTGACTGAGTACCAATCCGACCCCGCGTTCTTCCGGAGAGGTGGCAGACCCAAGGACTCACGGTACTCCGCAAGGAACTGCGGCCAGAGGTGAGGCTTGCTCTCTTCGATCTCTGCGAGGAGATCGAGGTAGTCCGAATCAGTGTACATCAGGCTGGAGTGCCACTTTGGCTTCATCTTTCTGTACGCATCTGCCGCAGGATGGATGACCTGCATGCGGTACATCCGGCTCGCGCGGTGACGGGGCGTCCTGTCAGCGATGCGAGGGTGCTTGTAGTAGTTCCCCCACATACCCACAAACTCACCCTCTTCCCCCCCGCGCTCCGCGATGAGGCTGGAGAGGCTCCCGTACTGACGGACCCGTTCGTAAGCGTCTTCCGCCTTGACCATTTCCCGCAGACGGCGGACCTTCTTGTTGATTCCACGGCGGGCTGTGTTCTTCCTCATGGAATCACTCCGCCCAAGACCCGGGCCTTGCCGCCACCGTTTGGTGGATGGTCAGTGTAGTTGTCGCCACCCAGATGGATGATGAGGGACTTGCCGGCGAGGTGCTCGTAAGGAAAGTGAGGTGCGTTTACGACCTGGATGCACTCTCCTTTCGGTCCGAATGTCAGGAAAGGCAGGTCACCCAGGTGGCCATCTCCGTATGGGCCTTGGTGCGAGTCTGTCCGGAGTGGATCGTAGTGCTTGCCCGCAGCACCCCCGTAGACGATCTCACCGCCCGGCTTGAGCTTGGGGCCGACATTCGGGAACTCGTGGACGTGAAACCCGTGCTCCCCAGCCTCCAACTGGCTCTGGGTGATGGTCACGATGAACGCAGTCCCATCCTGGTAGGGACGAGCTTCAATGCTCCCAACCCGCTCCGCAGTCCGCAGGTCGAACATAGCAACAATCACTTCGGACCTCCGCGCCCATCGTAGGGGATCGAACCCCCAAGTGCCAGGGCGTCATGGGCGGTTGTGTGCCATCCACGAGAGCCACTGCTTCAACCGATTCGGTGTTGGTGTGTAGGCCCACATGATGAGCGAGAGATGCCTTCGGGACGGCGTGATCGTTCCTCCCCGATGCAGCCACATCTTCTCTCCGCTCTTTTGTGCGGCTGACAAGAAGCGGTTGATTGAGAGCCGGCGGACTTCGGTCCAGTGCTTCTTGCTATGGGGATCGAATCCCAGCATGGCAGGCTCTCCGGACACGACTCGGTATGCTGCGAAGAATCCTCGGCCACTCCGCGCGATCTGGCTGACTCCCCGAGCAGCCGCAAAGGGTTCGCACATTTCCGCGATGTAAAGCGGAAGCCAGGGAGGATCGCCCTTGAACATCATGAGAACCTCGTACCATTAACGTACCAGGATCTAATCAGTCTTGACAGATTGACAAGGAAGTAGTAGCCAGGGGTCACACACCCGAACTGACATACCCCGAGGGCATCGTGCTGTATGAGAGAGATGTTGTAGATGCAATCCCCCCACATGGCTTCATTCACGACTACGTGGTCCACGCTATTAAACAGACCACGAGTCCCCTGGCGTATCACCTGGGCACGGGCCTGAGTCTTTTGGCCACGACGTGTCCGCTTGACTACGGCATGAACTACGCTGGTACCCTCCGGGCCAACTTGTTCGTGATGCTCGTGGGGCGCAGTGGTGAGGATCAGAAGTCCACTGCAATGGGGATCGGTCGAGACCTGTTGTTTGAAGCGGCTGCGCCACTCATTGGTGACTTTCCTGGCAGTCCGGAGGGTTTGATCGACAGCCTCTCTCGGTGTCCGAGTCAGATCATCCCAATCTCCGAGATGGGCCGCTTCTTGGCATCTGCCCAACGCGGATACTTCGAGCCCATCAAGGCGTTGATGGCTGATCTGTGGGATGCACACGCCATTCAACGCACACGAGCCAACAACCGGGTCACTCGCGTAGACAGCCCACGCTTGTCCATTGTGGCTGCATGCTCGATTCCCTACCTGGAGAAGTACACGCTCGCCGAGGACTGGACCGGCGGCTTCATGGGTCGCTGGTGTGTGATGTTCGGCAAACGTGAGCGTACGAATGCGGACCCTGCGGGAGACCGAAGCGACTTCGAGCGGCTGTCCGGAGAGCTTCGCCGCATGGCCACTGTGAGCAACGCAGGGTGGTGTACCGGACTCACACCCGCAGCCAAGAAGTTGTGGCATGAATGGTTCCACGAGATCAGCAACCGCCACATGCCCAGCCAGATCATGGGCGTCCGCTCACGCGCACCGACCATGGCGCGCAAGGCCGCTCTTTTGTACGCCTGGGACTGGGGCAAGCCGGCGTCCGGCGCGCCTTGGCAGATGGACTTGCCAGAACTGCACTACGGCATCAAGTTTGCCGAGTTGCACATCAAGAGCGTCATTGGACTGAGTGGCCGCATTGCAGAGCACCCCGACGCTCGTTTGCGTCGGAGTGTCATTGAGGCCATTGAGGTTCACAAGAATCGGGCCACTTTGGGTCAGATCCTTCGTGTTCTCCGCATGCGTCGGCGTCCTGTTGCAGAGGCCCTTGATGCGCTCGTAGAAGAGAAGGCTGTCCGCCGCGTCCCTATCGACGGCGACTACTTCTACGTCTTGCAAGAAGACGTCTGACGACCCGCTCAGGCATTGCAGAGTGCTCCCCAGGCTCCTCGGGTACCCACGGGTCCGAGGGGCCTGCTCCGTCTGGGTATGCCCAGGTTCGGATGCGCTCAACAGAGGGCCAGTGGAGCTGAACGAAGTCTCCAGGGGCGTCAGGAATCTCCACCCACACCTTCCCGTTCTTGGGGCCACCATCCAAGTGGTCCCACCGCAAGAATGAGAGATGGGAGCGGGTCAGGTCTGATGTTTCCGTCAGGTACAGCAGGTCGTCCGCGATGCCATCCGGGATGGAGTAGCTGTGGGCCTGCTGGGAGGCTGCGGGAGTCGGCGTGGGTATCTTCACCCCGAGCGACTCGCTAAAGGCTTCAAATGCCTTCCAGGCGCTCGTGTAGTTCGCTGGGTACGACACGAAGGGCTCTGCGCGGAGGAGAGCGTCAAGATGATCACGACTTACGACCTCCAGATGCTTGAGCATCCGGCGAACGCGGCTCGCGTAGTGAGAAGCACTCGCTGGAGAAACACCACGGGTGTCCTCCAGCCAGTCCATGAAGGGTGCAAGGTCGCTCTTCCGACGCCGGCCCATGAGGTCTCCTGTTTGTGGATATGGTGATAACGTATCAGGTCAGTGCAAGTGCCTATACCGAATAAGTAGTATTCATTATATCATACCAAGAAAAGATACATATTACACGAGAGGTAGGGGGTTCTCTCTTATATACGATCTACCTTTCATGGTATGATAAAGTGAATAGTACCTATTTGGTATAGAGGATCGCATACCCTTGATAGGTTATCAGGTTATCTATGTTTCCTCCCCCCTGCCATCTCCTATTGGATCTCAGCCCCATAGAGAGAGAACTACACTTAGGTTCGATTGGCCCCTTGACAGATCCTTGTCCGGACTGATAGACAGTCGTCTTACCAGAGGTACCCCTATGGCGACCGAAAACAGCAGATGGCTTCGATCTGAGAAGATGGCGGAACGGCCCGACAACACAGGTCGAGTAGTTCACGAGGACGAAGGATGGATCTTCGTCTTGGGGCGCAAGATGAAGCGGCTTCGTGATGCAGAGGACCGTGAAGCTGCTATCGAGCATGCTGACCGGTTTCTGCCCCCAGGGCAGTGGGCCTATGATCCCGACGCCTTCAAGTGGCAGCGTTCGGATTGGGAGGTCCGCTATGAAGGGGAGGGCTGGCATGTTTGGCGCACCAACCCCGAGACTGGAGAGATGTCTCAGGCAAGTGTCGCCATCCACCCCACCGCAGACCGTGGACGCCGGTGGGTTGAGCTGCGTCTGGAGAGGACTGGGGGGAACCTGCGCGGTCCCCTACCCCGTGCGGGCAAGGCATCGACTGCGAAGCTCCCAGACATCCGGGTCACACCGGAGGAGAGGGAAGAAGCATTCGAGCTGCTCAAGCAGTTGGGGATGTCGTATGCTGACTTCGTTCGTGCCTCGTTGGCCTTTGCAGAAGAACATCTTGATGGGGGCGAATGGCAGGTCGCGTCAAACGCTGGCCGCTATTCTTTCGTCCCCCGGGAGGATGATGAGTCTGGAGTGGACCCTGCCGACCTGGAAGAACTGGAAGACACTGATGCCTCTCTTTGAGCCCCCGTGTACCTCTCTGCTGAAGCGAGATCCACGCATCAGCTGGGCGCTGCTCGACGGACCTAATGGAGAGCGTTGGGTCCGTGATCGCGACCGATTCGGTTGGGGGCAAGATCAAGCGTATGACCGCTGGGTAATCGAGCATGAGGTGGAGAGGCTTCGTGGTGTCGCTCGCTACGAGCGCGTAGTGGATTGCTGGATGAGCGGGAATCGCTCTGGGATGATGATGGCCGTTGTCGGCCCCGCCCCCCTGGTCGCTCTCGACGGGGGGAAGGACTGATGCCCTTGTTTAGCCATCGTTGTGTTGCCTGCGATCATCGGTTTGAGGTGCTGGTTTCCCCTCGCGCCATTGAGGCGGATCAACCGTGCCCCGATTGCAGGGAGCCCAAGACGATCCGCGTGGTCAGTCGATCGAGCTTCGCTTTGAGGGGGGAGGGCTGGGCCAAAGACGGGTATGGCAAGAAGAAGGTATGACGGTGTAGCTCAGTTGGTAGAGCAGGTGACTGTTAATCACCGGGTCGGGGGTTCGAGTCCCTCCACCGTCGCCATGGGGCATGGTGTAATCGGCAACACACTGGTTTCTGGTACCAGCATTCAAGGTTCGAGTCCTTGTGCCCCAGCCATTTTGGTCCCCAGTCCTTTACGGGCTGGGGACTTTTTCTTTCCTGCGCCAGACTACTTGTCTTGACAAATAGACAGTGCAATAGTTAGGGGGGTCTGAGACCCAAACTTTGAGGAGATTTCGATGTCGGATTCCCGCAAGAACTACACCACGGAACCGGACGTTGTCCAGATGGGCTTCGGGAAAGTTCTGGCCCTTGACAGCTATTGTGGATGCTGTGCGGACTGGTTTGAGGTCGATACTTCTTGCCACTGGGCACGGCTTCCGGCAGGGTCCCCTCAGAGGGGAGCCCTGTGGCGGCACTACAAAGGGGGTTTGTATGTAGTGCTCGGATATTCGGCACGGCCCATCTGTTTGGAGCCACACCTCGCCACGCCCCCGGGCTGCCGACCACTCAAAAACACATTCATCCCGCTGGTGGTTTACTTGTCAGTTGCTACGGGGGCCGTTTGGGTGCGTGATCTGCCCGAGTGGCCCGAAGAGGTCGAGGTGGGTGGCACGAAGATGCCGCGCTTCCAGCACTTCAGTGGAGGGGAAGGGTGAAGTCCTACTCCTGGCGAGTGCGGCCGGACTGCCGAGAGCCCGGATGCACGGAAGAAGCAGCAAACAAGCTGGGGTGGTGCATCAAGCATCACCCCAGGAGGTGCGTCGCGCAGGTCACAGAAAGCGCCGCTGCCCGAGCGGACGGCGACTCCAGGTGCAGGGCAGTCGCCAAGAAGGGGCATGACCGTTGCTGGCAGCACATCAACGTATCTTCAGGTAAAGTCGAGGTAAGCCCTTGACACGTCATTTATAGCATAGTTGGGGGGACCCCTTGGGGTTCCATCGACTTGTTTCGACACAGAACGCGATTGCACACACACGAGGTGAGAGATGAGCGAAAACATTGAAGAAATCATGCTGGAAACCACGCCAAAGTTGCTCCGAGAAGCCCGGAGCGGTGGCCGAACTGCCGAGCTGGTCGTTGGGCTGCTCTTCGACTCCAAGGGAGTCACCAGGGTCCTCTACGCTGCCGCAGAGGCAGAGGACGTCATCGACCTCTTGTCGGATGCCGAAGACCTTTTGGACGAGGGGGAAAGCCTCGGTATGACGACCATTCAGGTCGATGTGAGCATCCTTGAAGCTCAATGGAAGCGCGAGGGGGGAGAACTCTTCGAGTCCGACGACTTCGGCGACGATGGGGACTGGGACGACGAAGACTGGGACGGTGAGGAATGACGGTCCGCTACCTCGTGTGGGACTTCGAGACGACTGGGATTCCCGCACGGGCTCCGGGCCTCATTCGACCTGTTCAGGTCGGTTTGACAGTGTTTGACGACAGCTTCGAGGATTGCAGCAACTTCTCGATGCTCATGCGTCCGGATGTCTGGGCTCCTGGGTGGGAGAACGCGGAGAGGGTCCATGGCATCAGTCGAGTGGCGCTCGAAAAGAAGTCCGTCCCAGGCATGGCGGAGTCGTTCCAGCTCTTGGCAAACCACCTCCGACGCAGCATGGCGACGGGGTTCCTGGAGCCCGCCAGCGAGATGTACTCGCTCGCGTGGAACTCAGCGTTCGATTCTGAGGTCCTTCGCCTCTGGATGCGCGCGGCTGGGATGAAAAACCGGACTCTCGCCAAGTGGCCAGACGCTCCAGTTGGGCCTTTCACGGCCCCGCTCGGGTGCTTGCAGGCGATGTACCGGAACTGGACAAAGACCCAACCGGGACTCACCACACCTCGGTACGGGTCGCTCAAGCGCGCGTGTGTGGAACTGGACCTCTCATGGGACGACTCCCAGGCTCACGACGCTTCCTATGACTCTCGCGCGGCCGGGCGGGTCGCACACGAGATGTTGTCGCGTGCGCGGGGCGCGGAACGCGCGTGACTCTTTTCGAGTGCGGAAGATACGCGCACGTCACGCTGGCGGGCTCGTAACGCGCATGTGTACGCGCACTTCACGCGCACCTTACGTGCGCGTTCTTTCTCTATAAGCCCCCTTACAGGGGGCTTAGATTGGCAAAGTTTGCCGATTTGGGCCGATTTGATAGATTCCAAAACGAAGAGGGCAGAACTGTGCCTTTTCACCGAACGGTCAGTGCTCAATGTTGGGCTCTGGCCGTTTGCCGTTCAACCGAGCACTTGCCCGGCGCACTCCTGCGTCGAGCGAAGCAGAGGAGCTTCAATGTCACCGTCCTTCCGCACTTCCGATGGGTTCATCCTGCGGGCCTACGCATCCATGTACCTCGACTGGGGACTCATCATTAGCTGGTCGCATGACGACCGCATGCGCCCGGAGAGGTGGATGGGGGACGACCCAGAGTTGTACGCAAACCCATCTTGCCTTTCCGGCGAGAGCTACGGCAGGAAGCCTGCTGACCGGTTCGAGGACTGGGACGAGGCCGAGCGGGCCGCGCTCGACGGCGACGACGGGGCGTTCGTCCCGTGGACGGACGACGACTGGCTGGAGTGTCTCGAACGTGAGGCCGAGGGCTTGATCGAAGCCTACCTTGGGGACGAAATCTGGGGGGCGAAGCACCCCATCTTCGGGGGCAAGGCCCCGCCCGCGTGGCTGGAGGGCCTCAACTGGGAGGTCGCGGACGCGAGCCGGAGTCGTACCCAGTTCTTCCTCCACGGCAGGGGAGGGAAGAAGCTCTCCGTCGTGGGGGGGCAAGGGCTCTACTCGGAGCCCCGGGAGATTGTCCCGGTGTCCGAGTACTCGCGCATGGAGGTCGGGATCATGCCCGGTCTGGCTTCGCCCCAGAGCGTCGGGTTCGATGAGGCCCTGTGCGACAGGTTCGAGCTGGAGGACGAGAGCGGAGGAGTCGCCGGGTACGTCCCCGTGGAGATCATTCGCGAGATGGCATTGGCCCTCGCAAACAGCCAGAAGGAGGCATGAGCATGGACAACTGCAAGTGGAAGATCGAGAGCACTGACTTCGACAGCAACAGTGGCCCCTACGGGGGCTACCGGTGCCGCACCAGCGAGGGCCTCCCGTCCTGGCTGGACCGGTCCGCTCGTGAGGTCGGGTGGGACCCGGCTCACCTGTCCGTTCGCATCACGGCGGACATCGACGAGTGGCACGAGACCCTCGAAGACCAGATTCGGAACATGAGTTTCGATCTCGTCGAGGCGCGCGGAGTCGAACGCTACCGGGGGTGGGGAGAGATGGTGTACTCCCACCGCGACACGAACCGACCAGAGCCACACTCGGTTCTGGTGGACCTGTCGGGTCCGTGGAGGTGGTCGGCTTTCCACTGGCTGACGTGCAGCGACAAGTTGTGGGGCAAGCCGACCGGAATGTCGAAGTCCGTCTCCCTCCAGTGGGAGCATGAGCGCCGCGTCTTCCACGCCAAGGCCATGGCCGAGTACGCGCAGAAGGTGCTGGACGACATCATCCAGAACTACTGCGTCACGGCCGAGATCCTGTGGCGGGGCGAGGTCGTGGGAGAGTCCGCTCTGGGCGGCTTCGAGATGGAGTACCACGGCCCGTTCGACGCGGGCCCTTCGTTCGAGGCGCAACTCCTTGAAGCCGCCACGGACCTTCTCCCGGGGGCGTGGGACGAGGCGGAGTCGTGGGCGGAGGCGGCGGTGGCCGATGCCCAGTCCCAGGCTGCCGAGATCATCGAGTCCATCGTGCTGCTGCCCGGGGCAGCGCATCAGGTTGTGAGAGACGAGTTCGACCGCAAGGTCATCAGCATGAACGCCAAAAAGGAGGCATGAACATGCACACCATCGACATTCGAGACACGCGAGTCATCATCCCCCTGCGAGATGGGGGGGTCGAGCGAGCAGGCGCGGGAGTGTTCCTGAACGGGAGCCTCGTGCTGTTCCTCCACAAGTCCCTGGAGGACAACGACGACGGCTGGGTCGTCGCCCACGCGAGCGGCCTCACCATGGGGTACCCGGACGCGCGGTCGGAGGAGGAGGCTGAGGGCTTCGCGGTCGCCACACTGGCGGACGACGAGATCCGGAAGACCCTCCACGGAGATCCCGACACCATGCGGGGTCAGTGGCCCGGGAGCATGGCCCAGGACCGCCTCGCGTCGTTCTGCCTCATCGTCGGGCAGGTCCTGGAGGCCGAGGAGGAAGCTGCGTGGCTCGCGTCGGCCCCCACCTTCGAGGGGCTGATCGAGAGGATCCACGAGCATCCGGAGGCGCTGGAGTTGGAGCTTCACGAGGACGAAGACCGCTTCATCGAGTGGGTCGAGGCGCTCACGGACGCCCAGCAGGGCGAGATCGTGCAGGCCATCATGGAGGTGTTCACCTCCAGCGGCCCGCAGACGCGCGTGAGCGACATCGCTCAGGGCAACGCCGAGCCGGGCTACAACGACGAGCCCTTCGCGACCGGGGACTGGTGGGTCCGCGTGGATGGGAAGCTCCGTGAGAGCAAGCTCGTCCCGCTGCTCTCCGCTTGCGGCATCGACAGCGATTTCGAGGACACATGGGCAACCTGCCACGAGTGCTACAGGTCGGTTCGCACCCATCCGGACAACTACGGGTGGAAGCCCTCCTACGCCATTCTGGGGGATTGCGACCTGCTGTGCCATGAGTGCATCGCCGAGGACCCCGAGCCGTACCTCGAAGACCTGTCGGGAGACCCGACCAAGTCCATCACCATCGACGGCGTGGACCCGGAGGAGCACGGGTACACGAGAGTGTGGGGTGAGTTCGAGAGTGGCCTCTACGGTGGCCAGATGGACTCCCCGCACGCCATCGCGAAGGCGTTCGAGGAGCGCGGTTGGGAGGACTTCGTGTTCTCGCTCGACAGCGTGGGGCAGTTCGACTGCAAGTTCACGGTCTACCTGCGGACCACGGACGAGTGGGATGAGCCCGTCGAGGACATCAAGTTCGTGGCCGAGATCACGGACCGGCACCACTCCTGGCGGACGCACCTCCTCGATGACGATGACGAGGAGACGCTGCTGTTCGACAGCGCGGACGAGGCCGAGAAGTACGGCACGGTCTACGTCTGGCCCAACTTCTCGAACGGTGAGACGCACGCTGGGGAGGACCCGGCAGAGGCCATGAAGCGAGGGCTTCGGGCAGCATCGCAGCAGCAGGCTGAGGTTCGGGAGCAGGCAGACGCCACGGGCGGCGTCGTCTACTCGAAGGTTCACACGGACGGGAGCGCCAGCACCCGAGTCGTGTCGCAGGAAGAGTTCATCGCTGGCATCAACGACAACTGAGAGGACACAAACAACATGCACATCAGCACAAAATCGGTGAAAAACATGCTCGTCGGGACTTCCGGGAAGGCCCTGACACATGCCGAGATAAACTTCTCCCAGATCGAGGTGGATCTGGACGGGGTTGAACGGGACGTCGAGGTGGAAGTCTCAGTTGACGGCTCCTCCGAGTACGTGACCGTCAGGCACGAGATCGAAGGCATGGAGAGTCTCGACTTATCCATCGGTCTGGAGGACGTGATGAGGGCCGTGGAGGAGAACGGGTACACGGAGGAAGCCCTGCTCATCCTGCTGCGTGACAACAAGGGCTTCGACATCGTGGAGGATGACATCGTGGAGGATCCCGCCCGACAGGCCGGTGCGGTGGAGACCCCCCAGACGGTCACGGAGGAGACGGAGAAGAGTCAGGACTCTGCCTCCAGTGTGAAGGAGACGATCAAGTCGGTCCTCTCCCGCGAGGACGACAGACTGCTGCTCATCGGCCTTCTGGTCGAGGCGGGGTACGCGGTCGGGAAGAAGGTCAGTTGACAATACTGTCAGGACAGTAATACAAGACGGGGGTCGGGTCGCATGGTGCGGCTCGGCCCCATGTTCATTCAGAGGAGAACGACATGGCTTTGACCTTTTCTTTCGGGGACCTCCCCTTCGCCTTCACCACCGAGCGGGTCACAGACCCGGACCAGATCGAGAGCATCCGAAAGCACGGACCTGGGGGTGGGTTCTTTCCTCGCCAGTGGTGGGACCTCACCAAAGACAAGGTGTGGGGCAACAGTGAGGAGACTGAGGCGGGCGTGTACGTCCAGACGATAGAGGCTCACTGCCTCGTGATCGTGACCATGAGCATCGACATGGGCACCATCACCGAGAAGAACTGGACTGAGTTCTACCGCCGCGTGAACGCGGTGGAGCGCCTGCTGGGGACCCAGCGCCGTCGCAAGAACGACGAGGACAAGTGGGAAGACGTCTTCTTCACCCCCGCTGAGGTGAAGGCCCACATCGGCATCCGGGCGAACGTGGCCAAGACCACGGATGCCCAGTGGCGCAAGCGACTGATGGAGATGCACCGACGCGAGGTCGATGCAGCCATTTCCAACCTGGAGGACTGAACAATGAGCATCTTCACCAACACGAACTGGGGCCTCAACGCCCATCCCTCCGACGCCCCCGCCCACTGGGGGGCTCGCGCCATCTTGGACTCGCGACAGCCCAAGAACCCCATCGACCTCCTGCCCGACCGGCAGGGTGGTGGGGGAGACCTCTTCCCCGTCCTGGCGTCACTGCTTGATGCTGCGGGCGGCATGGCGATTGCCCAGGCTCGGGTGTACGCCCTCCTGAACAATCATCTCATGTCCTCTCACAAGGCTGAGTTGTTCACGCTCATCGACACCGACATGGTGAAGATGGTCGCCAACACGAATGCATCGAGTGGGTACCTCTACCTCTCCGCGTGGCTGAAGCCGGAGACCTTCAATGTCTCCGATGCGAAGTGGAGCGGCACGGGCTCTCCCCCGGAGCCGGGCGACCACGTTCGGACGAGCGTGTGGAAGGAGGAGGTGACGGTGCTGTCCAACATCAACCTCCACGGCCACCGATTCCTCACGTTCCTCACCGGGCGCAAGCCCGCTGGACTGGACTCGCTCCGGCGCTGGAGTCGCCCAATCATGAAGAATGACAAGCAGGTCGCATCGAACGAGCACCCATCAGCGACCGATTGCCTGAGCCTCCCCTACCTCGCGGTCGGCCTCACGGTCGGCCATGAACTGCGCTGAGCAGCACCTCAGCAACCGACAAGACAACACACGTACAGGAACGAACCCAATGACTGCTCTCATCTCAAACCGCACGATCTTCAACAAGCGTGGCCAGCGTGGCCTCGCCAACCTCCACGTCTCCGAGACGCTGGAGGACGTCCGCGACCACCTCCGCAAGATGGTGTCCGCCCAGCAGGCCGAGGACCACTCCCGGTCCTTCAGCCAGCTCATGGTCACCTTCGAGGACGACCACGTTCGCGCCCGGCTCATCGACAACCCCGACGACTCGTGGGTGGTGACGAAGACCGCCTTCGGTCAGATGGACGCGAGCCTGCTGCCGCGCTCCGGTGGCAACTTCCTCATGGAGACAGCGGCGCTCAGCCATCCCTCTGCCGCGAAGGCGGCCACGGCCACCTGGGCCATGTTCGCCCAGGAGGACGAGAAGCCCCGCATGTTCCGGACGGTCCGCACTCGGATGCCCGATGGAAGCGTCGGTCGAATCCTTCGGGCCCAGGTCTCTCCCGGGTACGCCGCGTACTCGAACCTCCAGTTCGTCGAGGACTTGCTCGCGAACACCGACATCGGTGACCTTCGGATGCTGGACTGGCGGATCGACGACGATGCCATGCGCTTCCGCGTGGGCGCCCCGGACGGTGCGTTGGAGGTCGGTGAGATGTTCCCGATGTACTCCTTCTGGAACTCGGAGACGGGCAAGCGCCGGACCTCGGCCAAGGGCGGCGGCTTCCGGGCGAGCTGCCTCAACGGCCTGGGGTCGTATGAGGGTCGCCAGGAGTTCGCGTGGCGGCACTACGGCGACACCAACCGAATCCGCCAGGGCGTGGGCTCCGCGATGACGGAGATCAGCTCCAACTGGAACGGCACCAAGGAAGCCTACCAGCGAGCGGCGGACATCTTCATCGACGACGCTTTCGCATTCGTTGACCAGATGCTCGACAAGACGGGAGCCACCAAGGAGGCCATTGAGGCCGTGAAGATGCGGGGCCTGAGCGACCCCACGAGCCATGACTCGTCCTCGCTGGCGGGCGTGGTGGACGGCATCACCCTCATCGCCCAGGACGAGAATCGGGACCTCTTCGAGATGGACCTGATGGAGCAGATTGCTGCCGACGTCATGCGCCGGGGTCTGGCCAAGGCCAAGGGTGAGCGGATCACCGTCCGCGCCTGAGTGACAGATGGCGCAGGGGGGCATGGCCTACAGATGCCCCACACACACACACAAGACTGAGAGTACAGACAAATGGCTATTGCCCAAACACAAGACAACACCCCCACCATCACCCTTCGGGCACTCGTGCCCGACCGCTGCAACTTCCTGGACGGGAAGTTCGAGTCGTCCGTGAACACATTCATGGATCGGTTCATGCCCGGCTTCCCGCTCGGGCTGCTGGACACGTCGAGCGAGATCGCCCACGAGCGCTGGGAGATCGTCGAGGACGACCCCATGGAGTGCATCACCGAGTCTCAGGATGGTCGCCATCACGCAGACTGGAACGGGTACGAGGAGACGTTCGACTTTGAGGAAGAAGCCTTCGACTTCGTGCGAGAGCGCATGGAGGAGAGCCGGTACGGCTTCCCGTGGGCGTGGAACTGGGCGTTCCTCCCCGACGAACGAATCACCAACGACGAGCTTCTCGCGGCCGGGTTCACGGTCGCCACCTACACCGGAGGAGAGGGAGGTCGAGCAGGCTACCAGTACCGACTCTGCGGCATCGACTCCGGTGGGTACTCCTTCAGGGGAGCCCACTTCGCAACCCTGTGCGCCCTCGTGCATGAGAACCGGAGATGGACGGTCCCGACCAACGACGGTCCCGCCTACATCACTGTGGAGGGGTAGTCATGCCCAACCTGACCTTCGTGACCGACCCGTGGAGCGGGCGCTACCCCGAGTTCACGGACTGCCGCTACATCGGGCACAACGGTGGGCTTCCCACCTTTCTGCTGACCAACCAGGAGCAGTGCCAGAAGTACGGCTACCCGCCCACTCGGGACATCATCAACGGCTACCTCTGGCATCGCGGGAACGTGGACGAGGAGGAGCACAAGAACGAGGGCGGGAACTGGGAGGGCTTCACGCAGGTGACCTTCGAGTTCGGACCCCTTGAACCAATCAACAACGAAGAGGAGTGAGCACATGAACGCACCACAAGAGACAGCAGTGATCAACAAGTTCTCAGACCTCACGTACCGGCACGGCCATTCCAGCGGATACGCCAGTTCCCTGTGGCCGGGACTCTACTTCACGGAG
>Ga0209337_1001529_pt1 | contig 17507 bp, 24 predicted proteins | sample LinPmetageLP53_FD_184044 | JGI IMG/M metagenome (GOLD analysis project Ga0209337, IMG submission 184044) | Marine viral communities from the Pacific Ocean - LP-53 (SPAdes) (version 2) | ecosystem: Environmental > Aquatic > Marine > Oceanic | place: Pacific Ocean | collected 2010-02-08 | reverse complement strand
CTTAAGATCTTGGAAGTTCATTGCCAGTTCTGATGACTTCATCCCTTCTTCGGTGTTGGGGTCTTTGCCTTCTTGCACCAAAAAATCCTTCTTATTTATCAACACCCTATATTTTATATTTTTCTCATCGTTTTCTATAAGCGACTTGTAAAGTTTCTTACAGTTAGCTTGAATTCCTCTCATAGCTTCTCCTACGCTACTTACCGACAAGTTGAAATCCTGTCTTCCTACCTGTTCGGACAGGATCCCGTGCAAAGTTATGTGTGTTAGTTTTTTCATTGGGGTCTATAAGCGTAAATTATTCGGTTGGAAAAGGAGGTGCTCACCCTTTCTGTAGTAACATGTTTGTTTCTGGGGTGATGGATAACCATATTATTTCCTAAATACACCGCTAAGTGAAGCGGAGTGTTGCTTTCCCGCAGCCCTATCACTAGGATATCATGTTTTTTTAGTTCGTTAATATGGGATACAAATATCTTCAGGAAATCTTTTTTAGTATAAGACAGAGCCACCTCATCAATAAGATCTATCGCTTTTTGCAGATTTTCTCTTCGCGCTCCAAAAGAATAAGCTTCGCAAACTTCTTGGGGAAGCTGGGCTTGTGTATTTTTGTTTAGGTAGTCTCGGACTAAGGTGAAGCAATCATTCACCCCCACTTTAAAGGGCTTATTCAGATATAGGGTCTTCTGTTTTCTAGGGTTAAATTCCCGAAAAGAATTGTTTTTAATGTTGAACATTATATAGTTAACATTGTGATAAGAGCTGTTAGTCTTGTCCGCTTCCGAAAACTCCTCTTCTTCCAAATGAGAATGATAAACGCTTTTTATTTTTCCTCGGGAGGAACACTTTAGGTAGTCCAATGGGTCTAGGGAAAAGCTGGTTAGTGGGGAAGTAGAGGTATTTCTACATTTGAAGACTTCCTGAGAGGTGTCTTTTTCAAATATCAAACCACAGCACTCATTTGGGGAATCTTCCAAAGCATGAGCCTTAATATGCTCTTTTATGTGTTGAGCAAGTTTCATCGGGAAGTGAAATTCTGCTGTATTTGGGTGGCTGCTGGGAATCCTCCATAGGGAAGACCACCCGATCCGTCCGCTGAAGCAGCTCCTCCTATAATGCATGTGGAGCCCCTGACTGCCCCCCCCTTAGCTTTGGCCCCCCACCTTAACCGGCATCCGGTGAGGCTTTTTGAGCATTGGTCAGATATCCAGTAAGTGGAATTAGGCGGAGGGAATCCACTGTTCGAGTTACTGCATACAAAATAATATTTTAAATCGTCTTTTGACGTATAAACATAATCTCCCACTTCGTACTGAAGGGCTGAGTTCCATAGTCCTCTGTCTTCTAATTTGGATTTTTGAAGTTGATCCCCTAGAGCTTCGATTATCTTTTCGTCGTTGTCTGTGGCTACAGGCGGCGCTTCTTGGGGTAGTAGGGTGTCGGCGTAGTTGCCTAAGTCCAGTCCCGCTTTGTTTAAGATTGGTGGTCTGGAGGTCACCTTGTTAAGGGAGACATCTGTTATTGTCCAATTAGCATACTGAGTGTTCCAAGCAACAAGCATGGCGTTATTTCCCGTTCCTACCGCATTATTGTTGACTTGAAATCTTAATGTGTTGGTTCCTTCTCGTGTGGGTCTTATTGCTTGCGACCATGACTGCTTCCATCCCACTTTACCGTTGACTGTAGTGGCGTTTTGAATTTGAAAATTGGGATATTCTACGCTAGAGGCATTAAGGAAGGCAAAATTAAACTTTAGTTCGTATTCTTCACTCGGAGCGACAAGGAAAGCGGGAGATTTGGCCACCGAGTAGTATATGTTGTGGCCTCCGGGCCCAGAGTTTCTTACGGCGGCTGTTATAGCAGCGTTAGATGTGTTGCTTGTAAGGGTGTCATAGCTGTAGTTTATGGTTCCTGTTTCGTTGTCCTGTATTGTAGCGCTTAAGGTTCCGTAAAGTAGATCAGATCCAACTGCGTACTGGCTAGACGGGGGAGAGACCGATATATCATCACTTATCGTAAACGTCGCACCACTTGTGAAGTTAATAACATATCCTGTATGAAAGATGTTGTTAATAGCGTCTACACTTATGTTGTTTACTGTATTTAAAAAGATGCCGTCAGATTTTACTTGGTCTCGAGCATTTTCGTTAGTCCAGTTTCCGGCCCCGCTTCCAGACCAAACCGATAATACTAGTGTGTAGCTTTGGACATCGTACTTGTGTTGGTACCAACATCCCGGCCCCCGATAGTCGAACATACAGCGGTCGGCTAATATTACTCTTTTGGGGATTTTTATTCCCTCCAAGTCTAAATTAGAAGAAAGTTGGTACCTTAAGATTGATTTGTTTTCCGATTCTTTTCTTTCTATGTAATATATATCACGGGGAAGTTCTGCGTAAGGGTCAGGCTCAAAACCTATAGGTATTTCCCCCAAATTTTCTGTAGCCATATCTTGCAGTGCATTCGGCGAGACTTTTCCTTCTGAGTTTACCGCTAAAAAATTATCTACGTCTAAATATTTAGCGAAGGTTCTTATGCGTGTTACTTTGGCTCCAACAACGTCTCCAAATTTCCTTATCTGGTGTCTCAGGAGACCCATTAAGCCTTTCTGGGAGCCTTGAGTTGCTATTGTTAAGGTTGGAGTTGGGAGGGTTCCTCGAGAGGAGGTTTCAAACCCTTCTCCTTGTATGGGGGCGGGATAGTAGGTAAAACCTTGCCATTTTAAGAACGAGTTAAAAACGTTAATGCTGTTATGAAAGCGCAAAATATTACCCTGAACGTCTTGGGTTACTCCATAAGCATCCGCCTCCACGCCTAGATTCGATATGTTGTTTGACTCCATAACGTTGGTGACGTCTATTTCGAAAAAGGTTATTACTGCCGATGGGTTTAGGTTAGCTAGTTCCGCGCTAACAGACTTGAAGGAGGATTGGGCGATGCTCTTGGTGGGAGTGTATGGCATTTTTAGTTATTTTTCTGTATAAACGTAGCTTTTACACTGTAATTGTTATGAAAAGAAAAAGTGCTGGAAAAGTCAGAGCATATGAACCTCTTCCTGTAGCCACTTCCCGGTATATCAGCGTAAGGTTGAGGAAGGTTTTGCATGACAAAGCTTTCTGCCCCTTTGCGAGCCCTAAGAAAATGTAAAATAGCCGTAGCTTCCGCTTCATTCCTCAAGTCAAAGGAAACGCTTAAAGTTATCAACCCGTTAAAGATACCGTCAGGCAGTCTTTGCTCGTAGCCGTTTCCAAAATTTATAGTCAGGGTTCTCGGTTTGTGGGAGGTAGTTGCGTTGTAAGAGGGAATCCAAGTAAAAAGGGGTATAGCTGCCCCGTTGGAAGCTACATACCCGGCCCAATATTGGTTGTTATAGGTGGGCGGGGTTTGCCCTTGACCGCTTTTAATGGCGTAATAATATTTAATTTTCTTAGGTATTCCGGTATCTCCGATATCTTCCCTCACTAAAACAATGTTGTTTTTTGCATAGGTCGTCCCAGTTACCCAATCTTTTACTGTGTAAATACTCTCAGCCATTTTTCCTTAACCCTTTATTTATTATATTACACACAAAAAGAAGTGTAAAATAAAGATAAGGTAATGTTAGGAAGAATTAGGAGAGAGGCTGAGAAAATCACCATTAACAATAGTGGGATACAGGGAGTTCAGTCTATTAATGCCCAATACGAATCGGTTGCTCGTCCCTTAGATAATTTGGGGATTACAGAAATACAGTACGCTCCACAAGGGGGTCAGACAGCCAGTTTGCAATTAAATACTTTGCTCATCAACACTTTGGAGGCTGGATATAGCGGTTCTTATTCTCTTGATGTGATGCAAAACTTTACTGGAGACATTCCTTTTAGTGGTATAATTGACTACGGAACCGAAAAAATTTATTTTTCTCAAGGCTATTTGGAAACTTACTCTGTTTCCTGTGCAATTGGGGAGATTCCTCAGACCTCCACCACATCTACAATTTATGGGGATTTTGGAACTGGGGTGCTGTTTTCTGAGTACGATCAAGTTTCTTCCCTTATTCCCAGCTTAAATATACCTAGCTACAGCTCTATGGAGGTCAACTTAGACGAGTTTTCATCTAACAGAATGACTTCGTTCAGCGTGGATATAGCCACTCCTAGAGTTCCTATTTACACCCTTAACGCCGACAAGCCCGCCAAGGTAATCGCAGGGACACCCATAGAGGTAAACGTCAATTTCTCATTAGATGTTGACGACTATAAGATAAAAAATATGCGACTGGTGCCTGATGAGACGATTTTCAAAAACGCAACAATAACTTTGAAAAAAAATAATTCGGACACTACATTACTTTCGTACTCTTTTGATAATATGCTATTGACTTCGGAATCGTTTCAAGCAGGCGTAGGGTCTAACGCGACAGCCAACTTTAATTTGCGATCATTCATATTGAGATAATAGATAAAAAAGGTGTAATAAAACACAGAAAAGGTCATGGCAACGGTATTTTATGATAAAGCAGCGGTAGAGGTTACACACAATGGTGTGTCCGAACAACTTTTAGCAACGGATTGCTCTTTAAGTTTTTCTAATGCCCAAGCTCCCCTTTACGCTATCGGAAGCAAGGGGACATTAGGTCAGTTTCCGGCTGGAGCAAGACAAGGAGATTTGTCTTTTTCTTTTTTAACTACTATAACAGGCACATATTTTGGGGTTAATGGCAATATAATTAACTCTTTAGCTAGTGGTGTAAAGGCGGCGGCTAGTAATACTTCGGAGGTAAGCGGTGTAGAGATCAAGTTTGCCGGTGTTTCGGGAAGTGGTTATCTTAATTCTTACGGAGTAGGGGTGCAAAGCAATTCGGTATCTTCTTCTAGTTGTGGTTTTACTTTCTTCGGGTCGGGGACCCAGCTTCCTATGTCCGGAAGATTGGATGATTTTGCGGGACAGACTATACAAACAGGGAAGCTAGCCACTGGCGTCGTGCATGGACGTTATACTAATCTAGATAATTTCGCGACATCAATAACGGCAGGAGACAGTGCTGCGAATGTTTTTGGAGCTGATTATTCAATAAGTTTCAACCATAACCCTGTGTACAAAGTGGGGCAGGAATTTCCCATGACATGCCTTTATACGAACGCACAAGAAACGTTGGGGATAACAGAGGACGTTTTCCAATCAGGGTTAGCTTTCGATCCGGCAGCCAGTAATCTCACTTTAACCCTTAGTGGTTTAGGGGGCTCCCCAGCAGGCACGAGTATGGGAATTGGGCTTAGTGGTGTGAAGCAGGTTTCTACGGCCATGTCGGCGGGCATGGATGACATAGTCAGGACGCAAAAGAATCTAACAGCGGTTTATTAATGTGGTTTATTCAGCCGACAATTCCAAATTACTCGTTAACGATAATGAGATTTTAGCTTCCAGCGCTCAAATATCTCTTGGGACAAGTCTATCCCCCAAGTATTTAATGACTCAGCGTCATACCCAAGATCAGGTTCCCAACAATGGGATTGGGGGAAAGCTTAGTTTTAATTATCATATTACGGGAAAAGATTATTTCAAGGAGTTCATAACTGGTCAAGGCGAAATACCTTTTTCAGGTAGTCAGCAATTGTCCGGGAATTTTGGGGGGCTTTATTTTTCGAGTGGTTTTTTGACTTCATATTCGGTTAATTTTTCTCCCAATTCGCCTGCTTCAGCCAGTGCGACTGTGGATTTTTTCGACTATGCTAGGGGGGTTTTTTCTCCCGTAAACCAACCAGCTCCGTCCGATACTCAAATTTTAAATATGACTCATGCTACAATCGAGGGTGAGTTTGCCACTGGTGCTGTAGACAATTTTATAGCGGGAACCTATAACTACAGCTCAGAAGTAATGCCCGTTTATCTAATGAACGAAACTATCCCGAGCGACATAAGTTTCGGAGCAAAAACTGTTAATATAAATTTCGAAGTGGATAATCCCACCGGTTACTTACCGATATCTGGGGATGCAGCAAAAATATCCGTTAACCTTAAGAATTCTAGTTCTACTTTGTTGGAGAATTTTACCTGTTCGGGAGTTATAAACAATAGAAATTTAGCATCATCTGCTGGTGACTACATCAAACAGACAGTTAATATCACACAAAACAATCTTTCGGCAACTGAAATATATGTGGGATCTGTTATAGATGACGCAGGAAATAGTGGCTCAGTGGGGGTGGGAACTACGGGGTCTGAACAAGGATTGCCTTCATAAGAAAGAAACGATATGCCTACTTTTTCACCCAACGAGATTTTTACAATTAGTGGAAGTAATCTCAACTTTGCTAAAAATGTCCGTTTCGGAGAAGAGGTAGTGACTTCGTTTGAGTATTTGGGCACGACAGGGATCTCCGGAATTGTTCCTCCGGCGGCTTTTACTGATGAGGTTTTTGTGGAGACTGATAATTCAGTTCTTTCGTTGGGTGTTTTTAATGTGGTTCTAGATTCTTCCGATCAGGTTTCTGTGGGGGGTCTGCATCTTTTCTCCGGGCGCGCTGGGGATTTAATCCCTTTGACGGGGCAAAATTTTTATCAGATAACCAACGTCGAGTTTGGTGGGGTGAGTGGAGAATTTTATGAGGTTAATTCTCAGCAAATAAATTGTGTCATTCCCGAAAATGCGTTATGGGATGGAATAAGCGTGAGTTCTTCGTTGCGAACAGGATTAAATGCGAACACCTCTCTTTCTAGTGGCGTTTCTTCTAATAAGTTTGTTCCTATTCCTGAGATAGTGGGATTAAGCACGGGCCAGCAAGTAACTGGAGAGACGGTAGATATTATCGGGAAAAATTTTGGCGGCGCTACTGGTGTTAGTTTTAATGATATAACCTCTACGGCGTCTGTGGTAGGAACAAATCTTCAAACCACTGTTCCAAGTGGAGATGTTTGGGGAAAGGTAGGCGTCTTGTTGCAGAGTGGTTTGGTTGCTTCGGGGAATACGGATTTAGAGTTCAAATCATTAGCTAAACTTACCGGGTACGGTCCTAACGGGGCGGCCTCTTCTCAGGAAATAGATGGTGTCACTACTTACGTGGGGGTTGGAGACACTATTCGTTTGTCAGGAGAAAACTTTATTCCGGAAATTCTTTATGATTCTAAGGAGACCGATTTGTCGGCGAGTGGATATCTGGTTGGCTTTGGGGGAGACGGGGTAACAGGATTGTTTAATTTAGTGGATGATAGAGTTATGACGGGTATAGTTCCGTCTGCGGTCCCCACCGGCAGCGCATCTTTGTTTCTTTATTCTAATCATTATCCAGAAGCCTTTCCTTCTGATATAAATTTCTTTCCTAAATATTCTCCCCCCTCAATAACGTCCGTTGTAAATGAATACAACGACACTACTAATCCTGCTTCGGGATTAGCTGGAAACACACTTACAGTAAAGGGGAATAATCTCTTCCATATAACAGGAGCAGCTATAACGGGAGGGGCCTTGGGAATCGGAACCTATGGAACTAGCGCTTTGATTGGAGGTCCGGCAGGAACCTCCGTAAGGGTTGTCGTGGGAGCAGACATAAGCACAATTTACACCCATCAAGCTTTTGACGTGACGTTGTCGGGGACCTATGGGGATGTTACGGGAGTAGATCAGTTTGTTGGTTATGGAACTCCCACTATCTCCGCTGTTGATCCTATTACAGCTATAGCCCCCAACGCAACGGGAGTTATAACAGGGACAAATCTTTATTCGGGTACGTCGGCGATACTGGTCAAAGACACCATGAGTAACGAATATAGAGAACTTACATGTAGCGGGTTCGTAAGTGATTTTACCGAGTGCAAATTTACATATCCCACAGCTTTCCCCCAAGGAAATTACAAACTTAAAGTTAAGAATCAAAGAGCGCAGGCTTTGAAAAATACCGTACTGGGTGTTTATCATTCACCACAAATGAGTGGTTTTACTCCTTCTCAAGCTACCGTCGCCGAGACGGCGGTAACTGTATCGGGGTTTTTTGAGCAGGTTACGGGGGTGAGGGTGGGGGAAGTAGACGTAGAGGGTTTTACTACCCAGTCAAATGGAGCTAACGTTAGTGGTATTGAGTTTGTGGTGAGCGAAGATGTTGGAAGCGATAAAATAGGAGTTTTTACTCGTGGTGGTAATGTGTTTTCAGAGACGAATTTAGTGGTGGTTCCCGGAAAACCTATTGTAAGCGGCTATTGGGTAGGGGAAAAAGGTTCAGAAAAGCCCGCTACTATAAATTATGATCAAGTGGTGGCTGTGGGAGGTAACGTACATGTTTCTGGGCGAAGGCTAGGCCTCATTGAAAAGCTTGAGGTGTCAGGAGAGAGTAGTAAGTTTACAAGTACCCTTCTCGGTGGTGGCACCTATGGGGGGTTAGATTTCTCGGTACCCAATGAAATAAACCCTAATAGTGGGTTATTTAATTTCGTGGATTATCTTGACAGGACAGGAACCTTTGACACTTCGTGTGCCGGAAGTGGTTTGAACGTGTTTTCTTTGACTGGGTTGGAGGATTGGAAAGTTCCCGGAGCTTCACTTGTCGCGTCCGGACACAATTTGTCTGGCCTTAATGTGTTGTTTTCTGGAGGGGGTGGGGATGAGATTGCGGGTTTCAACATTTCTAGTAGCGGTATAGATTTAGACCCGGTGAACAATATTGAAACTATTTCTATTGCTGTTCCTACGGGAATACTTAACTCTTCTCTTGCAACTTTTACTGGGCAATCTAATCTAAGGGTTTATACGACACCTACCGCTGTTCACTCATTGGCGGTTGTAAGTGGAGTGAAGGGTTTGACAGCAGGTGCGATTAATACCGGAAGTAATTTTATTATAACAGGGGTAAATTTCCAAAGCAGCATTTCTCCTGTATCCGGAGATCCTGTTGCTCTTATATCGGGAACTGGATACCAAAATGGAGTAACCGGGGAAACTACCGGCGGTATTTTCGCTAATTTGTATGAGACTGGTCTTTCTGGGACTAATAACTCTTTCATTAGTGTCATTCAGTCTACCTCCAATACCGAATTTATTGGGACGGGTAATCTGATTTTATTAAATGGAGGAGCTTTTGAGGACAACTCTTTCTCTTCGTATTCGAAATTATATACTAATTTTGCATCGTCACCTTCTGCTCCTTACCAAGGTGATCAGATAGACTACTTTAGTGAGACTGTAACTTTAAATGGCACATGGGTTGACGCTACGGGTTTTGGCCCATCAATGGGTATAACAGGTTCTACCGTAGAGATTTCTGGACAGGGGTTTAATGCCGTCAGTGGAGTTTATTTTGCTACTGAGAGGGGCGCGACATCTTCAGCCCTTCCCGTCCCCGTACAGGGGGATATAATTCAGAGGGCAACTGACATTACAATAAACTCAGATAATAAGATAACTGTAAAAGTCCCGAGGCTAGCAGTGTCTCAACGAACCGATACGCAGATATTAATTTCTGGAGGAACCAATGATTCTATAGGCCCCTTCTCCGTTTTACCGGACGCTCCCGTTTTCATTAGTAATGTTCTTGATGTTGATGCAACGGTTATTGTCGGAGACAATCAAGTAGGAATTTTTAGTATCGTAGAAAGCGTCAATGGAACCGATTATGTGGTAACTTACGAAAGGTTTTCTGATGGAACTCTCTCTCGAGGTTCGTCTGTTCCGGCTCCTTAAAGATCAGCTTCACCTATGCCTATAAAATAAAGAAGGCGGTATAATTTCTCCGTTCCTACTTTGTCGCTTATTAGTTGAATGGGTGGTTCCATGTTTAGGTCAGGGTTAGGGATTGTTAGCCATTCTGCTACGTAGTCATCATCCATGACCGCACAACATTCGTTGACTAAGTTTGTGAACTGGATGAGTTTATCTTTTTCTATTTGGATTGTCATTTTTACACCTGAAGCTCTATCCCCTCATCCCTTTCTACGTTTAAAGAGTAAGCTGTGTTTATTGGTGCCGCATTTCCGGCTGTCCCGACAGGTTTTATGTCGTTTATCAAATAACGAGGCCCGGCTCTCAAGTCAAACATTATTCGATCGTACCTTACCCCAAAATGCTTAAGCATTCTTTCTGTATGATCTTTGTGCTTGCCGTCTCTTGCTGTGGTGAGCACAACAGTGTCTTCCTTGGGAAGGTCTTTAAGGAAGCTGACGCTTTTTTCAATAGGCGTCTCTAGAGTGTGGCTTTTCTCACCTAAGGAGTCTATCGCCACGTCAATATCTTGATTATATAAGTGTTTGACTATGGTTCCGTCAATATCTATGAACCAAGTTTTGTTAAGGGATTCTTCTGTTATCATGGTTTAAATTTAACATTAACCGTTTCACTTTCGCATGCTCGGTCAGTTGGAACGTCTGCCTCTTTTTCGTTGATGTTCACCAGACTATTAGACAACAGGTAAGCTTCGACCTCTTCACCGCTAACGTCAACCAGCATTTTGCCGTTAACCTCGACGCAGGGTTGTAGCATTTGGTTTGTTTTTTGTATCATTTCTTGTCGGTGTTCTGAGTCGTTAATTATATCTCGATCCTCAAACGGCAAGTCGTACTTACGCATTATTGCTCGAACTCCATTACTCCATCCACAGGATGGTTTCATATAGGTTATTATTTTCATTCTTTAAGTTCTTTTTTGTCGTTTTGTCTTTCTTTCTTCCAAAATACTCTTTGCCAAAATTTACGCAAATGTTTTCTCCATTGTGGTGATCTGGTTAATTTACTTTTTTTGGCCATTTGCAAACCTCGTCTACAGGTCTTTGTACAAATCTAAACAGTGGGGATCTTTTTTAAGTCGTCCCGATTTTTCATACGCTTCTTGGCGTATATTAAGGGGTATGCAGTGTTTGTTTCTGGCCCAGTTTGTAATTTTCTGGAAGCAGTTTTCCATTCGGGAGAAGAGTCTGTATTTAAGGGAGTGGTCTCTGTAGGAGCCGAATATTTTTTGTTCGGTGTCCCACATTTTTTGAGTCTCTTCCGATTCTTTCTTGGTTGATTCTAGTGTGAATTTAAGCAGTTCTTTCTTGTCTACTTTTCCATTCTTGAAGCTGAATTGAAATTCTATAGAGTATTCGTCGTGATCTTTGTTTGTTAGGTAGTCATGAAAGCGAATGACGGCATTCTTTTTTACTTTCTCCCACTCTTCGAAGGGGAGAGCCTCCTTTTTCTTTTTGTAAAGATATTGACGGTGGACTTTGTAAAGATCCATCAAATTGTCTAAGTCTTTGGTCTGAAAGAGGTGGTTTTTCTCCAACAGCTTCTCGTCTTCTTTGTTTAGAAGGCTCTTCAGATACCCCTTGGGCACCATTATCTCATCGAACATTCCCATTTTAAACCTTTTCTTTCTTGTATCTTACTCCGCATCCGTGCGCTGTGGTCGTAATAGTTTCGTTTACTATTAAAGTTATTTTTTCTGAAAGTAGGCCAGTATTAATATCAATTACTGCGTGCTTATTTCCCAACATGTCGTCGACTATGGTCAGCGCCTCATACTCGTTATCATCCACTTCGATATGGCAGAGACAGGTAATTGTGGTTTTTTCGCCCATTAAAAATGGTAGTAAATCATCAGGCAGGATCTGCGTTCTGAGCCGTTAGCTTAGCTTCGAGGACCTTGACCCTCTCGTTCGCCTCTACGGCCCTGTTGGCTGCCTCAGTAGCCATAGAGTCTATCTCCTTGGCATGAGAGCAGGCTTCGTCTGCAGCGTTTCGAGCATCGTTGGCTGCGTCTTGGGTAGCGGCCGAGCATCGGCGTGAGGACTCCAGCATTATCTTAAGGTAATTAGACATACGTTATTATTTTACTCGTCGTTGCCCTTTTTCAAAAGTTTTTTTTAGAATGGTTAGCTCCCTTATGAAATCAGCTGACATCTCCACCTTTATAGCGTCTTCGTCGTCCATAATGGGCAATTCGTTTACTATTTTTTTGTATTTTTTTATTAGTCTGGTGAGCAGGTTGTGGGTTTGTATGGGCTTTCCTCTTTCAAATTCTGAGGTGTTCATTTTTTTTATCCATATTGTTTTTAACTCTGCCAATTAGGCTCAAAAGGTCGTCCATTTTTTTGAATTCTCCGTTAAGGGCTTTTCCTCGGTTGGTTCCAAGGTCTAGGGAGACTTCCATGAGTTTGCAAACGGCCTGTTTTAGCATAAAAGATTCTTCGCTATAGGGGAGGTCTGACATGTGCGTCTAAGGTTTATTACATTCAAGAAGCTCAACTAGGGAATTTTTAATTAAAGATTGAAGTAATTAGCCTGAAATTTGAGGTTTCCGTAGTAGGTATTGAATCCCCGGTGCCCCAAGGAGATATCTGGGACAACGGTGATCTCTCCACCCAAAGACTTCCACATTTTACAGAAACCGTAGTCTTCGCTTTCGTATTTTTTAGTGTCAGGATTGACTTTACACTGAAAGATATCATGAAAATTATCTCCGGCTTCCATATATCCATCAATATCGTTGGTGTATTTTATGTCAGGTCTGGCTTCGATTATCTTTTCTATGCAGGATCGGCTTATAAGCATAAAACCGGTGGCTGCGTAATTAGCTTCTACCGATTGTCCTGTTTTGCTTTTGGTGTATGCTTCTGGCGGGAGTTCTGTGGAAAAGTCAGTGGCTAGATGTCTCCATTGTTCGGGGAATTTCCCCGAAGATCCCATGGCCTGCATCTTTTGGTGACTCCAGTATTTTTTGGGGTAAACGCCGACCACTACTTCCTTTTGTTGGTCTACCAGTTTCAATACGTCGTGGGCGTTGAAGCTCACATCAGTGTCCACAAACAGCAAGTGGGTATAGTCTTTGGCCAACATGAACGCTGCGGAAGCGTTCCTTGCTCTACTTATGAGACTCTCAAACCAGATAGATCTCATGCCGAGATTCATACCCTTCTGCCTACACAAAAGTAGTAGGTTTATGGTGCTCATCATATAGTCAGAGTGAACCATCCCTGTATACCCTATCACAGGGTAGAAGATGCTTATTTTTGAATAATCTGTTACCTTATCGGGCATGCTCCACCTTCACATTCAAGTCCTTCCAATACGTGGCCGTTCCCGACTTTAGTGGGAGTTACTTTTTTGACGGCCATAGAAAGTTTTTTGTAAGTCTCTGCGTCTATCTCTTCGTAGGGGGCCTGATCGAATCCATGATCTTGGTGTAGAAGGAACGATACGCTTTTGATGTTGTTTTTGTAGTTCTTTCGGAGCCATTCTTTTATGTCTTGCAGCTCTTCTTTTTTGTAATAGACCGTACAAGAAACAGCATTATCAGACCAATCCTTTTGGATTTTCTTAATAAGGTCCAATTGATCAACAGCTTTCATCTCCATGGTCAGGGTTGCGTCTTTGCCAGACTGACAGGGAAACTCGACAATAACCGTATCACGATTCAGGGAGCCGTCGAAGTTCTTAACGTACTCCACGTGATAATTCATTTCCCTGCAGGTTTGAACAAGAGCGTCTTCGCTAGACATTCTAACGCGACGAATGTAATATTGGGAATAGGCTGGGTGTACTCCCGGGGTTGATCCAGCGAGCAGACTCAAGGTGCCACTAGGCTTTACTGTTGTAAGCTTGATACTTTCTGGCCAGTCATTCTTCTTGCTCCATTCTTTATCGTATTTTCGTAAAGCTTTGTAACAGTCGTCTAGCCATTCTAGCTTATTGTTATGTAGGCTTTGGCAGATTCCAGTGATCCCCTGTCCTATCCTAAAGTTCTTGTGAACAATTTTATTGGTATCTTCATGGATAAACGGAAGAGCGCAGATTGCTTTTTGGGTTTTGTAAAGAAGCGTCGCACATTCAATCATTTCCGCCTTTGACTCAATGTTGTTTAAATAAAGTTCGGCTAAATTGCAGCACTCTTTATCTGCAAGTGAAATTTCTCCGCAAGGGTTGGTTCCTTCACAGTTTTCTTTGCTTTTTTCGCCTGTTCTTCCGAACTTGGAACTTAGGCCGAGATTAAAGAACCCATAAGGCTCTCCATTGCCCGCGTAACCATCCCAAATACCTTCAGCAATGTGATCATAGCTGTCACAATATATAGTGTTGTTACTCATTGCTCTCCAGTTAGGAATATTGCCTAAGTCCCAACGTTTTGCTTTTATGTACAGGTAGTCGTCAGGGTCTCCTAGGGCTATTTCAGCGGAGCGGCGAACATTACCAGCTACAACAACAGAACCAATGATGTTGGCAATGTCTAGTACATCTAAACTTCGCAGCTTTTTTCCTTCCCTGTTTTTTATTACCCCTCCTATCTTACCTATTCCTTCTATTAAGATTTCTGGCCCACTAGCTGTTCCTCCGAAACCGTTAATGGGTTTACCGGCGCTCCTAACGAGAACAGTAGAGTACGAAAAAGAATTCCCCGATACGAAGTAGGAATCCAAGACCTTGGACAATAGTCTCACCCACCCTTCTCTGCTGTCCGAAACTATGAAGTCTGCGTCGTTAGTATTCTTTACGGTAATCTCTACGTTCTTTTTGACACGGGGGAGCTCGTGGATATCTTCCCTTCGAATCGAGTAACCCACCCCTCCTCCGAGCATTAAATTTTCAAAAATAAAACAAAAGTCGTCCGGCTTCTTGATTGCAGTGAACCAACAATTGAGCAAACTATTCCCTCCGAAACGGTCAACAGTAGAGGTTCCTAGTTGCCACAATCCTCGTCCCGCAAAATTACATTTCAAGTTAAAAACTAAATCAAATAATCTCTCCGCTTCCTTTTTGGTATACTTGGCACCTATTTTTTGAGCTCCGTTAATGCATCTCGCTACGGTTTCGTACCATTCCTCAAGAGTTCCGTCCTCCTTAACGCGAGAATAGGTTCGCTTGTAAACGATGTAGCCTAAGCCATTAAAGCCCCACTTGGGTTGTTTATTTTTGTACTTCTTAAGAAAGTCTTGGGTGATAATAGATGTGTCTTGTTTCATTATGTAAAATTATATATGGGGCCTTTATTAGGGCCGAAAGGAAAGCATGGGGGTTTCGGGGAGAAATGTCAAGTTACTTTTCAATGATCTCCAGCTTCTCGTCTGTCTTCTTCTGTAGGTTCCTTAAATACTTTTTCGCTTCGATCAGCCCCTCTTCGGTATGAGGAAACGCGCCATATGACCATTTTCTTCTTGCGGATTCGATAAGGTAATATTTTTTATTTTTTTTGTTTTTTGGCATGTTCCTCGATTGTTTGAGAGATCGTCTCTTCGAGTTCTTCTATTTTCTTTTCGAGCACGTCTAGTTGATCATTTTCAAATTTCATTCTTTTCATTAGAATGTTTATCTCTTTTAGGTTTTTGGAGCAAGTATCTTCTATACAATCGTTGGGGGAATAGCTCCATCCCTCTTCCTCTTCGTCCATCTTAGCGAACAGCTTCTCGGCTTTCTCTTCCCAAAAGTCGATGCTTTGGGCACTTACTTTGGACGCTTCTACGATCTCTTTCTTTTGATCTAAAAGTTTTTTTAATAAGATATCAATCTTCATTTTCCAAAACCTCCCTAATTAGCTTAAGTTTATTTGTTATGAAACTTTCCCCCGGATTTTTAACAGGGTCTTTACTTTTAAGTTTCGCGTCTTCCCATATAGACGTATCTATTACCTGACTGAGCAGGGTGAGTATTTTTTTACGAGTGTCTTCGCTCATTTAAAAATATCTTACCTTAAGAGAAAAAAATTGTCAAACTCAATTTCGTCCCAAGTCGTTGCACTGGAAGACTTTCGATGCTGGGAATGACAAATAGCTAGTCTTTGTTTGGGGTTTTTGTATTCTTTGTTCATGGCTGGGCTGGCCATGCAGGAGCTAATGAAGTCTCCTTTTTTCTGGTCTTTGCTTGGAGAAGGGAGCGGCATACCTATTATTACACAAAAAAGCCGGGCCTAAGCCCGGCTTTTCTAATAACCCTTTTTATTTTATTTTTATTTCTTTGGGTTTGTGTTTGTTTTTTCGTTTGAATGTTAGCCGAAAGACCCCATCCTTCAATGAGGCGTCTGCTGAGGACAGGTCGGCTTTTTCGGGGACTTCATAAGCCTGTCCGAACTTAATTTCCTTTCCCCTTTTTGTGGTTTGTCCTTCCAAGTTGAGGTGTCCGTGCTGGTCAATTCGAACTTTAACGTCCTCCTTGGAAAAGCCGGGCATTTCTACCTCAAATACATAATCTCCATCTTCTTCTACAAAAATGGGATCAAAAGTCTTTTCTATCTCCGTGAATAACGGCGCTGCAAAATCAAGCACGCCCCTGCCAAAAGTATTATGCAAATACATAACATACCTTTAGCAAGGGCTGTGCCATAGTGTCTCTTTTTCAGCCCTTAAGCCTCTAGAGAGGAGAGAATGCCCCCTATTTCATTGGCAGAAGTGTGCTTTTCGGTAAGTCTAGATTCTCAAAAAGGAAGGCTTATCCTCTTTTGTCGAACCTAATTTTTCGCGACTGGTGCGTCACAAAGTCTCGTAAGATAGGGACCGAATGTCATACATAGAAACCTTCTCTACTTTAGTGGGGTTATCAAATCGGGAGATCAGGAAGTATTCCTCGTCTACCATCTCTTCCACTTTTCCTCTCCATCCACCGTTTTTGATGACATGAACATCTGTTCCTATCATCTTGACGTTATGGGACATTATCTCCGCGTGCGGGGGGTTTTGTTGCTGCATGGTGAGTTATTGACCTGAGCTGCCGAAGCCTTGCTCTCCTCTTTGGGATTCTTCCAGTGTTTCCATAGGTTTCCATTCAACACTGTGACATTTTTCGATAATTAGCTGAGCTATTCTGTCGCCCGGTTTAATTTCTATCTTATTTGCTGAGCCAAACATTGTTTCAAAAGCATTAGGCTTTAAATTATATCCTTCGAAGTTTAAGTTTATCAATAAAACTTTTACTTCTCCTCGATAGCCCGAGTCTATTACCCCCGCCATCACGTCTACCCCTTTCTTACACGCTAAACCGCTCCTTGGGGCGACTCTCCCGTAGAAACCTTCGGGAATTTCTACGTTGATGCCGGTCGAAATAAGCTTCCTCTGAAGCGGTTCCAACATGACATAGTCGGTGGAAAAGAGATCATATCCGGCATCTGAGGTGTTTGCGCGAAACGGTTCTTTTCCTTCGGGGTGGAGTCGGGAGTATTTAATTTCCATATTTAATGCATTCTATATTGTAAAAGTCAAAAATTTCTAAAGCTTGGGTGTCCCGTTCGTAAACGTCCATATAAACTACCTTGGATATTCCGTAGCTCGCTATTAACGTCGCGCAAGAAGAACACGGCAGCAACGTGGTGGCAAGCATTTCCGCCTCCCCTTTCTTAAAGAGACTCAAACAGTTCACTTCAGCATGAATCATGAATTTTCTGCGGTAATCCCGGTTTCTCCAGAAATCATAGGAAACGTCCTTTCCTGAAGCTAAACCGTTGTAGCCCACCGAAACGACCATTCGTTGAGAATTTAAAGCACATGCACCTACTTTAACGTAATGATCTTCGCTTCTGCTAGAGGCGGTTTGAGCTATATTAAGGGCATATTGTTCCCACGAGATTCTCACTAGGGACTAAATCT
>Ga0209337_1001527_pt1 | contig 17514 bp, 19 predicted proteins | sample LinPmetageLP53_FD_184044 | JGI IMG/M metagenome (GOLD analysis project Ga0209337, IMG submission 184044) | Marine viral communities from the Pacific Ocean - LP-53 (SPAdes) (version 2) | ecosystem: Environmental > Aquatic > Marine > Oceanic | place: Pacific Ocean | collected 2010-02-08 | reverse complement strand
AGAGGCAAGGGATGGCCGAAATGTACCAATACGGAATGGGCTAATGGAGTGAGGTGGACGACTACTTACAAGGCCATTTTAATACTTCGAAAAGGGTTTGAAAAGTACTGGAAACCGATAGATTTTTCAAGTAGTCTAATGGCCACATCACACTATAATAACAAATCAGTCCATAGAACCTTCTCTAGTCTGGAATATTCCAAGTCGGACATCAGGGAAGTAAACGAACCATATCTGAAGGAGAAAGAGAAGGGAGAGGGACGTAGTGAGGTAGATCGCATCTTAGATAAACACTCGGCAACAGACGAACATCTTAACTTCTTCTTAGATTTCGAGACATTTACACGGGAGACAGAAAATAGCCGTCATACCCCGTATATGTGTTGCGTAGTCAGGGAGACTCCGGGTCTACGTTTCGATGATAGATGTAAACCATTATCAAGGGACTGGCCAAGACAAGACTATACGACTATCAGACACGTATGTCATCCAAACCCCGACTATATAGCTAGACAGGCATTACACTGGATAGGTGAGGTTTGTAAACGGGAAGGGTGTAAGAAAGCTAGAATCTTCTGTCACAATATGAAATATGATTTTCGGTTTCTCAGAAATTGTATTACCCGACTAAAAACAATAGAGCCAGATGGTAGGTTTGTGGGAGGTTGGGGTATACTTCAACACAAAAGTATTCAAAAGGCAGAAGTCTACCCGATCAATATAAGTTTACGTGACACATATTGTATGATTAGTGAACCACTAGCCAAATTTGGTAAGATGTTTGCTCTCAAACAACAGAAAGAGGTAATGCCGTATGACCTTTATACCCCAAAGAACCTTTATAAAAGGCATTTTACAATAGAAGAGTGTCTAGAATATTTACCATCGGATAAACACGACGCTTTTACGACTATAGTCAGAGGCGTAGGTAAAAAACAGGGTTTCTACGAACGTGATGTAGAGGGATTCAAAAAGACTCAATGGCTTGTCAACATCATGGGATATGCCGCGTATTACTGTCTATTAGATTGTGAAGTGTTACGTAATGGTTGGAACAAGTTCCGAGACCAAATACTAGATGTAACTGAAAAGATGGAATGGTGTCCAGTAAAGATTGACATTAACTTTACTCTTACAGCCCCCAAACTAGCACACAGTATTATGTTGTTGTCGGGGGTCTACGACGGCGTAAATATGACTTGCGGTGTAATACAATCATTTTGCGCTAGGGCGGTTGTCGGCGGGAGGACAATGACGAGACGTAATGAGATGCACGTAGTCAAGGACAGCAAACTAGTAGCGTCGGATGCCAACAGTTTATACCCTAGCGCAATGGATAGACTCCGAGGTTATCTGAAGGGGAGACCAAAAGTGATTAGACCAGAACAAACCAGTTACGCCTTCTTACGACAGCAATCAGGTTACGTAGTAGAAATCAGGGTAGATAAGATGGGAAAATGGCGTGATTTTCCGCTCCACAGTAAGTCAGTTAAGGGAGTTCGGGATTTTAGTAACCGTCTAGTATGTAAACCGGGAGAAAAATATACCCTAACGATGGATAATATAGCATTAGAGGATTTCATTAAATACCAAGAAGCGGAGGTTACTATACTACGGGGTTATTACTGGAATAAAGGTTACAACAACCGCATCAATGATGTAATCCGTTATCTATACAGCAGTCGGTTATATTACAAAACAGGAGACGGCCGGTTAGAAGACCCGAAGACTAAGGTTAAGACACCAAACCCCATAGAACGGTCGTACAAATTAATTTTAAATAGTGCATACGGATACACACTACTTGCTCCGCCAGAGACGGAAACAGTTACACTTACACCCGCCGAAGCAAAAAAATTCATCAAATACAATTTCAACTTTATCAAGGATTATAGCTACGTAGATGGCGGGAAGTATTGGACAATCCACACAATTAAAACAATTCATAATCATTTCAATTTATCGATAGCAGGTATCCAAGTGCTCAGTATGTCAAAACGTATTATGAATGAGGTTATGTGTTTGGCGGAAGACCTAGAGATACCGATGTATTACCAAGATACCGACAGTATTCATCTGGACGCTACACGTACCGAACAGCTAACCGTGGCCTACGAACAGGCTTACAGTAAAGAACCATGGTTCAAACCACTGTACGGAGACCAGTTGGGACAATTCAGTAGTGACTTTGAAATGGACGGTATAGAAAAGGATAATATCACGTGTGTAAACGGTGTATATATCGGCAAGAAGTGTTACATTGAAATATTGGAGGGAATCGACAGCGCAGGAAATATCCACTATGACGCTCATATCAGGATGAAAGGGGTCGGGGACAAATGTGTAATCTGGAGGTGTAAAGAGCTTGGATGTACTCCACTAGAGCTTTATACTAGACTGACCGAAAAAGGTGAGGGCGAGACCTTTAATTTACTAAGAGATGATAAAGGTTGGAGCAAACCTAAATTTATATTCCATGCGGATTACACTATTTCAAATAGAGAAGTGTTTAATCGATTCATCACATTTGATAAGGAGCTAAGAGAAACTAGAAAAAAATTGATTCACGCTTAAAAGTTTCTCATCATATAGTAATAGATATGCCAGGTAAAGGTCAAAAAATGACATTCAAAAAAAAGAGATATTCCTGTATTATCACAATGAAGCTTGAACATCTACCAATTGGAGTAAGAGACACAATAGTAATTTTACCGCTAGAAGAATTTTATACCTTGGCTGAATTAGCAGACCGGATAAGATTACCTTACCATACAGTGAGAGATATTTGGAAAAACGGTACTAAAAAGAAATGGTTTGACAACCCCCTTTGTCCGACTGTGGTAATTAACTCTATTTGAGAGGTCGGTAAGTTCCAACAACCTAATCGGCCACAGGCCGGTAAGCTGAGCGTGAGTCATAATATATTTTTTCTATACGGGTATTTGGAGAGAACATACAAAGTGTATTATAATAAGATCGTAATGTATTATATCGAATATACCCGTCTAAGTATTTCTCATAAAGTAATAGACTACATTTTTCGGCATCATGACTACTTAGATATATATCGTCTCCAACCTGATTTCTAATACTATTCATCGTGGATAGATATTGTCTAATTGTGGATTTTAGTAAAAAGGGATTTTTTCGTCTGATATGTATTTTATCACGTAACCAGGAGGGCATCATTAATATACACCAACATAATTGATTAGGCCAATATAATAATTAAAAAGTTCGGTTGAAAGAGTTTGAACTCCACCATATTTGTACTCCGCCGGGTGCAACATAATCTTGAAAACAACAATAAAAATAGAGGCCGTGAGGTGGGCCCGAGTGCACTCCAAATGCTATATCTCCTGCTTTATCGTTCGGACTTCCATTCTGGTCTGGCGGTGGTTGGTTCAACTGCGCAGCGCCGTATCCGCTTCCAATATTCATCTTCGTCGATGTTCTAAAATTTTTTGTCGTTATTGTATCGGCATCAATATCAGTTGCTTTAATTGTCGGTATTGGGACAAGAGCTGTTCCTACTGTTGTGGCATTAACTGTTGTGGCATTAACTGTTGTAGCATCAACCGTAGCAGCATTTATTATTGTAGATTCCATTGTCGTAGCATTAATAGTAGTAATGGGTTTAGCAAGAGACCCAATAGCACTATGGTAATTTACAGTCATCGGGTCTGGAGTTCCTATGACGAGATCGTCTCCATCTGGTAATAGTGAAGAAGTACACGTCCAACTTCTGTTCACTCCAACAGTCCCAGATATATTAGATATTGCCGACACGAATGAGAACCCCGCGTGACTAAATGAACCATTCCCCGCCAGTTGTTCATCTTGTGGGCTGAAATTACAAGACCATAATTTAATCCCGGGTGGCGGAGGATTTGGAAAAGTCTGACTTCCAACCCGCTGACCTTCATCTGGTAATCCCCAATATCCAGCACCACTATGTCCAATTTCGCCGTGCTGAACCCAAGTGAAAGCTGTCGCATAGGGGTATGAAGTTCCACCAGAGGGTTGAATATCACCTGACATTCTTACAGCATCTCTGGCGGTTGAGACAATCTCTGAATTTACACCACCAACAGCAGATAATAATATATCGCCATCTTCGGCAGTTATATTTACACCAGCAGACCCGTTAGCAATTATTTTATCAGTAGGTTCGCAAGTATCTATATTTGGCGTTACTCCATCACCCCCTTTTAATTTTAAAACATCTGTTACTACGGTCGGAACTGGATTATCACACGTACCCAAATCACCACTTATCACCAGCGGACTACATATAGTAATTGGAGTTGCTTCTTCGCAAGACACAATCTGACAGTCAGCTCCAGCACCGAATTTTAAAACATTAGTAACCACTTCTTCGAAAGGGTTATCACAAGTTCCAGCATATCCACCTACTAATCCCACCGCAAAATCAAATTCATTACACGCAGTAATTGTACTTTCACCATCACAAGACACAATCTGACAGTCAGCTCCAGCGTCGAATTTTAAAACATTAGTAACCACTTCTTCGAAAGGATTATCACAAGTTCCAGCATATCCACCTATTAACCCCTGTGTAAAATTAAATTCATTACACGCAACAATAGCACTATCGCCACGGCTAGGACAATTTTCAATCTGACATTCACTCTCACCAGAAAATTTTATTTTTGTAAAAACTGCTAGTGGAATTGGCTCTTCGCAAGTACCGTTACTATGTGGTTGGGGAGGTAGTGGAGGGTCGAACGTAACTGGAGCACAAAATTTAATTGTACCGCCGTCACAAGCAGTTACTTGACAGTCACAACTAGTATCGAAATCGATGGAATTCACCCGTAAATCAGTACCACCAGTCATACTTGGAGCCCTATCCACCTTGTCGCTATATTGATTATTAAATACTGACATTGTATACTAGAGAGATGAAAATTATTGAGACAAAAAGTCGACTCCAACTAGATCCACCTAAATTTTCATGTGATAAACCATTATGTAATAGGGATATAGATCCATTTGAAAACAGGTCATTTTTCACTGTATTTGTTGGACAACCCCGTTCAGGAAAAACAAGCCATATGATTTCAGCCTTACTATCTAGAAAAGTGTACAATGGAGTGTTCGACCACATCTACGTATTTATGCCAACTAATTCCAGGAAATCATTAAAGAAAAACCCTTTCCGTAATTTAAAAGCTAGTAACCTGTATGACTCTCTAAACGCCAGTGATCTCCAGGAAGTACTAACTAAAATTGGTAAGGATAGAAAGGAGTGGGAGGATGATGATGATGAGGACAAGTCTAGCACCCCGCCAAACAATTTGATTTTGCTAGATGATATGGCTGTGTTTCTTAAAAATAATGCCGTCGCACAATTACTAACTTATATTATTCTAAACCGTAGACATCTTAGGGTTTCCGTGTTGTTAACTACCCAGTATTTTAATAGCATACCATTACCAATCCGTAAAAACATATCAAGCATTGTTCTGGCAAATAAACCTGTAAACAACAAGGAATTATCTTCTATCACTGAGGAACTATTTAGTATGGATCAAAAGGATTCCATTAGCGTATTAAAATACTGTTTCCAAAAACCATATGATAAATTCCACTGTATTTTAGAACCGTTACAATATTACAGGAATTTGAATAAGCTAGAAATCACTGGAACAGAACTATTCTAGATTTTTTAAAATCTGTAAATATATATAATGAGTTCAGGAGTTAGTGAGTCTACGTGGCAATCACCGAAAATACCATGTTGTTTCAAAGGCGGCGGCGGAACGGGAAAACAAGATCGTCCGATATACCCCCAATATAGCGCCTTCGCGTTCAATTCAAAAGGTAAACAGGTTAGATGGGCAAAAGACCTGGCTTGTAGCCACTTCCAACGTGGAATAGTTACAACTGGCGCTAAGATGACTAGCCCAGCCCCGAAAAAACATCAATCGTATGATTCACACAACAAACCAGACCCAGCAATATACAACAATAAAAATCTATCTAAACTTGCTAGTGACGTAATGAAAACCGCTGCTACCAACAGACGTATACCGAATATGGTAGGTAGAGGCTTTCGGACATTTTAAAAAATACTGAAAATATAGTAAGCTTTAGCAACCTAATCAATATTTTTATTGGTATATAGTAAAAGATGCCAGAGTATGGATTATCAACAGGGGGGCCATCGTTATCGTCTAAAGATTTTACCGAGAGTCCTGTCAGTTTAGCAAAGGATTTCGGTCAAACATCAGCTAGTATGATTCCAGGACAGGAACTAACGCCATATCCGGGTTTATCCGGTACTAGTACACTAGGTGGAGGTGGTCTAACGGGTAGTGGCACTGTCCAAGCCCTCAATCAACCACAGGTTGGTAGTGGCTCTGTCCAAGGAGGAGACGTGGCTCCAGAAGATATGAGAGGCCCTGCTGGGCCACGCCCGGGTTATGTGACTTCCACGGAGAAGTCTGCTGCTGAACAAGTAGCGGGTGTTGCTTCTGCGGCAACAACAGGATCTGTAGTAGGGCCATTCCTAAAAGGTAGGGCAGACTCGGGAGACCCGGTGGCCAGGGAAATACTACGTGCTCAGTCCGAAGTACTTAACGCTCTAGGAGATGAAATTAAGGGTTGGTTTGGGTTGCCCACTAAATCTAAACACGGCCCAAAGATTCTAAGAGGTACCGAACGGGCTAAAAATAATCCAATTGAAGAGGCTAATGATCGTGATATGTTAATGAGGAACATTGAAGCGGCTAAACTTAAAGCAGCCCGAGCAACTGAATTATCTAGAGCAAATAGACTCACAATCCATCCGTCCAAACAAACGGAAGATGAATATGTGAAAAACTATCTATTACGTTACAAACTAGGGCCATATGGAGGCGGCATAGCTAAAACCTACGCTAATTCGGGTTGGAAAAAACCAGGTAAATTAGCTTCTATCGAGGCTAAAGCTAGGTCTAACTATAGAAAAGGCCTGGGATACAACGGACAAAATCCGGATCAAGCACTTAGGTTTACAGATTCAGAGATGGCGGCTACTCTCGGCCCACGCACATCATCGTCAGCACCGCCAGTAGCACCGCCAGTAGCACCGCCAGTAGCACCGCCAGTAGCACCGCCAGTAGCACCGCCAGTAGCACCACCAGTAACGCCAGTAGATGATGAACCAGTTATCGTAGACAAACCGGCACCGACTCCAGCACCAGCACCCGGGCCGTGGTATTCAGAAGTAACCCCGGAAACAGAAGCTAATAAAGCAACTCACCCAACGTATAATGCCCCTAGATACACACCCAGACAATATGACGCATTACTGACTAATGCTGCCTATGAAGAACCAGCTAAAAGGGGTAAAATAGGAGGTTATGTTTATGACGCTAGTCTATCATCACCCAGACACGCGGTATATCACAACCCGTCAAACGGCAAGACATATCTCAGCTTTAGAGGAACTACGTTTGATACTAGCCATGATGTGAAACATTGGCCGAATGTGATTAATGGAAATTTAGATAAGACAGCTAGGATGAAAGATGCACTAGCTATGTATGATGCGGTTGCTAAAAAATACGGTTCAACAGGAAAGCCCCGCGTAGTCGGCCACAGTTTAGGTGCGTCTATAGCCCAACAAGTAGTTAGAGAGAGACCTGGATCTTCGGGTGCTGGGTTTAATCAAGGCTCTAGTATATTTGGGTCAGACAAGGATTTAGCCAAGAAATGTGCTGGTAAACAGGCCCCAACTGTATGTAAAGATTTTAGACAACATCGAATCGGTGGAGACGGCGTTAGTGCCAGTTCGACATACTATAAGACAAGTAATATCCAACAAACATACAAAGGAAACCCTGAATCTCATCAATCATTAGGGCCATTAGGTCAAGTTATTAACCCGCTAAAGGCACACGATATGACGAATTTCACCGATCCTAATAGTGATTTCTGGTCTAAAGCAGGTTTAGATGCGTATTACAGGAAACCTACTACTAATAGGAACACTAAGAGGCGTAGAAGACGAGGCGGTTAAATAATCTGGAATTGAGGCATCTGAGGAATCATTACCGGTTCGGTAGGTTTGACAGGCTCATATACTTCTTCGGTCTCATCCGGTACTTCTTCTAAGTCACTCTCATAAATAATCTCTGGAGTAGGTTTTTTGGGTTTACGTTTTTTAACAATAGCCACTATCTCTTCTTCGCTACTACTAGGAGATGGCGGTCTAACCTTTCTAGGTCGAGTCTTTTTTCTACGTGGGGGTTTAACATACTCTTCTTCTTCGCTACTAGACGATGACGAGTATACTATAGGTTTTTTCTTTGATTTAACCTTGGCATTAGCCTTTGCCACCGCTTTAGCCCGGGCTTTTTGGTTAGCTTTTCTGGTAGCAAGGGCTTTGGCAAATGCGGCTTTCTGGGCTGCTGAACGGGGTTTTTTAGTTTTTGTCTGGATTTCAGTTACTACTATTTCATCATCTGTACCGGAATCACTCATTTGTATAATCATACGACAGAAAAAAATATATGTTATTATAAAATGCTACAAGATTTACAAGAAAATGATATTAGCGATTCCTTGAAGAAAAGATTACAAACCGTGGGCGCAGAAGCATATTCAAAAGGATTGGAACCACTAGACTTTGCTAAGGCATCTAATGATAACCTTACTAGTGAGGAATTTGATGAAGTAAATAGTTTCGGGTTAGGTTTTGAGTTACCGACAGACAAGGATCATATATACAACGTTTTACGCCCCGAAGAGTTGGAATGTCTTTGTTATGATCGTAGAGGTAAAGTACCAAGTTATCTGTGGTATAGGGAATGGATTGCGAGGGGTTTGGATTGTAATCCGGAATGGTTACCCGATGGAATGGTCGAAGCTCAACTAACTATATGCGAGGAACAAGCAAAAGGGTCTCGATCATATAGGAACTGGCAGAGGAGACTAGCACGTAAAAATAATCTAGATTTCAAAAGTCTGGAACAAATTACACCAGGAGTATCAATATCACAAGCCCCCGTAACGTTAAAATTCTGATAAGATAGTATATGGAAGTAGATCCAAATCATCAAAATATACTAATTAGTCTAAGAAGTGACGATCCGTCTAATGTGATAACGGATGACAACCGTAATGACACAAGTATATCATTTTCATTTAATCGCAATTTAGATATTCCTGAAAATCATGTGTTAGGAATTACAGTATTAACGGCTGAGATTCCACACAGCTGGTATACCTGGGATGATGAGGTTATTATGGCGGTAACCCTAACAGACACTCTAGGTAATATCTATTATAGTAAATATACATTTCCAGCCCAAAATTGGTCTCCGTGTTTGATAAGGGGATCATTTGTAGCACAACGGCTTACTAAATCAGCTAGAGAAAAGGATTTCAATATGTCATTCGATATGAATACTCTAAAATGGACATCAATCTATCTAGACACTACTACTGTACCTGCTGGTGTACCAGAAACATTTGTGGTTCAATGGGGTTTAGCATTTGATGCTACAAATACACTTGTCACAGGGCTTCAAATTAGTGATGCTAAATCGATATGGCGGTGTTTCGGGATTCCGCCAATTACAACTAACGTTACCCTTCCTACCTGGGGGTCAGCCATTGTTCCTACTAGTATAGGATATGTTTCTCCGATTGTTTCCGATTTCTTAAGGTACCATACTGTTAGTATTACTAGTCGGTTATTGAATACCAATAGTATAGACACCAATGACCTGGACGTAGGAGACCAACACGTGATGAGCAAAATATCCACAAATGCTCCATTCGGAAGTATAATTTTATTCAGAGGTTCCAATCTAGATGGAGCGTTATATAGACAACAAAGATTTAATAGAGTAGATCTTTCTTTGGCGGATCATGATGGTAGTAAGATAAATTTACAAGGGGCTAGATTTAATATACAGTTGCTGTGTAGATATGTTAGGAGAGTGTCGGAATCTACTAATAATTGGGCAGGATTACCACCGTTACCCCAAAGACCACCGGCGCTGACTGCTCCGCCTGAACTTCGGAAGCCAATTGACGCAGATACCACCGATGAAAAGAATCGATTGAGAACATTAAGGAATCGAATTGTTCAACGGGTTAGACGGCATATTTTTACTAGTTGAAAACTAATTAGGTTGCTAAAGCTTACCAGTTGAACCTTGTGGTTATTTTAAACCACAAGTTTTTCTCGAACTATAATTTATAAAATGGGTATCTTACGTAGAATTGGACAAAGAGTTGGTTCAGTATTAAGATTAGGCGGACGGTTTGCGTCTAGCGTTGGCAGAATTGGTTCACATATGACAGACACAGTGACTGCGGGAGTTAACACTGTTGCTAGTATACCTTTGATCGGCGGAGCAATTGTCGGTAGTCCACCATTCCAGGCATTACGTGGAATCACTAGCGGAGCTGGACAGATTGCCGGAACGTTTAGTAATATGGGATCAATAATGGAGAAGGTAGGTAATAAATTGCCTTCGTGATTTTTAATTTCATAAAGTAAAAATAGGAACAATATAGTATATGAGTGAAGACACCGCCAAATACTGTTTTTGGGTTAATTCCAGTGATGGAACAGCAACATTAGCACCAGCCGGATTAGCTAACTCGTCAATTAAATTTTTAATTCGGTTTCCACAATTACCACCATTCGAGAAGTTTTTACTAAGGTTAGAGAGTTTTGGAATGAATCCGGTCGATTGGCAGGCTGTAGTAGCAGATATAGCTACTTTTAATAGTGCTGGAGCTCGTGTTGGTGCAACACCCGTCACCGTTGGTAAGATGTATATGGACGGTTGGTCTACCCAGAGTAGTGTGGAAATGCCATCGGTCGCCACAGCTTCTCATGTTCCGAAACCTAGCGTGATATTGTCTAGTATAGATTTCTCTGCGTTGTACGCCGCCGGGGGTAACGCTACTAGACCAGCGTCAGTCCCAACTGTTGTAGTGAATCGACCTAATCAGAATGGAGCGTATGAAATTAGTTTCGAGGGTACCAACGGGGCTTACATTGCCGGTAATAATGGTGGAGCACCCTTCCTTCTTGGAGATTGGTTCGCGGGTATCTCACTCACGCCTATACCTAATGAGGATCTGAAGAATTTTGATGGACGCTGAGAATTATTTTCTATTATAGATTCATAAACCAAATGGCATCTTACACAGACGCATCAATGAGTCAAATCGAAAGAGTAGGAATCCCTACCGCAATCATATCGGGAGACAGACCGGCATCTATCGAGGCTAAGAAGACTTACCACAGTAGTCCGGCGGAAAATGATGACAACGCCGCTGGCGCGACCATTCGCTTCACTTTACCCTGTAGCCCTAATACGTACTTAATGCCTGACGTTAACCTAACCTTCGATTTCAACAATACTGTAGCTTGTTGTTTCGACCTGGACGCATCCTGTCTAATCGAGCGATACAGGCTCTTCCACGGATCTCAACTTTTAGTAGATATCCCGGAATATGGGCGGTTATCTAGGTTAATTGAAGACGTGACACAGTCTCCAGAAAATGGAAGTACAGTCTCTAACCTTTTGAAATTCGCCCCAACAGGCGTTGCTGTTGTAGCCGATATTGGCGCTGCTGGGCGTATGGCTGGAGCTAATGCCGCTATCCCTTATCCAGACACTACGTATATGGGCCCTGGTGCTCATCATTGTGTTGTTCCACTGATGTGTCCGCTTATAGGTACGTTAGCAACGAAGGCTTTTCCCGGACATGCAGCCACAGCAGCGCCGCTTCGCGTAGAAATCGACCTTGTTAGCAATTTAAAGGGTGTTGTATCTAACGCTGGTGGTAATGTTTACAATATCACAACTACCCAGTTACAATCCACATATGTCCAGGTAAGTAGCCAGGCACAGAGCCTTATCGACGCAGCAGTAGGTGGTGTGTATAGTTTAAATACTAGTTCATACGCTCACAGTCAAGCTAACATTGCCGCCGCCGCACAGAGTAACAACATTTTACTCCCGTTTAGTTATTCAAGTTTAAAACACGTTGTAACTGGACTATACCCGGCCGTCGCTGCTCAGAATAGTTTCAATATCTCAGGTAGAGGTCGTCAAACAATTGACCAAGTCTTTTATCAAATCGGTGCTAGTCGAGTACCTTCTGCTCCAATGAATGGCCCAATTGAAGTAGCAGAACATTTATGTAAGTGTTTCGGTGTATCTACTAACTTACTCCAAATTAGTAATTATCTGACAAGAGCAAATTTCACACTCGCAGCCACGGTTATACCAGCCGTCTTACCTGCCGGTGGTGCATTGGGTACTCTTGTTGGTAAGTTCGCAATGGGTCTAGATCTAGAAGCCTGGGGGGCTACATCCAGTGCTACTAGGATTGAAAACGGGATCAATACGACGGCATTACAGATGTATCTGAACTTTACCGCCGGAGCGGGTCTCGCCGCCAGTGAGGTTCATACATGGGGTTGTTATGATATGTTGGTATCTTTTACTAACGGTTCAGCTTATGCTCGATTTTAAATAGCTTAGCATTTTTTTTAAAAGTCTATTGTATAAATGGTTAGAAAACGGCGTAAAAATGTCTTGACCGGAACTACCCGAAGGAGAAAAATTCAACCTGGTAGAGTCCCTTTACCCCCGCGTACCAGTACTCTCCAAGGAGAATATGGGTTTGTGAGACCTGATTTACAACTTTTTCATTTGGATCAAGCTAGTCGGGCATATACAGCTTCCCAAAACGGGGCTATTACACCTGCTATGAGACAAGCGGCTACACTGTTATATAATCATCAATTGAGAAGTGCAGGAGTTGCCCCAAATGTTGTTATTCCCGGGGTTGCCGCCCCTGCTGTAGCCCCCGCTTTACCCGCTTTACCCGCCCCTGTTGCTGCTGCTCCTGCCGTCGGACGTGCTGCTGGACTGGCTGCCGCCGCGGGGGCACCTGCTATCCCCGCGCCTGGGCAACAACCCCTGGAAGGACGTATTGGCGGTATGGGGCCATCGCCAAGGGGCGTAGCTAGAGGGGTTAGGGCACCTCAAGCATTTCCCCGAGCCCCAAATTTTCAAAATGGAGCCCAACCGGGTAGATGGGGGCCGCCCGGTAGTATTCAAGGAAATCCACCTGCTGGGTCTGCTCCTCCGTTACCTAGACAAAATAATCTACGTGGACTCCAACACGGAGCAGGAGCGGGTAGACCTAGTTTAGCCGATGCAGGAGAGAGATTAGGTCGAGGAATGCGTAATAGAAGACCTAGTCAAAGAGTGAGAGATGCCGCCGCCGATGCTAGTTTAAATCCAAGTTCAATGAGAAACCGACCTAGATTAGCTTCTATCCCGGAATCACTGGATGGAGTGTCTACGCCGGGTAGCAATCCTCAGAGCGGAATGTTGGCACGGGCTGGTTCGGGGTTACGTAGAATGGGCGGAAGAATTAAGAGTGCTTTGTCTCCCGGTTCACCCGGAAGTTATCGTCGAGTCGAGCCGAGCATGTCCCCAGACGGCGGCGGGGGTGCTTTTGCTGCTCGTAGAACACCGACCACACCTAGACCTGGTAGACGCTAGTTAAATAAAAAACGTATAAACTTACGCCAACACGTCAGTTCGTACCGCCTACCTTTTACCCGTCGACTTCTCCATCTCTGTCGATGGTAACTGCTTGTCATATCTTCTAATATACACAGATAATTTCCTTTCAGTAGTCACAAGCTCTTAGTCATCCCCACTATCACTTAATATCAGACACTTACCCGCGCCTTCAGCGTCCGGCTTTGCTTGAGCACCGTAGTAACACTTGATACACAACTTTTTCCACTCTGGGGCGTGTGGCATCACTTTGTTACAACTGTTACATTTTGGCTGACACTGTATCTCGTGAACATCGGCCGCATCCTCAATTCCCTCGAGTCGACCATCCATTTATTTTTATGCTAGTGTCATTCGGCCGATGGTAGATTGTCAATTTTTTTTTGATGTGTATTATAAAATGAAAGACCTGGTAGTTTCTAAAGATAAAATGGATGGAGTATCTGAAGAAGGAAAGCAAGTTTATCTTATGATTGGGGCTTTGTTGGCAGACGCAAAGGAAGTATTAGATAAACGTGACGTAACTATTAAAAATTTGGAAAATGAAATTGTTGAATTAAAATCACGATTAGTCAGTACTGTTGAGCCGCCGCTCAAGTGAAAACTTTTTTCATTACATAATACATATGAGTGATTTGCCAACCTACAATGTTTGGATCACAAGTAATGGAACACCGCGATCTAATACATCGTTTGGTAATACTCCAAATAGTGAATTTACCATGGATATGCAGTGGCCTAAGTTTCCCGACACAGTAGCCGTCATGATGAAATTAACTAGTTTCAAATTACAGACCCCGTCGACCGAAGAGACACGTGGCGGTTGGTTTCCATTAGATGGAACAGTAGACGTACCTGGGACTAGTATCGGTATGTTAGGTATTATCCATGATGACACTGAACCCCCCGCATTTACTAGTCTGAGTGGAATGAATTTGCTCAAAAATTGGTGGATAGAGGGAGATACCCCAATTGGAATGTTTGACGCTTCTGACAGTGGAAATCTACAGTCTCAATGGACTCTTATCACGCCGCCCCTTGCTAGTAGTACACTGACATTTACTGTTCGAGATGCTGGTAATCCAGAACGGTATTTAGTGAATCGAGATGAATCCGGTGCTCTAGTACCGTTAAATGATTGGGCGGCGTGTGTCTCATTTAAGTCATTGTCTAGAAGTGACATTGAACAATATTACCCGTGGCAAAAAATGAATTATGAATTGATCTTTAGCTATCCTCAGACATTACCAACGCCGCCCACTAGTGTGATGTCAGAGTATAATTTATCTACGTCTAATCCTAGTTTATCTAACCCTTGGATTGCTCTAAACAAGGGCGGGATAAGTAATCGATTTTGGCAGAGTTCACGGTTATCATTTCCTGTTAACAACACTACTGTAGCAGATGTTTATCTTGAAGCGGATGTCTATTTTAGTATTTCAGATCCAGAAGACGCATCGCCATCTGTGGCATTTTCTGGGTTAACTCCTGAATATACTACGGCTTCAGTCGCTGCACTGGCTGGTACGGACGGGGTCGTGGATTTTGTATTATCTGAACAAGACCAGGGTTATGAAAATTTATATCTATGGATTAAAGTAGTTGGCGGCGGGGCTATTCCTGCTGGAGTGAATACTACATTCGATTCCATTGCACCCCCTGACCAACGAGGTGGTAATGGCGGTGCTTTGGGTAATTTCAACTTCCAGTACTATGGTTCACCTGTATAAATTTAATATCTCTATACAAGATAATATGTCTCTTTATTACTTATGGTATTTATTAGGTTATGACGTAGATGATGTTGAAACCACACCCGCGGAGCAAGTAGAACCTATTGTACCGGTACTACCACAACCGCCACTCACATACGCTGAAGTGGTATCGAAACAATAATATTGTTATTTATATATAATGAAAGATGATTGGATAAAAAAAGCGTTAAACCCTAAAAATAAAGGTGTTTTCCGAGACAAGGCTAAACGGGCAAATATGACTACTCTAGCTTATGCTAAAAAAGTCATTAAAAAACATAAGGGGTTAAAATCAAATACGGGTCGAGAGACTAAATTACTAAGGCAAGCGGTCTTAGCAAAAACTCTAATATCTAAACGCTAAAATCTACACCATCTAGTAGATAATCGAATAATTTTGCTGGTATGGAATATCTTTCCAATAATCTTACACTACGTTCGGTTTTTCTACCGAGTCTAACTTTATGTATGACATTTTTGGGCGTTACTTTATTTTTTAAATCGGTTCGGTTTGTCCAGATATTTGTATTTTTTCTATAATCAAACCCGAATTCGGAATAATCCACCTGAATCCTGAATCTGTCTGTAATATAATTTTTCAGTGTACCGCCATTGCCCGGATTTTCCATAAACCAGTATTTAGGTTTCAGATAATCAACTATTTCTAAACCCTTATGGACTGGTGGCAAACCTAAATTTATTTCATCTAACTTACGTTGTTCACGTGTTAATTTTTTACCGCCCAACCTTTTCAAGGGTCTTCCCAACCAGGTACTTAATATAGTACTAAAATACCGACAAGGCGGAGACAACCATATAATATCAAACTCTCCGGGTTTCCATATATTTTTATAATCAAGCTCTAGTATATCACAACATATATCAGGTTTGAATTTTTCTAAAATATCCACACTAATAATTTCCCAATCATCTGGACAGGCCTTTTTGAATGATTTTGTACCACAGAATAATTCCAGACATTTTACCATTTATGACATCGTCGAAAAAAAATACCAGTCTACGCCGTGCCAGAGGCTTATGGCGTTCGACTGTGGTCGACAATCCACTGTCTCCACCGATTCTGGATAGTCATCACCGCTCTCACCCGACTCATCGCTTCCCAAGGGTATAGAGAGTTAGCATCGAAGTTAAGAGGGGTATTTAACATTGTTTTTATACCGATTATTAGTTAGTTTGATGTGATTGTCAATTTTTTTAGTGAGCTTTAGCAACCTACTCAGCCATCGAGGAAGGTAGTATCTATTGGGCGCTCGGCATCTGCTCGTAGTACGTGGTTAAACATAAGCCCCTCTGGGCTTTGGTGGTTGTACACACGCGAGTTTATCAGCGCCTCTGGATTCCATCCCGCCTTCCGAATGTCTTCATCTTCGTCTGTCGACAAGTAGTATCTATCTGGGTTTTTGAGTACATTGGAGACTTTAGTGTTTTTGAATTTTCCCTTACTCATTGTTAGGGCTAATCGACAAGAGTCTATAGTCCGACCCATTTTGTTAACGTGTTTAACCGCTATGTCGGCGGAGGCGGCTACTTTCGCACCTTGAACATGCATCCATTTAAACGTCTTCTTGACCTTCTTACCATTTTCAAATATCACTCGAAGATTATCACACATTTTTATGTATTGGCCTTCTGGTATGTCTTTGCTAATTTCAAATAGTATACTAGCTGTGTCTTGGTTTGCTTTTTCTGAAATACAGAATTCACACGTACAGTCATTAGGTTCACACTCTCCATCGGAGCTACTATCCGAATCAACATCAGCTTCATAATCCGATGATTCACTGTCGTCGTCCACGGCAAGATCCGCTGGATCCACACCGCCGTTTAGCACATCCAGCAGCGCCCCTATCGTCGCGACGGGTGTCGTCGTATCGCGTAGACGCTCAATCGAATCTTCGATCATGTGTCTCGTACCCGCACATCGCGTGTCCAAGGGGCTTCTTTGAAGGACTTGACTGGTCACCGCGTGTTTCAGTCTAACCGTTGTAGTAACTTGTATTTCTTCCATCTCGCCGTCAACTCCGTGGACTTGTCGGAAGAACATGCCGGAGAACATCCACCCCTCGCTCGGTGAATCGATCCAATCGTCTACCGCCACGCGCTCGAGGACGGACATCGTCATATATTGCTCGGGCGTAGTTAGGTTAATGACCTTCTCT
>Ga0209337_1001526_pt1 | contig 17525 bp, 22 predicted proteins | sample LinPmetageLP53_FD_184044 | JGI IMG/M metagenome (GOLD analysis project Ga0209337, IMG submission 184044) | Marine viral communities from the Pacific Ocean - LP-53 (SPAdes) (version 2) | ecosystem: Environmental > Aquatic > Marine > Oceanic | place: Pacific Ocean | collected 2010-02-08 | reverse complement strand
CATGAAATCATACCAGTCAGGACCTATACCTCTACTGCCAAGATAATTCAAAAGATTGTCTATATTTTTTTGTTCACTCGAACTTAGTGTTGTGTATTGTTCTAGCCATTGTTCAAGCCTTTTGGTATGTTTGGGTAAATCTTTTTTATTAAATGTTACAAATTTTTTACGTTCATACTTTGTATCACTTGCTTCATGACGCATTGCCTCAATGGCAAGTTTTCTAACTGTGTCATCTGGTATGCCAATGTAACTCATAAAGGTTCTCATCTTTTGAGAAAGGCGTCTACCAATAACATAACTGGCTTTGTAGCCACAGTTAAAACAGTGATATGAAACTGTGCCGTCGGCAGATGTCATAAGTCCACCACGTTTTTTCTTGTCTTGAGTCTCTCCGTTATGAATACAACACGGAGCATTAAAGGCTATCCACCCAGACGGTGTTTTCTTTCGGCCTGCAGGCAACGATGTCAGAATAGTAGACTGGATCAGGTTCATAGCTATATTTTACTGTCTATATAGGATTTTGTCAACTATACCAGTGTTATCAGTTGCATTGTCGTATGCAAATTTAACAAATTGGTAAACGCCAGTGAATGTGTAATATTTTACACCTGACGTTGGTAAATCAGTGATTGTGCTTACTGTAAAGTAATCTGTGGTTTCAGGTGTTGTATCCATTGTTGCTAAAATTTTCAATGTGCCTGAAAATCCTTGTGTGTACACAGCGATTGTGTGTAATGCATCATTGTTGTTTTGACCTGGATAGGCCTGTATCGTGCCATTAGAAACATATTTTAATGGATATTGATTTGGGTTGCTTTGTGCTGTAAATGATTTCACTTCAACGCTTGGAACAAATTGAGGGAACCCGCCATCTAATAATTCTATAGATCCTGCGGCATTATATCCTGTATCAGAGTAGGTTACTTGGTAATATGTGCTAGAGCCGTCATTTAGGACCTCTCTTATACTGTATTCATAAAACTGAGAATCTAGCCCAAGTAGATCTCCATCCGTTATAGTAACCGATGCTGTGCCTCTGCTAGAAAAAGTAGAACCATCGTCTAATGTAGTCATAGTTCTTGTAAGAACAGCTTTTTTGCTGTTTGTATCAATCATTGCAAATTCAAATGTTTTTGATGTGATGCTTTGGGCTTTTTGATCTTCGTTCTTAAAGCTGAAAGTGATTGGATTAGAAGCACCTCTATATAATTTTAATCGTCTATCGTACACTTTCGAATTCCTTCCGTGATAACCATTTATGTAGGCTATTACCAAATTTGTAAGTAAATACCTTGATACTGTTTGCATATAGCATATTTAACAGTATTTATAGAATAGCATGAACGAAGTTTTTGAAACATTAGGCAAGAAATTTCCATTCTTATCACTCATAAGAAAGGGTAGCCTTGAATTTATTGGTATAATTTCCAACCAAGATAACCAAATTACAAGTGTCTATGATTATGGAAGAATAATGAGTCCTAAAGACAAAATGGATTATCTAAGGTTAGGCGAAGTATGGTGGTGGGAATCAAACAGAAAAATTCCAATTAATATTTTTCTTAAAGGTGATTGGACGTACTTCCGTTCAACGTTGATATCATTGGCAACAAAAGACATTCAAATTGTTCATGGACCTTGTTTAAGATTAAGTGATATTGCTAAGAAAAGAATTAAAAGAAGAACTATTCAATTAGTTAGACGCCCGGTTTAACATACTTCAAAAAAAAAGAACGCTGTCTAGCGTTCCACTTTATTTCAATATTTTTTTCTTTCCAAATTTGCACCCATTTAGGAAAACTATATTTTAGCCAGTCGTAGTCCCATTCTTTTTCAACTCTACACCTTACAGATTTTTTAGTTTTTTTGACGTAGTCTAATTGCCTTGCAAGTTCCACACCGTAGGTCCAGTCATTGGGCAGGTCTACTTTGATAATTTTAGATTTTTTAGTTAGTTTTTTTAGTTTCCGGTTGTACACTAAAAGTATATTTACCTTTGAGAATTAAATTCATTTGTACCACAATAGCTTGAGCATAGGCAACAGCGTGTGACTTTTTAAAGAAGTAACTGCCATCTGTTGGCTTTATCCAAACTTCTTCCATTATTTCTGTCCAAGTTTTATCTAATAGATATCTCTTTGCAGGTCTTATAATTGCTAATACAGCCGCTAGTTGTTCTATACTTTTTGGTTTAAGTTTTTGCACTATATTGAAATGTCCATTTAAATGGAAAAGTGTATCAACATAGCAAAGCTCATTTAATATTCTCCAATCCGGTTCAGCAATCATTAATTTTACAAGTTCTTCTTCGCTTTTAATATCTTTATAGATGCTTACGTTCAAACAATCAATTTTAAAATAACCTCTTTCTTCAGCTTTCTTGTAATCAAAACTTGCGTGTCCTGTAATTGGATTAGTTGGAATCTTATGAAAGTAAACACCGGTTTTGTGTTTTTCAGTTTTATCTTCTTTTATTATTGACGCAGGAATGTGTTCAAACAATTTTAACACTTCGTCTCTATTAATAAAATCTATATCTACATCAGGCATTAGTGTAATTTTCCTTTGTGAAGCTCTCTAAATTTTTGTGACGTTCCCGGCTTTAACATATCTAAAACTTTCAACATCTGTTTGTAACCCGGCGTGTGTTGTTGATCCGGAGTCATTTCTGGTAAAATAACTTTGCCAACTGATCCGTCTTTTTTAATTACTATAACACTGTCGCCAATTTCTATGTCTAAATGATCATCAATTTCTAAATTTATTTTACTCAATTCTAGCCTCCTTTGCTGTCTCTTGTACAAATAATTGATCAGCTGGATAATTTTTAAACTTGTTACGCCAAAATTCAGGATCAATATAATTTTGTATCATTTGTAATTGTTCGTCTGTAAATGATTTTAACATTTTTTTGCCTGCATCACAACCTAGTATAAGCCATGGACTTATTTTTCCTGACTGTATGTGTTGTACTGCACGACTCGTATTGACTAATCTAAAATAGTCCGACCATTGCACTTTTTGTTCTTCAGCCCAATCCATCATTGTGGCGATTGATCTTCTTAATGCGGCTTCAACTGGTTCTGTCTTTAATGTATCTTTAAGATACTGTTCATACAAATCATCTCTACTCCAATGATCTAGTTTTACTTTTGATAGTATAACATAGTCAATGTATTTTTCAGGATACAACGGACCGGTATGCATCATGTAACGACCAAACTTAACAAATGCATTGTAATAAGCACTGTCACAAAATTGGTCATATGTTTTTGGCTTTGTGTTTTTTTGATGAATTTGATAGAATCTACAAAATACTATAAAGCCATTTTGAACCCATTTTTCTCCTTTTTGTAAATGTCTTCTTTTTGGTTCACACATATGAACCTGCAGAGTTCTTTCTCTTTGAAAACTTTTATTGCAGTATGTACATTTAAAATTATTCGATTCCATGGTCGCTTAAAAGTTCTTCTAGTTCTTTGTCTGTAATAATTTTATCCAGTGCTTCAAGATCCAACTCCTTGGCGTGTGGGAATAATTGTTGTAATTGTTTTAGACTTTTGTTTGGAACACGTTTCATTGGTTTTATCCATGGATGAAACTGCTGTTTTAATCCACCACACATAGCAGTTAAAATCCAACACAGCTTTTTGTGTTTTCCTGATAATGTAAACAAGTTCTTGTTTACACATTCATTAATCATTTCAACATAATGTTCTTGGTAGAACTTATCACCTGTAACACTTGATGCATAACGCATAATCATGTAAGGTGAATATAACGATCTTTCTTTATCATCTATACGATCAAAATAATCTTTATTTCTATAGTCAATGGCCTTTAAGCCGTTTCTAAGTTCAAAAAATTTACGTGTTGCTTTTTTCATATATTAGTCTAAATTTTGTTGCGTGTTTGTAGTCTTTAAATTTTATTTTAACTTTATTGTGTTTGAATTCTATTCCTAACATTTCTATTTTATACTTTCTTATTCTATCTAGCAAGTCTGGAAAAAAATGTCTGTCCATCCAAACGGGTTCATCGTGCCCGTCACCTTGTGTAATCATCATTACAGGTGCTTTTATACTTACAATTCTACTGTTAAGTTTTCTTTTAGAAACACTGGCCATAATCTAATTGTTCACACTGTCTTGAAATATCTTTAACAAAATACGCACATTGCGGATTTGGGCCATCAGTCAAAGGCACAGCAAGAAGTTGTCCTGATTTAATTTTTGGGAAGTACCATTTGACTTCTGTGTAGATATCTACAATGTCAACATAACCAAACTCAGGATGTCCTCCAGTTAATGGATTAAAAAGGAAAGCATCAAAGCCTCTATCGTTTAAACTTGTAATTGGCATAACATGAAGTTCACCTTGCTCAGCTTCTCCTATGACCATTTTCCAATCAAGAGGCATTGAAATTTTATATTTGCCAATTTGTAAAACTGCCGCTGGTGCGTTAAAACTTTCTAAAAATATTAGAGGTATGTAAAAGTAGTCAGGATTGGTTGGATCTGAATTATCTAATACAGCAAACCGCATTTTTTCATCAACCCACTCAGGTATTTTTTCTAGTTTGTATGTTTCGTTATCCAGTGAAAGAATTTTCATAATTTATCTTTTCTATATTATACGGGTAATTTGCCTCTTTGTAAAACTTTTTTCTTTGTGTTAGGTGTCTTTTTGCAAATTTGCAACTGCTTGTTATATCCCATATTTCTACGTGATCCTTGTCTTTTGCTTTTCTTATACCACGTCCTATTGATTGAATTACTCGTACAAAGGACTTTCCAGGTTCTACGAGAACCAAATTAAAAATACGAGGAATATTAATGCCAACACTGGCAACTCCATATGTGGCAATAATAATTTTATTCGTTGCTGTAGATACTTCATCATATTGTTCCTTTCTGTCTGGGTTTTTTGTTGATCCTGATATAAAAACCGACCCTGGCAGTTTTTTATTCAAAGTTTCTCCTGCACTTATTCTATCAACAAGGATCAACGTATTTCCAGATGATGCTATTGATTTAATTGTTTGTGCAAGGAAAGACATTCTTCTATCATCGGTTGTAAGCCATTTTAATTCTTCTTGATAGTTTGAAAACATTTTTGTTTCAATTGTTTGTACAACATTTACGTTACAGTTAGCAAGTACACCTTTGTCTTGTAATGTTTTAGCCGCAATTTTATTTACAACGTCACCGATTGAACATTTCAATCCCATAAATTCGTAATCCATTTTTGGCACTGTGCCAGTTAATCCCCAACGTATTCCGCAGTGTGCAAAAGGTCCAGTCAATAATCTTTTCAGGACATCTGCTTTTGCCATATGAACTTCGTCTATTATAATTGTGTTAATGCCTTGTATTGCTTCTAAAAAATCTGCTGTGTGTTCGTCTTTACTTTTTTTTTCTAACACGTTTAATGATTGCCAAGTTGCTATGGTGTTATATCTTCCTAGTTCTTTTCGGTCACCATAGTACACTCCAGTATCTAAATTACAAGCAAGAAAGTCTTCTTCGGTCTGTGTAACTAGACTTTTGTTTGGAACTATTGTAAGTGTACGTCCATATGGTTCAACCAATTGGCACAGTGCCGCTGTAATAATGGTCTTACCTGCGCCAGTGGCGATCTCTTGAATAGATTGTGGGTTCTCGATAAATTTGTTTATAATTTCTACCTGATAATCTCGTAATACAATAGGCTCACCTTTGGCTGGATGCGTGTCTGGCCATTTGATATGAGATAGATATGCCTTATCAATTTGTTTAAATTCAAAATTGTGTTTTGTTCTTTTGTCTTCAAATTCTACATATACACCACCGTCCTCAAGAATTGGCAGTATTTGATCTACAAGGCTCAAATATGTGGTTCCACCTAAACCAAAAAAAGCAATCTTGCCATCCCACCTGCCTAACTTTACTGCTGGTAAATGTCTTGCGTAAGGTACTTCGTATTTGAATTTGTTAGAAAGTTTTTTCCGCCAATCAAGAGATAAATTCTCAAACTTAACGTTTACTTCGTCTTTAATTACTAGTTTACATGAACTCATAGTTTTATTACAGTGCGACCTTGCGTCTCCCAAGTACTTGGTTGAACATCACTATAATACAACTTTTTTGGCAAATTATCAAGAAATCTTTTCATATATTCACCTCCAGCGGCATAATAACCGCCACCTATGCCAATTACCGCGGCTCTAGGTTTAATTTTTGATCTTAAAAAACTTCTTGGAATTTTGTTTCTTATAAACAGTACTTTAGTGTCGTCGTCTATAAATTTAAATTGATTACTCATTTGGTACAGTTCAAAGGCCTGGAAATAGTCTTTATCATTTAGTTTCATTGTATCAGAAATTGAGTGCATAAATTTTTCATCCTCGTTATAATCTTTTAATTGTCTTGGTTCTTTCAAAGTACACCCCCAAGCAAAATTTTTATATTCATAACCGTGTTGCTTAAAAGCAGTAAACCATTCCCAAGCATCTTGAATTTCATTTCTGTCATTTGTGATATCTCCTGATATTGTCATACAAATAGGAAAGCTATCAAGTTCTTTTAAGCCCGAAATGATGTCGTGTTTTGAATATGATTTTTTATCAATCCATAAAATTGATTTATTATTATGTGCAATTTTGTCTCCTATTTCTGTTTCAGCTTTAACGTTGATATAATCTTGGTTTAATGCTAAATTTTTCAAGCTGTCTACTTGTAATAGTAATCTCTTATCAGCTAAATTTTTTTGCCAATAATTTACAAGAGATTCGCTTGTATTTTTAAAAACAATTTGTTCGTCTTCAATTGTAGCATAGGGCTTTTTAAATTTTATTTTTTCTTTTTTAATATCATCAACTTCATCTAAAAGTGACTCTGATACAAACGTAAAGTTGTATCGTCCAGCTATTAATGTACAATAATATGTAGTGACGTCTGTTTTTTTAATGCTCCATTTTTTTGTTTCTCCGTCATAAACAAAATAATCTTGTGGCAATCCTTTACATCCTTTTAACACTCTAATTAATTCAACAATTTTTTTATTGTAAGGAAATTTTAATTCTATAAATTCTTCTCTGTTTTCTTCTTGTACAACCTCAATAATTTTTTCATTGCTTATGATTCTGAAAGGTTGTTTAAAAACTGGATTTGTTAACAATGCCTTTATGTCCATGCCAAAGGCTTCAAATTTTGTAAGATATCGTTTTAAAATTATCACTGCTAACTTTCCTTGTCTTTCAGTCCACGGATATTGTGCTTCTGCTAGAGAGGTAACAGTAGCTTTATCTTTGGGGTGCGGAACTATGTGATCACTGCCTGATGTTGCCGGCAACCAAGGCCAATCGTTATATGCTAGTATTTTGATTGCTTCGTTTATGTTATTTGGAAGGTTTGTGCTCATATTGTTGTGCTATATTAAACTCCACTATTTTGATAATTACTAGTATTATTCAGTATAACATACCTGGTAATAATGTCAACCGTTATGAAAAAAAAAATAAAAAACATAAAAAAATCCTTGAAAATAAGGGTGAAAAATGCACTGAAAAAGAGGGCACATATAAAGACTTACAGACCATCTTTACCAGTAGCACAGAGCTGGTTTAGAACCCTTAACAGAGCTCTTTTCAGCGGTAGATTAGTTGAACCTACAATTTATATTAAAAGATTAGTAGGCGACTGGGGAAGGTGTTGTGCTAATTGGGACAACAGAAAAACAAGAAAAGGAACTTTCGATCAGAGAGTAATTCCTTACAAAAAAGCACCAATAATTTATTCATTAGAATTGCACGTCAAGTATCCAAGTTGGAAAGATTTTATTGAAACACTAGGTCACGAAATGGTGCACTTATATCAAATGCAAGTAATAAATGATCCCTACTCAAACCACAATAAAAACTTTTACAGTTTTCAAGCAAAATTTAAGCAGTACGGTTTAGCACTGTTTCGTTAAATTCTTTAAAAGACATCAAAAAGGTATTTTTTAAGTCTTCACCGGTTTGTAAGTAATTCAAAAAGTCAGGTGGGTTGTCATGCACAACAGTAAACTTACAATAAGGCCGTTGTTTAATCATTTGCCTAAACTGTCTTAACCATCCATCAAATATAGTACTGTCATTTCGAGGTCCGTAGTTGTCTGTTTCTTGATATATGTTATTGAGTTGTCCTTGTCCGTATTCTTTAAAATCAAAACCAATCAAATATATATTTCTGTGTCCGTGTACTGTTGCTGTCCATATTGCTTGATTGCCAGAAATAAAATGAGGATTGTTTGGAATTAAATGGATCATGCCTTTGGCGTGTTTTCTATTAACCTCTAGTGAAGGTGCATAATGAATTGTTTGTCTTCCTACTTTGGCCATAACCATCTCAGTAGTCATTTTAGTATCAACACTAAAAATAAAGTCAGGCATAAAATCTCTATATAGAGCATTACAACCATAACTTTGTCCGGTATCTTTCAGCACATCTAAATTAAAATTTTTACGTGAAGGTCCGTTGCCAATAATGTATGCGTGACCTCTTGGAATATTTTTTACAGTATCGTCAAACCATTCTCTCTCATGGGTCATTTTGCCCTTACGCAAAACAGTGTTTGTTGTAACCATTTCACCTTTGTATTGTGTCCATTCAATTGGTGCTATCTTACCTTTTATGAAATGTCCGTCATTTAGAGCCATGTAAATATTTTCCCTCCAATCTAGTTCGTATTCTTTCCCACGGCAATCCTTCTTTTATTTCGTCAGTCCACCATTCAGTGTAAGCAAGTTTGTGTGCCCATTCTTCTCTATCTGGTGTGTGTGGTTTTTCTAATGTTGTATAGTCTGGATTTCCAACGTCATATGATAAACTAGATTCAGATACAAATACCGGCACTCCATTAAACACAGATTGCATTGCAGGATTTGAACTATGATTCACTACTGCCCATGTATTATCTAATTGTTTTACAAAGTCTGTATCATCATATGTGTTTGTATCTCTCCTTGGCATTTGTGTTTCAACTCCTGCCATCTTAATTGAAATAGGATTTCTTGGGTGTGGTCTAATTATAATTTTTTTATCGGTTACTTTTTTAATTGCAGTGACTTGTTCTAATAACCAGTTGTTCATTTTTGGCAAGTCACGCCATTGTTCACTACTATCATGTTGTCCACAAATTATTATATTGTCGCCTCTACGTTTCCATGGTTTTAAATCAATGTTAAACTTTTTCCACCTTGAATCAAAATGAGGTTTAGTGGCAAAATCAGCATCACGGTTTACACCGTTAATTCCAATCTTCCAAGTAAAGTTTCTTTTTATTCCACCAACTTCTAAAACTACAATAGGTTTTTTAAGTGCTTGAAATTCTTTCCAAATTTGTAAATTATTACGCATTCTACCTTGCCATAGTACACTCCATATAACTGCAACATCTGTGGTATGGTCATATTTGTTAATTTGAAAATCTTCTTTTTTTTCTTTCAAATTGTGTATGAATGCATCAAACACAGGTTTGGAGTTAAGACTTCCGTAGGCTGGAAAAACACTTATTTTCATTTTTAGATTAGTTTCCTAGTTTACCTTTCGCAACTTTACTCACGATATCTTCTGCTTGTTTAGGGTCAAACTTGATACCGTCAAATGGATTATAATTTTCTACATTTTTCCAGTATCCTTCTTTTCTTTCTACTCGTAAATCACTTCGAGAACTTTTGCCTTTAATTTTTCTTTTACCTTTCATGTGATCAATATATTCGCCCAACACACTATTAATAAAAACGTGATGTCCTTTTGCTCCAGCACCCTTGCCAATGTCTACGCCATCGTTTGGTGCAACTCTTTTTAAAATTTGCCAAAAAAGATAACTGTCATGCCATTCTAGTTCATTGTAGATAGTATCTTTGTTATATAAGTCAGTCCACGTTTTCATAAAATCTTTCACTTTAGGATGTCTTCTATTATAACACACCCACCCGCACTCTGGATATTTTGCACCTCTACCTAAAAAATTAACTAGTTTGTCTGTAGGCAATAAATCTGTTACAAATTTTGTAGTGATGTTTCGAAATGTAAATGTGTCTGCATCAAGCCATAAAATGTAATCAACGTCAATGTTTTTTATAGCATGATCCACTGCAAAAGTTTTATGACTAAATCTTACAGCGTCCCAAAGATAACTACCTTTTCCTTTGTCATTTTTTCCTGCATTGGGATTTCGTCTTACACCTCCAGCAATCTCATTAATTTCTCCATTTGCAACAGGATCATTTTTATATTTGTTTTTAAATCTTACAAGGTCAGGATTAACATCTTCAATGTTAACATATTCAATTTTATCATGCTTAAGGCTAGGTGTTTGGCCTTCGTGGTATGCAGTAATTTTTACATCATTAGGCCAAAAATCAATATGGCTTTGCAACATTCTTTCTGCATAAGCATTCCATCTGTTTGGCGGAAAGGTTGTAATTACTCTGAGTGTACTCATAAAATTATTTAATAGTTTTTTACCTTGAACTTATCAAACCAGGTAGCCCAAATCATGTCAACAGATGCTCTTTTACCAGTCTTTTGATTCAATTGATGCGGCATTTTTTTACCTGTTTTTAATTCATAAAAAGTTTTCAGTTTTGGATCAACGTTCATCCAATATGCCATTGGCGCTGTCCAACCAGTTTTAGTTTTGTTAATAATGTACTCAGGCAAATGTTTTTTATATGCAGTTCTACTCATGTTTTTTAACGCATATTTGTCATCATGAAATTTTTTTGTAAAAAACTGTGATAGTTTATGACTAGAATGCATAGACATACAATACTTCATAAAAATTTTTGAAGCTAACGGATAACGTCCTTCCATACCGTAGGCCATTCCAAATTTATCATTTCTAATTAAAAATTCTTCAGGACATATAGTGGCAAGTTCTAAACAACAAAAACTGTTTAAAGGATCAGCAGGATTATACATTTCTGCTCCAAATGTTTTTACAAATTCTTCTAGCACTTCTTCTTTTGAATATTTGTTTTTGTTAACACTTGCGGTTGGCTTTTGTCCTAATACTAGATATCTACAAATGTCTTTCCAGCTTTTTACTTTAAGTTTTCCTTGTTTGATGTCCATTAAGAACCTCCTGTGTCTTGGATAACCGCAAAGTAATTCGTCACCAAGATCACCAGCCATTGTAACTTTGACATTGTCTTTTCTCATAATTTCATTAGTATAGATATTTGCTGGTAAGCTAGGACTTCTTATTATTTGTTCAAAAGAAAATATAGATTTGTCCCAATATTCTTCGTATATGTTAGGATTAATTGTAACTTCAGTATGATTGTACCCACAATCTTCAGCTAACATTTTTGCCATTTTTGCATCAGAATTATAATCTTCAGCTTGTATATTAGGGTCTGGATAAAATCCTGTTGTATAAGAATTTACCTCCCCGTTAAGTGTTTTTAGTTCATTAGATATCATAGCCGAATCCATTCCACCACTTAAAAATAATCCAATTTTTTTATTACCAATACTACATCTTTTTACAGCATCTTGAACTTGTTGTTTAAATTCTTTAGAATTGTATTGGCGATTGTTTATTGGTATTATTCTGTCTCTTGTAATTGACAATATTTTTTTACTTGAAACTCCGTAAACTATTGTTTCTCCTGGTAGAAGTTTTTTGATATTACTAAAAAATGTATTTCTCAAAGGGTTTACTGTCATGTAATGAAAAATACTGTGTGCCATTTTATCTAAAATTCTTGAGCCAGGCACTTTGTCTAGCATACCTTTTATTTCACTACCAAAAATAAGTCCTTCTTTTACTTCTGCATAAAAGACAGGTTTTATTCCTGCATGGTCTCTGCTTAAAGTAATTTGTTGATTCTGTATATCATAATAAGCAAAGCCATGCATTGAATCTAATTCATTTACAAACGTGCTACCAAAGGTATCAAGACCCCAAGCAAGTAATTCTGTATCACATTTAGTTTTTGGAGTAAATCTGTTTTTATATTTTTCTAACAGCTCGTAGTAATTAAAAATTTCGCCATTATAAACTAATATGTTTCCTTTAGGTGTTGTCCAAGGTTGTCTGGCCTGAGCAGGCTCTCCCATTATACTGAGGAGATTGTGACCAAGAGTCACTTTGTTGTCGTTCCATATATTAGACCCGTCAGGACCTCTATGTTTACAAACGTCAATATATTTTGCTATAAAGTCTCTATCAACGGCAGTAATTCCGTATATTCCACACATTATTTTCCTTTAAAATATTTTTCAAGTTTGTTTTCTTCATTCTGATGTTTTTCATAATCAGGCATTGGATCTTTTGTTGTTGTAATCTGTTCCCATTGTTTTGCCCATTCTCCATTAAACTTTACCCATTTCTCTAACCCTGGTTCGTTGTCGGATTTGATTGCATCTTCAGGACATTCAGGTTCACACACTCCACAGTCTATACATTCGTCTGGATTAATGACCAACATATTTTCTCCTTCATAAAAGCAATCAACAGGACAAACTTCTACGCAACTTGTATGTTTACAGAGAATACATTTGTCGTCAACAATGTATGTCATTATAATTTTAATATTGATTTAAATCTTTTATAAACTGTGCCATCTTTAATTTCTTTTATACTCCACATTTTATATCCTAGATCATATAACCATTGGGTTCTGTCGGGATATTCTGGAGATTCAATTTTTGTTAAATCAGTGTTTGCTACAGGCCAACAAATTGCAAGATCACTAGTACAAAAGGTAGGAATCCCCCTAATGCAAGAGTCAGTTGAGGCAGTAGAATTGTGAGTAACAACAGCGTGGCAATTAGTTATTGCAGTCTGAAAGTGAAATCTATAATGTTTTTTCTCGTCTCCAAGGAAATGTTTTTGTCCAATCTGTACATCAACATCACTAGGAAATTCATTACGCCTTTGCTCAATGTTAGAAACATTATTTGGATGCGGTCTTACAATAAACTTTCTTTTTGTAAGTGGTCTTAACTTTGCATATACACCCTTGAACCAATCTATAGGATCAAGTTCGTTCATACTCCAGTTATCTTTTGGTTGAAGCACAAACAATATAGGATCTTCTGGTTTTGATTTTCTCCACTCTTCGTGTTTAACATTAAAAAGTTTTTTCATCATTTCCCATCTATCCGGAGGCGAGTTATCAGATAAAAAATTTCCATTATTCATAGGTGTGTTCAAAGCAACTCTAAAATGATGATCTGGTGATGTAGACACATTGCCAAAACTAGACAAAACTCCTCCATCAAAAGTAATTACGTGTGTGCCTTTTTTCTTTGCTCTTTCAACAAGGTCTAATCTTCTGCCTTTAGTGTGATGTCTCTGATTTGTACCACCGTAACCAAACATTACTGCTATTGGTGCCGTTGGTTCCATTTCATTTGCTCTGGTTGGACCAGTGACGTTTTTGTTAACAATTACAGGTTCATCTCCAGACGCTTTGACTCCTTCAGCCATTTGATACAATAGCTCATAGCTGTTTCCTCTTTTACGGTCTTTGACCGTTCTTCTAAATATTTCTACTTTCATCTTTGTTTAAAAATAGCAATTCTAACATTGCTTTTTGTCGTTGTCTGTTTACAAATACATAATTATCTTTACCTAGTGCCTTGCACAATTCTTTAATCTCATCAAAATTTTGTTCATAATTGCCTTGTAAACCTAATTCTACTTCGGTTGCCCAAAACTTAAATTTAATTTTATTGTCTAATATCTCATTTGCTAGTTGTGGAAAAAATCCTTCAATATCTGTTTTTAAAATATCAATATGATCCATATTACGGTCTTTCATTATTGTTTTTAAATTTTTAAAATTAACATCAATACTTGTTTTATTCCCTGTAGGATCAAATGCTGAAAAACTTTTTGTATGAACTTCTGGTTTATATGCTTGTCCAGATGATCGGCTGAAAATTTGTTTGAAATAGAACTTGCGTTTGCCGTTAGTTGGGGCATAACCATATGGCGTGTATTTTATTTGTTTAGCAAGATGTTTGTTATAACCTTCCCAATCGCACTGGTTATGGCCATCATCCCATTTATATCTTTCCATTATTTCTTCTTGCATACCTTTAATGATTTTTTTAGCACTGCCACCTAATATTCCATGTATATTAGCTTGAACAAAAGGTGTAGGGTCAAATAATTCAATTTTTAAATTATGATTGTCATGCAACATAAGTTTTTCGAACCCAACATCACCGCCAACTCCAAAACTTAAAACTGTTTTTGATTGTGCAACTAGCTTTTGAGGTACATAATAATTTTTATATTTTTTAAAATCGTGTGACGTTGGAGCAATCTCTTTCTCTAGTACTCTTATTTTTTTTACTATTTCTACGTGTTCGGGTTTGAGTCTATCTGCCATTTAATATATTCCATGCAATACCATTTTGCATTTCTTCCATTGTAAAGTTATTATAAGCTAGATTGGAGAATAAAGCAATTCTATCTTCATATTTTGGAGTTTCAATTTTTGCAAAATTTGTTTCTGATATTGGTAAAGCGGCACTGTTATTTTTATTACAAAATACAGGTACTCCGTTGGTTAAACTAGCAACCATCGTATTACTGTTGTAAAGTACAGTTGCATAATAATCGTTCCAACTAATTGCACCTTGGTGGTTTGTAGGCTTATCAATCTTTACAGTAGCACCAACATGATCAACGGCAATAGTTGGATTGTAAGGCTTTTCTCTAATATCAATTTCTCTATCAGTGTTATTTTTTAATATTTTAATTGTGTCTCCAAGCCAAGTTTGTGCGTTAAAATGATTTGCTACTGCATTTGTTGGAGGTAATACTAATATTTTTTTTCCTGATTTGTTCCATGGTTTAATATCTCGTTTGAAATGTTTCTCATATCTGTCAGCTTTGTCTGTTATCATCTTATTCTGACAATGTGCATTTTTTGTTATACGTAGCCAATGAGGTTTATCATGTGCATTTGCAAAGTACCCATGATCCATAAAATAAAAATCTCTTTTTTCTTTTTGGCACCATTTATAGACTTCACCAGATCCTGCTAAAATACCATACATTACTAAATTTTCAGGCGGTAATTCTTTAAGTTCTCTAAAGTTGTAAATTTTGTATTCACCAGGAGTGCCTTTTACAAAAGCTTCTACGTATCGTTGCGTTCTTGGTTTGGTAGTGTGTATGCCAGCAACATCTATCATATTTCTATATTAGCTTTCTTTATTGAATTTGCTAACCATATCCAGCCAAAATTGAATTCAAAAAGGTCATTAAGTCTTTTTACACCAGCAGGTTTTTGTCCGTTGGGTAACAGTTCTCCTCTTTGTATACTTGGACAATCAGTTGTAAACTTTAACTCTAAATGACTAGCTAACACTGGATAAACTTTTTTACCCAACATTGTTTCACGCTGAAACTCTAAAACTTTTGTATCCGGTGCACACCATAATAAGTTTGTTAAGCCTGCACCGTGTGGTGCAATAATAGATTTTGCTTCAGCAAATAACTGCATCTGTTCGCCAACTGGTAACTTTTCTAATTGAACAAATTCCCAACCTTTTAAAAGCATAAAAAATTTTTCTTCGTCTATTACATTTCTAGCAACCGCATTTTTTCTACTGATCCATAATTTTCTAAAAGGTTTCTTTGTAATTTTAGGAGCAAATTTATGTCTTAACCAACGTACCATGTCTCCGTTTGTAATACCGTCATGTGCATTACTCATACTTGGTACCAAGAGATGTTTGAAACGCCAAGTGCTATTTTGAGGCATTACATAATATTTTAGATCTGGAAAACAATGTCTAGCAACCTTATCAAAGTAGGCACTTTTATTGGGCAAAATTGCTATTTTGTTTCTCCAATCAACTGCATATCTTTTTTCAATAAGTCGCATTTTGGAGATCATGTCTATCCATATGTGCCATGGGTTGCCTGCACTCTCTTTATCAATAGGTAACCATACATAGGTATCAGTTTCATTAAAATTTTTTGTTACTTCAGGAATTTTTACATCAATGGTGCTTTTGTTTTTTTGATTCCAGGGATTAGTCCATAGGCCGTGTTTGTGTGGTTTAGCTTTAAATTTAGAAAGTATTGGCCAAATGTGATCACTGAGTATTTCATTATCTTCTGTAATTAAAAAAGGTAATGTATGTGCTTTGATGTTATTAAATTCACACACGAAAGTACTAGGACATTCAAATTTAGTTTGTGGTTGCCTTTTGTGGTAATTTATATTGTAGATTTGTGCCTCATCAATTTGGTCTCCTTGTTTAAAAAACCAATTACGACTTTCAATAATTTTTATGCGTGAACTCATTAACAGTAATTATCGTGCATTGCCACACCCAATTAAATAACAGCATGGATCAATTCACTGAGCGTTATGGCTCTAACAATTTTAAACGTAGTTTTATACCAAAACCTTTTGGTAAAGATGAATATATTACAGACCCGTTTGAGGAATTAAATTATACTGCAAACAGTTATATCCAATGGGACAATTATAAAGAATGTCAAATTAAAAGCAACAAATATGATTATAGAATTCTTATCAGTGGTGGTGACACTGTGTATGGAAAAGACAAATGGCCTTTTAAAGTTTTTAAAGCACTTGTTGAAAAAGAATTAAAAAGACAAATTCCATCACTTAGGCGTGTTGCAATTTATAATCTTAGTTTACCCGGTGCTGATAATGATTGGACAGCAAAATCGATTATGAATGCATATCATATTTTACATCCTGACTTTGTTTGTGCAGTTTGGCAACCAGGACAAAATCAATATGAATTTGAAAAATTGCAATATATGATGGATTGTTTCTTCTTAATGATTCAAAGAAAATACAACGGCTTGAATAAATTTGATCCAAAGCAAAGAACAGTAGACTATAATCCATTAATGGCCGATAACCCATTGAGAGATTATAGTGCTAAGGTAATGAAGTATGTAGTAGGACATCTAGTGAGGTTAAAAAGTTTGCATTTTACACAAGAGCTACCAGTCAAAAGAAGAATAAACATGATAGATGATTATGGAAAAAATTGTGTAATTAATGATCCTATACTGTTTGCAAGACATTTGAAAGATTATCATATAAAACAAAAAAGAAAAACTTGTTATGCTTGTAACGGAACGTGGACTGTAGATGCAGATCTAGTAAAAAAGGTGCAAACAAAATAAATGAAGATATTTTCAAATGGTTGTAGTTTTTTAGGTCCAAGACCTAAAGATGGCATAGAAACATACACTACTAAAGTAATAGCAGACACTTGGCAAGTTCCACTAATTGATTCGGCCGCAGGCGGTAGAGGGAATGACAGAATATGTTTTACAACCAAATTATTTTTTGCACAAAATAAAGAAAAGTTTTTTGCTGTCATTGGGTGGAGCAGTGCTGAACGTATGGATTATGTTACTAATGACGGATGGAAAGCAGGACGTTTTCCTTGGAGTAAAACAACTTGGCGTACTTGGAAAGTACAAGAACCAACTGCATTAAGATTTGTAATGAAACAAAAAGGATACGA
>Ga0209337_1001525_pt1 | contig 17528 bp, 36 predicted proteins | sample LinPmetageLP53_FD_184044 | JGI IMG/M metagenome (GOLD analysis project Ga0209337, IMG submission 184044) | Marine viral communities from the Pacific Ocean - LP-53 (SPAdes) (version 2) | ecosystem: Environmental > Aquatic > Marine > Oceanic | place: Pacific Ocean | collected 2010-02-08 | reverse complement strand
GTACAACTGATTACAGTCCCCTCGAGTCAATTTAATATCACTCGGGAGCTTCTCCCATTCCTCGAATGATAGTTGTGCTGGCTCAGCAATACCATGCACATATACATCCTTTTTCGCAACTGGGCCCCGTGGGTCTCCGCGCCGTTCTAATTTACTATCGTAAGTCAATTTCATTTCTATTTCCTCGCGTTTGGATCACTCTCGTTATTTTTATAACCTTCGTTGTATTGTGCTAACTCGTCTGGTCGCATATCCTTTTCTTCTATTAAAGGAGAATCATAACTAGCTCCAGTATACATATGAGGATTACGGCCTCGACCGTACCAGCTGTCTGCTGTTCCTCGATCATATGGGCCACCGTGTCTCATTTCAAAATATGTTTTCATCTCTAACAACAAGATAATTATATCGTATCTAGAGAGTACGTCAAGCCCAACCTAATGGATTTTCTGTTAAGTCAGGCATACCGCTAACTTCCTGATCCACATTACAATGGAATGTGCTCCGAGAATCTGTAGGTTCTATACTTGGAGGTGGGCCACCTGCTTCAACTAGCTCTTCAGAGCTAACTGTTGCGAATCTGGAGCTACTGCTCTCAGCCGTAAGGTTTTTATAATCGTTCACTATCATCTCTAACAACGCCATAATTATAGCGTCAAATAGGGAAACAGTCAAGCTCTTTCTCCGGATAGTTTACTTTACTCTAGTAAAGATTTGTTACTTTACCGGTAAAGTTATGGTAAAGCCCAGTTCAATAGGAAATTTCCATAAAAATATAGACTATTTTGTTTAAAATTAATAAATATTTAAAACATATGACACCTGAATTTGATAAAGTTTGTGAAGGGCTTTGGGATAATATTAATAAAGCTAAGAAAAAGGGTAAAGTTTCTAGTAAATGGAAAAACGATCCTAAATATAGAAAGCAAATGAAGAAGCAAGCCGATAAAATATCAGCAACTAAAGAAGGTATACCAGATTCAGTAGAGAAGGAAGCTGCAAGATGTACCAAAACCACAAAAAAAGCTAGCAGTACCTCTAAAGGTAAGAAGTGGATGAAGTGCGTTACGAATCCAGATGGTAAAGGTCACAAGAGAATTCATTGGGGCCAAAAAGGTGTCAAGGTGTCAGGTAAAGCTAATACAAAAAGAAGAAAGAGCTTTAGAGCTCGTCATAAATGTAGTACAGCTAAAGCAGGTACCCCTAGGTATCAAGCGTGTAAGGACTGGTAATTATTTTGCTTTAGGAGACACAACATGTACTCCAGATCCTCTACCGGTATACTTTCCATATGGATTTAGACGTCTATAATCTTTAAAGTTATCCTCGCTAACGATCTGACAATCTCCAGCAGTCTTATGGCCATATACCATAATACCTTTGCGATTACTTTGACCCCGACCAGAATAAGCACATACTTTACATACTCGGAGGCTTAATTGAATTCGTTCTAGTTCAATAGAACGACCACATATACATTTCATGGTTTATTATAACGATTAGGGTTTAAGATAAGTAGTCGCTTAATATACCGTACCTCATACCCAGCTTTTTTTATTAGTTCGATTATTGTTTTATTTTTTAAATAAAAGATTTTACCATCTCTCTCTACAAAGTCAACATACACTAATTGTTTATTAATATCAAACGAAACATGTTTAATATTAATTTCTTTTTTAAGATATATATTAATACCATTTGCGCATATAGGGCAAACTAAACCAGGTACCTTTATTTCTATATCAGCATTAATTGGATTATTAGGAGTTGAGTTAGCTATAAAAACTATTCCCGACCCTATTAAGAGACCAATTACTGCTACTAACTTCCACCACCGCGAATAATTAATTTTTTTAATATTATTATTCATTAAAAAGATACTTTTAATACATCTATTTCAATACCGCCAAGCTCGTTACGATCAGGTAGGGCAACTCTATTTACATCTAAATCGGCTCCAGTTCTATTTGGCATCCAATCATGCTTGACAGTATGACAACCACTAGAAAGGAAGATAAGTAAAATAAGGAAACAAAAGAATACTCGTTGTTCTAAGCTCATGTTATTCATTATATTATATCTCTAATTATTAGCAAGCATTTCATATGCTTGCTTAAGCTGAGCGTATTCCTCACTACCATCATCAGATAATTGATCTATACTTAATGGAGTGTTGTGCAAAGTCTCAACATATTCATCTTCCGCTCGACGCGCTTGGCTTTCAGCTTGACCAAACTCTGAATTAGATTTAGCATCTGACAATTCCTTCATCTTCTTTTCAGCAGCAGCAAATGCCTCTTGATCTTCTGCTTTACGAGCTTCAAACTTCTTTCTAAATACTTGACGATAAGCAACATCTAACTTCTGATACTCAGCATAATTATGCTTAGCTTGAAACTCTTCTGTCTCGTACACTCTATCCCGGAAGCTATCAGGCCCTCTACCGTTTTCATCTCTATTGATAAACCTAACTAAACTATCAGAAATGTCTTGTATAGCTTTATCTCTACCATCTGACGGGCCACCTAAACCATACTTGTTACCGAAGTAAAGATTAATGTATGTACTCTTATCGAGTATTTGTTTAATAGTGTCTCCTTTAAATCGCTGTAAGAAAGAATTAAGAGGTTCTCCAGCTTGTGGTACTAATGCTGTTTCATTATCTTCAAAAAATGTCTTAAACGGTTTCATATCAACAACTCATTCATTATAGCGTATCCGGACAATCAATCCAGCCCTATCTCTTAAATATTTATATGATCGCGTGTTCTAGATGTAAGAAAGGGTACTATTTCTTCTTCTTTGCCTTCTTAGCAGGTATATTAAGCTCCCTATCTCGTAATATAACTGCTCGCTCTGCTCGACGTACAGTCTTATCAGATGCGTAGTCATATTTGTTTTTCAAAGCTGATAAGTACTTGTTTGCTTCGTCAACAGTTTTAGCTCTTCTGATGTTATCTATCATTCCCATATCATATTATTATAAATACTTCTAGAAGAATGGCAAGCCCTCATCCAATTATTTTCTTCGAAGGTATAGTGTGCCCTCCCTCCGAAGAGATGGCTCTTAGAACTGTTTGTTTGTATGTATCTACATTTATAAGAAAAGATGCAGAGTTTCTTTTAGAAACGCATAAACATAACAAGGATATCTATTACAAATGGATAAAGGAACTACACTTAACTGACTTTATATCTGAGGTTGTCGAGGTCGAAGAAGAAGTATATGGTCTAAGAATAGGTGACCAAACAAAAAAGAGACCCTATCTTTCATTTGACAGGGTCTCCTATGATAACCTACAACAGATTATCGGTATATTATCGTAAGTTACTTGTTAGCAATTGTTCGTAATTCAGTATGGATCTGAAAAATAACTAACATTAACTCCGCGTAAATACGAACTACAATTGGTCCTAATATAACCATACCAATGCCCGTAAAGAGGTCTGCCGTAAATGCTGTAAACAGACCCACGATAACAGCAAGGACTGCTCCGATATAAGATAAAATCTTAAGTATACCAGGAGTAATCATGTATTCATAATTTAAGAATGCTTTCATAAAGACTATTATACCCACGGCATAGAATTATGCAACGTGGGTATAATTTTTAGAAAAGGTAATACTTACTTCTTATGTCCGTGACTCATTTCATCAAGGACTTTTAAGTCAGCAGTATCAATAACTTCTGTACCATGCTCAAAAGTAATAGCATACCAAGAGACATGACCTTCATCATTTGGCTCTGCATGTCTTTCTGAAATAGTAGTACCTACTCCGAACTTAACATGTTCTACTTTAGTAGCACACAGATGTTCTTTGCCTTGAGATTTTCTAATAGCATTAGCTCTCTTTTTTTCATAACCGTCAATATCTCCATCATCATCGATGTCAGCCTTATCGCGATCTCCTTTACTACCCTTAACTCCTTCGTTGTATGCTTCATTTAATTGATCAATGAAATTGCTCATAAAAGTATTTATTCAATTTAAGCTTTTGTTCTCTAAAAAATAAAAAAACCTCCCGAAGGAGGCTTGCACGGATTAACCCGTTAATTAAAGAGCAGTGTCACCAGTCTCACCTGTACGAATTCTAGTCGCACTTTCAATTGAACTGACAAAGATTTTACCATCCCCAATTTTATCTGTAACAGCAGTGGCAGCAATAATCTTAACTGCAGCATCAGCATCAGCATCAGGGACAACAAGTTCGATTTTTAACTTAGGTAAAAAGTCTACTACATACTCGCTACCTCTATATATTTCTGTGTGTCCTTTTTGTCGACCGAAACCTTTTATCTCAGTGACTGACATACCAATAATATTTTCCGCAGCAAGACCATCCTTTACCTCGTCTAATTTAAACGGTTTAATAATTGCTTCTATTTTTTTCATATTACTTAAATTCTGGATATGCCTCTTGACCGTGCTCAGCTAAATCTAAGCCCATTGACTCCTCTTCTTCGGATACTCTCCATAAATGGCATGCCTTCAGACAATGAGCTAAAGCGAATGACAATACAAAAGCAACTGCACAGAAAGAAAATGTACCTATTGCTTGACTTATTAAACTAGCGCTACCCCAAATGCCTACTGCGAGTGTTCCCCAAATACCACACACCCCATGCACTGAAATAGCACCAACAGGATCATCAATCTTAATCTTGTCAAAGAATATAATCGAAAAGACAACTAATGCACCTGCTATAGCTCCAATTAATACAGCCGCCCAAACAGATACTGCATCTGCACCAGCTGTAATACCAACTAGGCCTGCTAAAATACCATTGAGGGCCATTGTTAGATCTAATTTCTTAACGAAGAGCCAACTGGTTAACATTGAAGCAAGACCACCAGCACATGCAGCAAGAGCTGTTGTAGTAAATACTAACCCTAACGGTCCAGGATTAGCTGAGAGTACTGATCCACCATTGAACCCGAACCATCCAAAGAACAATAAAAATGTTCCAATAGCTGCTAGCGGTAAATTATGTCCGAGGATTGGCTTAATGTTACCGTTAACATATTTACCCTTACGTGCCCCAAGCACTAACACAGCAGCAAGCGCAGCAAAACCTCCGAACGCATGTACAGCAGACGAACCAGCAAAATCATAAAACGGTGTCGATAATGTCGATAACCAACCACCACCCCAATGCCATGAACCAGCGATTGGATATACTAAGCCAACTAATACTGTCGCATAAATAAAGAAGCCTTTTAAATTAATCCTCTCTGCTACTGCTCCTGATACAATAGTAGCAGCGGTTGCTGCAAACATTGCCTGGAAGATAAAGTCACCATACCCTGTCATTGCTAGTGACAGACCACCATAGCCAAATGTACTACCCCCACTAGCATTAAGGTCTCCAATTGGACCTCCTATACTAAGCCACCCATTAAAGGCTCCTGGGTAGTGGGTATTAAATCCTAATAAAGCGTAAGTAAGAATACCTATACAAATAATGAATATGTTTTTATATAAAATATTTACTGCGTTCTTTGCTCTACATAGACCTGACTCAAGAGCCGAGAAACCTAAATGCATAAGGAATACTAAGCCAGTAGCAATTACTGTCCATAGCATGCTAGTAGTAAAAAAGTCAAACGCATATGATTGATCTCCATGAGAAGATACTAGTGCGTCGTAATCTGCTTTATGCTCTATAACATTGTTAGTACCGAATGCAGTATTCGGGTCAAACTCTGCTAGCGCTAACTGAGAACCTAATAATAATAGGCTTATAATAGTTATTGTTTTTATTAATCGTGAGATCATATATTAATATTATACTCACTGAGGTCTAATAATCCATTTTTATACTTCTCAAGATAACACCAACGACAAATCAACAATATCTCTAATTATTTTTCTTGGTTTTCTTGTTGTACGGTTTTAATTCTAAGGTTATCAACGTGAGCTTCTATTTTCGCCATATCCTTTTCGATAAAACCTAGTCTCATATTTTGCTCAGCGTCATCAGGTAATGCACCTAGTTGACCAAGCGGCCATTTAACTCTAAACTCTGAATTAAGCGACACACTATCTTTCATCCGGAGAACATCTATCTCCAATTGAGAAATTCTCGAGGTTAAACCAAAATACCCCCACACAACCATTGCTGCTACTATTATAATTTGTATAAGCCATTTAATATTAATACCCATACTAGTATCTTGATTTAATTCAAAACCTGCTCCTTTATCAGTCATATAATTATTTATATTAAACAGGTACCCTTTTAATTTCTTTAAGTATATCTTACTTATTTTATTAATCTCTGTACATAAACAAGAAAAAAGGACCGGCTTTACGCCGGTCCTATCCCCATGTTGTTGTGAGAGAAGTAGTTACTTCTTCTTTGTTTTCTTCTTCTTTGCTGTACCAGCAGAATCCTTCTTAATTCCTCCCGCGGTTACAGCAATCTTAGAACCTGGAACACCAACTGTTAGCTTAGGTGTCTTAACTCCAACCTTAATAAAAGGTAAAGAGACACTTACACCACTAGTTGAAGCGGATCCAGATACAGACGTACCAGCTTCCGAGCCAAGCGTAACACTTGGGACAGGAACTGATAATGTTTGACCAAATAAAGTCAAACTAGGAGTGGGGCCGAACTTAGCTCCAAACCATCCAGCACTTGCAGTCGAACTGCTAGCCACTAATGTGGCGATTAATAATGTAACTATACTTTTCTTCATAATTTACTTAAATATTTATTAAAGGTGCCTCAATTTTCTACGTCTCAACTTATCATTTAGAGTAGTATTTAAATGACACAAACAATATTTCGTCAAAGGACATTCATCACAAACATCATAGCTAGCAATATCCGGGCGGTGACAAGTACCACCATTGTGACCTCCAGTCATACTTTCTACCCACACCTTAAAATCAGCTTCAGTTGTAATAGCCATATTTAATATTATATAGTATCTAGTCTAAGACAGCAACACCTTTTTTCTGTACTACTTTCATAGAACAGTCATTAGCAAAGTGAATAGCTTCTTTAATGCTTTCTGTCTGTACATACTTCATAACCAATCCACACATAAAAGTATCTCCTGCTCCAGATAAGTCGAGCACGTCTACAATACTAACCGGGAACACTTCATCATTATACATACAACCTTCTGATCCTAACGTAACAATAATCTTATCTTTCCAATCAGATGGATTAATATTATCTTTTGTTGCGTTCCACTCTGGTTCATTTATTTTAATGAACGCGACATCTTTAAGAAATAAGTCTATTTTTTTCTTTGTGTCAACAAACACTATTGGATGAGATTGACAGATAAATTCTATACTAGAATGGTTGAGATAACCTTTCCCGTAATCAGAAATTATAATAGCATCCCATTTCTCTTCAGCCTTACTTAACAACATACGAAGATCTTGAGGGAGAATACATTTTACCATAGGCTCTATATCCACCCTAAGGAGAGTATGATTAGTCTTCTCGTCAATGTATTTTTTCTTACAAATAAACTCCTCATTAAATTTTGTATGAACATTACAACCCCATTGCTCGAGCTGTCTAGCTACATTACCAGCCATTCCATCTGTATGAATAGCCTTAGTAGCCACAAATACAGGTGCTGGAACATCTGGACATAACCGATCTACAGTACCATAAGAGTATTGATCTGAACACTTATCACCGATAACAAGTATTCTTGGTTTACTGAAACGCATGAATATATTATAGCTTATCCATAAATAATTACAAGTGACTAATTTAAAGAAACTAGAGCGCCTCACCCAACAGCTAGAGCTACATGAGAACGATTTTATTGATTATGTCACGTGCGCCAATTATTCAATTATACTAGTATCTGAAGCAGGAAGAATTAAATGGTGCAATGACTTCTTTCAAATGTCATTTGACGTGGATCGGGGAGACGTCCACAATAAGGGTCTAAGTACTATTCTTGGTGTAGATGTTTTAACTCGAAAGAAAAAAACATTAACAATTCAACTGAACGGAACAACACATACAGTAAAAACAACAGACTTAATGCGCTCCGGTAAGTTAATACACAAGAAAGTAACTCTTATACCTCATGAAGAAGACTGAGTCAGCTAAATTAGAAAACGGCTCTTGGGCTGAATGGAGAAGGTTAGTACTCAGCGAGTTAAATCGACTTGATGGAGATATATCTGAACTTCAGAAGAACCAAAAGCGCATAGAGTTACAAGTAGTTACACAGCAAACTAAACTAGTTATGTATGGTACAATTGGTGCCGGTGCAATTGGTTTTATTACATCCTTAATAGCTCATTTTTTAACTAAGTAGCTCTTACCTTTCGTAGAAAACAAATGAAGACAGAAATAGCGTCAAAGAACTTAATTCTAGACGCATATTCTGATTCTCGTTAAACGTTACCTGTGCCGACGTTACCGTCACCAACGTTACCGTCATCAGGCGGACATAAAGACTGAGTCTCTGTGGTTGCACTACCAACACCGACGTTACCACCACCGACGTTACCACCACCGACGTTACCACCACCGACGTTACCAGCAGGGGCTGTACTACCAACACCGACGTTACCAGCGCCTTGAGCTTTAACTAACTCTTGGTACCGGGCTACGTCAGGTGGAACTGTACTACCAACACCAACGTTACCAGAACCTATATTACCTTCTCCTATAGACATAAAATTATTTATACCGATAATGTTCTCAATCAAGGTCACCCTATCATTAAGCTGAGTGATTACTTTATCTAATCCAAATATTTTATGTATAAATCTTCTCATATATTATCCTGATACTGGTTGAGTTGAAGAACCACTTGGTATAATTGCAGCATTAAGTATGTCTAATACCTTCATTAGACCTTCTGGAGCTCCATCATCTCGAGCTTCAACATGAACATCATATTTAGCAGAATTATCTGTACTACGAACAGACTCAGACTTCTTATTAGTAGTTACAGATGCAGTCATAGAACATTTAACTGGAGACCACCATGATTTATATTTCGCAGTAGTACTAATACTACCCGTAGTATCAGACGAACTAGTATCCTTACTAGCTGATTTGACCTCCATAGTAAAGTCTACCGTAGCTCTCTTTACTGATAAATTTGGAACATTAACAATAGACAGTAAAGGTACTGATAATTTATTACTGACTAATGTTGTATCCCCAGCATCGTTAGTAACAGGAGAATTAAAACCAAAGTCTACTGATCGAGCAGATAAACCACCAGAGCTATCTTCTTCTAAACCAACATCTTTAATAAACTGTTGAGTGATGTTGGATAATTGTCCTTGCGCCTGAGCGGCCGCAATAAGAGGCTGACTGATAAGGTCAGACATTGGTAGTCCTTTAAATTGATCTGCTATTCCTGCCATAACACAAATACTTACTTATCCAAAAGATTTAATCTACTATTATGGTAATACTTTATTTAATTCTTGTCGAATTCTTGCAATACCTTCAGGAGGTACATCTGAGACAAAAGACAGTTTTACTTTAGCAATATTTTTACCACCGACACAGCTTACTTTAGCACTAATATTATCATCTTCTACATCTTCAAAGTGACCTAACTCTACTTCAAACTCCATTTCGAGTTCTTTAATATTAAGATAATTACTATGTGCTAAAGTTAATAATGGTACATCTACAGATACACTAGTAGTACCGTCGTTATCATTAGTTGGTAAATGTATAGAAACAAAATTAGGCTTACCATCCTCATCAAAATATCTTGTAACAAAATTCTTAATATGAAGCTCTTCAACCTTTTGCTGAGCCATCATAGTCGATCGATACAGAGACCTAACTAACTGATTAAACGTCTTAGCTGTTGTAGCTTTATCTTTTTTAGTAGTAGGGCAATCGCTAATAGGCTCAGCAGCAGGGGTAACCTCAGGAGTAGAGGCTGTAACTACTTTACTAGTACCGAAACCTATATCATCACTAGAGTCTCTTGTAAACTTAATCTCAGACACACCAATATTATAACATAAGCTTTATTATATGCAACTAAAAAAAGAGCGGCCATTAATGACCGCTCTCACGCTTACCTTCACACGGATCGTATTATTTTATACCAGGTTTGTTACCTTTTACCACGGCGGCTTCGGTCTCCTCTACGTTCGTTGTTGAGGATATTAGTACGAGGGTTCTTAAACTCGACACCTAACTCTTTTAAACGAGCTGTAATCTCAACGCGATGCTTTTTAGCTGCTTCAGCTTGTTCTCCTCTGATTGCTTTAAGAGACTCTCTAAGTGTAGCTTTAGCTCCATCTTCTTCAGCGGCCTTATACTTTGCAAACAGATCTTTGCTCTTAGCTCTAATCTCTTTAGTAGCAGCTTCGAAGTCTTTACGCAGCTTAGCTAGCTTTTCGTCCTCTTTAAAAAGATTACCAAAAGAACCACGACCGCCACGCTTACCTCTAACTGTATGGCCTTTCTTAGCATCTGGTATGCCTTTCATAATTTTACGTTTCGACGACCGCTTCTTATTAGCAGCTTCAACCCGTTCTTTAGAAGGTTTTCCTTTACCTAGGCCCTTTTTAGGACCTCGCTTATGGTCAGTTGGAACTTGACCACAAACCGTACCCACAGCAAACGCTAGAGTTAACCCTAACGTGCTTAATAGTTTAGTTATGTTTTTCATTTTTTGTTACCTTTCTAATACAGTGAAAAGCAGACAATCTCTTCACTGCTAGATATAAAATTACTTAAGCTCTAACTCTAACGCGTCTGAATATCCTCTTATGTAATCGTCTGAATCTAAATCAGCGGCATAATAAACAACAACTCCGCCAACAATAACCCCTACAATAAACCCAAACAATATCATTAGTAATTTATTGAAGACTAACGAGTTAACTTTAATTGCTAGCTGATCTTTTGTCACTGATGTTTTAATCTTTCTTCTCTCATAATTACTAAATACTTACATGACCGAACTAGGTTATAATACCCTCGACACTACCTATACAGGCGCTAAATCTCCAATGCATTGCACTAACCCTGACTGTTATGAAGATAATTGTCATGGAGAATGCTTAGAGAAAGAATGTTGTAACAATGACTGTGGTTGTAACGATCAACAATCATAACCGCAACTATCGTGTACCGCTGATATAGTTCTAACTTCGGGAATATTGACACGCTCAGCAATTATATTATTGCTGCGTAGGAAGTCTATGCCTTCAGTGTTGCGGTAGGTGTCACTATAAACGACTCGCAACACTCCAGCTTGTATAATTAGTTTAGCGCAGGAAAAGCAAGGGCTCATAGTTAAATAAATTGTCGAGTCTTTACTACTGTTCGTACTCTTAGCTAACTTCATTAACGCGTTTGACTCTGCGTGTAGTACCTCAGGCTTAGTTTGTAGTTTGTTTTCAGCTCGGGCTAAAAATTTCTCATTTACAAACTCACAAGTATTATCAAAACCAGCTGGCGTACCATTATAACCGTCTGAAATAATCTGACCATCTCTAACTATAAGACAACCGACCTTACGACGAACAGCTTTAGATAACTGAGCCCATTCGTCAGCCATTTTTAAATATGTTATGTCTAGTTCTATTTGTTTAGGCATTATTTGTTAAAAAATTGTAATTGTTTATATAGGTTACCAGTGTAATGATGTCTACCTATGTGAACTAAATTTGTATCAGTCGCGCAATGAATCTCACCACCACACTCCCTCCATAGCTGACAGAAGCCATAGTCTTCACTCTCATACTTCTTAGTCTTTGGGTTAACCCTAACAGAAAAGAAATCATAAAAGTTATCTCCACCATCCATATAAAAATCAATATCGTTTGTATATTTTAAATCTGGTCTCTTTTTAATTATTGTCTCAAATACAGAGCGATGAATTAACATAAACCCAGTTGCACCATAATTAACTTTAATATGTTTGCTAGGGGGTGCGTTTCGAGGTATTTCAGTACTAAAGTCAGTTACATAATCTTTCCAATCTTCTTTTAATTCCGGATTTTGTCTCGCATACGTTTCTAACTTTGATTGGTTAATATACTTCTTACAATAAGCTCCTAGTGCTAATGGTTTTTTTAATTTAGCTACCTCGTTAAAATCTTTTACTGTAAATGACATATCAGTATCCACAAACAACATGTAGTCGCAGTCTGAATTTAAGAAAAATGCAGCCGATGAATTACGACCTCGACTAATTAAACTCTCACTATTAATAGGATGAAAGGTACCAGTCATATTATTCTTAAGTAAGGATTGCATTAAGCTCATCATGCTAAGCATGAACTCAGCATGCACTTGACCACCGTAGGCTATAATTGGAATAAAGAGTTTCACCTAGTAAGGTAATTCGTTCTCAGTTAATAACTGATGTCCAGTCGGAGTTGCAGTTGGACTAGATAAGCTAAGTATCTTGTCTATATCTTCTTTTACTTTAGTACCACCCCACCTGGTCTGTACCATAGTACCATCAGGTAATGGATCAATACTAACTACAACATCAAGATTGAATAACATTTCTGATCCTTCAAGGGTATGCAATTTTATAAAATGTGCCATGTAATTATTATAATGTATCTGTCTTAATTATCAATATATAATTTAAGACAATCCGGGTCTTTCTTTAGTCTGCCAGATGTTTTGTATGCTGTTTCTCGAAGGCTATATGGTATCGAGTGTCGATTACGAGCCATTACTGTTAGTTTCTGACAAAAATGTTCTACTCTTGTCCAGAATTTATATGACCATTTCTGTCGATACTCCTCAAAAACGGCTTGCTCCATATCCCACATACGATCAATAGCTTCCCGACTCTCTTTATTTGTTATACTCTTATCGATTAATTTTTTCGAATCTAATTTACCGTTAACAAATTTAAACTGAAATTCAAACCAACACTCATCTCCAGCCCCTGTAGTTATATTAGAATAAAAATTTATTTCTGCTGTTGTAGTTGTTTTGTCCCACTTCGGTTCTGCTTTAGTGGGTACTTGTTTATATAATTGGTTTCTATAAATTTTATAAAAATAGAAATTGTTTTCTAAATCTTTAGTCTGAAACCTATGATAAGTCTCAAATAAACTCTCATCCTTCTTATCTAAAATAGCTTTTAAATAAGACTTCGGTACAATTATATCATCAAACATTCCCATATTAGTTTACTATTTTAAATTTTCCGATTGGGGCGTCGTCACCAGCGCTATGAGATATTAACGTACCAGTAAGTGTCTCATAACACCTTGTAACAGAAACTGGGGATTGATCTCCCTCCATTACAATTCTCTTAATTATGTCGAGCTTAATTTCATCCAACGTTTTATATACTATTTTATCTTCCCTCATATAAATTTTAGTCGTTACAGCGCCACCTGCAATAAAGCGTAAAGTGTCTTACCACTCCTGTCCCAGCCATGGGCAACGGAGGCGTTGTAATCGCCGACTTCAAAAAGATTATACATGCTCTAGACAATAGTGCAACTAATATCTTCTTGCCAGCTAGCATAACTCTGCACACCAGAGTCCCCACATGCATAACATGGCATGTAACCATCTCCTTCGATGTAATGTCCCCCGTACCCAGCACATCGAATACATATAAGTCCTTGGGAGTTTGCATCATAAAGCGCATTGTCAATTTCTTGCTCGTTTAATTCTTCGTGGTTGAAGTTTGGGTCTTTACCCCGATATGGTCTTGTGTGTCTGTATTCCTGTTTCATTATACGAATTTAATTAGATACTTAATTGTTTGGATGCCCAAGAAGCAAACCTATAGTGAGTCTTAGCGCTTCCCTTCTTTACAACCTTCTGTAGTATTCCATCATCTGTCAGCTTTTTTAAGACATAATAGGCTCTAGGTTTATTAGTAATTTGTTTATTAATATGATCAACACTAAACATACCATCCTTTACTTTTTCCGCAATCTGTTTAATCGTAGACGTCTCATTTTTTATTCGCTGACTCTTTGGAGCGACTACAGACTCAGCTGGTACATTTTTAACAGTTGTCCAATCATACCCACGTGCAGTAAAGTTTAGCTCCTTAATTAAGGTCGGACCAAACCTATTCTTTGTAATATTAAGAGTGACAGTCTTATCTTCAAGTTCATCGAAGTCTTCATGACGCTTTAAATTACAAACAACATCCACAGAGTGAGGTAGAAGTGTGCTACCTTTCATCTTACCAGATTTAGTAATGTGGGTAATAATAAAAATAGTAGTCTGATGAGCTTTAGCAGCCGCGCAAATCTGTTCGACACAATACTTTTCATGGGAAGTAGACTTCTCGCTACTACTGTTTAATGATTGGAAGCTATCAATTACAAGCGCATCAAACTCAGGTACTTGCTTAAGAATTGCATCAATATTAGTTTCATTACAAGCCATAACATTTTTAACACCAATCCGGTCACAATTTACCTTGAGCAACTCCATACATTCCTCTCCGGACACATAACCAACGTTATATTTCCGAACGGCTAAGCTCTCGAGGATTTGAAGGAGGAATGTAGTCTTACCAGTTCCTGGCTCCCCACTGAGAACGACAGTGCTAGAAGGGAGAAACCCATGACCAAATGCTGAATCAACAACATCGATACCTGTTTTAAGACGGCGATAGAAGATATCCGGAACTTTAACGTCTCCAACCTTCTCGAACTTTGTTTTGCTAATGTTTAACTTCATCTCTAACAACGCCAATATTATAGCATAGCTAGAGAGTACGTCAAGTCTAAACTCGACTAATGCTCGTAAACGTAGACAAAACTATCAGTCGAATTCTCAATCTCGACTTCATCTGTTACAATATTTCCAGAGGCACTTTCATACGCTTTACTGATTACTGATGTATCTTCTGCGGATCGAATATAATCGATCACATACTGTCTTAATTCTTCAACTGGTTTTACTTTCATATTTTTATGGTTCCGTTGTTTTAATCTCATTAACGTCCTTGACCCTTATATCGTTTAACATAAAGTTTAGATGTTTTTTGATTACTAGATTTACACTTTGAATGTCGGCCCTTCATATTATTTGAAGTCCTCCGGGAATTAATTTTATTTGTTCCTGTTGATTTTGTCATGATTAAATAGTTTATCGAGAGAGTTAGATATAGAAAAGATGTTTAAATGATAGAATATTCGAGACTCAAGAGCAGCCTTCATTACGAACATTCCTATGAATACGCCTATAAAGTAGTTTAACGTAAGCACTACCACTTAAAGTATTTATGGCAAAGTGGAGCCAGCTCCCGGATTTGAACCGAGGACCGACGGTTTACAAAACCGTTGCTCTGCCGAACTGAGCTAAGCTGGCTATGAAATAGCTTGTACCCTATACACATCAGAATCACGATGATATGTACTAACTTCAATTACAGTAACACCACTATCAACTGCTCGTAACCGATGGGCAACATTCTGTTCGATTTCGAACGTCTCTTCTGAATCAATTTCATATGACACAGCTTCACCTGTATCTGGTTCAACAATATCTATTATTAGAGTACCACTTAGTACATAGAATGTTTTATGTTTGTTAGAATGAAAATGAGTAGATGTTTGATTGTTTTGATTTACATTAATAATCTTACCACTATAATTATTATCCTCATTATCAACAACTCTTATAACATTACCCCAGGTCTTAGCTTCAACAGCTCCGTATCGCTTATGACGTATCTTCATTTTAATTAATTATCAACTTTACTATGGTACTCCAGACTGGACTCGAACCAGTAACCCTCTGCTTAGAAGGCAGATGCTCTATCCAAATTGAGCTACTGGAGCTTAAGGTAAGCCTTCTTCTGATACTTTATGTAACGACATTCTAGACTGGATAATAGCTGTCTCAATTTGACTAAAGTTTTTCTTAAGCGCAGCTAGTGCAGTACTTATATTATTTAATTCACTCAACACAAGACCAATTTCTGATATATCATATGACACTGAGTGTTCATCAGAGATTACATCTTCTGACTTAATGTCACTGACTAATGGTTCATCGCTCATACATTACCCCCTCCTTTTGTACGATTACATAATTATGATTTTCTTTAAAATATATTTTATATTTTTCTGCTTCTTCTTTAGTCTCAAAATATGCATCTGGAGTAGTTGAATGTTTATCAATTACATAATACACCATACCAATATTAGATATAGAAGATGTTGCTTGTTGCTCTCGTAGATTTTTTTGTAGGTTTAACGGTTCTCGATAAAACGTCCAAGTACAACCTGACCCTATACATATAGCGAGTATAACAACAATAGAAACTAAAAATGTTTCAGGCTTTGAGCGGTGATGTTGATCTTTCATATTAAATTTAGTTGGTTACATCAGGAGCTGTTTTTCTATTTCTAAAGGACGGTACAATGTCTATACTATCTGCCCGAGCTCGTGCATCTTCAATAGTCTCCCCACGAGCTACTACGACCCCCATTCGCCGTTCACCATAAACCCCAGGCTTACCAAACAGTTTAAGTTGAGTGTCTTCTCGTGCAAGTACTTTATGTAAATTATTATACACAATACTACTACTATAACCTTTAATTTTAATTACATGAGAAGCGCTCGGTCCGTGTTGAACAATATTAGGAATAGGTAGACCTAGTATCGCTCTAACGTGTAATGCGAACTCAGATAAATCTTGAGAGATTAATGTTACTAGACCTGTGTCATGTGGCCTAGGAGAAACTTCTGAAAACCAAACATCGTCCCCTTTGACAAACAACTCAACTCCAAACAAACCTCGACCACCTAAAGCATCTGTAATACCTTTAGCAATCTCTTGGGATTTTATTTTTGCAGCATATGACATTGGGTGTGGTTGCCAGGATTCAACATAATCTCCATCTACTTGTATATGACCAATCGGCTCACAAAAACTAGTACCATTAACATGTCTAATTGTAAGTAATGTTATTTCGTAATCAAAATCAATTAATTCTTCTACAATAACTTTACCTGCTCCAGCTCGACCACCAGATTGAGCATACTCCCATGATTTGAGAATGTCATCCTTACTACGCACTACACTCTGACCTTTACCACTAGATGACATAATAGGCTTAATTACACATGGCATACCAATTTCTTCAATCGCAGTAGTAAATTCTTCAATAGTCTCTGCAAAGCGATAATTAGAAGTCTTAAGCCCAATCTCTTCTGCTGCTAGAGTTCTAATACCTTCTCGATTCATTGTAAGACACACAGCACGAGCGTTTGGTATTACTGTAATACCTTTCTTTTCTGCTTCAACAAAAACACTAGTGGCAATAGCTTCTACTTCTGGAACAATATAGTCAGGCTCTTCTATTCGAATTACCTCTCGCAAGGCCTCAGCATCTAACATTGATATTACATGGCTTCTATCTGCAACCTGCATTGCCGGGGCATTTTCATAAGAGTCAACTGCAATAACTTCTATACCAAAACGTTGTAACTCAATTACAACCTCTTTGCCTAGCTCTCCACTACCACAAAGCATTACTTTACTTGCAGTAACAGTAAATGGTGTTCCAATACTATTGTTAACTTTCTTTGTTCTCATAAAAA
>Ga0209337_1001523_pt1 | contig 17544 bp, 29 predicted proteins | sample LinPmetageLP53_FD_184044 | JGI IMG/M metagenome (GOLD analysis project Ga0209337, IMG submission 184044) | Marine viral communities from the Pacific Ocean - LP-53 (SPAdes) (version 2) | ecosystem: Environmental > Aquatic > Marine > Oceanic | place: Pacific Ocean | collected 2010-02-08 | reverse complement strand
AATAAATGACCGCATCCTGGCAGTGGTCCACTCTCCACTGTTATAGGGTTTTTCTTTAGCCATCTTCATTTGACCATTATATCAGACAAAACGTCTACATTTGGTAGTTTGATCAGACATTATGTTCAACTCCCGTTAAGTGTAGAGCGGGGTTGACTCAACCTCCACTCTTGTCACTGGTTGCTTGGCAAAGGTTTGTTCGCTCTCACTTAAATTCTGAACCCGTTGCTCATTCGCCGGGATGAAGTAAATCCGACCTCCATTGTCCCACCTCTTATAGTCTAAATTGTCAAAGTGAAACTTAAGCAGGCTGGCAATGTTGGAATGAACCGTTTGATGGCTCAATTCCTTTTTTAATTCCACGCTCTCCCAGTAAATTCTGAGAATGTATACAAACTTCGTGGGTTCGGTTGGCTCATATGATATTGTGATTTTTTGTGCATTCATTTCTTTTTCCTTTTATTTAAAGCTGTTAGTACAAATCGTTCATCACGTTGTAGTAATGGTTAGTGGCCAAGGCTTTTTTTAACGCTTTCGCTTGGGCTTTATCGGTCCATTTTTTAACACCCGTTTGCCCGGTGGTTACATCTATGACCACCGAATAAATAGGGATGTGGTAGGGTAACCCGGTTTGTCGCTGGATGATGTCGGCACCTATTGCTAGCTGCATTGCGTCTTTAGGATAGGTTTTGGTTTTGGGATCGGCACCCTTACAATCGCGGGTTTTAAAATCGAACAGACAAACCTGGCCATCCATCTTCGCAACGAGGTCCATAGTACCTGCAATTTTTAGATCAGGGTCAAATACCATATGCTCCGAGGCAGTGGGATAGGCATCGTTGTCTTCCATCCATTTTAAAAATGGTCGGTAGTATTGTTTGTACTCCGAGTCATAATCATTTCCTCTAATGAGGGCGAGGACGGCGGCCTCTATTTCGGCGTGAACACGAGTACCAAAAATGCTACTCAACACCATCGTTCCGTCCAAATCTCTCCTCATCCCCCAGGACTGCCGCTCGATGACATCGAACGACAGCTCTGGAGTTGATTTGGTGAGTTCGTAGATCTTTTGCATCCGCCAGCGATCCAGAAACGAATTAGGTGCTATACCCAATTTGGTGGTGATCGAAACAGCCAGGTTGCCCTTTGCCTTCCGCATTTTACCAATGGTATCAACCTCTTTTAGGAGTTTGATCTTGTCGTCCTGGAGCTGGTAGATGTGCATATCTAGAATGGAGTCTCTTCGTCGGCAGTAGCCGCTGGAGCCGCTGGCGCTTCTGCTCCCGATGGATTTGAGGTGATTCGCTCTGCCACCGTATAGATGGAGCGAGCCAACGCCTCAAGTTTGGTGTCAAACTCCTCACCTGAGAGCTTACCCCCTCTCAGGAGGTTACAAGCGTTGTTGATGGACATGCCTACACGCATCCCTATCTCACGATCGCCATGAGCGACACGGCTGACATTAGCTGCCGGGGTAGCCGTAGGAATGACGCCCTCCGGTTTATCAAAGCCGCCCTTCGGTAGCCCACTCTTCGTGCGGTTGCCGTTATCCTTAAAAATAACAGGCGTTCCCTCTCTCCACCAGGGATCTTCTGAGGCTCCGTTTGCCATGATAGTACTGCCGTCAGACAGGTTGACGACGTAGGGGAACATCTGTTTCCCTGATTGATTTTCCCAGGGGTCACCCAGGCGTTTGCGTGATATTACTGTGATCATAATTAAAATGGGAGATCCACTCCCAGGTTTGGTTTAGGTTCTAGTGAAAAGGTTCGACGTTGCGTGTCAAACCATAAATCGCGATATATTGTGACACCATTCGCACGTTGTTTAGGGACGTACATTCGGCCATCAGGCATCTCATCTGTCACATCCTCTCCGGCCTCTACGGCCTTTTCTTTGGCCTTGTTCCGCCAGATCATGACGGCTGCATGGGCTGCCGCACCGATACCCTGGCCACCCAAGACATCCTCAAGTTCCGGCACTTGTCCAGACCCAGCCTTTTTCGCATCAGCATGGCAGACGAGTAATACGGTGACATCATTATCGATGGCAAACTTAGCTGCATCCTTGGCAATGCGTTCTTGGCCACTCCAATCATCTTTGGCTGCGATGTGCATGAGTGCATCGATGACGAACAAATCAACGCCGTATCGACGATGTGCATACAGAAAGTCTTGGTGCAAACTCTCCCAACTATTTGTTCCGCCCTCTACGCCTTCGATGAACCACAATCGATCCTGAAACTGTGTAATATCAGATTGGATACTATCCTCCTTTGGCATATGCCCATTATGCATCCATAACATATTGAATAGCATAGATTTGCTAGGTATCTCAAAAGAAGCAATGCAGGCACGTCGATCATTGTTGATCATCTCATGCATACAGCTCTGGTAAAGCCACTGACTTTTACCGTGTCCTGGATATCCACCTACAATGGTAAGCTCGCCTTTCCGAAACCTGTATTTGAGTTCTGGAAACAGGAATGGATTGTGTTCGTTCTCTTGTTGATACCGACCAATCTCCTCGGAGAGTTCGGCAGCCATGCCGTCAACTGGTTTGAGAGTTTTGGGATCATACGATTCGGCGTTCTCGTATAGAGTACCAAGGCCACCCCCGGCGATCAGCAAATCATTGAGGTCATTGTGGGGAGCTGGAACACGTAGTCGTTTGCATCGGGTGATACCCAGACGCTTGGCCACTTCATTTGCAGCCTTCTCCCCGGCTTCATCATTATCGAAACAAAGGTAGATGGTCTCAAAGCGTTCCAACGCTTCGTAGTCGTTTTCAATCCAACCGAGGTTGGAGCATCCGCTAGGTATAGATAGAGCTGGCATGTCGGCACCCATGTCGTCCAGTGACATAGCATCGATTTCGCCCTCACATATTGTGATTTGGTCAGATGTATCATCAACAGTGGGCCACCCCCACAGAGTGGCATAGGCAGCGGTAGACCAAATATCTTTCCGACCTTTGTCACACTTATCGATGCCCACACTTTTCAGCATCACATAGTCACCATCCGGGGAAACAAATTTGAATGCGTAGAAATCTGTGTTGTAGCTACTATTGCGACTATGGCTCCTCACCCCGTATTTGCGGAGCGTGTTAGTAGATAGGCCACGTTTTTTTGTCAGGTATTCCATCGCCCATGATCCGGTCAAGGGCTTCATCTGCACACTCGGCGGCTCAGGTTTGGGTGCAGAGGCCACTGTTTGCACGTCAGTGATGCCCAACAATGCCTTTATCTCTGCCTGGGTTTCGTGGTAGTTGCCTACCTGCCGCATCACCAATTTGAGGATGTTGGTAGACTCACCAGTCGATTTATCTTTGGCGAGGTAGACACCGCCCCTACCAGGATACACTCCGGTGGATTGGCCTTCGCTTCCATCCAAATCGCCCATTGCGTAGCTAGATCCACGACGCTTGGCGTTCGGGAAATAGGTCTTCATCACAACATCGATGTGCTGCGAGAGATGCTTGTTTAGATCATCGGGTGTCATAATAATTTCCCCTCATCCGACACCCTGTATCCAACACCACGGGGATACTCATCCAGGTCAAATTTTTTAATCCACTCCCGCAGCTTCTCCGCATGTTTGGGTAAAAATTCAACCTCCTGGTCCTGGTCCTCCCTAACCATTGCAGGTTTCCGGGCATCACGAGCAAATTGCTCCTTCTCTCGCGCCACCGCCACATCGAAATAGTAGGTGCGTACCATCCCTCTTTCGGCGAGGAGTTTCCAGCCACCCTCGGTGAAGGCGTCGCAATGCTCCCAATTGGGCCAGAGCATGACACCGCTCTCGATGTAACTCTCCACTATGAGTGTACGGCCACTACGGCCACGCACTTCGAGCTTCCAATCCTCTGGATCAGATGCTGTTTTTTTTAGTCTCACCACCTGACCTGCTATGAGCTGGCCCTTGTGAGTGAGGGTTAGGTATGTGCCTATATCCATTGTTTTATTTCCACTTTAGTTTTGAGAGCTTCATAACTCTCACGATATTCTTTGTCGGTTTCCATCCGATCGGGATGTTTTGCCAGATAATAGGTGATGCTTTCGCGAGATCGATGCACAGCAGTGGCACAATGACTTACACTCACCCACATTTCAATGTGTAAAATGCAGCAGAACAACGCCCTCACTGAGGCCAATGGTTCATGACGGTTCTTCGATATCAGGTCTTCCTGGCTCGCTCCGAACAGACCTTCGGTGGCCATGAATGCCTCATATATGGCTGGGTGGGGTTTATTTACTATGTACATCTTGCCAATAATAACTATCTAGTTTTTCGGGAGATACTAAGCCCGGTCGTCGGTCAAAATTCCCATTCTCCATCAATTGTGCATGAGTGCAGCACACTTGCAATGGTTTATCTGTCGTTTCTATCAAAGATCCATGATTCCAACGCGATGTCTGGGGTAAGGTGATTTTTCGCAGAAACTCCTCACGATCCCTGATTGGGTCGAATAGGTGGTTGAGCGTAGGTTTGCCCGGCATATTGATGCCATGTATTCTATGCATCCCATCCCTCCTCTAATCCATTTTTGGTGGATTCCTTAACGTGGGCTATTAGGCCGCTCTCGTTCTCATCGATTGAACGGAGACACGAATGTCGTAGCTCCACCAGTAATGGCCTCAGCGGCTCTACAGCAGCCTCCAGGGCATCCTGAGACATACCCTCTGGTACATCTATGTGATTGATGGATTCCTCCAGCATGGCGATGCCCACCATGACGGCATTGCGGATGTAAAGGTCGGATAGATTTGCGTCTACAAACTCACTCATTTGAAGCTCCCCCCTAAGGCGGCGAACAACTCGTCCACCTGTTCGGGTGTTGGAGTGTTGTTTAGACGTTCCATTTCCTCCATGTAGAGGTGGTCCATCTTCGATGGCGCGTCCATCTTGACACCCTGGTGGTGATAGGATGGAGGGTTTATAAAAAAGCTTACGCCGAGGGCGGGCTGAACGGCGGAGCCGACGGAGTCAGACACCTCTGACGATAAACCATTATCATTATCTCTGTTAGTCATATTAGTTACTATTGTTCCTTAGTTATATGTTATCTATGTTATATGTGACACTATAGTGTCATTAGCCTGATACTATAGTATCAGGCGCGTACCTTTTTGAGAGGCGCATCTTCCGTGTATGGTTGCGTCCCATTTTCTGGATGATGCCTCGTTTTACAAGTCGGGATATCAATCTCTGCACGTAATGTTCGGAGACACCTATGTCCTCCGCGATGCGCAGATTGGAAGCGAAACAGCCATCCGGCCACCCACCGATATACCCGGCGAGTAGTGCCTCGGCTGGACCGAGGGTTCCTTTGAGCAGAGTGACTGGAACCCAGATACCCCTCATCCAAACAACTCCTGTTCAATTCGATCCTCCTGTTTTTTGATCCACTTATCATCCAGCACATCGAACGGGATGGATGTTCCGGCTAGGGATACACCGACGATGTCAATGTATAGATTGCCATCATCGTAAATGCCCTCCTCTAGTTTAAATGTCCATTCGCCCCACGGGCTGAACCACTCATCTTCATCTTTATCTTGGTATGTCATCACCACCACACTAAGCACACTCCACTACCTGTCAAACTTTTCTCAGGACATTTGTTGCCTTACAGTAAAGCACTCGCACTCCGAGTGTTAAGCACACTCCCCTAATGGCCCCTGGCCCGCCCGCCCGATTTTTGAGCCAAAAACGACCACAGAATTGACTAGGTATTTCTACCACCGGTCGCATAGGTATTTTTACCTACATACCTACTTACCCCCAAAAATTACCTAGACCCATCCGTAAAACTACTGGTTTACCGTACACAAAAATAATTGAAAATAGTTTGGAAAATGCACAAAAAACGAGCGAGAATTTAGGCTATGATTAAAACTGAAATACAAAGCAAAAACACGCACGGCGAATACGTCGTGCGGCTAATAGTAGACGGAATCCACCAGAAGGAAGCCGACTACCACACCGACGACCGCAACGACGCCGCGCTTACCGCCGCCGCCATGCGCGAAAGAGAAGAAGACACTCAGCCGGAAGCGGTAGAGATCAAAACCTCATCCAGCGAAGTGACCGGAAACGGATGGCTTGACGGACTTGCCGAAGGCGAAAAGCGCATTCGATGGAATGCCTGGATTGACGGCGAATACCCGAACGGAATAAAAGGTTCGCCCCTAGGTAGAGGCTGGAGTGAGGAAGAAGCACGCCGAGACCTAGTCATTCGAGTGATGCGCGAAGACAGAATCCGCTTGGAACTTTACCAGAAACAACTCCACGTCTTTCGCAACGACGCCGAGATGCTCAAAAGAGAAGAAAACACTCAGCCGGAAACAATCGCCGAACAATTCGCATCCTCCGGCGAGCCTCTTGCCGATAACGAGGGATAAAAAAACCCAAAAAAACCAATTAAAACCAATGACCAAAAAAACAATACACCAAGCACTCATCCACCGCGATGGATTGACCATGACGGAAGCAAAAGAACGAACCAACGAAGCTATCGCGGAAATCGAGCAAGTGCTTGCCAACGGCGGAACGCTTTTCCAAGTGGAGGAAATCATGCAGGAGGAATTAGGATTAGAACCCGACTACCTTGACGCCATACTTTGCGACCTAATCTAGACCCAAAAAAAACAATGATGATACACCACAAAACACTAATCAGCGATCCCGGCCACGCATGGCTGGCGATCGACCACGCCGAGCTTGACGAGTTGGGAATCACCCAGCTGATCAGCTCGTACAGCTACGAGTTGAAGACCGACAACCAACACCTCGTGCTATTAGAAGAAGATTGCGACATGGCGACCTATTTGCGCCACAAATTCGACGACCCAGATATGTGGAGAGTGTTTGCCAGGGAATGCGAAGAAGCCTTCGATGAGTTCGATTTCGTGCGAAGCTTGCCGCGATACGCCCAGAAAAGGCAATGTAAGGAGGTGACGAGATGAGACGCCTTTCCGAAACATCAGACCGGGCCATATCGGCCCGGCTCCGCTCTTGGCTTCGAGTTGCCACGGATCGCCAACGGGCCGAAGGCCTGGCGTGGTACCCGATGGCGCAGGAGATCGCCGCCAACATCGCCGCCCGAGTCGGGATCAGTCGCCACGCCGCCGCCTCAACCATAGCAGCCCTCAGCCCCCGGAACCGATGGCTTCGAAACCTAGATGACGCCGAAAACCTCGCCGCCGCCTGGGCCACCGGAGAACCCCAGGAGAGCGTGACGGTTTGCACGCCGCACGCCAACCGCCGAAAGGCCTGGGCCGCTCTAAACGGCGTACCGATCAGCGACAAAGCCGCCAAGACCCATGCCTTTTCGCTCAACATTAGCCGACTTGACCCGGGCCGAGTGACGATTGACGTCTGGGCCATGCGATCGGCACTCGTACCGCCGAGCGAGCTTGCCCGACTACCCGAGCCGCCAGACTGCCAGGAGTCGCCAACCGCCTGCCAATATCGCCGCCTCGAAAGATTGCACCTGGAAACAGCCCAGCAAGAAGGGTTTGAAGGGTTCGAGCTTCAAGCGATTGTTTGGATCGCCGTCCGGGAGGCGTGGAAATGAGACGACCACCGGAGGAGGAATGCGAAGCCGCTTTGATCGTCGGACTTTGCCTTCTCGCCGCGCCGATCCTCTTCTTGATCCTGCTGTTGACCGGGAACTAGCAGCCCCGAACCACAGCCGACCCTTGACCGGGTCGGCTTTTTTCGTGTCCCCACCTTCGGGCCGGAAATCATCCCCTACCCCAAAGCGAAACCGAACCCCCACGCGAGGCGACCGCATGCCGCCGCGACTACCTAGCGACCGCCCGGCACTACCTAGACCGACCGCAGCCGAAATTTCCCGCCGCTTCGCGTCGGTTTATTAGCAGCGATCGTTCCACGATCAGCCACGTAGGGATCTTGCAGCAACCAGGCACCGTATCCCGACGTCAACCGTCACGATCAAATCAACGGTGGGGGGGGGGCTACTCCCGCAAGCACAGTCCCTTACTACTCATCAACTGCCCTTAAAAAAATTATTGACTTCATGACCCCCATTTAGTACCCTGCCAAAGTGGGGGAAGATAAGGCAGCACTAAAGCACGAGTTACTAGCATCCATTGAAGACGAACTCCGTCGCGCAGATGCTGCCGCTCCTCCACACTCTAAACTCCTTGAGCGGTACAACCCGGAGAAAGCAGCTCGCATTCTTTTCCTCCACTCCCAGGGGAAGTCTCAAACCTGTTTGACTACAAAGTATGGGTTTGATCGGGAAACCATTATCCGTATCATTACCACTTATGCTGACCATCTAGGTCAATGGCGTGAACTCGGTGGCAAGCTAGCTTCCTATGCCTATTTAAACATAACTAGTTTGGAGGAGGACATGATCGAGAGTGTGCGTGACAGTATGGAGAGTGGTGATCTAAAACCCACCTTCAAAGACATCAAGGACATCTCCATCGCTAAGGCCAATAGTAGCCGGGAGGCTATGGTAGCCCGTGGCGAAGCGACTAGTATCAGTCGGGAAGAAAAGGTGTGGACAGACGACGACTACAAAAAGCTCATGGAGCAGGCTCGAACTGAGATGGCAGAGAAAACAATAGAAGTGGACATTGTTGATGAAATTATTTAAACCCAAAAGACCATCTTACAACGACATCAAGAAGTACGAAGGCGCTTTTTATGGGGGTAATACAGATTCGATTCAGGAGAATACTTCTGAAGACGTGGGTGCAACTCCCACTTCCTCCACCATAGAAAAACAGCCATTTTCAGCACCGCCAATCAGGCATGGAATACGTAAGATTATAGAGTGATATGTAGTAATGAATATTATAAAAGGAAATAAAGTGGTCATCAAAACTCGATACGCCAACAACCGTAGGGCCAGGACAAACTACCCTTATCAGCCAGAGGAGATTAAAAAGATGCAAACTGAACCCATGACAGTGATGGATGTGTCAACGGCCCCTGATAGTGTCTACATCGACTGTAAGACGTATTTAGGTAGGCCGATGATCCAAAAGCACGGTCATATGTGGTTTCTGGAGTCGGACTTAAACATAGTCAGCAATTGAGGTGTAACATAGTACCCGCATTAGAAAACTTAAACCATCCCAAGTATGACCCTGTAAGGCATGGTATAAGAAAGATCATTGAGTGATATGAATAGAAACCTAGCCTTGGTCGAAAAGTCTTTGGACACAATTTCTCCTGGTTGGCAAGCCGTGCTGGTTGCCACCGTTACGGAAGAGGGATTTGAATATGATGTGTTTAACAAGGTAGAGGAAGATCACGCTCAAGAAAACCTTGCTGTGCTACTGGCTCTTGTTGCGAAGAAGTCTCAACAAGAGCTAAGTGGAATGAATTGGTCGAATGATTAGCTTTACAGAACATCCCTTCTTAGAGGCTCCAGAAGCCCAAGAAATAGTTTGGTTGTACGAGAACAACCTTCCACTCCTAAAAAAGCTCCACAAGGCCCATGAGGGCCGCATAGAGGCTAGCGTTAGCGATCCTATAAGACATGGCTTTGATTTGCCGGGCTGGGAACGCATCCGCGAAGGGTTAAGCACCCACAACGAGTGTTTGGCTCTTGGGGGTAACCGATCGGGCAAGACCACTGGGTTTGCAAAGATAGTGATGGAGTCCGTCACTGGGAGTATGGATGGTCATGTTGTATGCTTTAGCCAGAATGAGGACACCTCCATTAAGGTGCAACAAGCTGCCATATGGGAGATGATGCCCAAGGAGATGAAGAAGAAGACCAAGACCATTGATGGTTACATCAACTTCTCCATGCAGAATGGGTTCACTGGTAAGAGCTTCATCTTTCCGGACACCCGTACCAGGGTAGATTTTAAGACATACACTCAGTACAGCAACAATCAAACCATCCTTGAAGGCTTTGAATATGGATTTCCGCACCCTGAAGGGATCAACATTGGTGCATGGTTGGATGAATATTTGGGTGATTCGGCGTTGGTGAACACTCTTAGATTTCGTTTAGCTACCAGGGATGCGGTGATGGGTGTAGGGTTTACCCCCATAGATGGTTACACTCCTTTCATTTCTGACTACCTGAAGAATGCCCAAACCCTAGAAACCAGGAAAGCAACATTACTGGAGGATCGGGAAGTCCCTGTGCGTCAATACAGCCCCTCTAGGGATGCATCAGTGGTGTATTTGCACTCTGACGAAAACCCGTTTGGTGGGTACACTCGTATAGCCAAAGACCTTCGTGGAAGGCCAAATGAAGAGATACTGGTTCGTGCTTACGGAGTACCCGTAAAGAGCATGACATCTCTCCTTCCATTATTCAACACTGAGGTAAATGTGTTGAGTGACACTAAGGAGAATAGGTATGGGATGAAATTTCCGGACGTTTCCAATAAGTCGATGTACACCACCTACCAGGTAGTTGACCCTGCTGGCGCTAAAAACTATGTCTCGATATGGGCTGCGGTGGATGAGAGGGACAATGTTTACATCTGCCGCGATTGGCCTGATTGGGACACTTATGGCGAGTGGGCGGAGTTTGGTGACCCTAAGTGGAAATTTGGCCCCGCTTCAAAAAAGGTGGGGTTGGGCGTAAAGGGATATGTCGATTTATTTAAACAAATTGAACATGACATGGGGATAGAGGTTTTTGAGCGTATAGGTGATAGTCGCTTTTTCGCTCAACAGAATGAGAACAACGAAGACTTGTTTATGTCATTCGAGGAACACGATTTCATATTCGTTCCGTCCGATGGTCGGATGGAAGAGGTGGGGTTGTCTGCATTGGATGAATGGTTCAATTATAACCCGAATGAGCCGATTGATGTGGCTAATCGGCCCAGATGTTACATTCACGAGAGCTGTCGTAATCTAATTGATAGCCTCATCAACTACAACTCAAAGGGAAAAATGGACGAACCCTTAAAGGATTTCTTTGATGCTATACGCTATTTGCGAATGGCGAATGGAGGAGAAGGTCCTGTCCACGTAAAAGCCCTTGACCTAGCGGTCACTCGTAGGGGTTCAGGAGGATATTAAATGAAAATCAGAATAAGCGAACTAGCGCGCAACGAAGATTGCGAATGGGAACACCTACTATCTTTGGCTAAAGAAAAGCTGGCCCCAGATATGATTACTGGTAAGGGTAAGGCCACTTGGATAAACGAAGTGGGGCAGGAAATATTGCTTGAAGCGATAGATGTGCCGGAGGCCATTCCCGTGCATTATAATGCTCAAGTCATTAAGGTGGCTCCAAATAAAAAATATGTTTACGCATACATTAGGGATTTGAAGATCAAGGTGGCAGTGTTGGTCCCCAAGAAGCTCTCTCAAAGGCTTGTTGGTAAATCTATTCTGATAGAATCTATCGAAGATACAAATGGAATTTCTTACCGATATAGAAGAACGTAGCCTAGATGAGATGGTAAACAACCATCATTGGCAGGCGGATCAAATCGATCGTCTTCTCGGATGGGAGGTTTTTCGGGCCTTTTCAACGGGTAATTGGAGTGTTGCTATGGAATCAACCGATTTTTGTGATAGAATAGGGCTAAACAAGAACTATCCAAATGTTGTAGTGGATCGAGTTCGCAGGAAGATGACACGGGATCAAGATGGATAATCAAGACTATTCTAGGGCAATAACCTATCTGGAGAAGGAACCAGATATAGATGTGCTACGCCAGGCGTACCAAAGCACTACCAATGAACTTGAGTCATACTATGACGTATGCCGCACTTCCTATGACGATAGGCGCAATTGGTGGCCTGGAAAAAGTCGCGATTTGAGAAAGCATGGCGCAGACGCATTCCCCTGGGAGGGTGCCTCGGATCTGGAGAGTCATGTCATCGATGAGCGTGTTACCCGGTTAGTATCTTTGTTCATGTCTGCCCTCAATCGGGCAAACATCCAAGCATTCCCCGTAGAGGTGGCTGATGTAGCAAGGTCTAAAGTGGTTACCAACTTCTTGAAGTGGATGACCACGTCGGGTTACATAAGTCGGTTCAAGCGTGAAGCCGAACTCGCCGCCAACTACTTCTTGGAGCGTGGAATCATGATTACATATTGTGGTTGGATAATGGAAGATCGCACGTTTAAACAGCAATTTGACCTCCAACGCATCGCTTCCGCCGATCCCAATTTGGCTCAGATGATATTGGCCGGAGACCAAGATGAAGATGTGGTCGTTCAGATGCAGTCGGTTATAAAGGTGAGCAAGTCCAACGCCCAGAAGGCCCTAAAAGATTTGCGTAAATACGGAGTGGCCGAAGTGGTTACCGTCCGTAGGCAGGTCAATGCCCCAGACGTAAAGACCCTCGCGCCTGACGGCGATTTTATTTTTCCAGCATATGTCACCGATCCGCAACGCGCGCCATATTGTTTTTGGCGTACACACTACACTGCCCAAGAGTTGCAGAACAAGGTGAGTACCGATGGCTGGGATGAAAATTTCGTGGAACACGTAATCTCTAAGTATTCTGGCGTAAATATAGATTCCTTGGAGAGGGAGCAGGAGGGAAGGCGAAGCATGTCACTCACTGACAATGCTTATGAAGCCGAGGAACTAGTAGAAATCATACACGGTTACCAGAGGCTAATTGACTCGGATGACGGGTCTGAAGGCATCTATGAGACCGTGTTTCACGAATCTTTTTCAGGAGACAAGGGATTGGACATTCCGGGCTACGCCAAGTTTGAGTTGCTTAACGGATATGAAGATTATCCCGTTGTGGTCACTCGCTTTAGCGAAGACAATAAGCGTCTGTACGATGCCACTACGGTGCCGGGCTTGCTTCGAGGAATACAGAACCAAGTAAAGGTGGAACGCGATAGTCGCATCGACTCTAATAGCCTATCCACCCTACCTGCTATTACGCACCCGAAGGGGCGTAAGCCAGAGGAAATTGGTCCAGGTAGATTCCTTCCGGAGGTTCGCCCTGGAGAAATTAGTTTTATGAAGGGACCGGGATTCAACCCTGGCTCCATAGAGATGGAGAACAACCTTCAGGGTCAAGCCGATCGCATGGTGGGATTGGATGAAGAGTCTCCTCTGTCAGGAATCCGCCGGCAGTTTTTGGTAGACAAGTATCTCCAGCACATGGCTGAGGTGATATCATTATGCTACCGAAATTTCCAACGATTTGGTCCAGATAGCATTTTCTTTAATGTTACCGGAGTGCCAGATCCCCAGATGTTTAACAAGGGAAATCCTGATGAAAACTTCGATGTCACTATAAGCTTCGATGTTCTCAACGCAAATGGAGAAAAGCAGGAGGCCAAGATAAACCAACTACTCTCACTGGTGCAGATGGATAGAAACGGGCGTATCGATATGGATAAGCTAATATCCGTCATAGCTTCCTCTATTGATCCAGTTTTGGCCGATGGCGTTATGATGCCACTTGAATCGGCTAATGATCAAATGTTAAAAAATGTCACAGATGACCTATCTAAAATTTATGCAGGAATCGAAATGGCTGCGAGGCCGAATGGTTCTCAAGCAGCTCTTCAGCTTATTCAACAATATGTCAACCAACCAGATATTAAAAATCGCTTACAACAAGATGAAGCCTTTGCGGCTCGTATTCAAAAGTATGCTGGCCAGTATCAGTTCGCTGTACAGCAAGCTGAAAACGCGCAAATAGGCCGCATAGGTACTGCCCCAGCCCAAATGGGTGAAGTGAAGACCCAAGGGATGCAGAAGTAATGCCTGACAATAAAAGCCCATCGGAGTTCGCTGACGAACGAGCCTTAAATACCCGATTAGATTCTATCTTGAGATCTATGGACGGCAAAAAGGTTTTTCCTACAAATCATCCTACGGTTGGAGAATCAAACGTAATTACAACTACTGTTTCTTTTGATGGGAAGCATTTTGTCCTTCCGTCTATGGTTGGCGGCAAAAACTTAATGGATGGCAACGAATTTATTAACGTAGCCAGAAAAAAGGGTTTAAAGAATTATCCTGCATTTGATGATCCTAAAATTGCTAGTGCTGTTAGTAAGCTTATGCACGGCGGCGTTCTTGAGGATGGAACATTCTCCTACGAACTTGCTAAGAAAAAACTTTAATATGCCAGACAATAAAAGCCCATCTGAATACGGTGCAAGTCGGGAACGCTACCTTGACTTGAACGAATTGGCTAAGTCCGTCAGAAAATACTTTGGAAAAAACCCAGTGGTAGAAGCTGCCTTGTATGGAAATTCTTCGGTGGAAACCGGAGGTACTTATAAATATGACCAGAAACAGCGAGGCGGTAATGGATATGGTGTGTTCCAGTTTGATTTTCATCGTAAATATTACAGAAAATTTTTAAAAAAAGAAGGCTTGGAAGACAACACCGACTCTCAAGTGAAGTATGTTTACGAGAACATATACGGCGATCAGCAGAATGTACTTGGTGCAGGGAATGCAAAAAAAGTTAGAGAAGCATTCAAATCCAAAGATCCCGAATATGTGAGCGATCAATTCATGGAAGTGTTTCTCCGGCCAGGAAAGCCTCATCGCGATCGCCGGGTAAACGCTACCAATAAATATTACAAACAACTCAGTGAAACATACAATGAGTCCGGAAGATGATATAAGAACATTGTCGCAATATGAGCATTTCGCTCGCTTCATCAATGTAATCAAACAACGTAGAGAATCGTCCATAGGTCGGCTACGCAACTCATCTCCAGAAGAGGTGATGCAAGTCTCTGGAGAGATTTGCGCATACGACGACATCCTACAGGATGCAGACTACGAGGTTTTGCTGAAAAAGTGGCAAGAACATGTGGATTAGAATGTTTCCTGTGATATAATTCGCCTTCGCCATCGCTAGGCGTAATAGCGGGAACAGCATATACACATGAGTGAAGTTATCGAGGCGGTCGCTGATGCCTCTCAAAACACAGCGGAAAATAGCAATATATCTGCGTCTGAGTTCGAGCTTAGACGTGCCAGACAGATGGAGGAGTCAATTCCTTCGGAGTCTGAACCAGAGGCCGAAGATGCGTCTATTTCAGAAAACATTGAGACTGAGTCCCAATCTAATGAAGAAGAGGTTTCCGAGGGTAATGAAGATGTTCTTTCAAATATCGACTTAGAAAATCTTTCTGAGGAGCAAATTAAACACCTTTCTGAGGCTCTTTCTAGCCGAGCTGTTGGCCGTTTTGGCAAACTTACAGCTAGGGCTAAAGCCGCCGAGGAGAAGGCTCAAACACTTGAGCAAAGTTTAAAGTCTCAACAGGAACAGCAAGTTCTATCATCAACTTCTGAAATCGAGAACAATCCCTACCAAGATCTGAAGAGTGTTCAAAACATCCAAGACAAAGCCAAGGAGATCAATGATGTGATCGAATGGGCTGAGGATGTTTTATTTGAATCCGCTGATTATGGACCCGAAGATGAGGTCACAGAATCAAACGGACAATCAATGACAAAACTTCAGGTCCGTGAAGCGCTGAAACAAGCCAGGAAATCTCGTGATAAATACCTACCGGACCAGTTCCGAAAGGTAAAGAACGTTGAAGATGCTACCAAGTTGCGTCAGCAATATGGTCAGAAAGCAATCAAGGAGTTTAAGTGGCTAGGTGATAAGAAAAGCGAACAGACAAAACAGTTTGTACAGCTTGCCAGCCAACCCGCACTTCAGAAGGCTTACGAACAAAACCCTGATCTCAGTTGGCAATTACCATATCTATTAGCCCATTCGGTAAATAGTATGTTTGGTGAACAAGGAACCTCATCGGCTAAAACAAATGCCGGGGAAGCCTTTAAGCCATCGCCGCCAAAGAGTCCATCGTTGGGTGGAGCTAAGTCCGATAAATCAGAAAGCAACTCTTCAAAAGCCCTAAAGGATCTTTCGTCTAGGTTTAGAGAGTCTGGAAACAAAGATGACTTCCAGAAAATGAGAGAAGCGCGGTGGTCGCGCCATCTCACCTAACCTGAATACTTACAATGTCACTATCAGATACATACAATACAACTAATCCAGGTTCGGCTGTTTCTAACCGCGAAGATCTTAGCGATGTGCTAACAATCTTGGCTCCTGAAGAAACGCCCGTCCTGTCCTCACTACCAAAGATCGCTGCCACTGGCACGTTCCACGAATGGACTGTAGATTCTCTTTCATCTCCCACCACAACGGGTATTGCTGAAGGAGCTGACGTAACCACTTTCACTGACCAGTTCAGTGGCCGCGCGCGTCTTGGAAACAACACCCAAAAGTTCCGCCGGGACTACATGGTTAGCGACCTCCAAGAGGCTGTTGATTCTGTTGGACCTGCTAAGATTGCTCAAGCTGAAGCTAAGGCAATTCGCGAACTCAAGCGTGACGTTGAAGCCACTTTGCTTTCAGCTAACGACAAGGCCGTAGAAGACGGAGCTGGTACTGTTTACAAGTTGCGTGGACTTGGAGATTGGATTGATTCCGCAGGACCGTCTGACGTTCCTGCTGCGTTCCGTACTCCCGCCGGCAGCATTCATGCTACTGGTGCATTCACGGAAACTGCGATGAACAACATCATCACCTCCATCTATCGCGTAAGCGGCACGACCAACTCTTTGACGTTGGTTGCTGATACAGCTCTTCGCCGTATCATCAGCGACTTTGCTCGCCTTGACCCAGATGGTTCCGGTGCTGGAACTTCTATCCGCAACGTAAACTACAACGGCGAATCCGCTCAGATCAAGCTCTCTGTTGAGCTTTATCAGTCTGACCACGGTATCGTTTCTGTTGTCAACATGAACCCTGATTGCGCGCCTGATACAAGCAACAAGGATACTGGCTATTTTGTCAATCCTGAGTACGCTGGTATCGGAGAGCTAATCCCAATGGGCAGTTCTCGTCTACCTAATCAAGGTGGCGGAGAACGTGGATACGTTGATTGCGCGCTTACGCTCGCAGTTTACCATCCCGGCGCGCATGGTAAAATCACCGCAATCGCATAAGGAGATAAACTATTATGGCTATTGAATTAAAAAAAGTACAAAACATTGAAACCCTAGCATTGGGATTCAATTATGAAGCCTCTATTGACTTGTCTACGCTTGGCACAACCGCTGGTTCAGCGACTGCTGTTGACATTCAGGTTGGTGAAGCTGCTATGGCTGGCGGTATCTTCGGAGCTGCAATTATTGTTGACGAGCTTGTCGTCGGAACCAGCATCTCGGATGCCACTATCTCAATCGGAGATGATGGTGACGCTGATGGTTTCGTTGCGATAGTTGACGTTTTCAGTGATAGCGGTAACCTGGGAAAGATGTTCGCCAATACTGGCGCGCTTTCTGTTGTAGGTTTTCATCTCGCTAGTGCTGTTGATCTTACCTACACCTTCACGGGTGAAGGACCAGACGTAGCTACTGCTGGGAAGATTCGTCTTCTTATGAAGTACTACCCTACCGCAGGACAGTTGTTTGCATCGTAATTAATTAATTAATTATTTATTAAGGGAGGTTGGGCCAATCCTGGCCTCCCTTTTTTTGTTTATGAATATCATTACATCCCTTCCACGATATAGCGACGGAGAAATAAATCGAGCGTTCATGCGTGAGATTAGAAC
>Ga0209337_1001522_pt1 | contig 17553 bp, 5 predicted proteins | sample LinPmetageLP53_FD_184044 | JGI IMG/M metagenome (GOLD analysis project Ga0209337, IMG submission 184044) | Marine viral communities from the Pacific Ocean - LP-53 (SPAdes) (version 2) | ecosystem: Environmental > Aquatic > Marine > Oceanic | place: Pacific Ocean | collected 2010-02-08 | reverse complement strand
AAATATTAATATTAACAAATCTGAAGGAGCAGACGTAGGCGCTATTGAAAACGTGTTAGGTAATATTGAGTTAACTGATTTTGGTTTGCCAGCTTCAAATACTAATTTAGAAATAATTGGAGTACAAACAGACGTTGTTAATAACAGAATATTTTGTTTTATAACAGATTATAGAGATAGCTCGTCTAATTTAAGGTCTAATTTTGCAAGTAATTATTCTTCTTGTTATATATACGTATACAACGTTTCTACAAATACATTTACTCAGCTTGTTGCTGGTAGCTTTTTAAATTTTTCAAAAACACATCCTATTTTAGGAATTGATGTATTGGAAGATTTTTTATTTTTTACAGATAATCGTAATCAACCTAGAAAAATAAATATTGCGTCAGCTACTAATTTTCCAGGAACATCAACAACTCCTTATTATACTAATGAAGACCAAATATCTGTAGCTAAGTACTATCCTTATCAGCCATTGACAATGAACATGAAAGACGTTGTTAGTGAGTTTTTACCTGCATCTTACCAAGCTTATATATCAACACCAAGTGCTACCACTAATACTTTTACCGTATACGTTATGCCTAGTACTATTGGGACTGGTATGAATATTAGCCCTATTAATAGTAGAGATTGGCAAATGGAAATGGTAGATGAGAATTTAACACCAGTAGTAGATAGTGTAAAAGCTTTAGTAGATAGTAGTGTTTCTGCTGGAGGTGGTGCTTATACTATTACTTTAACCGCTAGTATAGATATAATTCAAAATAGTAGAGTTTATTTTTCTGCTCCAAACCCTGATTATGATGTCAACTGGGGTGGTGATAAAGACTTTTTAAAAGAAAGATTTACAAGGTTTTCTTATAGGTTTAAGTTTGATGACAATGAATATTCTTTATTAGCTCCTTTTACGGCTATAGCTTTTATTCCTGAAAGAGATGGATATGTTCAAGGTGGTAATTTAGAAGGTCAAACAATAATGTATGAAAATACTATCAACAATTTAATGCAAAACAAAGTTAATCAAATAGAATTAACTATACCTACACCTTCAGACAGTGGTAATGTTTTAGCTAATTTTAGTGCAATAGCTAGTGGTTTTAAAGTAAAAGAAATAGAAATAATATATAAAGAAGCAGGTACACAATCTTTAAGAGTTGTTGAAACTATAACTTCAGATCAAATTTTAATAAACGGTACAGGTACTAATTATACTTATACATACAATTCTTCAAAGCCTATTGAAACTTTACCTGAGTCAGAATTAGTAAGAGTTTCAGACATTGTACCATTAAGAGCACAAAGCCAAGCAATTGTTGGAAATAGAGTGTTATATGCTAACTATGTCAATAAGAACTCATTTCCAGAAAATTTAAATTATGGTGTTAATATTAATGATAAATTTAGTTCTGCTGCTTCTGGGACAAGTTATATTAATAGTATTGAAACGCTACCTAACCATCAAGTTAAACAAGACAGGACATACAAAGTTGGAATAGTATTATCGGATAGGTATGGAAGGCAATCAGGTGTAATACCTTCTTCTACAAATAATGATACAGGTACTTTTGCTTCTGACACAGTTTTTCATCCTTACAAACCCGTAGGTACTAGTGGTTACACTAGTTTTGTAGGTAATTCTGTATCAACAGGTTGGTTTGGTGATAGTTTAAAAGTAAGATTTAATCAGAGTATTCCTTCAATTGTAAATGGTTCTATATTTAATTTTGCAACAGGGAATAGTCAATATACTAGAGAAATAACAGGATGGTTTTCTTACAAAATAGCAGTACAACAACAAGAGCAAGAATATTATAATGTATACTATCCTGGTTTTGTATCTGGAGGAAACAATGTAACTCAAGCTATAAAAGGCCAATTAATTTTGTCTAGTGGCGGTTTAACAAGCTCAGTAACTAATTCACCTACTTCTGTAAGTGTTCTTGGCACGTACACAGGTTTAACACCTGATCAAACTACTAGCGCAGAAGGTAATGGAGCTAAAATAGATGTAACAGTTACAGGAACTGTTGGATCACCTCTATATTCTGTTTCGGCTAGTGTAGCAGGAAAAAATTATCAAAGTGGAGATACTATAACTATTTTTGAAAATCAAATAAATGGTACAGTTGGTTCAGGTTATTTAATCGTAACCCTTAATGGTGGAGATTTCCAAGAAGATATACCTTTAGCTTTTAACGATCCTATATCTTCGGTTCCAGCTGGTATTTGGACTACACAAAGTGACAATATAAACAAAGTTCCAGCTGATTTAAAAAGTGTTGGCCCTGAGCAAAAACTATTTAGAAGTAGTCAAAAGTTAGATCCTAGAGTAAGTAATACTACAGGAACATATGCAATTGCTGGACCTAATTTTCCTACTACATCAAGAAGAAGTAAACCTTATAAAGCTGACTTTTCGCACAATGTTAGTAATATAGGAACTGGTATAGATCAAGGTTTATGGCCTCAAAGTTCTGAAGCACCAGCAACTATTTATAGGTCAGAAGGTTCTTCGCCGCTAATAGCAATAACAGAAACCGATAGCATTAATTATGGCATAAAAGGTTCTTTAATGGGATCTCCTTTTTTAGCTGTTTATGAAACAAAGCCAGTTGAATCTTTATTGGATATTTATTGGGAAACTTCATCAAGTGGAACTATTGGTTCAATTAATTCAAATGCTAGTTCTGGAGCTACATTCCCAGCTAAAATCTATACAGGTGATGCTACTAATCCATTGCCAACTTTTGAGCTACTAGAAAGTGCGGCTTTAAATACTAGTTGTTTAGTAAGCTCAGGAAATGATTTTTTAGTTGCTGATTCTAGTAATAATCCTATAACTGGAGGTACTATAACTATCTTAAATGTAACTGATAGCTTAGGAAATAATAGAACAGCAGATTTTGTTTTATCAGGTCCTGATGGCGTAGGTAAATATTTTCCTAAAACAGCAGGATTATTTTATTTTGGAAGTGATGCTAATATAAGAGAGTCTTACACCTTCACTTTTCTTCTTACAAATCCAAGCACTGGTGAAACTAATCAAATATTGTTTAACGGTCAGTTATCTAATGCTGCGCCAACTATATCAAGTAGCACAGTTCCATGTGGTAATAGTGTTACGGTTACTGGTACAGCTAGTGCAAGTGTATTAACAAATGCTTATTCTGTTGTAAATGGTTCTGCAGATACTACTAGAAATACAGAAGAGATTACAGCTACAGTGGATAACATAAATTTTGAAATAATAGAAGGCGTTACTCAAGGAAGTTTTGCTTTAGCAACTAAACAAGGTACGCCGCTTGCTACATATACTGGGGTTATTGTTAGATTTTCAGATGCTGGAGGATTAAGCGTAAATTGTACAATAGATGTAACAGTTGCAAGTTAATATAAAAAAATGGGATATATAGTAGAAATAAATTATTTTAATACTTTTTGGAATAAAAAAGTTACACCTAATAATGCTGGTCAGTTAGTAAACTGGGCTGCTGGTACTTCAAATTATATAGGATATCCTAATAATATACCTTTGTGGCCAGGCTTACCTTGGAACCCTACTAATTATCCTATATATCCTCAGTCAATAACTGACAATGGTGCTAACTGGTTTATAGAAGAATCTAGAATATTTGGTGGATACAACAACACTAGTACAGATTATGGCGTAAGAGCTTATTTAGTAGAAAATACTTCTAGTCAACAAATTAGAGGTAGTTCTCTTATATATTCAGGAGTTTTTAATAATAGAACAGGTATTAATAAAACAAATGTATTTTCTATAGGAGATAATATAACTACTAGTCTAAATCCAGAAGATGGTACAATACAAAAAATATACTCAGAAGATACAAACTTAATTGTTCTTCAAGAAAACAAATCGCAAAGAATACTTATAGATAAAGATACTATATATACAACTGAAGGTGGTACCCAAACTCAAACAGCTAAAACAGTAATTGGGCAGACAATTCCTTATTTAGGTGAATATGGTATTAGTACAAATCCAGAATCATTTGCTGTTTATGGAGGTAGAAAATACTATGCAGATAAAAATAGAAACGCTATATTAAGACTATCAAGAGATGGTGTAACAGAAATATCTAGTTACGGCATGAAGGATTATTTTAGAGACGAGTTAAACTTAATTAGCGATAGCTTTAAAAGATGTGCTTATAGTTATGCTATTGAAGACGTTATTAGCCAAGAGCCAACAAGCCTTACTTTTAGCGATGCTGACATAACCACTCCACTTGAGTTAGGTATGAAGGTAGAATTTCCTACTCCTGATGGAAATGAATATATTATTAATGAAATAGTTAAAGATTTCCCAACCGCTGGGAAAACAAGTATAAGAGTAACCCCTGACTATTCTTACATAGGAGTTCCTACATTAGCTAATGGAGACATTGTTACTTTTGTTAAATTCATTAAAGATAAAATCGTAGGTGGTTGGGATAATCATAATCAAAACTACGTAATTTCTATGCAGCAGAACAATTGTACTGAAGCTACAAGTTACTATGATACTTTATCATTTGATGAAACTGTAAAAGGATGGAATAGTTTTTACACTTATAAACCAAACTTTATTTATAGTTTAAAAGGTAAGTATTATACTTCTATTAATTCTAGTATATGGAAACAATGGGATAATACAAGTGATAATAATAGAAGCAGTTTTTACGGTGTATCATCAAGTAATGATGCGTCAAAAGCTTATATAGATTTTATAGTAAATCCTAATCCATCTGTAGTTAAAAACTTTCAAACAGTTAGTTATGAAGGAAGTAGTGGTTGGAAGATGGATGTTTTTGAATCTGACATAGAACAAGCAAACACTGAATGGAGATCAACTGCGCCTTTTAACCCTGTGTCAAACGGGTGGATTGAGAATAAAGATATTAGTAATCAAATATATAGTTACGTACAGGGTAGATACGAGACGCTAACTCCTGCTAATACTGGCATAAACGCTGTTACTCCACCTTTTTCTTATGCTGGATTCCATAGAAAAGAGAATAGATATGTTTCTAACCTAGTAAGTAATAGCGCTGTTAGAGCAGGCGAAGTAGTATACGGAAGCTCTATGAGTGGTATAAAAGGTTACTTTGCTACGGCTAGAATTACTACTGATAATGTTACTCAACCTGGTGGACCTAAAGAATTATTTTCTGTAGGCACATCGTTTGTTAGATCTTCTTAAAATTAAAATAAAAAATTATGTCATTAACAACTAAAATAACATCATGGTAAGTTTGATACTAGGAGCAGCTGTTAAATTTGGAGCTAGTATGATACAAAGTGCTAAAGCTAAAAAACAAGCAAAAATAAAACAAGAAGCTTATGATGATAAGCAGCAAAAATTAGAAGCTTTAATAGCAGGAAGGCAAGAAATCCCTGACATGACTAAGTTCATTAAAGACGAAAGTGGAAACATAACTAACGAGTATGAAAACTTAGGCGTTGCTACTCAAGCAGCGGAAATGCAAGCGGAACAAGAAGATATTTCTTTGGCTAATACTTTAGATACTATTAGAGAAACTGGTTCTGGCGCTGGTGGAGCTACAGCTCTAGCGCAAGCTGCTATGAAAGGTAAGCAAGCAGTGTCAGCTAGTATAGAAAGTCAAGAAGCACAAAACCAAAAGTTAAAAGCTCAAGGAGCAAGTGAACAACAAAAGTTAGTTATGCAAGAAAAGCAGAGAGTTCAAGGAGCTATGGCTAATGCAGAGCAATTTAGATTTGGTCAACAAGAGGTAAGAGAAGGACAGGCAATGGACAGAATGCAAGCTTTATCAGATCAAGATAGAGCAGATCAAATAGAACAAGAAGGTTTAGCCGCTGAAGCTAGCGCAGACGCTTTTGGAGCTGTGGCTGACGTCGGAACTTCTTATTTTAATGCTCAAAATCCTGTACCTGGAGATACTTCCGGTACAACTTAATATTTAAAACAATAAAACCATGGGGTGGACTAGTCCAAAAGTACAAACAAATAATTCGGCTTCTAGAGGTAGAAAAGCTTTAAATGCTAAGTATTCTGATTTACAAAAGCAACAAGCTTTAATTGATGAAAGAAGAAGGCAGCAACAAGAGAAAGCTAACAAGATTTTAAAAGATAGACGAAATAAAGCTAGTGGAGAATATGGTTCTGCTTATAAAGAAACTCAGGATGAAATTAGAGGTTTTACTAAAGGCTTTGAAGGAGAGCAAAAAGCTGGATTTGTTAATCAAATAAATACTGCTGCAGTGGATATTGGTGATACATTAAGTAGTTGGATGAGAGATAATCCTGAAGCTTCTGAAGCTGAAATTAACATGCAGACTCAGAAAGCTATTGGTGAAGTATCAGATTTAGGTAACGTATTAGCTCATTGGAACGCTATGACTGAGGAGTACGAATTAGCTTCTGAATTAGCAGACAATAAAGAAGGTGCTTTACTAGCAGATGGACCTAATAGTGAATTAATACTACTTAAAGAAAATGAAGATAACATGGAGCTTGTTAGAGAGCAGGATGGTAGCTGGACTTTTGCTTTACCTGGAGAAACTGCTGATTTAGATGAGCCTATAATTTTTGGAGCTAGTGACTTTGTTAAAAAAGCTAATGAAGGTCAAGCTTATTTCGGCAAAGTAGCTGCTGTTGATCCAGCTGATATGAGACAAGCTATTGATGGTTTTGCTAAAAGAAAAGATGAAAGGTTTGGAAAGCAAGTTGGAGATCAATTTGTTTATGACAAAGAAGCTATTATTGATTTTATTAAAAATGATCCTGCAGGACAAACAATAATGAAACCTTATTTAAATAGCAGTAATGCTAAAGGTCAATTTCAATATTTAAATGGAGGAGATGTAGCTTTTGATGAAGCTTTACTTCAAGATCAATTATTAGAAAGCGCTATGCGTAATTTACCTAATCAACAGTTTAGCAAAAATCCTTATGCAGCTGATATAAAAGCAAATAAAAAAGCAGATATTAAAGCAGCAGAAAAAGCTGAAGAAGAAAGAATAGCTAACCTACCTAGTGAATATGCAGAGTTTGCTAAAAATTCTAGTAACTACGTTAATCAACCTGATAAAATGGCTACAGAATTAAACAAATATGCAAGAAATGAAGGACAAAGCTATCAAACCGGTCAAGATTTAATTAACAAGTACGGAGCAGATGTTCTTAAAAAAGAAGGTATAGAACTAAATAAAAATGGTTTATATTATGGTGGAGATGATCCTGCAAAATTAAAGAAAATAAATATTTCTAATCCAAGAGAAATAAGAGAAGCTTATGGATATGGAACTAGTATGGATCCAGAAGACATAAATGAAGAAGAAAAAAAATATGTAGGCACAGAAGACTATAAGGTTGAATCAGACAAAGCTAGAACAGATTCATATGTTAACAATGCTAAAGTACTAGACCAAAGTGAAGCAAGTATTAAGAAAGCAAAAGAAGAAGAAAAAGATAGAATGTTTCCTAACGCCGTTGAAAAGAAAAAATTAGAAGAAGCTGAAGCTTTATTAAATAGTCAAAAAGCAGCACTTGAAGATGCTAAAAAAAGTGGATTAACAATATCTACATTTGAACCTATAACACTAGAAGAATTAGATGCAAGGTCAAGTGAAGAAGATAAAGATTCAGGCTCAGAATATAAAACTGCTGAAGAAGCAATGAATTCTGTGAAAAAATAATAAAAAGTAAATTAGTATGTACGAAATAAATGGAAATCAATTAACCAAAGAGCAGTTAGAAAACATAGTTTCTTTTACTAACATGAGCTTTGAAGATTATTTAGCTGAACATCCTGAGATAGTAGAAATTGAAGACGTTGTTGAGGACCCGACAGAAGCCGTTGCAGAGGATGCTGCAGTTGTAGCGGCGGAGGAAGAAGTAGCAGAGAGTACGGACTCACAATCGGAAAGTTTTTTATTGGATGCAGATTCTAGCAAACTACAATTAAATAAAGATTTTAAATTACTAGATGATTTAGTAGCTAAAGGTAAAGGAGCTTTAGAAATTACTAGTGAAAAAAATATGTACGGCGACAATGTTGATATTGATCCTTGGGCTGATGGTATTGAAGAAACTTTAGCGCCTAAACTTAATGAAACTTATGCTAAATGGGGCTTTGATTTCGAGGAATCAGGTATAGGTAATTATATAACTGTAAGCACTAATGACCCTAATAGAGAAGAACAATTAACTAAAGAATTTAGTGTAGGTAACTTTGGGCGAGGGGTAGACCAAACAGGTTTAGCTGAAATGGAAGCTTGGATGAAAGCTAATAAAAAAGAAAAAGTTTTAGGTTATACTAATGAAATTGAAAATTTTGAAGTAGATGATCTTCTTAATCTAGTTAAATCTAAAGATATTAAGCTAGAAGATATAGATACAGAAGAAGAACGCGCAACGCCTACAGAAACAACTAATAAATTCTTAGAAGAATTTTCAAGAAAAGTATATGCTTCAGAAGGTTTAGATTACGATGATTACAAGACAGAGGTAGAAAATCAAAAGTATTACGATAAAGAAATTGCATTAATAAATAAAATAAATCAAGAGGCTCAAGAGTTTGGAGACAAGCGTGAAGATAATTCTATGGGTTGGGAAACTGTTGAAGATGAAAATGGAAATTTAATTACTGTAGCTAAGTCCGGAACTTCTCAGAGCTACATAGATAATTATAAAGCCACAGAAGAAGAGATTAAAGAATTTCCAAATTTATTTAATAAAGATGGATCAATTATAGATGGAGTCGCTGGCAGTTACAGTACTGCAAAAGTTGATAGATTAAATTATATTAAAAATGAATTAGAAGCTAAACGAGAAGATCCAGCTATAAACTTAAAATCTGGAGCTTGGCAAATAGCAGAAGATAAAAGAAATAAATTAGTTAAAGAAGCTAAAGAAAAAACAGAAGTAGAAATTGAAACGCAAGTAAAAGAGGTTAAAAATATTATTGCTGACAACACCCAGAAGTTTGAGAAATTAACTGGAACACCTTTTGCAGATAGAGAAACTTACTTTGATCAATACACAGCACAGCAAGAAGATATAAAAAGACAAATTAACGTAATAACTAAGGGTGATGAAAACTACGAACCTCAGACTCAGGAAGAATTTGACGCTTTAAATTCTCTTGTAAACAGAAGTCAAGAATTATACAAAAGTGATATAGAACCTGTAGAATCAGTAATGAAAGGTATAGATTACGCAGGTGCAGAGGTAACTCATTTAGCCGAGTTAGGAAACCAAGTGCAGTTAATATTAAACTATGACAACCTACGTAATAGTATTGATAAAAAATATGTGGATGATACATTTGAAGGTTTTCTTAATTATGCTTATTCACAAGCTTCTGAAGGTAGAGTTAATCAAGAGTTTTACAAGTTCGCTTATGGTGTAAACGATGTTAACAATGAAGAAGATTTAGCCAATGCTTCTAAAAAGATTGCTTTAGAAAAAGCTTATTCACAAGGTTTATTAACCACTAAGGTTTTTTCTGACTATCAAAATGCACAAACTGTTTCTGAGCAAATGCAACTGCTTGGCCAAAATCCAATTGAAATAATGAGTAGCTTGTTTTGTGGTTCTATGAGTCAGTTTTGGAACACTGGATCAAATCTATTTTTACCTATAGTTGGTGGAGCTACAGCCACGGGAATTGGTGTAGGCGCGGTTGCTGGAGCACCTGCTGGTGGTGTAGGAGCTATTCCTGGAGGTATTTCTGGTGGAATATCAGGTTTTAAATATGGCATGATGGGTTGGCAAGCTATAACAGGATATAGTATGGAGATGGGAGCTGCTTTTTCTACTGTAGCTGGACAAAACAATGTAGATCTTACAGATCAAGATCAAGTTATAGCAATGCTTAAAAACCCAGACTTGGTTGCACAAGCTGAAAAATTAGGACATGATAGAGGTATTCCAATAGGTTTAATGAGTATAATTGGTTCTGCTGCTGCCGGTGCGGTCGCTAAGCCGTTAGCTACTGGATACAAAGCTATAGGTAGGCAAATCGCAGCTGGTATGGTTATAGATCCTATAACAGAAGGTATAGGTGAAACATTAGCAATGATTAATGCTGGCGAAGAGCTCAAGTGGACTGAAGTAACTAACGAAATGCTTGGTGGCCAGTTTGGTAAAATGGCTGGGCTAAAAGTAAATATTATAAAAAACAACTTAGCGTCTTCTCAAACTAAGCTTGCTAAAAGTTTAACAAACCTAGATAATTTAGTTAGTGGAAATTACAAACAGTCTGATATAGAAAAGTTTGTGTTTCAAATGGTTAAAAAAGGTAGAATAACAAATGAAGAAGCTACAGAGATACTAGAAAATTCTGAAACTAACTCTGCTACTAACAATGCTATTAACAATTCTAAAACTACCTTAGCAGGTAAAATAGGTGCTAAAGCTAAAAGTGCTTTAGGTTTAGGCATAAATAATATATCAAGACAAAGAATTGCTGATTTAATTAAAACTAAAAAGACTATTAACAGCGAAGATAATTCTATTAAAAACAATGATCTACTAAAAGACATTGACGCTGAAATAAATGAAATCCTTACTACTGGTAAAGTAAAAACTGACACAGAAATAGTTACTCAAAAAGATTATTTACAAAAATATTTTAAGCAACTAAACACTGGAACAAGACTAATGAAACAGTTATTTGGTCAAGATGTAGAGATTATTGATTTAATGTCTGGTAAAGAAAATATACCTCAAGAAGTAATAGATGAAATTGGCGAAGATAAAATAGATGGATTTATAGCTAACATAGGACAAGCAGGTGCTATTACAGATATAGCTGTTGGAAACAAACAATATATATTAGTAGATTCTAATAGAATAAACTCTTATGGTAAAGCACAGCTAAACGCTGACTCTAAAGATAAATTAGCTTTTGGAGCAAAAAGTATTAGCCATGAAATATTACATGCAATATTAGATAGATCTTTAGCTGATGAAGAGCTTGACGCTGCAGCAGATTCTCTTTTTAAATATATGGAAGAAGAATCACAAAAAGAAAACGGGGGTATAACAGCTGGCACGTGGAGTGCTATTAAACAAAGGTTAAGTGGTTATGAAAGAACTAAAAGAAACGTTGTAAACCCTAAATTAGATAGCAGTGGTCTCATTATAGAAGAAGATGAAGATGGAAACTTTTTTGGTACTGATAAAAAAGGGAAGGATATTACTACAGAAGATAAAGACAGTGCTATAAGAAATTATAATCAAGAAATTTTTACAAATATTAGTGATGCTATAAATGATGGAGATTTAAAATACGAAAGACAAAATAAAGGTTTTTGGCAAGGTATGTCTGATAAATTAACAGACTTTTTTAAATATACACTAAATCGTGGGAGAGAAAGTATTGATTATGAATCACTAAAAACACCTGAAGGAGCTTTTAATTTTATTAAAAATTATAACTCAGCTTTTGCCAATGATCAAAGTAGAAGATTTAAAAGAGGTATAACTAACGAGGCTGTACTAGATAGAATAGCTAAAAAAAGTGGATCAAAACCTCTTAGAGAATCTAAGGCTAGTGATGCATTTAATGAATTACCTGGTGAAAGAAATCCTGATGGATCTTATAAGATTAATAAGAAAAAGTGGGATAGAAGTCGCACTAAGAGAACAGCTCTTAAAATGGTTCAACAAGGAGAGTTTGATGGTTTGTTAGGTGCTGTACTTCTTCCTGGTGATAATATTTACAATATACCTAAGTCAAGGATAATAAATACAGCTAGAGGTTTAGTACAAGATCATGTAAACAATTTTAATCCTGAAGAAAATAATAGTCTATGGGCTTGGACTAATTCACAAATTAGAAACAAGGTATTAAGAGCTATAGAAATAGAAACTGGTAAAGATCCTAAAACAAAAGTTGTTTCAACTGATGAACAAATAGGATCTGCAGAAAATCAAAGAACTAGAGGAGATCTTTTAGTTGCAGATGACCAAAACATTGAAGAAACAATTGATGAGCAAGATAGATTAGCTAGAGAAGAAAAGAAAGTTAGATCTTCTAAGTTAAAGAATATTTTAAACTTATCTGATGAAGTTAAGAACAAAGTTGTAAGAGGAGTTAAAGCTTTTCTTAAAAGTCCTAAAAGACCTTCGTTTAATTTTAAAGGAGAGAAAGGAGCTAAGAGTTTTCTTAAAGCATTTAGAGATGATATTAAATCAACTCTAACTAGTGATATGGAAAAAACTTTCCCTAAGCTTAAAAGAGGCGATAAAGCAGGTAATAAGGCAGCTGTAAGACAATACTTAAGAGGTTTAGCTCCAGAACTAAGAAGGATAAATGAAATGGATCCAGCTGTAATGAGACTAGCTAATTGGAAAGGTTTATTTTATGAACCTGTAATTGATCCTAAAACTGGCAAGCAAAAAAAATACACTAGATTACAAGCTAAAGAAGCACAATTAAAAGAAGGCATTAAAAATCTTGATGCACAAAACAAGGTGTGGAAAATGCTGAACCCAACGGATTTAGAAGTAGTTAATTATTTAGAAAACAAGTTTAGAGATTATAGTTTATTAAGAGAAAAGATGAGTTCTTTTGTAGCTGAAGCTGTAGGTAAAGATGCTTTTTATCCTGTCTTAAATGAAATGATTGCTAATAACGATTTTAGTGATCTATCAGAGTCTGATTTTAACTTAATGGAAAGAGAAGCTGTAGTTTCAGAATTAAGAGAAGTAGTTAGAAGAGATCCATCTATGAGGTTTTCTGAAATGGATTTAACTCCAGATGAAATAGTAAACCTACTTGAAGAGCAAATGAATATGGCTTTAAAGTATGGTGCTAATTCTTCTACGTATGATATTGCTATGGCTGCTTTGCCAGAGCCAGTTCAAATGATAGCAGAGGCTATTGGTTTAAGACAAAAGTTTAGTGCTGAAGCTAAAGCATATAAAATACCTTTAATAAATTGGAAAGACTATCCAGAAATATTTAAAAATATTCCTAAACTATACAAAGAAAACTATACTAAAGCAGAAGATGAAGTTGCTATGAAACAGATGTTAAAGTTTGTTAGTAGACTATCTGAGGTTATAGATCCAAGAGTTGCTGAAAAATTAGGAATAAGCTTCTTTGGATTTACCAACAGGTATTTAGACGCTGCGGCTAGTAAACAAGGAATCATAACATATGAAACTAATAGTATAGAAGACGCTGGAAAAGTTCAACAACTTTTATCTAATAATAAAATTGAAAGTACTATAGAACTTATTAATGGTAATTATGTAATAACCGTAGATGACCATGTCAGTTTAAATCAAAAAGGTGAAGTAACAGTTGATAAAAAATTTAGAAACAATATATTAAGTTTACTTAATAATCAAGAAGGAGAAGTAAAGAAGACAGGTAAAATTGAAGGAGCAGAAGGTAAGTACTATCAAGACAGTTTGAAAGTAAAACAAAAAATGTCTGAAGGTAAATTACAAGACTTAGATTGGGATGTAAATGACAATGAGATATACAATTCTGGTTTTGGTATCATGGGTGAAGTTGAAGATATTTTAATCTTAGATATACCAGTAGATGATTATACTGAAAATGGTAAAGTAAAAAAGGGAAAAAGAAGTTTAATAGAAGAAAAATTAGGAGATAGAATACGTAATGCTAATACAGCTAACTCAGCTGCTATGAAATACGTTTATGAAAAGATAGCAGAGGTTTTAGCTAAAGACCCTAGTTTAGGTATTGGTTTTGTAAGATGGCAAGAGTCTGCAACTAACAATACTAAAGCTCAACGTGGGATGACTACTCTTGATTTATTGCAAGTACAAGATGGATCTCAAGCTGCATTTGTTTCAAGAGATGGTAAAAAATTTAAGAAAAATCTAGCAGGTAAAGATTTAAAAGAATTTAAAGACGGGGAAAAAGGTAATTGGATTATTAATAAAAATCATCCTGATTACAAAGCTGCAAGACAATTTGTAGAAAACAATGTTGACATCAATGACTCTTCAGCGCTTGCACAAGCAATGGCTAAAGCATTAAGTTTTAAAGGAGAGCATGTTACTCCATCTGCTAATCTAATGCGTGAGCTAGCACAAACTGTTTTAACAGGATCTGCTAACATGATGACTGATGAAAATTCTATATATCAATTAAAGAATAATTTAAACGACTTGCTTTCTAACTTTAGTCAATCTTTAGGTTCAGAGTTCATGTCTGCTATACAAGATAAAGTATTAGGTGAAACTAGCGTTTTAGATGACTTGAGAGCTTACTCTTTAAATAAGGAACAACAAGATACATTTATTACTTTAGATGGCACTACAGGTTCAGAATATGTTAGAAACAAAGCAATATTTAGTGAAGTTATAAAAAGCTTAAACAAGCAGCAAGATGTTGTCAAGCCAAAGAATGAAACATTTTACGTAGCAACTAAACCTCTTAGGTTTTCTAGTAATGATGAAGTTTTAAATAGTTTTACTGTATTAGATAAAGCTGCTGACATTGCACGTACTCCTAATGCGCCAGTTAAAAAGATTAGAGTATTTGACTTTGATGATACTTTAGCTAGAACTAAAAGTAATGTACTATACACAATGCCTGATGGTACAACTGGTAAATTAACTGCTGAAGAGTTTGCTAAGAAAGGTGATGCTATGGTAGCTGAAGGAGTTAAATGGGATTTTTCAGAGTTCAATAAAGTTATGGAAGGTCAAAAGGGCCCATTGTTCGAGGTTGCTCAAAAGATTCAAGAAGCTAGAGGAACAAAAGATGTATTTGTCTTAACCGCTAGATCTCAAGAAGCAGCACCTGCTATAAAGCAATTTTTAGATAGCATAGGTTTAAACATACCCGCTGAGAATATAACTGGACTAGGCAATAGCTCTCCTTATGCTAAATCAAATTGGATAGTAGACAAAGCAGCAGAAGGTTATAATGATTTTTATTTTGCTGACGATCACTTAGGAAATGTTAAAGCTGTTAAAGAAGTGTTAAGTCAGGTTGATGTTAAATCTAAAGTACAACAAGCTAAATTAAGGTTTAGTGAAAACATCGACGTAGAGTTCAACGAGATAATTGAGAATGCTACAGGAATAGAAAGTTTTAAAGATTACTCTGATATAAGAGCTAAAACCACAGGTGATAAAAGAAGGAAATGGTCTCTTATACCACCATCAGCAGAAGACTTTGTAGGTTTGCTCTATCCTTTGTTAGGTAAAGGTAAAAAAGGTGATGCTACAATGCAATGGTTTAAAGATAATTTATTAGAACCTTATGCTAGAGCTATGAATGATTTAAATGTAGATCAAGCAAGGTTAGTTCAAGATTATAAAGCTATAAAAAAATTATTAAAAGATATACCAAAGAATTTACGTAAAAAAGCATTTGGTGATTTTACTTATGAGCAAGTAGTTAGAGCTTACACATGGCACCAACAAGGAATTGACATAGATGGTTTATCAAAAAGAGATTTAAAAGAAATATTAAGTTTTGTTGAAGAAAACCCTGAGCTAAAACAATTTTCCGATCAGCTAATAAGTATAAATAAAGGAGATGGTTATTCTTATCCTGGTATAAACTGGCTGTCAGGTACTATAACAACTGATTTAATTGATGGTTTAAGAACAGGTAAAAGAGCTAAGTATTTACAGCAATGGAAACAAAACGTTGATCTTATATTTTCTAAAAAGAACTTGAACAAGTTAGAAGCAGCTTATGGACCTAGATACAGAGAGGCTTTAGAGAATATAATAGGTAGAATGGAAAGTGGGAAAAATAGAGACACAAAGCTAGGTAGATTAGAAAATAGATTATTAGATTTTCTAAACAACTCAGTAGGTACGGTAATGTTTTTAAATGCTAGGTCAGCTGTTCTTCAAACTTTATCTTCTATAAACTTTTTAAATTGGAGTGATAACAACCCTTTAAAAGCAGGTCAAGCATTTGCTAATCAACCTCAATATTGGTCTGATTTCATGAGATTGATGAACTCAGAATATTTAATCGGTAGAAGAAACGGATTAAAGCTTAATGTAAGTGAGTCTGAAATAGCAGAAGCTGCAAACACTTCTCAAAATAAAATAAAAGGTGTTGTTAGTTTTTTACTTAAAAAAGGTTTTGTTTTTACTCAGATAGCAGATAGTTTTGCTATAGCTACAGGTGGTGCTACATTTTATAGAAATAGAATAAATACCTACTTAAAACAAGGGATGACTCAGGGGCAAGCAGAAGTAAAAGCGTTTACTGATTTTTACGAAAAGTCTGAAGAGTCTCAACAGTCTTCTCGTCCGGATCGTATATCTCAGCAACAAGCTAGTCCATTAGGTAGAATAATTATGGCTTTCGCAAACACGCCTGCTCAATATGCAAGAATACAAAAGAAAGCAATATTAGATTTAGCTAATGGTAGAGGAGATTACAAGGAAAATATATCAAAAATAATTTATTACGGTGTAGTTCAAAATCTTATATTTAATGCGCTACAACAAAGTTTATTTGCTTTAGCATTTGATGATGAAGAAGAAGATGAGGAAGCTATAAGAAAATTAGCTAAGAGTAAAGGCATCTCTTATGACAAAGCTAAAGAGAAACTTTATGGAGTAGATGAAGGAAAAAATATAAAAATAGCAAATGGAATGCTTGATAGTATTCTTCGTGGATTAGGTATAGGTGGAGCTGTTATTTCTACTATTAAAAACTTAGGTGTAGAGGTTTATGATAGATCTAAAAGAAAAAAACCTGAATATGCTGATGCTGCATGGCGATTATTAGATATTGCACCACCATTAGATATTAAAGTAAGTAAGTTAAAACAAGCTGCTAATGAATGGGATTATAATAGATGGAAACCTAGCGCAAGAGATCCATGGAATATTAAGAACCCAGCATATAAATCTGCAGCGTATGTTGTTTCAGCATTAACAAATGTACCTTTAGATAGACTTTTCAAAAAAGTAGAAAATGTATCTGGAGCTTTAGAATCAGAACAAGATTGGTGGAAAAGAATAGCTTTACTTGCTGGTTGGAGCGAGTGGGAGTTAAGAAGTGCTAAAGAAAAAGCTGAAGAAAAAGATTTTGTAAAAAGACAAAAAGCAGCAGTGAGAGAATTTAATGCATCTAAAGGTTTAGATATATATGAGAATCCACTAGAAGAAAAAGAAAAGAAAAGCAAAAAAACAAAATTTGTAATCATAAAATAAATGAAAATAGGTGAAAACACTGAATTCAAACTAGATTTAAAAACAATTATTAGCATAGTTGTATTTACGTCGACAATAATGGGAATGTACTATACCTTGGAATCAGATATAGAAGAGGCGAAGAAGTTGCCGCCTGCAGAAGTTAAACGATTAGAATATGATCTTAAAAGGCAATGGACAGAAGGTCATATATTAGCTTTAGAGTTAAAGGTTAAAGATTTAGAATCAGAATTAAAACAATTAGATAAAGATATACATAAAAAGAAATAGTAGGAACATAAAAAATGGGCACCATACCCAACGTTCCTGTAACCAAAAAAGGGGATCTCAAACGAGGTCCCCTTTTTATTTTTAATTGTTTTTATTTAACAGCCTTC
>Ga0209337_1001520_pt1 | contig 17561 bp, 31 predicted proteins | sample LinPmetageLP53_FD_184044 | JGI IMG/M metagenome (GOLD analysis project Ga0209337, IMG submission 184044) | Marine viral communities from the Pacific Ocean - LP-53 (SPAdes) (version 2) | ecosystem: Environmental > Aquatic > Marine > Oceanic | place: Pacific Ocean | collected 2010-02-08 | reverse complement strand
ATCCAATCTTTTAATTCTTCACCCATTACTTTAGATGCAATGTTAATTTTATTACGTAAAGCTTTTACAATTCTTTCATCTACGGTATCTTTACATATTATATCAATATAGGTCATAGGGTATTTTTGACCAATACGATTTATTCTTGCCTCTGATTGAGTTCTAAATTCTAAATTATAACCATTAGAATAGTAAATCATATTACTAGCTGCAGTTAAGGTAATACCGTATCCACCTGTTGCGGGTGTACCAACAAAAAATCTACACTTAGGATTGTTTTGAAATTTTTCTATATTTTTTTGTCTTTCATTTTTTGGTGTAAGTCCATAATAATCAACAACAGATTCTTCACCATACTCTTTAACTATAGCTTTTATTATTTGAGTTATATCTTTTTGCCAATGGCCCCATATTACAACTTTACCTTCTATTTCTTCTAGCACATCAACTAATTCTGTAATACGATTATTAGGTATCTCTTGTGTTGTGCCATCATCTGCTGTAAAATGTCCGCACGTTATTTGTTGCAATCGCATAAGTTGAGTCATAACAGTTGTTGTGCTAACCATTTTACCATTTAAAACCGCAAGTGCTTTTTGTTTCATTTGAGAATATAATTTTTGTTGATCTGGACTTAATTGTATTATACGTTTGATAAACGTTTTTTCAGGTAAATCTAAACAATCATCTTTTAATACTCTATAAGAAAAAGGCTCTAGTTTAGTGGATAACTCACCTAAATTATGGTAGCCCACAACAATTTGTACTGACCTTCCATTAAAATTAGCATTTCTCATAATAGCGTATCTAGTTCTAAAACCATAATACGATGCATGTCCTAATAACCAAGGATCTAAAAACTGACATTGTGTATATAAATCTAAAGGTGATTTTGTAACGGGAGAACCTGTAAGTATTCTTCTATATTTAGAATGTTTAGATAAACCTAAAATATTTTTTGTACGTTTTGCACCAGGATTTTTAATAGTAGTAGATTCATCAACTGCAATTAATGTATTATGACAATTTAAAAATTTACTAGCAAAAGCTACACCTTTTTTAGTAGAAAAAGCTTCTACGTTCATAATTAAAATATGTAACTCTTCTCCAGGTTTAAATAATGTATTTAATTTTTTTTCTTGTGTTTTATTAATCATGGCTTGCCATAAAACTATTTTTTTATCTATATGATCTACAAGATGAGTAGGAAGTTCATTACTATGCCAAGTACCAACAACACCTTTGGGAGCTATAATTAAGGCAGCATTAATTTTACCTTTGTCGTAAAGCATTGATATATTGTCTATTAATACCTTAGATTTACCTGTACCCATTTCCATAAAATAGGCGTAAACTTCTTTTTGCCATGATTTTTCTAACGCAGTTAATTGATGAGCGTATGGCTTAGTCTTAAATTTATAGTTTATCATTTATTTCTTCTTTCTAGTTGACAATATACATATCAACGTTTATATTGTCAAGCATGAAAGAAAATATATCGCAAAATGAGCCTATTGTTTATTTGTTACAAGAGGTACCCGGAACTAAAATTGGTCGTCCAAAATTTAATATTATTGGCGCTCAAAAATTTGGCAAAATAGAAGTTCTTCTTAGAGAAGATACTCAAATTGTTAGAAGTCCGGGTCCGATAACTTATCAATTAAGAAGATTACTAAAAAATTTTTCAGATAAAGATTATTTATTATTATCTGGAGATCCAAAAGTAATCGGTTTATCAATAGCGGTTGCATGTGATATAAATAATGGAAAGTACAAAACGTTGACTTGGGATAAGCAAGAAAAAATGTATTACTCAACCGAGTTTAACATATATGAAAGAGGAGAAATAGATGAGCAAGATAAATTATGAAGAAGATAGAGTACAATCTGTAACACAAGCGGATGCAGCTAAAAGCTTATCCGATAAAGTTATAGAACTTAAAAATTTAGAAGACGAAATTTCCAATGCAGAAAAAAGTGTTTCTAAATTAAAAGAACAAGCAAAAACATTATCGCAGTTTGACATACCTATGATGATGGAAGAAATGCACATTACAAAATTAAAGCTAAAAGATGGAGAGTCCGTAGAAATTAAAAAAATATACGGCGCATCAATACCTGTTGATAAACAACAGGAAGCTTTTACATGGCTTCGTGACCACGACTTAGGTGATATTATTAAAAATGATATTACCGTTACCTTTGGTCGAGGCGAAGACAACAAGGCGAGCGAATACGCAAACCTTGCACAAGGTCAGGGGTATGAGCCCGTCCAGAAAATTGGCGTTCATCCTCAGACACTTAAAGCAGTAGTCAGGGAGCGTCTCGAATCTGGACGTGAGATGCCACCTGACATATTTAAAACTTACGCGGGTAACAGTACAAAAATAACAAGGAGATAGAAATGAGTGACGAGAAACAAGTAGCGGTAAAAAAAGAAGCGAGCTTACCTTCAACAATTTTGTTTGAAGATGATGCCGCATCTGGTTTTGAGAATGTGAAGACAACTAGTTTGGCTTTACCAATCTTGAAATTACTACAAAATGGTTCTGGAGAAGCACAAAGACGTAATCAAAATTATGTCGAAGGAGCTGAACCAGGAATGCTTTTAAATACGGTTACAAAACAACTGTATGATGGAGCAAAAGGAGTTACAGTTATTCCTTGCCATTACAAACTAGAGTATCAAGAATGGGCTGACTTTGGAACAGGTTCTGGTAGACCAGAAAATATCTTTCCAGATGGCTCTGATATTTTAGCACAGACAACTCAAGACGGTGGAGGTAAAGATCGATTAGAAAATGGTCATTACATTTTAACTGTTGGACAACATTTTGTAATAATTGTTGGAGATAGTGGAGCGGAACAAGCTCTTATATCTATGAGTTCGTCTCAAGGTAAGATAAGCAGAAAATGGAACTCTATGATGATGTCCATTTCACTTGATGGAAAAAACGGTCCTTACACACCGCCATCATTTAGCCATGCTTATAAACTAACAACTGTCTTAAATTCTGGCAAAGGTAATCAATGGTATGGTTACAATATCGTCAAAGAAGGTCCGGTAACGGATTCATCTATGTACGAACGTGCTAAGAAATTTTACACTAGTTTAGCTAGCAAATAGTGTGAATAGTAGGCGGTCAACGGAGACGGAGGCCGCCTATGCTCGAGTGGAAATGATTGAATTAAAAAAATTTATAAATATATTTGAAGGCTTAAATAGTGCCTATGGTCAAACTGTAAAGACAGATCAGTTTAGTGAAAAAGGTAAACATAAAACTAAATCTTTTACAATATCAAATCCTGTAACTAAAAAATTATGGGAAGAACATCTTAAAGGTAGCGATCCAGGACTAGGTATTGTTCCAATAAACAAAGATAATAAATGTAAATGGGGTTGTATTGATATAGATACTTATCCTTTTGACCATAAAAAATTTATACAAAAATTAAAAGAAAAAAATATACCTATGATTGTGTGTCGATCAAAGTCTGGTGGTGCACATGCATTTTTATTTACAAAAGACTTTGTTCCTGCAACAGTTATGAGAGTAAAATTAAAATTGATTGCATCTGCAATGGGTTTTGCTGGTGCAGAAATATTTCCAAAACAAGATTACATAAGAGTTGATAGAGGAGATACAGGTAGTTTTTTGAATCTTCCATACCATGCAAACGAAAGAACTGTTCGATATGCATATGGACTAGAAGGTAATGTTTTAAAACTTGAAGAGTTTTTTACTTTACATGAAAAAGTATCTTTAACTCTAGAAAAATTAAATGAATTAAAAATAGAAAGTGAAAAAGAAAAAACAGATTTATTTAAAGGTATGCCTCCTTGTTTAATTACATTGTTAAGTGATGGTGTACCAGATGGCCAAAGAAATAACTGTATGTACAATGTTGGTGTTTATCTTAAGAAAAGATATCCTGATAAAGAAGAATGGCAAAGTCATATGTTTACGTACAACAAACAATTTATGTCTCCACCCTTAGATGCTACAGAAATTAATACATTAATAGGTTCTTTAGATAGTAAGGATTATAATTATAAATGTAAAGATGAACCCATACATAGTTTTTGTGATGCTAAAAAATGTGCATTAAAAGAATTTGGTGTAGGAGATAATGCACCAGCACCAGAAATTACAGAAATTAGAAAATATGATTCTGATCCACCAATATACTTTGCATCTATAGATGGAGAAAGTGTTGAAGTAGATGATGCAACATTGCACGATCCAGAAAAATTTTCATTGGCTTGTATGAATCAAATAGGTAAACCAATGATGCCAGTGCCTAAACATATGTGGCGTAGATTACTTATAAAATTATTTGCAAATTTAGAAACTATACCTGCACCAGAATCATCTAAACTAGATGTACAATTAAAAGAAATACTAGCGGATTATATTAATAAAACTCCAGGTAAAGAATTAAAAGATGTTATGCGAGGTATTGCATTTACAGATACGGATGGTTTTACATATTTTAAATTTAAAGACTTTTGGAAATTTTTATTAAAGACTAAATCTTGGGCAGAAAAGACTTATCCTAAACAAAAGACAATGCGTTTGTTACAATCTTTATTTGAAGCAGAAGAAACTTTACCAAAAATAGGTATCAAAACTGTAAGACTATTAAAGATGCCTACAATAAAGTTAGAAAGACCTAACCCTAGAACAACGAAAGTAGAAAAATCACCATGGCTATAGTAAAAAAAATAATGGGACCACCAGGCACTGGTAAAACATATAGACTAGTAAATCATTATTTAAAAAAAGAATTAAATGAATATAATACTGACCCTGAAAAAATAATATATATTACATTCAGTAGAGCTGCAGCAGAAGAAGCATCAGAAAGAATTGCGGAATTGTTTCCTAATAGTAAATTAAAATATATATCTACAATGCATGCTATGGGTATGAGAGAGTCTAATATAGATGCCAATACTCAATTACTTACTGGTAAAAAATGGAATCGTTTTAAACAAACATATTTAGAATGGCAAAATATATCTTTTGAAACTATTGTGGATGCAGCAGGTAATCCAAGATATCAAAATACACACTTACAAATAATACAATATTCAAGATCTAAATTAATTTCTATAGAAGATGCTACTGTTGAATTACAGAAACATCATGACATAGATGTAGACTCTACAATACAATTACAAACAGATTTAAAATCATTCAAAGAAGGAACTAATATGGTTGAATTCTATGATATGATTAACAAGTTTGTCGAGGAAGATCGATGTCCTCCACTCGATGTCGTCTTTCTCGATGAAGCCCAAGACTTAAGTCCTCATCAATGGAAATGTTTTGATTATATTAAATCAAAATGTAAAAGAGCATATATGGCTGGTGATGATGACCAAACTATCTATGGGTTTCAAGGAGCAGATCCAGATTACTTTATGAAACAAGAAGGTGAAAGAGATGATCAAGAAGTATCTCGTCGTGTTCCTAAAAGCGTGCATCGAGAAGCAGTTAAAATATTAAATCAACTTACAACTAGAATAGATAAGAAATGGATACCAAGAGATGCAGAAGGTATGGTTTATCCTAATCATACACTAGATGAGATAGATTTTTCTAAGGGTCATTGGATGATACTAGCTAGAACTAATAAATTACTACAAAATATTTCAGAGCATTTTTATTTTTTAGGAGTAAGGTTTACAGGTAAAACAAATAAATATTTACCTAACTCTATATTAGAAGCTTATCAAGTTTGGACAAGATTAAACCAAGGTGCATTTGTATCAGGAGAAGAAGCTCAAACAGTTTATCAATATCTTTTAGTAAAGAAAGGTCATGTAGCCAGAGGTTTTTCTGATGGTAAAAGTTTACAAAATGAAACTAGTGTAGACTTAGATAAACTAAAAACACATCATGGTTTATTAATAAAAGGTGATTGGAAACAATTACATTTTCCAAATGATACAAAAGATTATATGCAAACATTATTAGAAAGAGGAGACACATTAATGGAAAAATCAAAAATACAATTATTAACATTGCATGGATCTAAAGGTAAAGAATGTGAAAACGTTTGTTTGTTTACTGATTATGGCACAGAGGGACAAGATGAATTTATTTATCGTAGTGCATATGAAAATCCAGATGCCGAACATAGATTGTTTTATGTAGGCACCACAAGAGCAAAAGAAAATTTATATATAATGCAACCAACATCAGATTATTATTATACAATAGGAGGACCAATAGTATGACAGACAAAAATATGTTTAAAGGATTAAATTACCGATCATTAGACAAACAAGTAGGAGGGAAACATTATCGAAACATGAAAATCCAACCCGCAGAGTTTATTAATGAAAACAAGTTGCTTTTTGCGGAAGGGAACGCTATAAAATATATCTGCAGACATTCAATAAAAGGAAAAGAAGAGGACGTGAGAAAAGCTATTCATTACCTAGAAATGATATTGGAAAGAGATTATAGCTAATGTTTGAAGCACAAACTGAATGGATAAGTCCAGAATCTTTTCCTGACCTTAAAGATCATAAATACATAGCAATTGATTTAGAAACAAGAGATCCAGGATTAAAATCACGAGGGTCTGGTGCACTAATTGGTCAAGGAGAAATTGTAGGAATAGCTGTAGCTGTAGAAGGATGGTCTGGTTATTATTCTTTTGGTCACAAAGAAGGAAACTTTTTTGATGAATCTGTTGTTATGCGTTGGATACAAGAAGTATGTGCACTACCTAATGTAAAATTATTTCACAATGCAATGTATGATGTGTGTTGGTTAAAAGCATATGGTGTTAAAATAAACGGCCATATTGTTGATACAATGGTTATGGCATCTTTAATAGATGAAAATAGGTTTTTCTATTCATTAAATAGTTTATCAATAGATTATCTTGGACAGGTTAAAGATGAGACAGCATTGAGAGACGCAGCAGATAAAGCTGGTATTGATGCAAAATCTGAGATGTGGAAGCTACCTGCAATGTATGTAGGAAAATATGCAGAAAAAGATGCAGAGTTAACTTTAAATTTATTTAAAAAATTATCAAAAGAAATTAAAACACAAGATCTTACAAAGGTATTTGATCTTGAAACACAATTGTTTCCGTGTTTGATTGATATGAAATTTAAAGGCGTGCGTGTAGACGTTGAAAAAGCTCACAAATTAAAATCCACATTAGTTGAAAAAGAAAAGCAATTGTTACTAGAAGTAAAAAAAGAAACAGGAGAAGATGTTCAAATAATGGCAGCAAGAAGCATTGCCAAAGTTTTTGACAAGTTAAAATTATCTTACGAAAGAACTGCAAAAACACAAGCACCCTCTTTTACTAAAAATTTTTTACAAGAACATAAAAATCCCATAGTTCACAAGATAGCAAAAGCAAGAGAAATTAACAAGGCTCATAGCACCTTTATTGATACTATTATTAAGCACAATTATAAAGGTAGAATACATGCAGATATAAATCCGATCAGAGGAGATAGTGGAGGCACGGTTACTGGTAGGTTTTCATACTCGAATCCAAACCTTCAACAAATTCCAGCGAGAAACAAACAGCTGGGACCAAAGATAAGGTCATTATTTATTCCAGAAGATAATCACAAATGGGGATGTTTTGATTACTCACAACAAGAACCAAGACTAGTTGTTCATTACGCATCTACAAAATTTAAAGGTGATGAAGAAGTTACAGAAATTGTAGAAAGGTTTCAAAACAATACTGTTGATTTCCACCAAACTGTCGCAAATATGGCTAACATATCTAGAACACAAGCTAAGACAATTAATCTTGGGTTATTTTATGGTATGGGTAAAGCAAAGTTACAAGCAGAGTTAGGTTTATCTACAAAAGATGAAGCAACAAAACTATTTAATAAATATCATGACAGTGTGCCATTTGTAAAAGATTTAATGGATTCAATATCAAGAGATGGTTCAGCTTATGGATATATTAAAACATTTGGTGGTAGAAAATGTAGGTTTGATAAATGGGAAATAGCAGAATGGAACAACGGTAAATTTACTGCGCCTATGAGTAAGGCAGATGCAGAGGCAGCATACTTTGAAAAATATCCTAAAGCTACAAAAGCAAATATTAGAAGAGCTATGACTTACAAAGCATTAAATAAATTAATACAAGGGTCAGCAGCAGATATGACTAAACAATCTATGTTGGATTTATATCGAGAGGGAATTGTGCCACACATACAAATACATGATGAACTAGATATTTCTGTAGAGTCAGAGTTGCAAGCTAAAAAAATTATTGCTATTATGGAAAATGCTGTTAAATTAAAAATCCCTAATAAAGTAGATTATGAATGTGGAGAAAATTGGGGAGATATTTATGGTTGACTATGGCTTATTTAAATGCAAACATACCTGTGACGTACGCACAAATCAGGAGGGAATACCTTTATGACCTTACCGGACATGTGGGAGAAGTTGAAGACTGTATTATTTTTGGTATTACATCTATTACGGGACGGCCTGTATTATTTCATGCGATTATGGAAAACGGCGCTGTTTTTTATCGTCTCCCGATTAGTGCCTTCATTCAAAGAGGCTTTGACCCAAAAGAAGTTCCTAAATTTAGACTTGACGAGTTGGAGCTTTGGAATTGTTTCAGTTATTATCCTGCTGTTACTTCTTGGGATTTTTTAGACGGACAACACGGCAAATATATAGGTAAAGATAAAAAATGGCACGAGGGTTCTTATTTATTTACTGTTGATTTTGCCCACCCAGAGAGTAATATAGTAGATACAGATCATTCTGAAATACCGCACGAACATAAATGTGCGCACATAATGGCCTTAGATAATGGCAATTATGCGGCTCAGCCAAACAATCGTATAATTTGGAGTATTCCATCTTTTACAGTCAAGAATAATATTCCTGATTGGAAAGTCCAGACAAGTGAATGGAATGTTGAAAACACAGGTAAGTGGAAAACAGAAGATACCGATAGGTTCTTTTACAATATTGAGGAGAAAAAAGATGATTAAAAAATTTATAATTAGACCAATTAAAAAAGTTTGGAATTGGATAAAAGATAAAATTTCTATTTAGATTGATTAATATGAATCAGAGATTTTGCAAAAAATGTAATCATGTCTGTCATTGTGTTAAAGAAGATCATAGTGATTGTAGATGTGAAAATTGTGAATGCAATGGTAGAGAAGAAGATGCTACATATGAAAATAATGGCGTTGTAATAGATGACACAGGTGAATGTGAAAGTTGTCAATAACTATGGAGAAAATTGTGAATTATTATTTTACAGGTTTATTAATTGTAATGATGTCATTACTAGCTTTTTGTGTAAAACCAGCTCATTCCGCAAATTCACAGAGCAACGTTAGCGGGTCCAATACAAGTATTGAAGGTGGCTATACTGGGGGTGCAACTACATATGAATCCGGATCATCATCTAGCACAACAACAAACTCTACATCTAATTCTAATATAAGATCTGCACCACCATCTGCATCAGCACCATCATATAATTCTATGACACAGGATGTATGTAGTACAGGTGCATCACTTGGAGTCCAGACATTTGGACTTGGCATTACGGGGGGAAAACATTTTATTGACAAAAATTGTGAGCGATTAAAACTATCTAGAATATTGAATGATTTCGGCATGCGCGTAGCGGCCGTGGCGATACTTTGCCAAGATGAGCGCGTTTTTGAGGCTATGGAACAAGCTGGCACCGTTTGCCCAATCGATGGCAAAATTGGAGCTGAGGCTATGGCATTGTGGAAAAAATACGGTCATGAAAGACCAAACTATCAAACATATGTTAAACGTATGACAGATAGAGAAAAAGCGGATAAAAAATTAGCTAAACAAATAGCTTCAGCTGAAAAGAAAAGACTTAGAGAAGAAGCTAAAATGACAAAAGAATTTGAGAAATTAGATAAAGATATTATATTACCTAAGAAAAAACCTATTAACGGAGATTCTCCTAAATGATAGATAAATTTATTTATAAATTCTGTGACATATTAGATAGTTATATTGATTTTATGAACAAAATATTTGACCCAAAAAAGAAAAAGAAAAAGAAAAAATGAAATGGTTATACACATTTTTAATATTAACATTAGTAATACTTTCAGCTAAAGCAGAAAATGACACTGCTACATCAACAAATATATTACCAAACGCTGGCACCACATCTTCTTCAAGAGATAATTTTAATTTAGATGGTGTAGCAACATCTACCGAAACACTTACAAATAATTCTACACACAATGGTTTTACTATTACTTGTGATACACAAATCAATAATGCGTGTGGTCAAGCTTGGTCGAATGTAGGTGATTTAGAAGCAAGTCGTGATATGAAAGTATCTGCCAATGGTACATTAATTGATGTAACAGGTACAGAAGCTGGTACAACATATACTGCAACACAAAAAAAATTAGATGGTGGTATACATTTAAATAGTTATTTTAGCATACAAAACTGTGAAGATGGAAACAGTTCTTTTAGTTGTGGAGCAGCTTCTGGTGCAGATGATAGTTATAAATTACATATAAAAATTAAAGATGCTAATGGTGATACATTAGCTGAAATGACTACAACTAGATTAAATGATGCAGGTTATGATAGTAATAGTGCAAAGTTTCATGACAATTTAGTTTGGAATGGCACAGGTGCAGCATCATATGAATGGTACTGGCAAGGATTTGATGGATCTCAAAGCTCATCTACATTAAGAGGACCAAACTTATTAGGTGCAGAATTATTATTAGATTTTCCAATTGACGATCACGAACCATTAACATTACAAGAAAGAACTGTAATTAACGAAGCATTAAATACAACAGAACTTACAGAAAATGAAATCTATGATATTATATCTGGACTAGAATCTATGATTGAAGAAGAGTTTTTTGCATCTGGTAATTTAGAAGAAAGTGCTAGAGTAGAACTTAGTATAGAAGAATCTGGTTTAACGTTTGAGATAGCATCTAAAGAAACAGGTGCTATTGTAATGGAAGCACCTATTGCACAAGAAATGTTTGCTCCGGTTATGAAAGAGATGCCGATTGAAACATTAAAAGAAGAAATGGTTGCAATGGTACAAGAAGAAATGCCTTTTATGGAAATGATGGAAGAGCTAGCACCACCATCTATGGAAATGATGGAAGAAATGAAAGAAGAGGAACCACCTACAATGACTATGAGACCTGGACCTATGATGAAAGAAGAAGCACCTAAAGAAGAAGAACCTAAAGCCATGGCAGCTGGACCTATGATGAGTGCACAACCAAACCAGCAAGAAGAAACAAGCAGTAAGGAACCAGCGACTATGAAAGTAGCATCTGCACCTAAAGAAGAAACACCAAAAAAAGAAGAATCTGTAAAAGAAGAGAAGAGTATGGTAGAAGCTAAAAATGAACCAGAAAAAAATAAAGAACCCGAAAAAAAAGAATCTAGTAGCGAGGCTCCTGCAAAGTCCGTTGTTTCAAAACAAAATAATACCAAACAAAAAAAGATACAATCGAAAAAAACTTTTAAACCTAAATTAGAAAAAGTTATGGCTAAGGTAGATGCCAAAATCAAAAATCCATTAAAAAATTTACAACTTAAAAATTTAATAAAAATGGATGCAATGGTAGAAAATCAGCTATCATTAGACTCATATAATGTAGCCTTTTATGCACCAAAAGATATATATTTAGACCAATTAAACCTTATAGATAATAGAATAATTTATGCAAATAAGAGTCTTGCAACGTATATCCAAAATGATAAGATAGAAATCAAAGCACGTAAACTAGGAGAAATTAATTCTAGAAAACAACAGCTTTTAATAGAACTAGAGGTATTAAAAAATGGATAACAATAAAAAAAATAAAGTAAAAAAAGTAATTAAAGGTTTAAAAAAAGCATCTAAGTTACATGCAGGTCAAGCTAAAGTATTAAAAAGAGTTATAAAAAAATAATGAAAAATATTAAAGATCAACTTGCGGGTATAGCCGCGTTGGTTGCAGCCGTCGTTGCAATAGGTGGTGGGTTTGCAACTTATGGTAAACTTACAGAAAAAATTAACGTATTAGAAAACAGATCCACAACTGATTACTCTGCACAAATAGCAGTTATGGAAGAAAAAATAACAGCGTTAGAAACTAATAATAATGGTGATGTAGATAATTCTTTAACAGAATTAGATAAAAGAAGTGCAATCAACGAAAAACAAATAGAATTAATAAAAGTACAAATAGAAGAAATCAAAGTAAGCACAAGCAATCCATTAGCAAATTAAAATGAAAAAAATATTATTAATTACCGCATTATTTGCATTATGTTCTTGTTCAATAGGACCTAAATGTTTGTATACTCAAGAAGGAACAAAAGTTTCATCTTGGGTATGGTTTTACAAAGATAAACCAGCAGATTTAGATAAACTAAACTGTAGCTAAAATGACGTTAAAAATTTCAGACGATGCCAAAGTGCAAATGCCGATGAAAACGGTCGTGTCTTTGATAGTGATGGTTTCAATTGGAACTTGGGCGTATTTTGGTATTATTGAAACTATTAATAAACATCAGGTAAGAATAGAATTGATGGAAAAAGATTTAACAGAAAATACAGCGTTTAGAATAGGTTGGCCTCGGGGTACACTTGGTAGTTTGCCCGCTGATTCTGAACAGTTCATGCTTATCGAAGAATTATATAAGCAAGTAGAAAAATTACAGGTGCAACAAGAGGCAGGAATGCACAATAAAGTAAACATTGAATTTATATCAAAACAATTAGAAAAAGCTCTAACTGATATAGAAGCTCTAAAAGATAAAGCTAGAGATCAACATTATAAGAACGGTAACGGAGGATAAAATTTTGGAAGAAATTGTAATAGCTCTGTTGATGATAGTCAACCAAGAAATTAAGGAACACAGAATACAAACTAGTATGTCTGCGTGCTTAAAAGGAAAGCGTGTCGCAGAACGTGAATCCAAAAGTCATATACAATATCAGTGTATTAAATCATTAGCTGAAACAGAAATTTATTTAGGTGAAAAATCTATAAAAAAACTTATACTAAACTAGGAGAAAATTATGCAACTAAGTAAACATTTTACTTTAGAAGAAATGACCCGTTCAATGGTAGCGGCACGTAAAGGTATTGACAATACACCAGGTGCGGGTGAAATTAAAAATTTAGAAAATGTATGTTATGAAATTTTAGAACCAGTGCGAGCTCATTTTGATAAGCCAATTACAATTTCTAGTGGCTACCGTAGTGAAGCTTTATGTGAAGCTATCGGCAGCAAAAAGACGTCGCAACATGCAAAAGGAATGGCAATTGATTTTGAAATTATGGGTGTTCCAAATATTAAGGTTGCTTACTGGCTAGTTAACAACGTAGATTTTGACCAATGTATATTAGAATTTTACAAACCCAATGATGGGCAAGCCGGATGGATTCACGTAAGCTATAATGAAAAAGGCGCTAATAGAAAACAAGTTCTTACTTTTGATGGTAAAAGATACGAAAACAACCTTCCAGATATGAAATGGGAAGGTGGTAAAGTTGTCGAATAATTTTTTTAAAAAAGGTTTTTCATTTAAACCACAAGTTACAAGTGGAATTTGTCCTTTTTGTGAAGAAAGTACAATGCTAGTATCAATGACACCAGAATTTTATAGATGTATGAGCTGTGGATCAGATTTAGAACAAAAAATAAATGGTGTAATAAAATATATACCAAGAATTGAAATAGATGGGCACGAAAGCACTATTCGGAGTAAATAATTATGTTAAAAGGGACCGTCCTCGTAAACGGCCTGGTAGGCATGCAAAACACTACTCAAAACGTATTCCTCATAGAAAAAAATCTGTTGGCCAGGGTTGACAAGGTTTAAAATCAGGACAACCCACACGCCATTTTCTTCCTTCTTTTGTATCTACAACCATCAAAGGTAATTTTTTCTCGCCATATAAATTAACCTTGCATTGAGAACAGATTCCAGTCACTATTTGAGGAAGTTTAGCCTTTTTTCTATCTCTCTTATTCTTTTTATTATTTCTTCTTTTTAGTTCATTTATCATATATCCTTTTCTACAGAAAATAACCTTTTATGGGAAATCCCATCAGCCATGGGATTAATATATTTTTCTTATAAAAAAGTGAAATCGCACAATTAGTGCGACTGAGAGCTCTTGACAATAATCATCTAATATCCTATATATAACTTAGAAAGTTATGAATATATTCTTTTTAGATAAAGATCCTGTAAAAGCTGCACAAATGCAGTGTGACAAGCATGTTGTTAAAATGGTACTAGAAACCGCACAAATGGTCTCTACTGCTGTTCGCAATCAAGGTCATGATGTCGGTTATCTATTAGCTTATCCCAAACATCCTATGACAATTTGGGTCAACAAATCTAATAATAATTTTTCTTGGGCACTTGAACATGGTCTTGCACTAGGTGAAGAATATACACATCGATACAACAAAATTCATGCATCTCATAAAATGCTAAAAACTATACAAGACTTAGGTATCAAAGGTAATTCTAATTACATGACAACACCACCCCAATGTATGCCAGATGAATACAAAAAAACAAATTACATTAGTGCTTACAGAAATTATTATGTTAATGCCAAAAAGCATTTTGCTAAATACACCAATCGTGATATACCAGGGTTTATGAAAGGAACAAATGAAAAAAGTAATACTAAGCAGTAAAAATATAACTACAAAGCAATGGTCTAATTTAATATTAGAATTAAATTTATTACGTAAAGCTTGGAAACCTTATGCAAAAATATATTTAACAACACCTAACCTAAATAAAATAATATCTTTTGGAACTAAAAAACATGACCTTAGTAAAACTGAAGACGATTGATAAAGCCGCAAATATGTGGAACAAAACTAAAGATCCTAAATACAAAGATCTTTGGTATAAATTAATAAAGGAGTGGGCTAATGGACCTAATTATATTGCAGGACGGAATATATCAAATAGTACCAGTGACAAAAGCAATGATAGAAAGCATTAAATTATTTGTTGAAGTAAATTGTTTTGATCTGTGTGAAATTTTAAGAACTAAATTAACTACCTATGTTGATCCACCAATTAATGCACATGTCATGAATGATAATAGTGGAGATTTTTATGGATGTATGTGTAGATAAAATTATATTCTTAATACTTTATGTATAAACCATTTTAAAAAATTTTTAATATGATCATTAAGATATTCATTAAAAAAATATCTAATGAATCTTACAACTATTAATATAGGGCTAGATAATACATCAAAAGCAATTAATCCTACATCAACAAATAGATCTATCCAATGATCTACTGTAGACCATTCTTTAAATCGTTGCCATTTATCTTTGGTCCATTTAATCATTTTTTATATAATTAAATAGTATTTTCTTCATTGCAAGAAAATGCAGTAAATGTTTTATAAGTGTCTACAAAATCTAAACTAAACTCTTTTAATAATTCACTAGAATAATCATACCCATAATAAGCACATTCGTGGTAAGTATCAAATTGGCTTATAGGAGTAGGTATTAATTTGCATTTATTTCCTGGAATACCAGAACAAATAAACATTATTAATATAAATTTAATCATTGACTTTTTGGGATAATATCCTATATTGTGGGTTACTATGAAAGGTAGGATATAATATATGACAGACATAAGCAAATATAAAAATGTATCATTGTCTAAAGACACGTATACTAAGATAGATAAACTTAGACGCATTATACAACCCAATACTGTAATGAGTCGAAGTCAAACAATTAATATTTTAGTAAATGAAAAAGTAGAAAAGTTAAACGGAAAGGTAAAACATGTTTAAAATATCAAAAGAAGAAAGACAAAAACTTTTGTCTTATTTACAAACAAGACCATACGTAGAAGTATTTACATTAATTGCTTTAATCGTAGGTTTAAGACCAGTTGAAAAAGAAAAAGCTGAAGAAGAAAAGAAAAAAGAAGATAAACCAAAAAAAGTAGTAATGTAATGAAAAATAAAATCTGTCCTCGTTGTAAAGGTAATGGTTTTTTTAAAGTAAAAGAAAATGTAAAAAGAGAAGTAGATGTTGTGGTACAATGTCCTCTTTGCAATTCAAAAGGAGAAATTTATGATAAAGAATATGATGATTATTTCGAGTCTCATGATGCTCTTAAGCCATTGCTCAACCACTGATTTTATAAATATTGCAGCTGGAGTATATGGAGGCATAGAAAAAAAACCTAATCCAATAGCAGCTATTAAACTTATAAAAAAAATGGATAAGAATGCTGAACAAATAGATAAAAATGATGACAAGTGAAGACATAAAAAGACTCCACAAAGGGTCAGCTGATCTAGAGGAAAGAATCGAGCAGCTAGAGAAACAAAAAGAACTTCTTAAAGCTGCCTGCAAGAAGGCAGCAACAAGAATTAAAGATTTAGAAGATCACCAAAAAACTCTTATTAAAGATATTGATAGACTTTCTGAATATAATCAGAACTTAGAATTAATTGCAAGAGGTAACAAAAAATGAGTGATAAAGAAAAGAAAAAAATTAAAATAACTTATCAAATGTTTAGGTGGGGTCCTTTGTTAGTTAAGACTACAATACCTGAAGAACTAAGACTTAAGTTTTTAAATGAAGCAAAAGCAAGCACTTTAGATTTTGAAACAAAGTTAGCTGGTATGATTAAAAAAGAAGTAGGCTTTAGAGATAGTAAAATATTCATACCTTTTTTTACACAAATGTTTGATATGTATGCTGATGCACAATTTAAATGGGCACCAGAAGTTGGTGCAAAACCAGAAGATTTTAAACAACAGTACACACTAGATTCTTTATGGGCAAACTTTCAAGGTCCAGGTGATTTTAATCCACCACACGACCATGGAGGCGCTTTATCTTGGGTTATCTATTTAACCATACCAGAGGCTCTAAAAGAGGAGCAAGCAGCTTATAAAGGCCGCTCTGCAGGCCCTGGAGGTATAACTTTCATATATGGTGAAGGACCTAGGACTTTTATAACTCATCATTCACATTTTCCACAAGAAGGAGATATGTTTATATTTCCTGCAGGATTAAAGCATTGGGTATTTCCATTTAAAAGCGATTGCACAAGAGTATCAGTATCGGGCAACGTTGGTGATTCAATTAAAATAAAACATTTAAAAAATTACATTGAAGAAGAAAACAAAAAGAAAGGAGAAAAAAATGAAATCGAAATGGCATAACATTGCAATTCAAACAGAGAGTTTTGAAGAGCTAAAAGAAATACAAAAAGAAATACCAATACGATCAAGCATACCACAAGTAATTGAGTGGCTAATAAGAGTAGGGCAACGACAAATTAATTTAACAAAAAGTGAAACTGGTGATTCAATTAAAATAAAACATTTAAAAAATTACATTGAAGAAGAAAACAAAAAGAAAGGAGAAAAAAATGAACAAAACAACAGCAAAGAGAATAATAAAAAGACAGTTTAATCTTATTATAGATGAAGAAAAAAAATTAAAAAGAGTCTTGCAAATGGAAA
>Ga0209337_1001519_pt1 | contig 17564 bp, 8 predicted proteins | sample LinPmetageLP53_FD_184044 | JGI IMG/M metagenome (GOLD analysis project Ga0209337, IMG submission 184044) | Marine viral communities from the Pacific Ocean - LP-53 (SPAdes) (version 2) | ecosystem: Environmental > Aquatic > Marine > Oceanic | place: Pacific Ocean | collected 2010-02-08 | reverse complement strand
AAGTTACGCTGCTGGCAATCTTTTTATCCCTCAAGATTTTGCTGGTTTAAACACTTTTTCATATGCCGACGCCGATGAGCTAGAGAACAACACAGTGAGCTACAACGCCAATGTGCCCGGTAATCTTATTGGGGCAACAATAGTGGCGGGGGCACTTGGCTCTGCAAGTCCTGTGCAGTCTTTCCACCTAACCCTGCTAAAAGGCAATGGTCCTTATGGTTATCCAAGCTGGAGGCAAACAAGAACATCAAATCACCCAGTTGCAAGATATATGAGAGGTATCAACCGATTTTCTATTCTTACTGAAAAGACAAGCATATCTCCGGGCGATGCCAAACTACAGAAAATAACGACACAAACCCTCGAAAACTTTACAGAACCAATGGTTTCCTTTAAGTATAAGCCATTAGAGCATGACTTATATGTCAAGGGAAAGGGCGGCACAATAAATAAGCTTGAGGTCGATAGCACTTATGCCAATCAACTGGGAACCTTTGCCAACAATAAGATTGATGATTTGCTAGGTTTTGAAAAAGATATCAATAGTAAAGACCTTACGTATAACGCAATGAAGGATATTTATTTGTCCGACTCAATACCAGAGGATAAAAAGCCAATAGCTGGTATAGAGAAGATATCTTATAGAGAGGTTGTTTATCCTCGTGAAAGAAATACATCCCTAGCCAAAACAAGAGGCAGGGAAAATTACACCGTTTCTCAAGGTTCAACCGATTTTGATTTAAATCTAGGAGAGTCTCTAGCATTTTGGAAAAACAATGTTAATGATAGACTTAGAAGTGATGCTGTTGCTAGAAACGCAGAAGGATTAATCATCGCTAGCGGATCTTCAATATTTGGAATGACGGATATGAGCGTTTGGCCGTTAGACTCCGAAGAGCCATTCTACAACTTATACTTCTTTTCCTCATCCATAAACGGCAACGCTGTGGCAAATAATTCTTTTTTCTGGGCTCCGTTAGCTCCATCTGGAGGGTTTCTTAATCCATCCTCAGTGCCAGCATTTAACAATGTCGACAAAAATGGAGAACTTTCATACGCTGGGTGGATTTATAATCTATTGGGAATTAATATCCAAGGCAAGGTTAGGAATAATGGTTCTTTAACTGGATCTGGACCTTTGCCTAATTTCTTGGCAGAATTAAATTTTGCCCCATCCTGCTCGTTCCAATATGAGTATCCAAATATGATGATGTCGGGTGCAGCTTTCGCACAGACAGGTATCAGTAGAACGTTTGTTCCATCAGCATCATTGCACCTGATACCTCCATACAGAGCAGATGTTTTGAGTGGGAAGGCACCATGGTTTAATTCATATGAGGATTATTCAGAAGACATCCGTAGAATAGCAAAAGATTATACAGTATTGCCAGAATTTAGAATCACAGATCATATTGATTATTACTTGAAAGAAGGCTTTTTTGCTGATAATAGTAAATTCTTAGATTTAATTGGATCTTCTTTAAATAATACATCGAGCGCAGCAAATGAGACTGGCTCTCTACAACCGGACTTTTTCAAAGTATACTCTCATAGTGATTTTATGAAACACTTCTCTGTTATACAGGAAGATCACAAGAAGAACGATACCGCTTTCGCATCAAAAATTAGATTGGAAGCTAATGCTGTTAAAAAATTGTTACCTTATCAAGGCTTTTACCCAGCATTAAGATCGGTGCAATTGGGAACTTTGTTTTCCTCTTCTTATGCTCCTTTTATAGAGGGATCTAGCGTTAGAGATGGAGACCAAGAAAGGTTAGCGGCTTTATACCAACCATTTTTTGCCCCCGGAATCTTTTTTAATACAATTAAATCAGGAATTGCTGTCAGTTACCCAGTGCATACAGCGTCAGCCCCAGAGGCAACAAGACCAGCATCGCAAGATCCATCGGTTCCAACCACTCAGGCTGCTACTTTTGTCTCTAATATGTATTCTAGTGCTCCAAATTACAAGTTTCCATTTGAAGCAATTTTAGATCCAGATCAATTTTTGCCGGTATCATCTTCCTTGACCAGTTCGGGGCAAACCACGCTATCTTCTAGTGTATATTTTGTTTATCCTAACTTTACTGGATCTGCTACTCGGATATATGCTGATCAATTTTATGCAAAACAAACAGAAGATTTTCCATATGTCGTGCTAACTGGACCAACGCCTAGACAGCAACCTCAGATATTCTTCCAATGGAAGGGTCAAAGCGATCCAAAGTATTCATTAGCGGCAAATAATTTCTTTGCAGAGTCCGTTGACTTTTTCCTAGAAAAGGGAGCGCTAACGAGTTTTATCTCAAAACCAGAAAAAGATTTTAAATCTATGGTGTCTGGTTCGACTTATTATATGGACGTTTTGTTATACAAAACAGATAATTTTGTATCATACGAAGGTCCTCCACCGGGGACATTCAATTATGATGGCGGAATGGCATTCTCCGGAGCGGTCAGTCCAGACATATTCCATGGCATAGCAGCTACTGCTGGAGACGGAATAGTAAATAGGGCAGTTAGTGCAAGGGGAATGCACTATGGACCTGCCTATCAAAGCAACCCATATGCTTGGGGATCTAGTGGTACAGGAAGTGTACCATTTGCATCATTTAGAGCGCAAGATCCCTGCTACGCACCACACACTCCGCCGTATTTTTACGGAACATCGGTTGCAAGGATTGGATTTAGCCCACATGCAGTTAGAGACATGTCGGCAGGAGAGGCATCTAAATTTACTTTAGAAGAAATTCTTTCAAATGCTAAGGTTGAAACAGTATTTAGCAACGAGAATGAAAAGGCTAGAACTCTTCAAGAAAACGATTATAGAACAAAATTCCCAGCCGGAATAGGTCAGATGCAACTTAGTTCGTCTGTCAACCTTTTCGGACAGGTTACATTAAAAGAAGTACAATATGGGACAGAGAAAAACCCAGACGGCACGTTCAAGGCAGAAAAAGCAACAACTCCTGTTGTTCAAGGAACAAATGACGCTTGGGTTATTGAAACTAAATTTGAGTGCCCCTCTATCAATATGGCAAATATGGATACTGATTCCCTAGGCGCTGCTGTCGGTCCCAACGCAGATGGAAAGGAGAGATTTTACTCTAGAGGTATTTGGAAGGGTTATGGTGTAATACCAACAGGATCTGAGGGGTTATTCTTGCAATTGAAAGAAAGTTATCCGCAAGCGATTAACAATATAGCAGATGCTGGAGTAAGTTCATTAACAGGGTCTCTCATTGAAGTATGCGGATTTAAGGCTACGAAAGAAAGAGTAGGGAAGCTCAAAGGCAAGAAAACAATTTCAGAAGCGATTATTGCTGTGCCAATTGATGAAAAAGGTAATTTCTTCTCAATCAATTCAGATATGTTTGCCAAGCAAAAGCTTAATTACGAAACAAAAAACAAAGCACTACTAGCTGGCGACTTTGGAGCATCATCTGATATTGGGGAGACATCAATAACAGAGATGATTACTAAAATGAAAAAGTTTTCTCTCCCACCGCAAATGGACTTTGTAAACAATCCGAATATTGATCCGTTTGTGATGTATATTTTTGAGTTTACTCACGCTTTAGATAAGCAAGATCTAGCAGATATTTGGCAGAACTTAATGCCTAAAATCTCCACGACAGCAGAGAGGGGTACCTCTGCTATTGAGCACGAGATAGGGGTCAATTATGAGTTCTTTGGTCAGTATAAAAAAGGGCAATTGCCTCCAAATATTAGATGGATGGTGTTCAAGGTAAAGCAAAAGGCAAGAAATAACTTTTTCAACATCACTCAACAGTCTGAAGTTGCAAAAGGATTTACATTTACTGCCTTGCAAGAACTACAAGGTGTTGCTTCGAACGCAGAAGCGGAACTAACATATAGTTATAATTGGCCATATGATTTCTTTTCCCTTGTAGAATTGGCTCAAATTGAATCTGAAATTACTTTTGAACCTCCAAAAGAATAGAATTTTAACAAGTAAGGCTATTTATAGGTGCTATGGAATTTTTTGATACAAAAGAAGAAGTGTTAGACCTTCAGCTAACTCAATACGGCAAATACTTATTGTCTATTGGTAAGCTTAAGCCTTCCTATTATGCGTTTTTCGATGATGATATAGATTACGACACCAAGTATCAGGGGGATCCCCCTGCACCCGGCAACACTGCTGGGCCCAATGAGCATCAAAAGGATACAGAAGATAGGATCAAAGAAACGCCAAGAATAAAAGTTATCCATAGTGTTGACACTGTTGAGAAAAGCGTAAATCAAATAAACAATGATCAAGAAAATCCAGAGGTATACGTTGTTACTGCCCCAATGGATGCTCCTACAGATCCATATGGGTATTCCAGCCCAGTTGGTCAGGTAGGCGTAGTTGGAACAAGCACTGGCACCTCGAATCCCGGCGGAGGAAGTGGCAACAACCTAGGATCAGGGATGCAGGGAGGTCAAGTCGTTGGTCTTGCTCCTTCTAAAATAAGTGATTTTCTAAGCCCTACCTTTGGCGAATATCGATATAAATACCCAGTTCCGAAAAAGCAAAACACTTCAGGCTTAAAGCTACCACTGGGGACATCCAAATATAACTCCATTTACTATCCGGCATACGATCTTAACTTCAAAAAAGGTCAAATTAAAGATGCTATTTATTACGATAGTGGCTCTTTTGGCATTAGGAGAATACCTCAAATTGAAGTAGAGGTGACTTTCGAAACTACGATTGGATCAACTGGAGAAAACGACAAACCAACGCCAGTTGATAAAATAATATCAGTAAAAGGCTCAGATGAGCCAGCAGAGTTTAATTACGTTACAATATCAAATGATGGTACATACGTAAAGATCGAGGAAGATTACATATCGATTGATTTAAAAGAACTCAACTCTCTTAAAGAGAAAGAAAATTTTATAATAGAAGTGTATGAAATAGAAAACCCAGATACCGAAAATGAAATATTAATTCCTCTAAGGTTCGGGGACGAATATTTTTCAGACTTGTATTCAAATTATTTATATGATAAAACATCTTCTAAATTAAAAGCTAGTGAAAACTATGTTGATCATTTTTTTAAAATATCTGTAGACGACGAGATACAGACACCTACAAAACCATTGGGAGTGGCTAGCCAGATTCCAGCGAACGATTTTGATCTATGTGAGGATGATAATGAATTATAATACAAAAGGTAAAAATTTGTTTGGTGGAGGTTTGCCAAATGTATATGTTCAAAACATAGAACTGAGTGTGTCTTCTAATGCCAACAAGAAAAAGTCTGATAATCCTCACATTTCTTCGTTAAGGGACAATCCAAATTTTAATTCAAAATTAGCCACTGATTCTCGCCATTCTGGAGGTATGAAAGTGGAACTCAATATGAGTATGAAACTGTCCAGTTTAAACCCACTAATCGATCCAATTAAAGAATTAGAATATATCAATGTAATGGTTGTGCAATGTACCAGCAAGTCACGATATGATAAAATCAATGGCAATCCTTTTTATTATTTCCGATCTTTGATTTTAAGTAACCCTGAGAGGGATTTTAAAGGAGGTCCAATAAAAACAGGTGTGATATCATTGAAGCAGATGTTTACTTTTGAATACAACAGAAGCAGGGGGGTAGATCTACTGGGCAATGTAAGGGTCGAAGACAATGAAGCGGATATACCATATTCGCTATCCTCCGCGTCTGATTCTACTTCTTTTTACTCAATTCCCCTTAAGCATCAATTTATTATTAGTGATACCGAGGGTGGTTCAGAAATACCATTTCTGTCTTATTTTGTTTTTGCATATCATGCCAAAGAAGAACAGGCTGTGCAAGATTCAATAAATTACTCCAAAAGCACAGCGGCAAATATATTTTCTATTGGAAAAATATCATCCGAGATTGTGATCAATAACAAAAATATCAATAAAAAATCTTTTGCCTTCAAAGAAACAACCGGAACTTTTTGGAATGGTCCAGTACACCAAATGGAAAAAGGTCAGTGGATGAAATATTCTGCCCATTCTAAAAACAAGCCAAATACATATTTGGATTTAGTAGAGGTTGATAATGTCAAAATAAGGGATAATAGGATTTATTCTAAATTAGCAAGTTTAAAAATTGACCTAGTGGGCAACACAGACTACACTACAGACAATGAGCAGCTTATTGATGACTTGAGAAAAACTTCAAACTTGGACTTAATAAAGAAAACAGTTAATTTTTTCTCTGACTTGTATCTTACAAGGGACAAGGCAAACAATGCTAGGTTTATGTTTTCTGTAAACATGGAAGAATTTATAAAGAAAAACACAGATTTTCCAAAAATGATAGACAACGCTAAGAGATATGATGTCAGCACTTATAATAGAATTATAGAAAAAGCAAAGATTAGAGATCTATCTGTTAGAAGGGTCCGTATAACCAACAATCAAACATTGACATCTCAAGAGAACAGAGTAACAACTGTACAAGATCAAGAGACGGTAATAATAGCAAATAGTTCTGACTCTGACGATACTAGCCGAGGGTTGTTGTCGAGGGTGAACAGCAATGCTTTAAGAGATCCCAAGGGAGATAACCTAGAGCCAAAGGTTTTTGGCTTGATAGAAGAGGTCAATCTTGGCTCTTCGTTACAAACTGGAGGTATCAGACATTTCACAGGAACAGATTTCGATATATCTTCAAAAAATGATGGAGAATATGAGTATTCTTTAGAGATTGAAGTAGAAGATCCAATTATATTATTGTTAGAAGATCAATTGTCTTCGTTGCAAGGGATTGTGCAGGGAACAACTTCCGCACCGGGATTTGAGCAGTATTATGAAGACAGCCTAGAAGATAAAAGTTTCTATGATTCTCTTGTTGGGCAATTTAATCCTTCATTTTTAACTTTTTATAATCAAAAGTACAATATAGATTCAAATCAGAACTACTCAGGAAATAACTTTTTATTCAGAAGCATAGGTTTTTTGGTAAAATTATATTATCAATTATCTGAAGATCTTGGATCTGAAAAAATAACTGAAACGTCAATATTGAATTATCTTACAAACATAGCAAGCCCCTCAACAGGAAGCCCGGATGGCATTCAAAAAGTATTGCAACTGATGCAATCTCTTGAGGATAATTTGAAATCGATTATTCAAAAGAACACAAAATACATAAAATATAAAGGAGATGCACCTTCGGAAGCAGACACCTCAAATATTTCTCCAGAAGGAGCAAGGAATAACAGGACGCACAAAATTCAGAATACGTTTGCGAACAAATTCAACGCCAAGACTGATCCCGCCATTGGTTATGATTTCTTGTTCTCTACAAAAAACCAAAGGGAAAGAAACAACGATGGTCTCGCTTACCTTAGTAGATCTGAATTGTCAGAAAGATTCTCCTTGGAAACCTCAAAATACTTCAGATCAGACGATGCTCAAATTGAGGTTAAGGATCAGAACGAGGATGTATACAACAGGGGGGATAGTTTAGATAACACAAAATACTCATTTTTAACTGTATCTAATATATTTGTAAAACAAGATGATAAAGACGTAGCTCACTCCAATATCAATTCAGCTTTAAAAATTGATGACAGAGAGGTTTTAAACGATATTTTATCGCAGATTTCGTTAATCAACCAAAATGAAGGCTTGTTTTATGGTAGCAAAACTAGATCAGAAGCCGACAGAACGGAGCAAAACTTGGTGGAAAACATCGCTGTATTTCAAAATGCTGTTGTGGGATCTGAGGGTACCCGCGAAACAAAGAAGCAAACATCGATTGCTCGCGCTAGAGAAACAAAAAGCAAAGCATTTCCAGAGCAAGCGGAGATCGATTCTATCGATGAGGGCGAAAATCTGTTTAATAAAGAACAGAGAGATCAAGACACCAAGCCATTGCCAGAGGGAACTAAGGATCTTTTAACAGCGCTTAACCAAATATCTAAAGATGATTTCCTATCAGATTCAAATTCAATTGGATTTTACTTTATTAACGATGAATCTGGCGCGAGATCTTTTAAGCAAGAACTAATTTCTAATTCTGATAGAACAAGTGATTCTCTATTTGGGCAACGCACAGACAATACACCTCCGTTAAATAACGCACCAAACCAAGTAAAAGCGTTAATGCTGTCTCTGTTGAAATCAGATTCGGTCAATAGCAATAGAATTTTCGACAATATCGGTCCGCGCATAGAAGATAGCGACGACGGGTTTAGGGATCCTCTGAACGCCGGTTTAGTATTTTTTAACTATAAAAACATTAGAAAAGTGGAAGTATTTAGGGGCTTTGAAAGTCAAAAAAATGCAACTGCTGTTAATAGCCCAATATGGAGCGCCCTCACAAAACAAGATCTGGACACAACAGGCGGAGGAGAAGGCATTTTCTGTCGACACACCCCATATACAAACACAACATATGGAATAGAGGAAAACAAAAACCTTTCACTACCATCTTATAATGAATTCTTCTTTGTATCGCAAAACTTAGGAGAGGGCATTCAAACGACAGCAAAGGGTGATTTTCTTTTAAAAACTGCTCTAGGCAATGATAGAGTAAGTTTATCTGTTAATTCTAGAAATAATGCTCTTAATTCAAAAATAGAAGAGTTTTTCAATAGAAGGGCGAAAACAACTGATCCGATTGCTTCCAAGGAAAGCGAAGCCATAAGACCGGAGTTTATTAATTCCAATATTGTAGTTAAGGACATTAATTTAACTAAAATTGAACTTAGGCTTAAGAATGAGGAAAAGTCAATATCGCAGGCATTGCAAAAAAACGAGAATAAAACAGCCGAGACACTTCTTAAAGAGGTTAGATTAAAGGGATTTGCGAAATTGTTGCCACTAGGTTTTGAGAAAAATGCTGAAAATTTTGCTGAAATAGAACCTCCGGCGCAACCACAACAAACAACTTCAGCTACTTCAACACAAGCGGTCGCTCAAGGAACAAGTAGTAATCTTGGTGGGACATCTATTTATTAGATTGGAATAGGGTAAAATGAATTTATTAGATTATCAAAAATCAAAAAATGCTTCTGGACCAAACGTTACTGAATTCCCAAAATTTAGTGTGCTTAAGGACAAGATACCTAAGATACCCGGAGTTTTAAATCTGCCGTATGTTAACCAAGCGTATATATTCAAGACAGGAAAAGTATACTATGAAGCATTTTATGGCTCAAGATATCAGATTGTAACATCAAATGGGTTTGTGTTCTATAACCCTCAAGGCGGATTTACACAAAAGGTATATACCTTAACTAGCCAATTCGCTAACGGCGGAAGGTCATTCGACCCGTTTAGGCAATCCATCGGGTCCGTCCCATTTCAGTATCCCGGCAAAAGATATTCCCTATTAAAAAATTCAGGGGATACGTATGATTTCCAAGGGGGCTTTGGCATAACGCAGCATGCTAGCAATGTTGAAAATTACAATAAAGGGTATGTATATGATTTACCATTCAATTATATACAAGGCACAGGTCTTAAAAAGATAAGATTTAGTACAGCCCTAGAAAGTCCATTCAAGGGCGAGGCTGTAACGCCACTAAAGACGCAGTATGGATCTAATTTGGACCCCATAGGGAAAAAATATAAAGTTTTCAATGTCAAGAAAGAACAATATATATATGTCTATACATCAGTTACTGCCACAAAAGGAGAGTTCGAATTCTATAAAATTGGCATTGATAAGCATAGATTAAATTTTCTTTCTTTATTCTTTGAAATCCCCCATAAATCAGATGGATATGTATATTCAACAAAGGGCTTGGATTTTATATCCGATGAAACAAGCACGGGTCTAAACAGGTTAACTTTTGATAATACCAGAAGCCCATTTGACTATGATAGGACGATTGAGAGAGTCATGGCTCAGACACAGGGGCAAACCAATTTTTCTCATTATGAAAATTCTTTAGTAGGTCAAAGTCTCGATGACCGTTCCAAAGAAATTTCCTCAATAGCTTTTCAAAGATTTTCGGAGATAGAAAGACAACTATACTATGATTACTCTTTTGATGTTGAGTCAGATATTTCAGTAGCTCAATATGATTATAAGCCCGGAGGTGATGGGTATAATGGCGCCGGCGCAGGATTCGAGCCATCAATTGACAAGAGCTTCGTGCAAGTGGGTGTGCCCTCTGGAATTCCTGTAAATCCTAAAGCAATGGATAGTTCTTTGGTCGCAGATAACGGATATTTAACAGCAGATGTCACTGCCACCTACAATTATTTAAATGCCACTTGGGAAAACTCTGCCCCAGAGATCCCAGAGATAGCAATTCCAAATATATATGATTTCGCCCATTCCACAGACAAAGGTCTTGATTTAAAGAATAGCTTTATTGACCTTGCCTTTAAATCAGACAACTGTCTCCCGTATGAAGATTTTATCGATATTGGAAAAAATAAGAAATTAATTTTTATGGGAAATGAAGAGCTTCTAGATTCCTATTCTGACCAATTTAAAAACAATGTTCCTATGTATAACACCATAGAATTTGATATTTATTCAAATGCCAACAGAGAAATCCACAACGCACTACATAGCAGGGGTATTTATAAAGATTTTCTTTTTTCTTTGTTAACTAACATATATGGTCCAAAATCAGATTACGAAATTAAATATGATCTCTCACAAAAAACTGAAGTTACATCCGACCCGGATATCTCTGAGGCACATAAAAATGTCTCCAAATCACTACTCGCAGCAGAATTGTACTTCCTTTCTGCTGACGATAATGATGAGACGAGGATAACCTCCCTAAAGCCATCCTTAGAATTACCAGATGGCTTGGGTCAGGCTTTAGGTATGAAAGAAAGTGATTCTATCTCCTATGACTTTGAAAGATGGTATCGCTATTATTTAAATCATTTTGAATTTGAATACAACTTAGAAGCAGATGCCCTTGCGGGGAAGCCCCTGATCGATAAGTCAAAATTTAGACCATTTTTTACAGACTATGCCTTTAACAGTTCTGGTCTTAAAGCTCCATCGGAATTAGAACAATTCCAGCCAGTCCCTGTGGCAGCAGCAATCAGCGAAGTAAAATCGGTGATTATCGATAAAATGAGAGATATTAATGAGATTTTATCGAAAAAGCCTTCCTACTCTGAGCCTTTGATGTATAGGATAGAAAAAACCGATATTAGCGGAAATACAATTCAGACTATTTTCATACCTCACTTTGCAGAAGAAAATGTTGATATAAAGCAAATTATAACTGGACAACAACCAGAATTAACTCCAAAGATTAAAAAATTAAAATATCTTGATTCACAAGTTAAATATGGAAAGGTATACAGATATAAAATAACTCAGTATAGGATTGTCATTGGTTCTGATTATAGATATGTTTTTGCAACAAACAATAAGACAGACAAGAGAGCATACCATCTGGGTTACTCAAAGAAATACGACGTTGATACCATAATGAAACCAGCTAGGAGCATATATGGCGAGGGACCAATGGTTTATAACGCCAATATGATCCCTGAAGAAGGGTTTATACCTGTCACAGCGGGACAGTTCCCATTCCAATTTTACAGCAAAGTTTATGATAAAGATCAAAATCAAGATGTTGGTGAAAGTTATAATGAAGTCGGTGCCACGTTTCCTTCGAAGGAGGGCTTTCCAGATAAACCAATTCAGTTTAATAAATTAGCTATATTTAAGTCTATTTTATATCCAAATATAAGAATTGAAGAGGTGCCCTATTATGAAGAGGAAATAGTTATATCTGATTTTCCACCTCTCCCTCCAAACGTTAATTTTGATCCGCTCATAGGCAAAGGTTCAAAAATATTGATGACTTTTGAAAATCAAACCGGAGACAGGGAAGAGTATCCAATTATAATTGAGCCTTCTGATGCTGGTTTATTCTCAATACAGAGGACAGCACAAAATAGAAATGCTAAAACTGGCGAGGCTTTTGGGGATCCATTCCTTATACCCACTTTAAGATTTAAAACTGATGATTTTCCTAAATCCTATCAAATTTTTAAACTAGATAAGCCCCCAAGCAGGTATGAAGACTTTGCTGGAAACAAGTACAAGGATCTTGATGTCGAAGAGGCAACAGCGATAGTTGAGGATTTAGAACCCAACAGGACTTTCTATTATATGTTTAGGGCGGTAGATATTCATGACAATATCTCCAACCCGTCAGCAGTATTTTCTGTGCAAATGACTTTTAATTCTGGTGTTTATTATCCTGTTGTATCTACTTACGAATTCAATAAGAAAAAAGTTGGATACAAGTTCAAGGAATTCCAACAATATTTGAAAATTGAAGCCTCTTTGATACAGAAGCTAGTTAATAAGAAAAAGTCAAGCATAAATGATGCTAGCTCTAAGGTTAAACTACCTATTCTTGGTGTTGGCAACCGATCACTTTGGAATCAAAAAAAGTTTAAATTTAGAATAATTTCAAAGCACACTGGTAAGATGATGGACCTAAATATAAAGTTTAAAACTAATCATACTAATCCAATAGATCCTGCAAAAGGTTGCTAATAAACAAAAAAGGGATTATTTATTAAAAAATACTAATTATGGTTGTAACATAAGTTATTGAGGAGATTATACAAATGGCTTTCTTAGACAATAGTGGAGATATTATTTTAGATGCGGTTCTTACCGATGCTGGTAGAGCAAGGTTGGCGGCAGGTGATGGATCCTTTAAAATTACTAAATTTGCTTTTGCAGATGACGAAATAGATTATTCTAAATATGACAAAAACAATATAAACGGAACAGCTTATTATGCGATAGATATCCTTTCAACACCAGTTTTTGAAGCTTTTACAAATAATACATCTACGATGAAAAGCAAATTGGTTTCAATCGCTAAAAACAACCTTCTATACTTGCCTGTTGTATTGTTCAACGAGACAGATGGAGAGCCACTAAACCAAGTGTCGACTCAAGCGCAAAATTCTTTTTCTGTCCTTGTCGACGAGACAACCGATGATGTGTTCGAGGCTCTCTCCTCTGATAACAGACAGGGTGTGTTTTTTGCGGTCAAGAACACAAACAAATTTGTGCAACTTGATCAGGGTCTAGACACGACAGAAATTTCCAAAAATCAAAGCTTAGACCCATCGCTTGTTGAAACACATTATATTATTGAAGTCGACAACAGACTTGGCGTTCTTGCAAGCCCATCAAACATCGCACAACCATTTTCATTCTTGGATGACGACAACGTTGCAACGTACAATGTCGCAAATGTTGCTGATACACAAGGGTTCTTTGCCCCATTGACCGCCCAAACGGTTGGAAGTCCAATTGACGGACCTCGTGGTGGAGCGTTTAGATTTAAATTAAAGCCATCCCTCGAACTTCAAACAAGCAATTTCCTATTTACTAAGTTAGGATCAAGCGGGAATACGTGGAATGGAGCTAGTGGCACCTACTCTTACATTGACTCTATTGTCAAAGTTACGGGGGCTACAACTGGTTACTCAATCAATGTGCCAGTAAGATACGTTAAGAAAGACTAATAAGGATTGTTAAAATTATGGCTACTACTTTTAAATCATTACTAAATAATGATATTACATCAACTAGAACTTTGTTGCATGAGTCTATTCCAATTACTGGCTCAATTGTCTCGGGAACTTACAATCAAGGTGCTACAACTACCGAAACTAATATCAAGAACTTTTCCCATGGCTTATTTCAGTCCGTGTATGACTACCCTTTTCTTAGTTCATCGGCAAATCACATTTTTGACTTAACAGTTGGGTACTCAAACGACTCTACATTTTCAGCCTCTGCTAATACACAAAACAAAGATAAAATTAATATGTATAATCAGATGGCACAAGTTCTAATGGGATATGATGCATCTGGTTCGATTAGAAAATTTGATGAAGATGGAGATTTAAGCTCAGGAGGCAATAAATTAAAAGAGGTTTTCTTTGTTAATGTAGCAAGATTGCTTCAAAAAGATGAGATTAAGAAAGGCAGCTTTTCATTAATCATGGGTGTCGAAAACAACATTGATGATCCTGCGTTTGATGGGGCAAATTTTACCGCAAGAGTAGCAGTTTCAGACTTAAGCGGTGCCACTTCTTATCTTGTTAACTCGCCAGCAGGGGACTACGGAATCCTGTATGCCACTTCGAGTGGGAACAACCAGCCATTGATACTTCAAAATGAAGAAGTTCCAGTAGGTTTACTTTTTTACCAAGCTGGAATCGCGGTTGTCTCTGGGTCTCTCTTTAGACCAGCAGATGAAGGCGGCTTGTTGAAAACATCCAGTGAAAATGCTGTACCGTTTGGAATACCAATAGACATATCAAATGGTAAAACGGGATTCTATTTTGTAACAGGATCATCGATTTCTGGATCTTGTGACGCGATCAGAAACAGAATTTACAATCTTAGTTTTAATAACACAACTGAATTAAATTCTACAGTATATTTCTGCCGAGCTTCTCACAATGAATTCAATTACAGTTCGAACCCAACATATTTGAGCGATAGTAAGATTCGTGTTAAAAATGAATCTCTCGACCAGCCAATATCCTACATTACAACTGTTGGACTATACTCCGCAAACAATGAATTGTTAGCAGTCGCAAAAACATCCGAGCCTTTACAAAAGACTCCAGATACTGAATTGGTATTAAGAGTTCGTTTGGATTACTAACCTAGAGAGATTAAGAGTTGAATTATGAGCACATACTTTTCATTTGGACCTGACGACATTGTAAGGAATGTGATCAAGACTAACCCAAGTGTTGAGTTCTACATCTATCAAGACGAAGTATTTTTTGACAACTACCCCTTGATGTCTGGCGCTTTCACCGGATCTGTTCCAAATGTCCCTCCGGGACACATAAGTCTTTACGAATATAATGTTGATAGGACCGATCTGAGTACACGCATTCCGGGCGGGACTGGCTTCATAGTTCCTTTCCTAACAAAGGATGGCTATTTATCTGGGTTAAAAACAGTGTCAAAAGATACGTTTGATGGCATCCTGTATGGAGAGGACTTCACTGGTAGAAGACCAATGTCCGCTAGTATATCCAGAGAGCTTATACCGTTCAATCACGAATTGTTGTTATATTCTACTGTTGCCGGTCCAAATAGTGCAACGGGAGAGTTTGATAGAGTGGTTGCTTTAAAAAATACTTTAAATTATTATTCTTATCTTAGTCCACATTATACTTATTCGCAAACTGGTAAGCTCGGCTGGAATAAGGGCACCCAGCAAGTTAATCTAATAAGCATACCATCCATTTTTTATGGAAGCTCTATCAAAAAAGGAACAGTCCAGTTAGATTTTTTTATTAGTGGAACCCTCGCCGCCAGACTAGAAGATGCAAATAAAAACGGTGAGCTAATACAGGTTACTGGCGCAGCTAACAGCTATGGGGCAACCCAAGGCTCCGGAGCAATTGCTGGAGTTGTCCTGTATAACGAGGGGTTCATACTACTCACTGGCTCTTGGTCGCTAGATGACGACCATACTGAATCTTATGCTGGTGGAAGTGCTGTTTCCCCAAAGTGGATTTATTATGGATTGGGAGCAGAGACAGCAAGTTTGGGGCGAAGTATTCCAAGTAGTAGTTTCGGCTTGAGGTTTTCTGGTTCTACAGAGACAAGTGTTATAACCATGTTCACCCACGCTATTGCTGGCGAGCTAAACCACTCCAACAACCCCACGTATATACAGTATTCCCAAAGCATTGACCCCCTTACTGGCTCTAAATTTTACAAAGAACCAGACAAGTTGGTGATTAAAAATACAATAAGCGGTACATTTTCGGATCTCACCGAGAGCTTTCAAAAGCAAACATTTCTATCTAAAGTTAAAATTTATGATGAAGATATGAATTGTGTTGGGGTGGCAAAATTGGCTACCCCAATCAATAAGAAAGTCTCCAGAGACGTTACTTTTAAATTAAAGCTTGACATCTAACAAGACCTCTGTTATAGTTCTTCTATGATTTTAGGACTAGACATTTCAACCAGCATTATTGGTATCACTATTTTAAATGAAGATGGGGAAGTTGTCCAAACGGATGCTCTAGATCTTCGAAATAAAAACCATTATCCGGACATATTTGCAAAATACCAAAAAGTATTTGAGACCTTGAGGAGTCTTCGACACGAAACGTGGTATCAAGGTAATTGTAAATTTTCCCACGTCTTCATTGAACAAAGCCTCCAAATGTTCCGCTCCGGCTTCTCATCAGCCAAGACACTTTCAACCCTTTCCTCGTTCAATGGTGTTGTAACTTACCTTTGTTACCGAGAACTGGGCATTAAAGCCGAACACATCTCAGCCTCATCTGCTCGCAAGTCTTGCGGTATCACTATTAAGAGGGGAACTAAGGCAAAAGAACAGGTTGTTAAGTTTTTGCTTGACAACGAGCCTAAGTTTATTGTAGAATACACAAAATCTGGGAACTTGAAGCCCAAGTATTACGACATTGCCGATAGTATTGTTATAGCCAAAGCAGGATACGAACTTGTCAAGTAGTGAGAAAACAACAATCCTCAAAGAAGTCCTTGGCGGCTTCAGCAAAACTGGGGATGAACTTCTGTTCTCTTGCCCGAAGTGCAATCACCACAAGCGCAAACTAAGCGTTAATGTAGATAAAAATGTATTCAAGTGCTGGATTTGCGAATACAGCGGCACAAACATCGGTCGCCTCATCCGACGCTATGCCGACTTCACTCAGAAAGCCAAATGGCAGCAAGTTACAGGGCAACTAGAAATCTCCCACTTTGACGAGATTATTGCCTCTCTCTTCCCTGACGAAGAGGAAGACACACCCATCACCGTAAAACTCCCAAATGAGTTCGTATCCCTCGCAAATAAAGGGAGAACTTTACTTTCTACCAAGGCTCGCAACTACCTTACTAAGCGAGACATCACAGACGAAGAGATTTTGTTCTGGAAAATCGGATACTGCCCAAGCGGAGAGTATGGCGGCAGAATAATAGTACCTTCTTTCAACGAGAACGGAGATTGCAACTTTTTTATTGGTAGGACCTATCGCAATGATTGGCGAAAGTACATGAATCCACCAACTGCTAAGAGCAAGATTATCTTCAATGAACTTTATATTGATTGGAGTGAAGATTTAATCTTGACAGAAGGAGTATTTGATGCTATAGTAGCTGGGAAGAATTCGGTTCCTATCTTAGGATCATCTTTGAGGGAGTATTCTAGGTTGTTTAAAAGTATTATCAAAAATGATACGCCAACTTATGTTGCTCTTGACCAAGATGCCGAGGAGAAAGCAGCGGATTTGATACAAAATTTAATTAAATATGGTGCGGAAGTATACAAGATTGATGTAATTCCGTACAACGATGTAGGCGAAATGCCGAAAAGAGAATTCCTTAAGAGGAAGAAAGCCGCAAGGCTTATAACGTCGGAAGACGCATTTGTACAAAAGTTTATTAGTAGTTTCAATTTCTAAAAAGGAGAATAAATGAGAAACTTGATTATCGCAGCAGTTGCTGCACTTTGCTTGGTTGCTTGTGAGGACACAACAACTACAACAGAAACAACAACTGATGGGGAAACCGGAACTCAGTTTACTG
>Ga0209337_1001517_pt1 | contig 17578 bp, 36 predicted proteins | sample LinPmetageLP53_FD_184044 | JGI IMG/M metagenome (GOLD analysis project Ga0209337, IMG submission 184044) | Marine viral communities from the Pacific Ocean - LP-53 (SPAdes) (version 2) | ecosystem: Environmental > Aquatic > Marine > Oceanic | place: Pacific Ocean | collected 2010-02-08 | reverse complement strand
GCTATGTATAGAGGAGAGCTTTCGGCTATGAACTCAGCAGGCGGAGGAGTTAAGTTTGCTGATGGTGGATTACTTAATAGTCCTGCTTTTGCTCAACAACAATTTTCGGGAATCAGAAATAGTGGAGGTGGTGGTGCTCAAAAAGTTTTTGTGGTAGAGTCTGATATATCTCAATCCCAACATCAAGTAAGTGTACTAGAAGCAAATGCAACCCTTTAAAATATAAACAAATGTTTGTTAGTAAAAAAGTAAAGAAAGATAGGATGATTACCTGTAAAAAGTGCGACTTTTACAGAAACTTCTTAATGTTAAGACTACCTAAGTGGACAAAAGGAGCAAGATGTGGTAAGTGTAGTTGCTTCTTAGATGCTAAAACAACTCTTACAAAAGAGTATTTTGGAGAATGTCCTTTAGATAAATGGAAAGAGTAATAACTAAACTTTATAAATATGGATTATAATTCAATAATCAAAAATTACACAGAAGAAAAGAAAGATGAGATAGTTAAATTAGCTAAGGTTAATAAATCAGATATGGGTTTAAATAATTCATATAACAACCAGGCTCTTAATCTTTTTTTTAATTTATGGCACGATCATTTTCCAAATGTTAGACAGACAAAAACCTGTAAAGGGTGTAGGCAGGCAGTAGTTAAGTTTTTTCACAACGTAGCTGATTATATTTCTAGTGAGAGGTTAAAAGCTGTTGAAACTGCTAAAGCACCTGAAACTGTTAAGACCTTTAAGAAAAAAAATAAGAAGCCTGCTAAACACATAACACGAACAGGTGCGTTATCCCCTACAGGAGTTAGAAACTAACATGGCAAGACAAAACAAAGAAGAGATAGTTTATAGGTATATACAAGTGGCGGAAAAAGAAATATCTAAAAGATGGCATGAGCCAACAGTTATGGATATTTTAAGACACTTAACTGAAAGAGGAATAGTTGACCCCAAAAGACTAAGAAATTATATGATAATCTATGATTTTGATACTCTCCTAAAGTTCAATGATGGGAGCAGAACTAATACTTTTATGGATTTATCTATAAAATATGACATATCCGAAAGGCAAGCCCAGAGTGTTGTTTATAAGGAGAGAGTTAAAGAAAGAGCAAACTATAATATTACATACTAAAGTTTATTCCATAAACTGCGTGAGATTGTCATATCATTAAAATATGTTTGCAGTTATGAAGAGAAATTGGTATGACATACAATCTAAAAAATCTACTAAAGCAGTAGACATATATATCTTTGATGAGATAGGGGCTTTTGGGATGAATGCTCAAAGTTTTATTGAGGAAATCAAGGAATATAAAAATTCATCAATTAATCTACATATAAATTGTGTAGGCGGGGATGTTTTTGACGGGATGGCTATTTATAATGTCCTAAAGAAAAGAACTGCCGAAACTACAGTTTATATAGAAGGTATAGCTGCCAGTATGGGAAGTGTAATTGCTTTAGCTGCTGATAATGTTGTTATGGCTGAGAACTCTCTATTTATGATCCACAACGCTTGGGGTGGAGCTATGGGAGAATCTAAAGAATTAAAAAAGACAGCGAATCTTTTAGAAAAGATTAGTAATGAGATTGCTGATATATATATAAAGAAAACAAATCTACCTTATGACAAGGTAAAAGAAATGATGGATGAAGAAACTTGGTTAAATGCTGATGAAGCACTAGAACTAGGATTTATAGATTCTATCTCGGATGCTATTAAGGTAGCAGCCAAATATGATGTTTCTAAGTTTAAAAACATAACAGACGAGGAAATTAAAAGCAAATTGAATATTAATCTAAAAAGTAAAAAAATGACCGATGAATTAAAAGATTGGTTTAATGGAAAGATTGAGGGTATTATCACTAGAGTTAAAAGTGAGAACCCTAAAGATTCTATTGAAGCAAAAGAAGTTAAGGTAACTATCGCTGATGAAGCTGAAATTTTAAATAAAGTTTCAGAATTAGAAGGGAAAAGTACTGAACTGAACGGGTCTATTACTGATTTGGAAGGAGAAAAAGAAACTCTAACTGAAGAAGTAGAAAGACTTACAGCTTTATTAAGTAAAGCAAATGCAAGGGGAACTGAAATCTCTACAGATGGAGACCCTGCAGTAGTAGTAGAAAACAAAGTAGAGGATAGTAATAGTGCATTTTGGAATGGACTAATATCTAAAATAAACATTAATTAATAATTTAAAAAACAAAAAAAATGGCAGCACATAATGTAGCAACAGGAATCGCAGGATTAGCGTATAACGGAACTTACGCATCAGGTATTCTATTAGAGCCTATGTTTACTTCGGATGATATAATGAGAAATTACACTATCTATCCTTCAGTAAAATATAAGCAAAATATACTAATGGCACCTTCATTGGTTGGGATAACAGCAGTACACACAGGATGTGGAGAAACTAACACTTGTGACCCTACAGGATTCGCAGTAACTCAGAAACAAATCATGGTTGAAAATGTTTCTGTAAAACAAAAACAATGTTGGGATGAGTTTAAAGACGAAGTAATTGTAGAGTCTTACAGGAATGGCGTTAATATGCCTGACTTAACAGGAACTTTATTAGCAGAGGTAATAATCAATAGAGTAAGAGGAGGAATAGCATCTGATATGGTAAGAAATATGTGGGCAGGAATGACTGCAGCAGCAGTAGCAGATTGTTCTTATGACTCAATGGGTCAAGGTCTTTGGGATATAATGTCAGGAGCAACAGCTTTCCAAGGAGGAACAAGTGCAGAGATGACACCTGTAATTGGTGGTTTATTAGCAGCAGCAGCAACAGCATCTTACGCAACAGTAGGTGGTCTTATTAGCGTAGCGGATGTTCAGTTATTATTGGATAATGTATTCAATACAGCACCATCTGCATTACAACAAGTACCTGCAGCAGAGAAAAGAATGTTTGTTACTCCAAATGTATATAACGCTTGGTATAGCACATTAACTGCAGTAGCAGTATCAGGAGCAGTTGATTATGGTCATTCAGAAGCTCAATCAGGAAAATCAAGATTATACTATAGAGGAATTGAGTTAGTTCCTATGTACGAATGGGATGTAGCTTTAACTGCAAGAACAGGAGCAGATTTACCTGCAGCTTTTGGAGCAGCAGGAGCAGTAACAACTACTCAAACAACAAATGGTGTTATCTATACAGCTAAGACAAACTTATTTATTGGTACTGACGTAGCAAGACCTGAGAATGAGCTTAAAATGTTTTATGATGAAGTTTCTGAGAATATGTATATTAGAGCAGGGTTTACTATGGGCTTCCAATATGGATGGAACTCTTTATTGAATGGTGCTACATTAATCGGATAATTATTAACTTTAAAATAAAATAAAATGGCAATAGATTCAGGATTATTAGTAGATTGTGGCGACTTGAACGCAGTAGGAGGGATAAGACAGATATTAATTACAGATTTAGATAATATAGCAACTTTATCTCCAACTACATTAGCAACTGACCACATCGTCACTTCAGTTACAGCAACAGTGCCTTGGGCTCGTTTTGAGTTTAAAAACGAAACAGCTTCGTTAACGATCACAGGGGCAAAAGAAGGAGGGAGCACGTCTTACGAGTGTGCTTTAGCTTTCTATATACCAGATATTGATGGAGCAAGGTTTCATGAGCTTTCAAATTTAGAAAGCACATGTCCTGTAGCGTTAATTGAAATGAACTCAGGAAAGATGTTTGTAGTTGGACTTTCTTATAAATACGAAAACATATCAGCAGGTACAACTCCTTGGGTGAGAAATCAAACTTATGCAAACCTTAGCACAATAGAGGGAGGTACGGGAGCAGCGTATGCAGACGATAATGGAGTTACGGTTACATTAACAGCTAGACAATTTGAGCTACCTTTAGAGTATTCAGGTGCAATTACTGTTGTAGCAGGTGATTTAACAGCAACGACATCTTAACAATAATGATATAGCAGGGGGTTATAAACACTCCCTGCTAATATCTTTTTTATGTGTGGATGTAATAATAAAAATAATGTGGTAGATTTACCGCATATTAATATATATACTCAAATGGCAGAATATAAAGCAAAAATGACGGGAGCCGCAACTAGATTTGGAGAGGTTCGTGTACATTGGGACACCGCAACACAAGAGGAGCTTGCATGGGTTTATGAGGAAGCTAACAATGGTTCTCATTATGTAGAGAAAATTAACAAAAAATCATCTAATGAAGAAAGCACCGCTAAAGTCAGCAAAAAAAGCAGTAAAAACAAGAAAGACTCAAAAGAAGAATAATACTTTTGAATTTGGTGTTTTTGATTTATCAGTTCCACCAAGCATTAAAGAGGTTAAAAACGTAAAAGACCTTCCAAATGAGTGGGTTCCTTTTGGAGATGATAACCTTTTCCCACAATATTTAGCAGAGTTAAAGAGAAAATCCTCTACACATAGAAGTGTATTGGCTCAAAAAACTGTATTCACAAGTGGAGCAAAGTTTGTCTGTGAGGATGAGTCATTAAGAGAATTTATTGAAGATGTAAATGCCGATAAAGAATCTTTAAGAGATGTATTTAAAAGACTAGCTGACGATTATTATACTTTTGGTAATGCTTATATGGAGTGCGTTATTTATGATGGTGGAGTAAATCTATATCATTTAGACGCTACAACAGTTAGAATGGGTAAATCCAAAAAAGAGATTTACGTTAATTCGGATTGGTGTAAGTATTGGAATAATGATTCAAAAATAAAAAGACTACCTATATACCCTAGAGTAGCACATAACAAGTTTGTAATTCACTTTAAAGATTACGAGCCTACATTTAACTATTATGGACTTCCTGATTATGTTGCAGCACTAGAGCATATCTGTGTTGATTACGAGATAGGAAAATGGAATCACACTAAATTCTTAAATGGATTTCAGCCTTCAGCTATCGTAGAGATAAATGGAGACATGGGAGAGGAGGAAGCTCAAAAAATGGTGAGAGAAGCTCAAAAGAAATTTGTAGGAGAAGGAAATAATGGAAAGATATTATTTATAGTAAAGAATGGAGATACATCTCCTGCTAATGTTCAGATTATAAAAGATGACCAAGAGGGAAGTTGGATTGATTTGCAACAAATTACAGACCAAAATATTATAACTGCTAATAGATGGCAACCATCATTATCAGGTATTGTTAGTTCAGGAAAAATGAACAACACAGGAAGCGAGATAAGAATTGCTTATGACTTAGTAATGACTACAGTAATCAGAGATACTTCTGAGTTGATATTAAATGGAATAAGGACAGTTCTTTATAAGGAAATGGGTTATGATCCTAGCGATTTAAAGATTCATTATGATCCACCAATCTCTTATGCTAATGATGTGGATATAAGAGAAGTGTTAACTATAAACGAACAAAGAGCATTAATTGATGAGGACTTACCAATGCTAGATGATGGGGATATGTTTGTTGCTGATAGAGAGGTGATAGTAGTTGAGAAAGATAATGATGGGGATGGGGAAATTGATGAAAGCAGAGAAATAACAATAGAGCAATAAGACATGGGTAACACTAAACAATATATAACGCTAGTATCTGCAGCCGAGGTAATAGACAATACATTTACTAATAAAAACACAGACCCTGTTCTTGTTTCAGAAAACACTATTGTTTTATCGGAGTTAGCACATATAAGACCCTTACTTGGTGAGAAATTTTACGCAGAATTAAAACTTCAACATGATACAGGAACCTTAACCCCTGCAAACGATGACTTTATAAATTTTTACTTAGAAGATTGTCTTTGTTGGTTTGTTAGATTTGAGGTTATTAATGATATTATGAGTAATATATCTTCTAGCGGTGTTGTTAATAATATAGACGAATTTTCAAGAATAATAAATCAAGATACTTATAACGCTTTTAAACAAGACACATATAGAAAGGCAGAGATATTTGCTAGTGATATGATGGAATTTTTAAATGGGGCTGACCAAGTTGGATTATACCCTACATTTAATAGTAATCACCCTAGAAGCATGAGTGATACATATAAAAATCATGGCATGATATTCTATGATAGTATATATGGTGGGTATCAAGGAGTTGAGGCTTGCGGTTCTTGTGGTACATACTCTACTGTTAACTGCAACTGTAATGATTGTTAAATTAAAATAATATGGCATCAAACGAACATAAAAACTTATTAGATTCAAACAGGCATAATCCTCTAGGATATGAAGCGGCAGATAATAATACTTATTTAGGTAAATTAAATGGGGTTACTTATGATGACAAGGAGGGATTCTTAGCTTGGACTTATTCTTTAGAAACATTTATATTAAATAGTGGAGATAAGGGGACTGCTGTAGGTGTAGAAACAGGTGTAGATTATATTAGGATGCCTTACAATTTTAGGCTAACTGAGGTGCGAGCAAGTCTATATGTAGCGAGTGGAGCATTATTAACGATAGATATTAAAGAGGACGGAGTATCTATATTGTCAACCGATTTAACTATAGACTCAGGAGAGAAAACATCAACAACAGCAGCAACACCTGTTGTTATTTCAGATTATGCACTTGCTAATGATTCAGAGGTAACATTTGACATAAGCAATACGGGGGGATCTGTTGCAGGTCAAGATACAAAAGTTTATTTAATAGGATATAGAACAACAGAATAATTCAATAATGAAAGATAATATGAAAGATACAGTAGAAGTTTTGGCAGCAAATGGTGGGGTATTGGGGTTGAGCCTAAGTGAGTGTAATGAATACTTACTTTTTATATCAACAACTTTAGCTATAATTTTTACAATTTATAAATTTATAAAATTAAAAAGAAAATAAGATGGCTACAACAATATTACAAACCACTTTATCCGTTTCAATTAATGAGCAGGTAAGTGTAAATGGGAGAGTGTACGGAAATAACATATCTAAGACTTTTGACGGGCAGGGCAAGGTAGATCAAAGGGTTATGGAAATAAGTAGCGAAGTTTATACTTCTATTTTTGATTGGAAAGCATCCCTTCCTGACGAGAAGGGAACTGGGGTTAAATCAGAATTTACATATTTTAGAATAACTAATACAGATGATTCTATCGGGGTAATTGTTTCTTATCAATTGAATACCGCAACAGATGTCTTTTCGGTTTTTCTTCCTGCAGGGTGTAGTCATCTAATAATGAGTAATGATGCTGATGCTACCGCTTCTTCTGGTGCTCCTGTAATGCAGGATATTTCAGGTGTTCTAGCCAAGTCAGAACCTGATGGTCCTGCAGCAACTGCGGTTTACATAGAATATGTAGCTGTATTTAGCGGTGGGGTTGAACCACCACTAACATAATGTCTAAGGCAACTTGGAAGTTTAGTGTTAAAAATAATAAAAAACGCAAAGGAGTTCATTCTAAAAATTCTTCAAAGAGTCAAAATGGCTATAAGAAAAAATACAGAGGACAGGGAAGATAAATGGTTTAATGATAGACTTAGAAACGTGGATATAAAACATTTTGAATTATCAGAATTTGACTGTCCTAGTGATAGTGGTTCAGGGGATAATATGTGTCTTTCATTCTTATCTAAACTAGATCAGGCTAGAGAGTTAGCAGGAATACCTTTTAAAATAAACTCAGGATATAGAACTCCTAAACACAATACTAGCATAGGAGGAGTTAAAGATTCATCTCACACTAACATTCCTTGTAATGCAGCAGATATACAAGTTAAAGATTCACATTGCAGGTACAAGATAATTGAATCTGCAATTAAAGTAGGGTTCAAAAGAATTGGGATTGGTAAAAATTTCATACATTTGGACACAGATAAAGATAAAAGCCAAGATATTATTTGGCACTATTATTAATTTAAAAAAAAAAAATGAAAAATTGGATAACTAATGTTCTTCTGGGTAAAATTCTTAACAGTCGTAAATTTATTTATGGACTATCGGGTATTGTAGTTCCTATCTTAATGACAAAATTTGGATGGGGAGCTGATGTAGCTGAAACAGTTTGGCAAACAGCTTGTGTCTTAATATTAGGACAAGGAATCGCAGATATATCAAAAAAATAACATATATTTACAGTCCTTCTTTGAGTGTTTTCTGAGTGGGATAGTTAGTAGTTAAGAATGGGGAGTTAATAACTCCTCATTTTTTTTACATAACTATATCGTTTTTTTATATATTTGTATATGTCAAAAGAATACGGAAAGAGATTAAGACTCACTCCTGATGAAGAAGATTTAATAAAGCAGAGTAGAGCAGAAACACTAGATAACTTAAATAATAACTCATCATTAGACTTTCACTTAAGAGACAGAGGTATAGACAAGAAAGATGTCGTAAGCGTAAAGCATTGGCAGTCAGCTAGTGGTGAGTATAGGTTTTCAATAGTTACTAAAGAGGATTGCGGTTTAGACAAGGAGGAAATCTTTAAAGGTATAAATAGTTTTATAGAAGGGCATTCTCCTGAATATGATCCTATTGAAAGAGATAACGGAAATCATCTTTTAGTTATAAATCCTGCTGATATACATATAGGTAAGTATGCTAATGAGACCGAAACTGGAGAGGCTTATGACTGTGAAACTGCTGTAATGAGAGTTGTAGAGGGAGTTCAAGGGCTTATAGATAAATCTGAAGGATTTAAAATTGATAGGGTTTTATTTTGTATTGGTAATGATGTTCTTCATATAGATAATGTGTATAATACTACAACGAAAGGAACTCATCAAGATACAGATGGAAAGTGGTGGGAACATTATGAGATAGCCTTAATGCTTTATGTTAAGGTAATAGAGATGCTTAGGACTATAGCACCTGTAGATGTATTGCATTCAATGTCCAATCACGATTATCAGAGTGGATTCCATTTAGCACACACTTTAAAATCTTGGTTTAGAAAGTCATTAGATATAAAGTTTGATATTAGCGTAGCAAGTAGAAAATATTATATGTATGGTAAAAACCTTATAGGTTTAGAGCATGGAGATGGAGCTAAGATGGATAAATTACCTTTGTTAATGGCACAAGAGAAGCCTTCACTATGGTCTGAAACTAAATTTAGATATTGGTATTTACATCATATACACCATAAAGTAAAACACAAGTGGTTAGATGCTAAAGATTTTATTGGAGTAACTGTAGAATATATGAGAAGTCCATCTTCTGCAGATTCTTGGCATTCAAGAAAGGGATTCTGCGGAGCACCGAGAGCTTGTGAAGCTTTCATTCATGAAAAAGAAAGTGGACAGGTAGCTAGATTAACTCACTACTTTTAAAATTAAACCCTTTAATAACCCTTTACATAGGGTATTACATACCTTTAAAGATAAAGATAAAGAAAAATATAAAGATAAAGACTAGGTTATATATTGTCTTTTATAACATTATTTAAAAAAACATTCTAAATATTTTGGTGGTTTAATAAATTAATTGTTTATTTGCATAGAAATTAACTAACTAACTATTTCAACTATCTAAATGAAAAAAACACTAACATCAATTCTTCTATTGTTAATTATATCATTATTATTTATTACATGTAGCACATACAAACAAGCAGATGATACTGAACACTTATGGATAGGAAGTGATGGAATTGAATTTTACGAATAAAACTAATTACTAACTAAACTATTTTAAAATGACGAAAACACAAACTAGTGACATTCTACAACACTTAAAAGATGGTAGAAGATTAACACAAAAAGAAGCTATTAACGAATATGGTGCTTATAGATTGTCAAGTATTATATATTCCCTAAGAAAGCAAGGACATAATATAGATTCTAAAGAATTAGATGTTCCTACTAGGTATAAAAAAGCAGATGGGACTACTAGAAATGCTAACATTGTTGAATATAAGCTTAATAGAAAAGATGAAATATTGACAGATATTTTTAACTCTGACTATCAAGGTATTTTAAACATAAAATATTAGTCATGGGAAGAATGAAAGAAGAATTTATGAAAATTCAAGATCAAATGCAATCAAAAGAAATTAACACACTAACCGATATTGCAGAACAATATCACAATAATAACCAAAACAATTTAAAAATGAAAAAAGTAAATGCAGAAGAAGCAACTATGGTAAAAGAAACAAAAGAAGAAACATTAAAAAGACTATTCCTAGCACATGGATTAGTTAAGGATGATGTTTACAAAGACAAACGAGGATTCGTGATTATAACTAGAACAGGGATAGATAAGATTGTTTCTAGTATGAACATACAAGTAGCCTATGAGCCTGTAACAATGACAAAAGAATGGGTAGTTTTAAGAGCTACTGCTAGTCTAAGAACAGGAAGTGGAGAGCATGATGTTAGAAATATGATGAGCTTTGGAGAAGCAAGTGATGATAACTTAATGGGAGGTGCTAAGAAATTTCCTGTTGCTATGGCTGAAAAAAGAGCTATGAGTAGAGTTGTTCTAAAGATTGCAGGTTTCTATGAGCAAGGGGTATTCGGACAAGATGAGCTTGCCGACTAATGACTGATTGGATGGATGAGGTTCTTGATGGTAAGCCTTTAGAAGCAGAGATGTGGAAGATAGGATATATTGAGAACCTCTTACACCGAACATCTATTTCTATATCAGAGCAGAATGAAATACTTAACTCTTTAGATATTCTTCACGATATAGATGCAGATAAAATCATTAAGTACATAAAAGAAAATGAAGTTCACTCTGACCCAAAGCACCAATATGAAGCTATGAGAAAAAATGGAATGTTTAACAAAAAAGAATATTAAAATGAAAAATGATTATGAAAAAGTAAGAACTTCAAGAAACGAACTTGAAGCTATCCTCAGAATAAGAGGTATATCAAAACAGAGTTTTGGAAGAATATTAAATATAAAAGGGTCAACAATAGAGAAGTATTTAGACAACCCTTATCACTTAAGGTATTATCAAATGCAGAGATTATCTACATTTTTAAATATAGGAGTCAAAGATATTATTGATATTATTGAAATAGATTTGAAAGATGAGCTTATTGTACTTGATGGAGAGTCTAACTTTAAAGTAGTTGAATCTTTAGTGGTTAAAAATAATGAATAGGTATAAACTAGAATTAACAAAAGAAAGAGATCAGGAAATTATACGAGAGATATGCTCTAGGTATAATGTAAGATGGATTTCTGTACTCTCAAAGAGCAGAGTAAGAGTTGTTGTAGATGCTCGGAGGTTATATTGCGGACTATTAAGAAATGTGTTTGGTTTAAAATTTGAAGATATAGGGAAAATACTTAATAAAAACCACGCAACAATAGTTCATAATCTACAAGTTCATGATAACTTTGTAAAGATTTTAAGGTCATATAAAAAGAATTTTGAGGAGATAGAATCTATGTTTTATTTAGATGAAAATTATTACATACATGAGGTTTTATCTATAGAAATTAAAATAGATACATTATCCCAAAGACTAGATGAATTAATAGAAAAGAAAAACGAATATAAATTAAAAATTAAAAAACAAAAAAATGGCAGACAAGAATTATGTAGTAAGTAGTATTAAGAAGGTAACTACGCAGTATGGAGATTTATTTAACGCAAGTTTCAAAATGGAAGATTTGCAAAAGATGTCCAAAAGAGGATGGGTAAATATCACTATAGCAGAAAGGAGAGAGCCTTCAGAAAAGGGAGCAACTCACTATGCTTATGAGAATACTTATGAGCCACCTAAAGAGGTAACAGCAGATAAGCCTAAGCAAGAGGATGATTTACCATTCTAAATATTAAATACAGGTTGGGGTAGTAGTAATGGCAGCCTATAATAGAGTGAGTTCAAGTCTCACAACTGCTACTCCTTCCTTTTACAACTAACTATAAAACAAAACACAATGGCAAAAAGAATGACAGATTCAGATAAATGGAAAAAAGGATTTATAAGAGGTTTGGCTCCTAAATATAAACTATTTTGGTTATATATATTAGATGATTGCACTCATGCAGGTATATGGGAAACAGATTTTGAGGTAGCATCAATAAGAATAGGCAGTAAGATAACTGAAGCTGAAGCTGTAACTGTAATGTCTAGTCAAATAGTAATATTTGATGAAGGTAACAAATGGTTTATTCCAAGCTTTATTGACTTTCAGTATGTAAATCTAAATGAAAACTCAAGAGTACATCAGTCAGTTATAAAAGCATTAGAAAAATATGATGTATATAATATAAAAGGTATTAGCCCTAATGATATAGAAGGAGTGTCTTTATTAGACAAGGATGGTATAGTCGTCAAGAAGCCTATTATAAAGCGTTTTAAGCAACCTACAGCAGATGAGGTATATGAATACTGCACAGATAGAAATAATAAAGTATGCCCTGATACATTTATAGATTTTTATGAAAGCAAAGGTTGGATGGTGGGAAAGGTAAAGATGAAGGATTGGAGAGCTTGTGTTAGAACTTGGGAGAAAAATACAGTTAAAGACAATACAGGCAGAAAACAATTAGCTAATAAAGACTATAATAAATTTTAATATGAGAACATTAGAAGAAACATTAAAGAACGCAACTCATATAAAAGTTAGGGATTATCAGAGATATAGCTTTGGGACTTATGAGGAGTGCTTGTCTTTATTTAAAGAAGCGTTTATGTTAGTAGATAAAACTATTGAAAAATATTATCACCTACCTGAATATGATACTATTGCACATTGGTTATCAGACACTAAGGGAAAGGGATTATTTCTAATTGGTAATTGTGGCAGAGGGAAGTCAGTAATCATCACAGGAGTATTGCCATTAATCTTTAATGCCAAGAAAGGTAAGATACTTAAACCTATACCTGCAAGAAAACTACATACGATTACAGAATACAAAACACCATTCATTGTAGTTGATGATATAGGTACAGAGGAGATAGTAAATGATTACGGAACTAAGATTGATGCAGTAGAAAATGCAATATTTGAGGCTGAAGATGATTTAAAATTACTATTATTGACCTCTAATTTAGATGCTGCTTCTATCAAAGAAAGATATGGAGAAAGGATATATGACAGGATAAAAAGGTTATGTAAGGTTGTTTTTATGAAGGGAGAAAGTTTAAGAAAATGAAGATATTAACAGTAATATTGTTATTAATTATATTAATATGTTTAATAGAAGAAATTTTTTTTACTAATTTTGAGGATTAATTATAAATAAAATAAAGAATGTTTGAAAAATTAATAATTGCGGTGTCATGTATAATTCTTTTATATATCATTTGTTCAACTTTAATTTCTGAAAAAAAGAAAGATAACTAAATAGAAGAAAAATGAAAAAAAATAAATTAAACCCTAAGATGAAACTAACTAAAGAGGAGTTAGGGATAAGAGACAATAGAGTGCCAAGTTACTATAAAGGTAAGAATGGGTATGAAGCAAGAAAGGTTTGTGATAACTTTGATTTAACTTACCACCTTGCCACAGCCACTACATACATCTTGAGAGCTTATCATAAGCACGACACTCCTATTGATTGCCTTACTAAGGCGATAGCTCATTTAGAATTTGAGTTAGAAAAAATTCAAGAAGCAAATGTTAAACACGCAGTCAATTTAGTAAGAGAATTACCACAATAGATTCAAAAAAATGATAGGAAATATTATATTTTTATTGTTGGTTCTTTTTATTTTTCGCCCTATGATTTATTTTTTTATAGGTGATAACAATAACATAGAACAGAATATAGATAAATATGAAAGGAAGAACAGTAAATCAAAAGAACTAAAACAATAGATATGAAATGTCCAAATTGTCAAGTAGAATTAATATGGGGTGGAGATGATGACTATGAGGATCACCATGAAGATGGGGATGTATATGGTATAGTATCTAATAGCACTTGCATAAATGATGAGTGTGAAGTAAAAACAGTTATAATATATACTTAATTATTATGAGCTACTTAAACCACTTAAAAAGAAATAATCATTGTGATAGCTCCAGGTGGGTTGTTAAATATGATGTGAAAGAACTAATCAGAGAGATTAAACTTGTCTACAAGCCATCAGAATATAGTAAGGCTAATGCTAAAAGGTATGGCAATAAAGCTAGAAAGCTACACAATAGAGAGGAACTGATTTACGCATTAGAATCAGATAAAAAAAACAGAAGTGCGTAGCCCTATCTTTAGGGTTATAGTAGAGTATGGGTATAGAGCAAAGGGATCTGTTAGGGGTTACAAATATTCCAAACTAGATACATTTGTATTGACAGATAACATTGAGATGGTAAAAAAAGATAAGTCTTTAATTGCTAAAATTTTAAATAAATCTCAATCAGGTAAAAAAGAAATGGACATAACATTTAAAAATATTTATATTGAAGGTCAATATGGAAACACTAATTATTAAAAATTAAAAAAGATGGAAATTATACTATTTGTTGCTGTGTCAATCTACTCAATATTCTTAAACTTAAGGCTGAAAGATAATCAGGAGGAAATTATTGACCTTCAAATAAATCTTGAGGAGTTAGAAGTAAAAGTTTATAACAAGATGATGGATATTCGCAAAGAAATTAAGCAATCAATTAAAACAAAAAAAGTTGAGAAATCAAGAAGAAGAAGTTCAAAAAGGAGTCGTAAAGTATCTCCAACTAAAATATCCTAAAGCTAAATACTGTGCTAGTTTAGGAGGGATTAGAACATCTTTCAAGCAGGCAGTTAAAGCTAAGGCAACAGGATATGTAAAAGGATTTCCTGATCTCCAAATCTGTGTACCTATGGAGAGGGGGGTACAGGGGGAGGGGGGTGCCCTAGAAGGAGGGGGTACCTATCATGGATTGTTCCTAGAAATAAAGAAGGATAAAAAATCTTACCCAACTAAAGAACAGAAAGAGTGGATAGCTTACCTAAACGATCAGGGATATTGTGCAAGAGTAACGAAAGGATTAGACGAGAGCTTACAAGTAATAGATGATTATTTTAATAAAAAAATATGAGTATAAATATATATGACAGAAAAGACATGAGAGGTGGTGGATATGCAAAGCGTAAATTTACTTTTGCAGAAGCTCAATGCATAAGGTTAGAGTATGAGACAGGTACATTCACACAGGCACAGCTAGCGTTTAAGTACGCTGTAAGCCAATCAATCATAAATAAGATACTTAGGTATAAAACATATATAAAGCTCTAAAGAGAAAGCGTCTCCATAACGCTTGTTTTAGTTAGTCAAAGAATAGTCAATAGATATAAAATCTTTTGGCTATTTTTTTTTATACGATTTTTTTAAAAGATTGTTTCAGTTTTTTATTTTTCATCCTGAAACTGCCCTGAAACTGCTAAAGCCCTGAAACTGCCAGGTATGTTGTATGCGTACGCACACACGCCCATGCCCGTTCTTATATATTGCAAGGATAAAAACCCTTATTTAGAATAAATATAAATTACAATATATTTATATATTTGTTGTAAATAATTTGTATATATGTTTTTTTACTGTATCTTTGTCAAGAATTTAATTAACTAAAAAAAATTTTAAGATGAAAAACAAAATCTATACTAAATTAATTGAGGCACAGTCTTTGTGTTTTGATGCTAAAGAGAATAAACTATTTGATATGTGCCAATATCATTTTGATATATTAGATGATCAAGAACTCACAAAAACAGACTTAGGGCAAATATTAAAATTTGCTTCTGATGTTTGCAAAATAGCAAAATTAAAAATTAACTTAAAATCTTTAATATAACAATATGACAAAATTACTTAACACTTTATCAAATTTAATTTACATGGGCGGTTTCCTGTGCTTATTAAGTTTCACAATTTATCAAATTATTAACAATTAAATTAAAAAAATAATGAATAATTACAAGATCACTAATTTAAAAACAAAATCTAGTATTTACCTAAACAAAGAAGAGAAAGAAAGGTTTTTTATTAAAAATAATTACTTTAAGGATGGTAAATATAATTATAAAATACAAAATATTAAAGACATTAAAAACAAAAAAATAGAAAATTTTCTTTTTATGGTTGTCTCGGTTTGTATTATGGCGGCCTTATATTTGGGCTTATGCGAACTTTTCACCCTTATTGACAGGATTACACTAAATTAATTTATTAACCCCTTAAAACTAAAATTATGAACTTTAACAACTGGAAAGAATCAACTTATAAAAATTATGATGATCCAACAGAATATAACGACAAACCAAGATATTGCGAAATATGTGATATTCAAGAGGATAAAACGTATTTTATTGAGAATGAATGTATTTGTCAAGACTGCAAAGAAGAGGAAGAAAATATTAATATAAAAACTATAAAAAAATGATATCAAAACAAAGAAGTAACTTAATAAAAAAATTGGCCTTTTATTTATTCCTTAATACAGAAAATTTAGAAGAGTTGACACATAACAAAGAACTTTTAAAACTTTGTAGGGCTTTTACTAATAAAGAACTAAAAGAAGCAATAGAAAAAGAAGAAGCGGATTATTATTTACCATTCTAAAAAACAACTACTAACTAATAAAACTAAAAAAAATGGATAGAGAAAGACTAATAGCAGAGATACAAGATATAAATTGTAATCAAAGAAATAATATATATGAATTAGCAATTTTAAACGATAAAGAATTGTTAATATATTTAATAGAATTAAGAAAAACAAAATACCCAACTGAAAGAGAATGGAATTACACTTATGAAGAATGGTATAAAAATGAATTAACTAAAACTAAATAAAATGATCTTATCAGAAAATTATAAACCAGTAAAAAATCTATTAAGTAAGGGAAGCACGAACACAAAAACCGCAAAAAATAATATTGAGACATATATATTATATTTAGCACCACATACTCAAAATAGTAAAAAAATAAATATTTGCCCAAAAGCCTCCAAAGGTTGCGCGGCTGCCTGTTTATTTTCGGCAGGTCGTGGAAGGTTTAGTAATGTTATTGCGTCCAGGACTAACAAAACAGAGTATTATCTTAGTAATAAAAAAGTCTTTATTAATCAATTATCTAATGAATTGTTAAAAATAGCAAATAAATCTATAAAACAAAATACAAAAATAGCTATCAGATTAAATGGAACTAGTGACCTTGATTTTATAGCATTAATAAAAAAGTATAATAATTTAGATTTATTAAATGATGATCAGTTTAAAAACTTAGTGTTTTATGATTATACGGCTATATTAGGCAAGATCAAAAAATATATTAATACATCTTATAAATTAACCTTATCAAGAAAAGAAAACAACGAAAACGAAATATTAGAGGCCTTAAAGATTGGCGGTAATGTTGCGGCAGTATTCAAAAATGATCTACCGACAAAGTACAAAGGTTTCACAGTTATTGATGGCGACCAGTCCGATTTAATGATGTTATATAATAGAAACGTAATACTAGGTTTAAGGGCTAAAGGAGACGCAAAGAAAGACAAGAGCGGCTTTGTAATAGATAGATATAACCTTAATTAATATGTCTAATTTTGACAAAATACCACTATCTGACGCAACAATAACTCTTCTTTTCTTGTTGTTTCTGTTTTGCTCTTGCTAAGATAAACGGCCAAAGCAAACATTATAAGACTTCTATTTATTTAGAGGTCTTTTTTTATGCTTAATTAATTAC
>Ga0209337_1001515_pt1 | contig 17595 bp, 20 predicted proteins | sample LinPmetageLP53_FD_184044 | JGI IMG/M metagenome (GOLD analysis project Ga0209337, IMG submission 184044) | Marine viral communities from the Pacific Ocean - LP-53 (SPAdes) (version 2) | ecosystem: Environmental > Aquatic > Marine > Oceanic | place: Pacific Ocean | collected 2010-02-08 | reverse complement strand
AACAAAATTATTAACATACTGTGGTATATTAGTAGATTTAAATAAATTTTATGTTATTGGATGTGAAGATGTTCCAGGATTTGAAGCAGTAGCAAATGGAGAACAAGTAGATTATTTACATGTATCAAAAGGACTTAAGAAAAAAGTATTTGAAAAATTAGTTGAATACCCTAATACAAAAGGATTTTTAATGGAATGTACAGAATTACCATGTTATTCTGATATGTTAAGATATGAAACTGTCTTACCAGTATTTGATGCTATAACTTTAATAAATTTATTTTACCGTAGTTGTACAGATAATCCTAATTTTGGATTAAATAATTGGTAGATTATCTAGTAGAACTTATATCTTTATTCCATCCACCATTCCATTTTTTTTGTTGAGCGATTAATAAACCATCTTTTAAGTTTGTATTATATTTAATAACATTGATATTATTACTATATGAAATATTATACATATATCTATTGAAATACTTAAAAACATTTTCAAATTCTTCTAATTTATTAACTATCTCTTTCCAATCATCATTAAATGTTCCTGAACGAATTTTATTTTTAACATCAATAAATTTATATTCAATAAATCTAAGTAGATCAATACCTAATTGACTTAGAAGTTCATAAATATTACAAAATTTCGCAGATCGTTTTAATTTAACATCATTTTTATAAATGTTATCTTTTAATAGATCATCATCATAATCTTCTAGTAAATATTTAATACGATATTTACTAGTATCTTGTAATTCAATACGTTGATCCTGATGTCTTCTAAGTTCATAATAGGTAATATGTGAGATTTCTCTAATAATTCTTTTTAAATATTCATATGCATTTTTATAATTAATATTAGGAAATAAATTTTGCTTTTCATTAATCCATAATTGAACTTCTCTAGTATTAATTGTATAAATAATATTATTTGGAATTCCACCGCATACAACATCGCCTGGAGCACGTTCAATAGGCTGATTAGCATTTTGCGCTAACCATCTAAAATATTCTGGATTATGAACAGGACCATTATCAATTTTTAATGTATCCCAGTTAAATGCTGTTTTACATGAAGGACACCACATTTGTGGACAACCATCAATCTTTTGAATTCGTTCACCACAACCTTGTCCAGGACAAGGTTTTGTTGATGATTTAATTAATTCAGCACTTTTAACATCATCATCATTACAAACATGTTCTGTATCATTATCTCCAATAAATACATGACATTTATTACATGTATATAAGTTACATAATCCACATTTATATGATGTAGATAGGAACCCTTTACAATCATTATTAGCACAGGGCATAATAAATTTACGTCGTTCAGCATCATCAATCTTATTTTTCCTATAATTAGCAGCATTTCTAAGACATATATTTCTTTCACGTTCTTTTTTATCTAATAATTTTTTTAATTTTGTTATTTCATCTAGAATTTTTACTGCTTGCTTTTCTTCATCTCTAGCTATTTTTTCTTTTTCAGCTAATTCCATTGTTTCAGGCATACGTGATTTTTCCCTTTGAAATAAATTTTCTTTTCTATGACTTTTATATGTACCTGTAATAAAAGTTTTATTTAAATTATCAAATAAAAAGTCATCATCATATGGCATTTTACAATTCATACAATGTGGGTCATGTGTTGTATTTAATATATATGTTCTAATACATTTTTTACATGCTTCTAAATTACATGTTGAAATTGGACATATAATTTTAGTATTAATAGATTTATTAAATTTATCACAACAAATATTACAAATGTCTGTCATGTTTTATATAGTTATAATGTTTTTATTTATATTTCAATTTTTACTTAAAGTTAAAAAAAAATTGAAATATAAATATAATATTATCTGAATGTACTACCAAACCAAAGAAAATAAACGATCAAACACAAACGCAAACACAAATATGTCTAAAATTCAAGTTCTTCGTGCCTATCTTCAAACACTTGAAGATAACAAACGTATTTTTACTAGCCCTGTTATGGTACAAACCAAATCGGGAACTAAGCAATGGAAATCTACACCAGAATCTATTGAGATTATTTTTACTAATCTCAAACGGTCCATTTCCAATAAGAGTAATATTAATGAACTAGAAAAGTTATTTCTGGGTCTTTCTCAAAATAAATTTGAAAGTTCATTTAAGACCTTTATTAAGGCTATTACTAATAGGCTTGCATCTTCAAGTGATGTAAATATTGGTTCTTGTCCTAAAATGGACAAATATTGTCCTAGGAATACTCATGAGCATAATAAGTTTTATTTGGTTCATAAGATCCTTTCATGGTATATTAGCTACTATGAATGGAAAACTCTAATGATTCAAAAGAAAAAGCTTGAACAAGAGAAGGAAAAGCCAAAAGAGCCTGAAAAAGTACATGAAAAATCTACTGATGTTTCTGTTATTGTTCCTGATAGTTGGGATAATGATGATGAAAGTAATCAGGTAGATGTACCTGATAGTTGGGAAGATAACAAGGATGATGGTGAAAATAATCAGGTAGATGTACCTGATAGTTGGGAAGATAACAAGGATGATATCCCTGATAGTTGGGAAGATTAATATATTTATATATATATATATATGTACAAAACTATATGTAATCCAAAAATAAAAAAAAAATATTGTATGTCAGATAATATGACATATAAAATAAAAGAAAAATGGAATAATAAAAATACAAGAAAAATTAAAGAAGAAAGTCCATACAAGATTTTATCTGAACTTTTTTCTTTAAATTCTAAATGTGAAAACGAATTATGTATACTAAAAACATTTTTTTCTATACATGATCAAAATTTTGTTGATGAATTAGATAATTATGCGCCTATTTCTCCAGAAACATGGAAAAAAAATAAAAATACATGGTTAACCACTAAAGATATAAGAAAAACGTTAAATCAATATGATAGATTATATAGTAATTTTAGATTTATTGGTCCATCGCCTATTGATTGGTATGAAAAAGCAAAAACGACAAATAGTTGTGTGTGTAGATATTTATGTCAATTAAATTATGATAAATTAATTGAAGAAGGAATAGAAAAAGTAGGTATTGTTTTTAATCTAGATGAACATTATAAAAAAGGCTCACATTGGGTAGCTTTATATATTGATGTAGTTAATAAACATGTATATTATTTTGATAGCGCTGGAGATAGATGTCCTGTTCGTATTAAAAAAATATATTATAAATTAAATATAAATAAAGATTTTAAATTTTCATCTAACTATGGAGTTAGACATCAAAAAGGAAAAACTGAATGTGGTATTTATTCTATATATTTCATATTAAGTATGTTGAAATATAATAATTATAAACTATTTAATGATAAAAAAAATCTTATACCAGATATTCAAATGGAGAATTATAGATATAAATATTTTAATAAAATATAATTATGTTGTATACTTTATATCACATAAGCAAGTATCTAATTTTTTATTTGCTTTTTTCTCTGCTTCATCCCATTCTTCTTGTGTTCTTTGCCTATGTCCAGTAGCTCCTTTTCCTCTCGCTATTTTAACTGTTTGCCAAAAATCCTTACTTTGATATGGATAATGATTTATAACTAATAAATATTTATTAGAACTAATATCATATTCTGTTATCTCATTAGATATTTCATATGGAAATACTTCCTTTATATTCATATCAAATTTAATTGTTTCATTTTTACTATTATCTTTATAAATATTTTTAATATTTATTGTTTTAGGATTATGAATATCTAATTCATTAACTAATTTTGTTCTAATTGCATATTTTTTACATATATTAAACATATTATAATTATCACGACCAAATATTCTACCAGAATTTTTAACACTATAATCTATTCTTTTTGTAAATGATTTAATAACTGATTCTGGTTGTTTTATATATCCATTTGGACCATACATAAGCCATGGCATTAAAATTACATTATAATTTGAAGCATTTTTTAAAACATTTGTTATTGTTTTACCTTCTCGGTTATAAACAATTTCATCTAAATCTATAACTAAAATCCATTCTGTCTTAATTTCATTATCTATACATCGTTGAGTTAATTTATCTAAAAATCTTCGTTGAGCGGGTTTATTTTTATCGTTATATGAAATATCAATAAAATCTATTTTTACTTTACTATTAGTTTTTTTAAAATTATTTATTTTTTCTATTGAGTTATCTGTGCTATTATCATCGCATAATAAAAAATCACATATTCCATTATTATAATAATGTGTTAACCATTCTGTCATAATTGCTGATTCATTTTTAAATATTGAACATAATGTGACAATATTCATTATATATATATATATTATTCTACTGGTTGTCTACATATTATTCTACTGGTTGTCTACATATTGGACATATATTATTTGTAGCTAACCATGTTCTTAATGCGTTACAATTGAAATAATGTTTACAATTAATAATTTCTAACACTTCATCATCTTGATTAAATTGTTCTAATGTAATTGAACACATATTAGAACTAGGATCATCTATATCACTAAATTTTTTTAGTATGGTAACAGAAGAAATATCTACTACAGTGCTACTATTATCCGTTGTAATATTTAATGAAGTGTCTGATAATAAATTCATTAGTGAAGAATATAAAGCGTTATTTAAATCCATATTAGAAGCTGATATATCAGTTACAGATATATCATTTATTATAATACTAAATGGATTACTTCTTGATATATCATTATTATTAATATTATTATTATTATTATTATTATTATTATTATTATTTAGATTTGATTGTAGTAACCTTGTTAGTAAATATATATTTTGTTGTTGTGAATTAAGTAAACTATATGATTGAGATATTAGATTAAGTGTTCTATTTCCGTGTAAAATTTGAGAATTTATAGTATCAATTAGATTGTCATTAATATTAGACATATAATATAATAAATAGAATTATTTAAATTTAATTTATTCTTAAAAAATATAAATTATTATATGAGTAAAAACAATGGTGGATTAACAACTTTAGTTAATATAGGAAATACATGTTATATAAATTCAATAATACAAATATTAAGACATACAATGAAATTAAATAAATTATTAGATATAAAAGATGATATAATTAATAATAATCATAATAAGCATTATGAAATAGGTGAATGGAATAATTTACGCAAGCTAATGTGGAAAGAACAATGTATAATATCTCCAAAAAGATGGATACATATAATAAAAAATTCAGATAAAATGAATTTACTTATGAATAATTTTAATCAACAAGATGTAACAGAATATTTAATTACATTACTAGATATTTTTCATGATTCTTTAAAACGTCCAGTTAAAATGAATATAGAAGGACATATTGAAAATAATTATGACAAAATAGCTTTTAAGTGTTATAATGAATATAAAAAATTATATCAAAATAATTATTCAGAAATAATTGAATTATTTTATGGAATAGAAATAAAAAGAATAGAAAAGCTAACTACAAATACATTACTAAGCTTTAAAATTGAACCGTTTTCAATAATAAATTTAACTATTCCATACAGTAACGAAAATATAAGTTTATATGATTGTTTAGATGAATATTGTAAAACAGAAATATTAGATAAAGATAATATGTGGTACAATGAAAAAAGTGGTAAAAAAGAAGAGGTAAAAATTCAAACCGGATTTTTTAAACTACCAGATATTTTAATTCTTTGTATAAAACAATATACTGAAAATAAAATTTTAATTAATTTCCCATTAACTAATCTAGATGTTAATAAATATATTTTAGGTAATAATTCTAATTATATATATGATTTATATGGGTGTTGTAATCATATTGGTACATTAGATTTTGGACATTATACAAGTACTATTTATTATAATAATTCTTGGTATAATTTTGATGATTCATCTGTTCAAAAAGTAAATATTTCACAGTTAATTTCACCAAACGTATATTGTCTTTTTTATAAAAAAAAAACATCATGATTATATATTAATGAGTGAACTAGATTGTTTTAATTTATGTGAATAAAGTTGTGTTAAATGTCAAACACTTCAACCGGATTCAAAATATTGTAGATATTGCGATATTTGTAAAAAAGAATGTACATCTTATATTAATAAAGATTTAGATATATCTAATAAAGATTTAGATATATCTAATAAAGATTTAGATATATCTAATAATGATTTATCATTTAATGATATATCTGATATGATTGAATTAAAAAAATATCTTATTGATAATAAATATTTACAATCATTTTTTATAATAGTTTTAACGTTAGCAATATTAGTGATATTTTTATCATATGATAATTTTAAACAATTAAATATTATTAAATCATTTTTTATTAGTGAAAATAAAGATAATTTAATTAAACCAAATTTAGGCGGTATACCAAGTTCAAATGTAAATATACCAACTCCAAATATAATTATACCGAATCCAAAGATAAATGTATCAAAGATAAATATTGAAGATAATTATAAAGCTATATTTTTATTCTTAATTAGTATATTTTTTATTTTTATTGGAATAAATTATATATATGGAATAACATTATCAGATATTACTAAAACTATTAGTGACACTAGTATATTTAATATTAATAAAAGTATTAGTAGTGATACTAATAGTAGTAATAGTAGTAATAGTAGCACATCTGTTAAAAGTTTATTAAAAGTGGCTGATAATAAAGTTTATAATGTTTCAAGTAGTTTATATAGTTATGATGGTGCTAAAGCATTATGTAAATCATTTGGTGCTACTTTAGCAACACCACAACAAATGTTTGATTCTTATCAATCAGGAGACTCTTGGTGTAAACCATCATGGTCTGCTGATCAAAATTTATTATTTCCATCACAAGCGATTGATGTCTCATTAGCAGATAGAGATAAAAAAACAGCTGGTTCATGTGGAAAAGTTGGATTAAATGGATATTATGAAATTAATCCAGATCAAAAACATCCCGTAAATTGCTATGGAAAACCACCTATGGGTGTTTCTGTAGATAGTAGTAGTTTAGCACGTTTACAGAATACACATAATTCATCTAGTTATAATTCTAGTTAACATATGTTTTAATACACTGACTTACTTTATCATATAAATATGTTTCTCGGCAAATAGGACATTTTACAATAGATGTATTAATTTTAAATTCCTCATAACATGAACTACATAATGTAGCATGTTTACATGATCCTCTAATTTCACATTTATTTTCTAGACATACTACGCATGTTTTAGGATTAAATGTAATTCTTTCTTGTAAATTTTCTTGTCCTACTCCTATAATAAATGTTTCGTTTTCATTAAATCTCATTAAACATTTATTACCAATATATTCATCTGCTTCATCATTTTCTCTTGAAATACATCTAGTCCCCCCACATGACCATCCAGATAGTATGATATATTCATCTTTAATTTTTATTAGTATAAAATTACATCGTGATACTGATTCATTTTGTTGATTTGTTTGAATTGTACTTATAGGAATTCTACCACATGTCACCATTTTTTCAGTTTTTTCTTCTACATATGGTGAACCATATGAATATGATATTGTGAAACCATCCTCATGTTCAATAGAATTAAAATGTTCTAATTGTGGTAATACTAAATCTATATAAATAATTTTTAACTTTTGTATTAGGTTTAATGATACATTATTCATTACAAGTAAATAATAATTTCTTAACATAGTTTCAAATGAACTATTTTCTGTAGATGTTTCCAATGTTTGACTTAGATGTTTACTAGTTTTTTCTCCTTCTATTTTAACTTCTAAAATAAATTCAATAATTTCTTCATATATAATTAGTTTTATCATTTGTACATCAGTATTTTCTTTAACATATTGATAAAAATCATATTTTTCTCCATAAAACATATTCCATGTATAGTTATCTTCATACTCACAGTCTTCAATGTATAATTTTAAATATTTTACTATTTCATTTAATTCTAATATAGTAAAATATTCAATTGGGGTGATATTATTTTTCATAATTTTTGTCGCCATTTTTAAACTATATAGTGACAAAAATATAAATAAATTTAAAAATAATTATTATAATTCAATTTTTATTGCATATGAATTCTTACATAATAATCTTGGTCTTCTACAACATTACTACCTAATCTATTACCAGATGAATTTAATGCTACATTTGATGAATCTGTAATATTACTTATACCATATGTTAATGAGAATTCCATTTTATCTCCCGCATGAAATTCTATTGGTATCCATTCAGGAGGTATGATATATTTTATTGTTTTTTCTAGTTTTTCCGCGCCGTCCGCGACATTACCATCAATACGTCTAAACAATTTACCACCATTAGGTAATATTCTAATCATATGAGGATCTGTGTAAGCATTATAGTAACTAGAATAATAAATTTTAATAGTTGAATATCCAGTAGTATTTGGTAAATTCATATCCCAATTTGTTTCGGTAGATCCATCGTTATATGAAACTCTATATTGAGTTGTATTTATGATTCTTAGTTTTAGTGTAAAAGTATTGAAAACTGCATGATTATTATCAGTAAACGTATTTGATACTGTACCAAATTTAAATGAGCCACCGTTGCTGTACGCCCACCAATGAGATATAAAACCAAACTCGTTGCCAGCCGCGCCGCTGGCCGACATGGGGCTATTATGCCAACTATCTGTAACAGGATTATTTGAAATATACCATCCGCCATGAAAGTTCGCTGTACTTTTAGTTGAATTAAAAATAGTAGTTAAATCATAACTGGTAGAATAATCAGTTAAATTTATTTCTAATACTTCAAAATGACTGTAAGGACTACTACCTGAATTGAAGGGTGCTCGAGATAAAGTTTCTGAAGATTCAGTAAGTGTTGTATTATTGTTTAGTGCTGCTAAAAATAAATTAACAGCATAATGTTCAATTGCATAATGTACACGTTGTACAGTAGCAGGGTCATCTGAGTCTAACATATTTTTCAATATATCGCGTGATATATTATTAAAACCAGTATCAGCATTTGTTAATGGATTTAAAGCACTACCACCACTAGCATCTAATACACCAGTAATTTCACGTTTAATATTTGGAAATATTAATGGTTTATAATATGTTGAATCAGAAGTAAATGGATTAGTATCAATGTTAATATTTAAATTATCATAATCATTTAATACTTCCCAGTTAGTACCATCTAGTGAAGTTAAAATTGCTATAGAACGTGGAATAGTTCCTACAAAACTAATATCTGTATCTGGTGTATGATCACCTACTGGTCTAAAATCTATTTTACTAAAACTAACTTTTTCTTTAAATTCAAATTGTAACCATTCTCCACTAATAGTTTCAGTTACATATTGATTATCTCTATTTTTTAATTGAAGAGTATATGGTGTAGCTGTATTTCCTATATATTTTCTTGAAAAAACACCTAATTCAATGTATGAAGCATCATTAATTGATGGATCGGATGCTTCATATAATAACCCATTAATACTATTTACTTCACTTGATATCCAAAATGTACCAGATGAATCATCTAATAAATGACTAAATGATGAATCAGCCAAATTTCCTTCTCCATGTGTTTGTCCATAAATAGATGAATAAGATATAGCAGAAATATCTGATACTTGTATTTGAGTATTATTCTCATAAAATTTAAGATCTTCTATTCCAACAAATCCGCGTTTAAATCCAGATGCACTACTTACATCTGTTGTATATTCAGGATAATCAGCAAAACTAGCATCTACTAAACTTTTAAAGACAAATCGTACATATTTATAGAAATTACCATTAAAATTAACAAATTGTCTTTGAAGAGAATCTTCATTTTCAAATAAATCAGAATTATTATAACCACCTGTAATATTTTTAGCTAGCCATGCTGGTCCAATAAATCTTAAATTAGGTTCTACATAAAAAGTATCAATATCGCTTCTTGCTCCAGCAACTCCTGGATCTGGATTAGTAATTAAACCATGAGAATAACTAATATCTGGCCAATAATTTGAATCTACATAGTATGCTACATCACTAGTATCAGCTACTATTCCATAAGAGCCTGATAGTTCCGGATTAGTAGTTTTAAACCAAAAAATATTATCAAATAGACTAGCTGACATATCTAAATTTAAATAATAAGAACCACAAATATCTTGCGCTACATGAATTGGATAACCTGCTTTTCTAATTAAACTTAATTGAGTATTTAAACCTCTTAACGTAAAAGATACGCCCATTATAATATTATATATAAAGAAATAATATTATATTTTAAAAAGGAATATAAATACAAGTTACTAAATAAAATAATTATGAGTGGAGAAGATTGCATCGGTATTGATTTAGGAACAACATATTCTTGTGTTGGAGTTTGGCAAAATGATCGTGTGGAAATTATAGCGAATGACCAAGGAAATAGAACTACACCATCTTATGTTGCGTTTACAAGTGAAGAACGTATTATTGGTGATGCTGCTAAAAACCAAGTAGCAATGAATTGTGAAAATACTATATTTGATGCTAAAAGATTAATTGGACGCAAATATAGTGATCAAATGGTACAGAGTGATAAAAAACATTGGCCATTTATTGTAAAACCAGATGCTAATGATAAACCACAAATATATGTAGATTATAAAGGAGAAGAAAAAATATTTTCCGCTGAAGAGATTTCTTCAATGGTATTAATTAAAATGAAAGAAATTGCTGAGTCATATCTAGGTAAAGAAGTAAAAAATGCGGTAATTACAGTGCCTGCGTATTTTAATGATTCTCAGCGTCAAGCTACTAAAGATGCTGGTGCTATTTCTGGATTAAATGTATTACGTATTATTAATGAACCAACAGCTGCAGCAATTGCTTATGGATTAGATAAAAATTCATCAGATGAAACTAATGTACTTATTTTTGATTTAGGTGGTGGTACATTTGATGTATCTGTTCTTACAATTGAAGAGGGGATTTTTGAAGTAAAAGCTACAGCTGGAGATACGCATCTAGGTGGTGAAGATTTTGATAATAGAATGGTAGAGTATTTCCTACAAGAGTTTAAGCGTAAATTTAAGAAAGATATTACAGATAATAATCGTTCTATGCGACGTTTACGTACAGCATGTGAACGTGCTAAACGTACACTATCATCATCTACAGTAGCTCAAATTGAGATTGATTCATTATATGATGGAATTGATTTTAATTCATCTATTACACGTGCTAGGTTTGAAGATATTAATATGGATTATTTTAGAAAATGTATGGAACCAGTAGAAAAGGTTATGAAAGATGCTGGATTTTCTAAATCACAAATTTCAGAAATAGTTTTAGTAGGTGGTTCTACACGAATTCCAAAGATTCAATCATTATTAAGTGATTTTTTTGGTGGTAAATCATTATGTAAAAATATTAATCCTGATGAAGCAGTAGCATATGGGGCTACAGTACAAGCTGCTATTTTATCTGGACATAATGATTCAGCTAAACTAAGTGAACTATTACTACTTGATGTAGTACCATTATCTCTTGGTCTAGAAACAGCAGGAGGAATTATGACAACATTAATTAAACGAAACTCAACAGTACCAACTAAGAAATCTCAAGTATTTTCAACATATGCTGATAATCAACCTGGTGTATTAATTCAGGTATTTGAAGGTGAACGTTCAATGACAAAAGATAATAATATTCTAGGTAAATTTACATTAGATGGTATTCCACCTATGCCTAGAGGACAACCACAAGTGGAAGTATCATTTGATGTAGATGCTAATGGTATTTTAAATGTATCAGCAATTGAAAAATCAACAGGTAAGGCTGAAAAAATTACTATTACTAATGATAAAGGTAGATTATCTCAGGAAGAAATTGATAGAATGGTTAATGAAGCTGAAAAATATAAAGCTGAAGATGAAGTAAATAAAATCAAAATTGAGGCTAAAAATGACTTAGATAATTATATTTGTATGGTTGAAAATCTAACAAGAGATGATAGTACAAAAGATAAAGTAAGTCCAGAGCAAACACAAGAACTAAATACTATAATTAATGATACACGACAATGGTTACAAACTAATGAATTATGTGAAAAAGAAAAATATGAGGAAAAGAAGAAAGCTATTGAAGCTATTGCTAATCCAATAATCGCTTCTCTCCAACAAACAGGCGATATGCCTGATTTAAATAATATGGATCCAATGTCATCTGGACCACCACCGCCTTCAGAAACAACAGATGATGGACCTAAAATAGAGGAAATAGATTAATTTGAAATATTTACATCAATTAATTTATGTTTCTTTAGCCAGTCATTATAATAAGTAAGTGTATTCTGGTTATTGGTATTACTATTTAAAATATGATAAATTTTTTTAAAATATTTAATTTTATTTTTTTTAGATAAATCATTTAAAATACAAATACATATATTCATATTGTTATTAGTAATAAGAATATGAAATAATAAAATTCAATTTTTTACTTTAGTTAATAAAATTATAATTATTATGATAATTACTAATATAAAACTTTTTAATACAATAAAATTATATGTTATTTGTTTATATTTTGTTCTACATATAGGACAAGAAAATGATGTTTTAGTCCAATCATGAAAACATGAAATATGAATATATGAATTACAACTACAATCTGCTATTATATTTTTTTTATTTAAAATGCCTTTTAATGTATATAATTTAATTTTTTCATTAGTATTCTCATAACAAATTATACATTCATAATTATTAAATTCATTATCTAATTTATTTAAATTATCATATTTTTTATTATTATTAAATAAATAAAACATATATATATAAATGCAGTTGATATTGTTTTATATATTTGTATTTTTAGTAGGTTTTATATTTTGTTTAACCTCTGATAGATTAGTAACATACGAAACATTTGATCAAGAAGATAATTGTCCTAATTTATTAATTAAACGTGGTAATAAGTATTTATTACAAAATACTAAAAAAGTTATTGTACCTGGTATAAATCCTATTGTTTTTAATAATTTAAGCGAATATGAAGAATTTATAAATTGGCAAAAATCACAAAATATTAAATGTCCAGTATTATATTTAGAATATGCTTATAATACTCAAGGACATCCTGTTCATTTTGTATCACCAAATCCACCTTTTAGTGGAACTGATACTATTCCTGAATTTACCCCAAGTTTTAAAAATGAATTATGTAATTCTAAATAATTTAAATTTTGAGAACTTACTTTAATTAGATCATTATAATAATATTTTTCTTTAGGTAAAAAATATTATTAGATTAATAGTTATTTACTTAATATTTAATGTTTTTCTATGTCTTCTATGTTTTTGTGTACTACGTTTATGTGTGGATTTAACTTTTTTATATCTTTTTTTTAGTTTACGTGATTTATTTTTATATTTAAGTGACTTTTTACTATGTTTACGTGATTTCTTACCTGCTGTTGCTGCTGATGTTGATAAAATAGGTTCGCCCATATTTTTCCTCATCTGTCGAAAGCTTTCGTTAACAATTAGAGGTGTGCGCCAACCCCCTATGTCACTATGCCAATATAAATTACCTATAAACCGGTTTCTCATCCAACCATAATGATAGCTTTTGCTTCCATATTCTACTGTATAATGATCACCAAAAGCTACTCTACCTGAATAATAACCCTCTAGTTGAGTAATATGTGTAGTTGGGGAAGTAGCTATATAACTAGGTTTATAATCATTTGCAAATCCTGACATTATATATATATACATATATATATAATATGAATCATAATTATAATAATATTTTCTCTTTAGGTAAAAAATGTTATATGAAATCATTTGAGAAAGAATTAACACCTATGGATGCGAGCTCTCGTACTGATAGATTAAAAAAGGAAGCTATTGGTAAATCAGCATATTCACCTAATTTTACTACACATTATAATAATAATGGTAATGTTGTTAATCATGCTCTTAAAAAAGTAAGAGGTGGAGGTACTGTAGCTCCTAAAAAATCAAATGTATATCCTAGATAAATCAATGGTGTTTTCTACTTTTGCTGTGGCGTCTTTTTCCAGCGCGTTTTTTACTTCTACGTTTACCACCTGCAAATACTTTAGGAAATTTAACTCCAAGTGATTTTTTAATAACATCTTTTCTAATAAGGTTTCTTCCACTTTTAATATTTTTTTTACCAACTCCAGCTAAAGTTTTTAAAAGAGCTAATGTTTTAGTTGAAGTAGATTTCTTGTATGTTGAACGACGTTTTGTGTGTTTTCCTCCATGTTGTGTTTTTCCCATTTTATATATATATCCTAAATATTTTATTTTTTTAAATATAAAATAAGATTTTCTATTGACTTTTTATTAATTTTCCTAGATTTATTAGTTTTTTCATTTATAAGTTTTAGTTCATATAATTCATTTTCATTAGTATTAATTGTATATAATAAATTATCTAATTTTTTATATTTATCATATATTGGGAACGCAATTTTGTCACTAATTCCAGGAATTTGTATTAATAATATTTTTAAAATATTATCTGGATTAATATTATCTTTCTTTTTTGTTTTTATTGTTGAACAATAATCTATATTTTCTTTATTAGTATTATTTTCATTATAATATCCAATTCGCTTATCTTTTTCTATTTTTCTATAAAATTGTAATAAAAATTTAAATGTTTCACTTATATTTAATGTTCTATATATAGAAAATCCTTTAAAATATGAAATAGAACATAATGTAGAATAAATTAAATTTTCATTATGATATTTTCCAATATGACCCTCAATTAAATAATAAATATTATGATTATGTAAATTATTCTCACTTAATCTTAATGATTGTTCACTATATCTACCATCTTTAATGCTAGATAATAGATCTGGTATAGTTTTTCTTTCAAATATTACTAATATATTATTAGAATTATCACATATATGTATATCTCCAATATCCAAAGTAGATATTTCTATAAAATTAAATGAATTATCATTAGTTAATTCAATAAGTTTATGCTCTCTATTATCTATTCGCAATTTCATAATAAATATAATAAAAGTTATTTATATAATTATGAATACAAAACCTATAAGTGAGTTTTTATTTAATATTTCTACAGTTTTAACAATTGATAACAATAAACATAACTTAAAATTAGAAAAAAGTATAGATTTAGATAATGAAATTAAAGATATTTTAAATAAAGAGCAAGATTTAGAATTAAGAAAAAATAATTTAGCAATTTTATATTTAAAATATTTAGTTGATACAGAATTTTATCAAAATTTTAAAAGTTGTATAACTGATGATATTGATAAAATTAATGAAAATATAAAAAATAATGTTATTACACAATTAGCTGAATGTAAATATTTAAATTTATTATCTAAATATGTACTTAAGAAACACAGTATAAGTGCAAAAGACTTAAATAATTTATTAGAAAAAAACTAATTTAATGATGTTTAGTTCCTAATAAATAAAATGATATTAAGCCAAAAATTAAACCTATAATTTCTCTTATTGTATAATTTTCATTAAAATATAATATACTAAATGCAAATAATATGCTAAAATGCATAACATGCCATATAATATTTGCTGTTCCTAAATTTTCAACTTTTAATAGTTGTAAAAACATAATACCAATAAAAATATAGCCAATTAATCCTACGACTAAATATATATTTTCATTATATTCAGTATATTTTTTTAATAATATGTCACTAATTGATTCTATTAATGTGCCTATAAAAGCTAATATATAGATATACATTTATATATCTATATATAAAATTTGATATACTACTATAAAATAAAAGAAATCCTTGGTTCCCCATATTTAAGCAACACTAGTTAAACTATGTGTAAATGGATTTTTTTTGAATGCGTCTAATAATGTAGGATTTAATCTTTCATTTACATTTGGATATATTTCTTTTGGCGTGTTTACTATACCAATTTGTTGTTGGTTAGGCATTACATCTCTAATACGATCAGGTACATTTTGACGTGTTTGTTGTATATCTCTTTCTTTATGTTTGATTTGTTTAATATTAATAGCATTATTAAATATATTTGTATTGCCTGCTGATATTCTAGTTCTAGATTCTTTATTATTATTATTACGCTGATTATTTACATAATCATGATTTCTAACACCATAACCGGTTGCTCCAGCTGGTTGAATATTTTGAGAATATCTATGTGAACGATTTGTATCTGGAAATAAAACATTATTACTATTTCCATTTATTAGATCTATATCATCATTCACCATTACGTTATTATCTGAAACCGAATAATTAGTAGATTGACGTATTGTTGGTTTTGGTATATCATTTGGATCATATACATGTTGACCACCAGCACCTATTTTAGATATATTACCATCTTTATATAAATTTTCTATAATCAATTCTTTTCGTGTTGGTTTTAATGTATCTAAAATAGGATTTACTGCACCAATCATATTAGCTACACCTTGAATATTTCCATATAATTCTTCTTGTTTATTTTTATTTCTATAATTATCTTTATTATTATATGATACATATGGATTTTCTAACATTTGATTATTACTCATACCAGGTATACCTTTCATTTCTCCATAAATATGCTCCTTTTTTATTTCAAAATTTTGATCGGATTTTGTTGCTGTGGGATAAGCACCATTTGTAGGACCGCCAGTATATTCAACATTTGTTGTTTCTCTATTTTGTTCATCTAATACAATATCTGGATGATTCATTTGATTATTATGTATAACTGATGTAAAATATTTACTAGGTCCATGAAACGAGAAAGTATTTGGTTTATGTTGTTCCATTTTACCTAAATTACCTCTACTTTGAATAATAGAACTAGGTGGACCCATATGTTCATCTAAATTATACGTAACTTTTGGATTATTTATTGTTCTTAATTCATCAACTGTTTTTGGTGCCCATCTTTCACGTGACATCATTCCAGAATTAAATCCATGTGTTCCATTACTATCATATTCACCGGTTAATCCAGGTCCTATATTTTCAGAGTCCCATGGTTTTGTATTATTCTTTTTATTTGTTATATTTCCAGCCATTCGCTCTTTAATAAAATCATTATTATTAGGTGTTCCATGTATCCAATTTATGTTTTCTTGAGGTTTAAATAAAGGTCCTTGACATTTTTTATTTATACTTGTTGAACCAGCTCCGATTTTATTATCTAAAATTGTATCTGAATATAATGTCGTATCATTATTTCCAGGAGCATTTGTACCATAATAATGAACCTCATTATTATGTGTTAATTCATTTTTATTAATTTTTTCTCCTGCTAATGTTACGAAAACATCTGAACTATTATATTTAGCAGGCACACTATCTAATGGTTTTTTAGGTTCAACTAGTTGATTTTGTTCATCACATGGTTTTGGTACAAATGTCTCTTTCTTTTCTTGTTGTGCTATAGTGTATAAACCACCTAAAGTTATTAGTCCAACTAAAATATTTTCCATATATATATACTCACAAATAAGAAAAAATTATTATTCGTATATAATTCTTGGAGGTTTACTTATTTTATCTAATTTACCAATATATAA
>Ga0209337_1001514_pt1 | contig 17599 bp, 17 predicted proteins | sample LinPmetageLP53_FD_184044 | JGI IMG/M metagenome (GOLD analysis project Ga0209337, IMG submission 184044) | Marine viral communities from the Pacific Ocean - LP-53 (SPAdes) (version 2) | ecosystem: Environmental > Aquatic > Marine > Oceanic | place: Pacific Ocean | collected 2010-02-08 | reverse complement strand
TAATATTTTTCAAGAACTAAACAAGTTCAATAATGTAATTTTTACAGAAGAAGGACACACATACACATTAAACGGTAAACCACTTACATCAGTAACTACATTTATAGGTAAATTTAAAAAACCTTTTCTAAAAGATTTCTGGGCAGATAAAACTGCTAACAAAGAAGGTAAGACTCGGCAAGAGATTTTAGATAAATGGGATTCTATTAGTTTGCGTGCATGTAACAAGGGGAGTAAGTTTCACGCATTTGCTGAAAATTATATTAGTAATAAAGTGCTCACTAATACAATGTACGACTTTGATGTAGATATGGAAGCGTATAATAAAATTGAAGCACAATTTTTAAAGTTCTATGAAGAATCAAAAAATAACCTTACACCTATTAGCTCTGAGCTTTGCGTTGGGTCTAGCTCTATTGGGCTGTGCGGTATGGTTGACCAGCTCTACTATTCAAATACTCTTAAAGGGCTGGTTATATTTGATTGGAAGACTAACAAAAAAATGAATTACACCAGCAAGTATAAAAATAAAATGCTTGCTCCTATATCCCACCTAGATGAGTGTGAATTTTCTACATACTCTTTACAACTCTCTACATATAAGTATATTATTGAACATGAAACAGATCTAGAAATAAAGGATTGTTACATTGTTTGGTTTAATGAAAAGAATCACTCTTATAATTTAATAAAGTGCGCAGACTACCGCAAAGAAATTATAGACATGCTGAATTATAATTAATTTTATTATATTTGTCGCATGACAATACCAATTAATAATACATTACCCCAATCCATGAAAGCCTATTTGCAGGTTTTAAATCCTGTACTTAAACTTAAGGATAAAGAGGTTGAAGTGCTTTCTAGTTTTTTATCTATATGGTACAATAATCAAAATAAAGAAAACATAGAAAAATTATTATTTTCTACAGCCGTACGTAAAATGGTTAGGAAATCTATAGGTATGTCTGAAGCATCGTTTAATAATCATATTACAATGCTTAGAAAAAAGAATATGATTGTAAATAAAAAAATAAACCCAAGTATTTTAAACGGTATACAAGAAGATGGAATAGAAATCACTTATAAGATAACGTGGACAAAATAATAAAAAAATTAGCTAAGAAATATAATATTAGTGAATTTAAAGCAAATCTTATAGTTAAATCTCAATTTGGCTTATTAAAAAAAGCAGTGGAGAAGGGAGATTTTAAATCAGTGCGATTAAAACATTTAGGAATGTTTACTGTAAAGAAAAATAGATTTAAGTATTACAAAAATGGCAAACGAGAACAAACCTAAACCCATCACTCCAGTTAAGCCAGGCGCAATGGATAAAGTAACATCTGCAGCAGCTAAAGTTAGTGAGATTTTTAACGGATGGAAGAATGTAGTGTTTCAAAATGAGCACGTAGAGATGATAGCAAAAGCAAGAGCTGCTATATGTGGTGATTGCGATTTTAATGTTAAGAGTAGATGTAGTAAATGCGGGTGTCCGCTAATAGCAAAAACACGGTCAATGCAATCGCATTGCCCACTTAAAAAATGGTAACTATGATTAATTATGAACCTTTAGGAAACCATATTGTGGTTGAAATGCCTAATGTGGAGAAAGAAACAGATAGTGGAATCTTAAAATCAGATTCTATGATCAAAGCGGAGAGAGATAAAAAAGACGGGCATGCTAAAGTTGTAGCAGTTAGTCAAGATGTTAAGAATGTAAAAGTTGGAGACACTGTAATACCAAAAGGACAAGGGTTCATGGTAATGGTGGATAATATAGAGTATTTCCAAATGAATATGTTTGATGTACTAGGAATTGTAAAATGATACTAAACGGATTTGACACAGATGTTAACTTCTGGAAGTTAAACCCACAACTAAAAGTTCCCCAGGAGTTTGCTGATATTTTAAAACAAGATAAAAGCAAAAACAAAAGCAAAAGCTCACAGATAATGTGGGCTATTGCTCTTTTAGTGGACCCTGACTCTAAATTTTCTAATATATCGTATCAAACTCGTAGGGATATGATAAGCAGAGACTTTCTTAAAAATTCTAAGTTTGATTGGGATAGTTACAAAGGTGCTATTGTTTTTTATGAAAGATCTTTAATTACTCCAGCTAAACGACAGTTAATGGTGTGGAATAAAAAGATGGATGAAAAAACTTTATACCTAGATATACTTACTTATGAAGATAACGCAGATACTATTGAGGGATTACTTAAAACAAATGTTAAATTGTTTGAGGATTATGAACGTCTTCTTAAACTCGTGGATAAAGAAAGTAACGAAGGCTCTACAAAAGGTGGGGCAGAAGAGTCTGCCTCTGAGAAAGGATTAATATGATCATTAATAAATCAGCTTTTTTACTCAAAGAAATACCACAGTTTCATCCAGCTAGTGAAGAGTATTTATTATTCTGGCGAGAGGAAAAGAAACGTTGTATTGAAGGATATTGGGTGGGAGGTGTATGGATGCCAGGTAATCTTTATTTTTATGTAAACTTCTGGACCATACTTCTTAATAAGACTGCTACATCTAAAACTAAAACTCCTGGCAAGCCCTTTCTTAGAGATCTTGAGTGGGAGTTTTTTTATAACTGGTGTGAGGCTAGAGGATTCTCTGGATTTAAGAATGATAAAGAATTTACCTGCGATAGATCTTTTATAGGTAAAGATAATTATGTTCCTGCTGCTGAGTATATGCGTAGGACACATAAAAGTAATTTAGGATGCCCAATGTGGGAGAATGAAGCTAAAAACTTTATGATGATGGGTAGCCGTGGATTCGGTAAATCTTATTCTGTTGCTGGTGGAGTAATTGGGCACGAGTTTGTATTTGATGGTATGAAAACATATGATCCTGAGTATGTTGGCAGCCCTCCTTCTACAGAAATTGTAACAGGAGCAGGTGATGCTAAATATTCGGGTGATATATTAAAAAAGACACAGTTTGGATTGGATAATTTACCTGGAGGAATTGAGATTGGGGATAAGTTTTATCCTTCTCCTTTTGCAAAACAATATGCAGGAAGTTGGTATTCTGGTAAAGAAGTTATTGCAGAGTATAAGAAAAAGTTAGGCGGTACCTGGAAAGTTATGGGTAGTAAGTCTAAGATTAAGCATAGAACATTTAAAGATAATGCATTTGCTGCCAATGGTACTCGTCCTGCTGTGATGGTAATGGAAGAGATTGGTATGTTTAATAATCTTAAAGCATCACATGAAGCTTCTGTAGAGTGTATGAAAAATGGGGCATATAAGTTTGGAAGCTGTATGTATCTAGGAACGGGTGGTGATATGGAGGGCGGAGGTACTGTAGACGCAAGAGATATGTTTTACAACCCTGATGTATATGATATGATCTCATTTACCGACGAGTGGGAGGACAAAGGTAAAATATCGTATTTTGTACCTGCGTACAGAGGGTTAAATCAATTTAAAGATTCTAATGGTAACACTCAAGAGGCAAAAGCTAAAGTTTATTTAGATGCATTTAGAGAAAAACTAAAAAAGAGTAAGAATTCTAGAAGTGCTTTAGATGCAGAACTACAAAACAGACCTCTTGTACCGTCAGAAGTATTTCTTACTCGTACAGGTAATTTATTTCCTGTAGCAGATTTACTGGAAAGGCTTGCAGACCTTGAGGCATCTAACAGAGAAAGAAATCATGATTATGTAGGAGATTTATATATAGATTCTTCTAGTAATAAAATTAAATGGAAACCAAATGCAAAACTTTCTCCTATTGTAGATTTTCCACTAAGAGGTAGTGATGATTTATCAGGATGCGTGGTTATATATGAAATGCCTTACGAAGATTCTGATGGAAACATACCTTATGGCATGTATCTTGCAGGAACTGACCCTTATGATCATGATGACTCTACTACATCTTCATTAGGATCCACACTAATATTAAACAAACTCACAAACCGTGTTGTTGCAGAATACACAGGAAGACCTGACACTGCAAATGCGTATTATGAGAAAGTTCGTAGACTACTACATTTTTTTAATGCAAAATGTTTATATGAAAACGAACGTAAAGGTTTATACCAATACTTAGAGTTTAAAAACCAAACGCATCTGCTTTTAGATCAACCTGAAATAATAAAAGATGTAGTACAGAACACTAGAGTTAATAGGGGTAAAGGTATGCATATGTCTAAACCTTTAAAAGATTATGGTGAAGAATTAATTAAAATGTGGTTGTTAGAAGAGTATAAAGAAGAAAAAGGAATGCTTAATCTTCACAGAATACGTAGTATACCTTTACTTAAAGAGCTTATTGCATATAATGACACAGGTAACTTTGATAGAGTAATGGCATTTATGATGGTATGTTACCATTTGCAAGAGGTGCGAAAGATAAAGGTGGATAAAGAAAAGAAAGTAACCACTATATACGATCAAGAGTTCTGGAATAAGTCATTATTCACAAGAGGTAAAAAAACCTTTTAGCTATAAACGCAAAAACTAAAAATCTAATTTCGTAGATTATTATTTGCGACATAAATTAAAATTTCTATTTTTGTCCTTTAATTCGCGAATTTAAAAAACAATATTAATATGGCAACAGTAAATGTAACATTGTCTCTCTCTAGTACAGATTTATTTGCAAAACAAGCAATAAACTTTACAGAGACAGATTCAATATCTCCTGCAGGAGACCAAATGATAGTAGGCCGACTGGTTACTACTGGATCTGGAACAGAAGATAACATCTCATTAAAAGCTTTAGATGGGACAAACGACAGAGCTTATGTATTTATACACAACTTAAGCAGTACTACTGGAGAATATGTGAAACTTGGATTATGTGGTACACATGGTACAGATTCAGCATCAGGTGACTGGTTTTCAGTTTTAGGGCCTGGTGAATTTTTATTTATGCCTGTCTCTGACATGCAAGATATAGATATAGAAGCAGCTGCAGGAAACCCTGTAGTTGAGTACGTGTTAATGGAGAAAGCAGCAGCATAATTTTAAAATAATATAAACATGGCAAACGCAAGTTTAAAAGTAACAGTTAGCCTATCTAGTACAGATTTATTTAGTACAATTAACTTGTCAAAAACTGTATCAGATACACTAACAATAGATGGAGACAACCGACAAGGTTTAACTACAATGAAAACTACTACATCTTTCGATGATATTAATGTTAATGCATTGGCAGGATCAACTCAAGGTGGTAAAAAAGCATATGTATATGCAAAAAATATAGATGCCACTGATGATTTAATATTTGCAGATGATGGCGATCAAGTCTTTGCTAGATTATCTCCAGGTGAATTTTTCTTTTACCCATCCGCAGATAATACAAAGATTCAAGTTAAATCTTCAGCAAATACTCCATCAGTAGAATTTTTACTATTAGAAGTAGACTAAACATAATTTATGGCTTACGTAGATTTTCCTAGACAAAAGCTGAGTCGAAGAAAAAAGACTCAGAAATGGGGAGAAGAATGTGTAGAGTCTGCATTAGGTTTAATAGGTATTTATGATCATACAAGACGTAGTTCTCGCTTTAAGAAAAAGCGGAACTACGATCTGTATAATGGTAAGTTCGATAAGAAGGATCTTGAATACGTTACAGATCCTTTAGGCCTAGGCGGTGTAGCAGAATTACCTGCTACCTTACAGTACTATGACATTGTATCTCCTATCTTTAATCTTCTTTTTGGTGAAGAAGCTAAACGAAAGTTTAGTTATGTTGTTCGTGCAGTAAACGAAGACTCTATCACTGGCAAAGAGGTTGAGATGAAAGACGCTGTTGTTGAGATGTTCACTGGTATTATAAACCAGTATCAAGAATCAATGGCGCAGGAAAACCCAGAAGCAACGCCAGATCAATTAGCTCAAAGCATACCAGAGAATCTTAAAAGGTTAGAGAAATACTTTAACTACGATTTTCAAGATATGAATGAGTCTACAGCTCACAAACTTCTTACTTTCTTAGAAAAAGATTTAAATCTTACTAGTATGTTTCGTACTGGTTGGGAGGATGCTCTTCTTGCTGGGGAAGAAATTTACAATATAGAACAGATAGCTCAAGAGCCATCGGCAAGACGAGTAAATCCTTTAGAGTTTTATTGTCTTTTACCACATAACTCAGATCTTGTAGATGAAGCTGATATTATTGTAGAAGATACATTTATGTCTTTAAATAGTGTTATTGATAACTATTATGAAGACCTCACCCCAAAACAAATAGATGATTTAGAAAAAAAGCAAGGGAATAGAGGATCAATGGAAAGTAATAGCCTTTTAAACTACCCTTCTCCTGAAAAATTATTTATAGAAAACAGAGAAGGTGAGGATGCTGGCGATGTGTTTAATTACTATGATAAAGATGGTAATATACGTGTTACAAAAGTTACTTGGAAGTCTATGCGAAAAATCGGTAGACTTTCTTACTTTGATGAGCAAGGTATGCCACAAGAAACAATAGTTACAGAGTCATATAAAATAGATGAAGAAAGCGGAGAGTCTATTGAGTATATGTGGATTAGTGAGTATTGGGAAGGTATGAAGCTAGGTGAGGATATGTATTTTAATATTCGAGCTAAAAAACAACAGTTTAGAGAAATGGATAACTTGTCTGTATGTAAGTCAGGTTATGTAGGAACTATATATAATGCAAATAACTCACAATCTGTTTCTTTAATGGACAGGTTAGTTCCTTGGATTTACATGTACATTACTATGTGGTATAGACTTGAGTTAGCTATTGCAGCTAACCAGGGTAAAATTGCACTTATTGATTTATCTTTAGTTCCCGATGGCTGGGAGGTAGAGAAATGGATGTACTATGCACAATCAATGAAGTTTGGTTTTGTAGATTCTTTTAACGAAGGTAAAAAAGGACAGTCCACTGGTAAATTAGCAGGTAACATATCTACTCAGAATAAAGTATTAGATATGGAAACTGGTAACCATATACAACAGCATGTACAGTTATTAGATTTCGTAGAAAGTAAAGTACAGTCTTTGTCTGGAGTTACAAGACAGCGATTAGGAAGTATATCTTCTTCTGAACTTGTAGGAACAACAGAAAGAGCAGTGCAACAATCTTCTCACATTACAGAGAAATGGTATGATATACATAACCAAACTAAAGTAAGAGTATTACAAACATTACTAGATGTTGCTAAAGATGTATACAGAGGTAAAACAAAAAAGTTCCAATTTGTAGCAGATGATCTTGCAACAACTACATTTAATCTAATGGGTGAGTTTGGATACCAAGAATATGGAATATTTGTATCTAATGCTACACAAGACTTACAGGCTTTAGAAGCATTAAAATCTTTAACTCAAGCAGCATTACAAAATGATAAAATGTCTATATCTGATGTTATCAGTGTTTACAACTCTAGTTCAATCGCTGATATTAAAAATAAAATTAAATCTTCTGAGGCCGAGTCTTTACAAAGAGAACAACAAGCTCAACAACAGCAAGCGCAAATGCAACAACAACAACTGCAAGTGCAGCAGCAATCAGAGCAGCAAAAAATGCAGTTCGATCTAGAAAAAGAAAATAGAGAAGACGCTCGTAATACAGAGGATAATAATACGAAGCTAGAAATAGCCCGTATGAATATGGAAAAGAAAACAGAATAAAAAAGCGAACACAATAATACTATAATTTAAAAAATTATATTTTAGCTATAGAGTTAGGATTTTAATTGATTAGACGAGTATTTTAAGTTTGTAAATATTAATTAAGTTTATATTTTTGTTCACTAATAACTAAATTTCAATTATGGCACTAGGTGATGATGCATTAGAAGGATTGGATTTAAGCGTGTTGGATAACATCATGGTTAAACCAGAGGAGAGCGACACCAAAGCACAGCAAGAAGAGAAGGTAGATGAACCTTCTATTTTTGAACCTCAATTAAAGATTAAAGAAGTTGACGAGCTTCCAGAAGTTAAGGAAGAAGAGTCAAAAGAAAAGGTTGAAGAACCAAAAGAAGAAGAAAAAGCTGAAGAAGATGAACCTGCAGCAGTTGAAGAAAAAGATCAAGAGGAACCTGTTTCTGAAAAAGAAGCAGAAAGCGATACTGAAGAAGAAGACGAAGTTAATGCACTCAGAGTCTTTGCAGAACTTCAAAGAGATAAAGGTCTTATAGATTATAAGGACGATGAGTTTGAAGGTAACGAAGAATGGATTCTTAGTAAAGTTAATGAAACAGTGGAGGGCAAAGTACAAGACTATAAAGAGTCAATGCCTGAAGAGATTAAATATTTACTAGATAATTACGAGGCTGGAGTCCCGCTTAATAATCTTTTAAATATGCAAAGCCAAGAACAAGTGTATGAATCAATTACTCTTGAGGCTCTTGAAAAGAGTGAGGCTATGCAAAAAAACATTGTTAAAGATCTTTTACTTAAATCTGGATGGTCACAAGAACGTGTAGATAAAAAAGTACAAAGATACGAAGACACTGGAGTTTTATACGAAGAGGCTGAAGAAGCTTTAGCTTCGTTAGTAGAAGTTCAGAAGAACGAAAAAGAGCAGTACGTAGTACAGCAAAAACAAGAACAAGAACAGCGTATACAAGCCCATGAAAAATGGCTTGGAGATTTAAAAAATCATATAGGCGACAAAGAAGAAATTTTACCTGGATTTAAATTATCTCCAAAAGATAAAGATAATTTATATAAGGGTATAACTAAGTTGGACAGACAGGGTAAAAACGAAATCATGAGATTACGTGAAAAAGATCCAGAGTTCGATTTAAAAATAGCATATTTAGCGACAGTCCTTAAGTGGGATTTTTCAGCGTTTGAACGGCAGTCAACAACTAAGTCAACACGGAAGTTGGCAGCTGCGATAAAGAGTACGAAGAAAACTGGTTCCAGACCAAGTAGAGGTACTTCGAATAATGTTGATTTTGGCACTATGAGAAAATCTCTGCGATAGGAGCTATTTATTTTAAACAACAACAAATAATAATTAAATTAGATTAAAAATGGCAAACACAATTAGTTCATTACAAATGTATGCTCCTAAAAGCTGGTCTGGTCTTACAACTGAGAACCACCTAGGAAGCGTATTTGCACAAGAACCAACTTTGGTGTCTAACATCATTAGTAGAGTTTTTGGTTTAAATCAGTACGCAGGTATTGATTATTTTTTATCAATCGGTGGAGGAGAACAAGAACTTCCAGATGACAATGATTTCGAGTGGTACCTAAAAGGTGACGATGAGAAAGCAATTTCCATTACTGGACATACTGCTGCTTCTTACGCTGCAACTCCTGGACAATATGGTTCAGAAATTCTTATTGAATTTGCAGAAAAATATTTTGCAGTTACTGACAAACTAGTATTAGATGATGGTGAAACTGCTGTTCGTGTAATGCGAGAGCCTTTTGCAAGTGGTACTTCTTATGTATATCCTTGTATGCTTATGTCAAGCGAACCCACTGATTTTGTTGCTGCATCATTGCTAGCTGCTGGATCTAAGGCGAGTAAAGAATACTCTCCACAAGAAAGAACTTTGAACAGAACTTATGGTGAAACTAGCTATACTTCTCCGTTCAAAATGCGTAATGCAATGTCTTTCTTATCTAAGACTTACACTATTCCTGGAAACATGCACCAACGTCCTCTAGTTATTGAGATGATGGATCCTAAGTCTAACAAGACTACTAAGATCTGGACTCAATATGCAGAGTATGAGTTTATGTGCCAGTGGATGAAAGAGAAAGAAAGAATGTTATTCTTCTCTAAGTCTAACAAGCAAGCTAACGGAACTTACAATATGTTCGGTGATTCTGGTTCTCCAATTGTTGAGGGTGCTGGTATCCGTGAGCAAATCTCACCATCGTACAAGTTCCACTACACAAACTTTACAATTGACTATTTAGAAGATGTACTATTGAATCTTTCAATTAACATTCTTCCAGAAGATCAACGTCACTTTGTAGCGTTTACAGGTGAAAGAGGTATGGTACAATTCCATAGAGCTCTTGAAAACCACGCTGCAAGATTCCAACCATTAGATTCTAAAAGAATTGGTGGAGCTGGACAAAACTTGAACTTCCAAGGTCAGTACAGAGAGTTTATGGGACCACAAGGTATTCGATTTACTTTAGTACACTTACCAATGTATGACAATGAAGTTCGTAACCGTGTACCGCACCCATCAGGGGGATACACTGAGTCTTACCGATACACTATCCTAAACATGGGTACTTCAGGTGGAGAACAGAACATTCGTCGAGTATATCCTAAAGGACGTAAAGAATTAATGTGGCACGTAGCTGGTTCAACTTCACCGTTAGGACCGAACACGTCGTTCTCATCAGGCTCTTCGTCTGCAGTAGATGGTTATCAATTATTTGCTCAAGCTCAACAAGGTGTTTTAATTCAAAACCCAATGTCTTGTGCTGAATTGATTTACTCAACAACGGTATAATAAATAAATTAATATAAACACGAAAGAAGATGGCAAAGAAAGCGATGGTAAAAACCGCACCAGTGATAGAAGAAAGTGTTTCTACTAATATAAAAATAGATAAGGTTACTGTAAAACCTATTAAGAAACACGGATGGCTCCCCGAAGATCATGACGGGAGCCTCCGTTATTCTAGATGTTTTGAACGTTTAACTGTTCAAGCAGCAAAAGGTAGCGGTGTCCTTAACACTGGATTAAGCGAAGATGACGAACGTCGTCTAGAGAATAAAATGAATATGTCTCCAGGGACACTTTCTAGATATAATACAGATTACTGGACTATGTTTAGAGTAGATGTATCTGCAGATGGTATTCAATTAGATCTTGCTAATCCAGAGCATGAACTCAAATACTTAGTTTTAAAAGCTCATCAAAGAGTTGCAAACTCAGAAATGGAACGTTTTGACACTCCATTTGCAGAGTATATTATGACTTCTGATGAACAAGAAGCTAAGGTTGAGAATAAAAAATCTAAACTTAAGCGTAAAGCTTACAAGGTATTTAGTAACATGTCTACTACAGAAATGAAAGATGTTCTTAAAGTTATGGGTAAACGAGTTGGAGACGATATGTCTGTAGACTTTGTTGAGTCACAACTGGATAAAATCGTAACAGATGATCCAAAGAATTTCTTAAACACTGTAGAAGATTCTACATTTAAAATGAGAGCATTTATTGATGACTGTATAGCTTCAAGAGTTCTTGTAAAAAGTGGTACTAAATATCAACTTCCTGGTGGAGACACTGTAGGTTACACACTTGAGCAAACGATTGAATATTTACAAAATCCTGATAATCAGGAAGTGTATTTAGATTTAAAAGGTAAAATGTCTGTAGCAAAGTAGTATGACTATATTAGAAATGCATAATGAATTTAAAATCTTGATGGATAAAGCGGATTCGGGCAGTGCCCCTTCGTTTTTATCCGAAGAGGTAGATGTGTTTTTAAATGCATCTATTGAAAGATTTATAACTAAACGTGCGTTTGGTAATAATGTTCGACGAACAGGGTTTGAGGAAAATCAAAAACGAAGAGATGATCTTCGTAATGTTATATCAAATGTTGGAATCGAAGTTTTTGATACTATTGTTGGTGAATCAAAACCTAATGGATCTTTTGTTTCACTACCTAATGATTACAGACATGCTATAAATGAAGAGTGTATGGTAGAGGATGGTGCTAGAATTTCTGTTAAACCTATCACATATGATAGATATAACAAAATAATAGATGATCCTTTTAATTCTCCAAATGAAAATAGCATTTATAGATTAGATTACGGAAATAATAGATTTGAACTTATATCTCCTAAACCAATAGTAAAATATTATTTAAGGTATATTAAAAATTTAGATTCTGTTAGTTTACAAAATTCTATAAATTGCGAATTAGCAGATCATACACATAGAGAGATTATTAGGATGGCTATTTTGGAAGCTTTAGAAAATATAGAGAGTCCAAGATACCAATCAAGTAAAATAGAACTTAACGAAATAGAATAAATAAAATGGCAAGAACAGCAAAAATAACAAACGCTAATGTAGCGCCTCGTCAAAACGCAGGTGGTTTAGTTGGCAATACTCCAGTTCGAGCACAAGATTTTAATGATCTTGCTGGAGATTACGTTAGTTTATCTGACGCAAATGCTCAAGCTATTAGTAGCGCTGTATCTGTAGCAGGAGTTGGAACTCTAACTGGAGGTCTTGTATATGGTTCTGAAACCATAGACACAAATGCTGCAGCATGTAGTGTTACTATTCCAATTACTGTCCTTAATCACGATGGTGATGAAGCAGTAACATTAGCGAATGGAACAACTGTAGGGCAAGTAAAGATATTTTTATCTTCAACTGCTAATACAGTTACATTAACTCCTGCAACTTTAGCAGGCGCTTCTACGACTATTGCTACTACAACTGTAGGGGAAGCTTTCACTTTAGTGTGGGGCGGATCTGACGGATGGTTTGTAGTTAGTCGATCTGGTGGTGCAAATGCTGCGCATAATGCAGTAGCTAACTATCCAGTATTAGCATAATAATTAATTAATTTTTAAAATAGAAAACAAATGTTTAAAACAGATAATTCCCTACATGTATTTGTAGGACCAAATAGCACTAGTGCAGATGCATCATTTCAAAATGATGTTACTGCAGGTGCAGCTACAGGATCAGGAAGTATTTTTGTAGTAAATGAAGTAGGGGCCGCTCATGCTAATGCTATTACATCAGGTGAGCTTTTTAAAATTGGACAAAAGCATGCTGATGGTTCAGTAAACTATTCTCCATTATTAAAACTTAGTGATTCTAGTATTGTAGGTAAAGCTACGGTTGCTAGATCTGAGCAAGTATCTTTTCTTGGATTTAATGGAACTGCAGGATCAATTGATGCAATTAACTCTAATCGTTACACTATTCGTGTAAACTTTAAGAATAATGTAGACATGTATTCTGAGCAATCAGATTTACATTTCTTTGAATTTGTATCTGATGCTTCTGCAACTCAACAAGAAATTGTAGATCATTTTGCACAGATTATGTCTAAGAATGAAAAATTCTCTGGATTACTTTTAGGTAAGAAAAGAGGTTCTGTAAAAGTTGAAAGACTAAATGACGAAGCTTCTGCTTTTGTTGATTTTGGTACAGGCGTAGATCCTACATTTACTAACGGAAGTACTCACGTATCTTGTGCTGATGTAGATGATGCCACAAGTAATGCTGCATTAGCAGTTGGAGAATATATTTTAGTTGCAGGTGCTGCTACTCAAGATGATGAAGATGGAATTTATAAAGTTGTATCTATTGATACCACTAATAATTTCTTTGTACTAGATCAACCTTTCCAAGGTACTTCTGGGTTAAAAGCTGACAATATTTGCGCTAGATTGGATGCCGCTACAGTTCAAGCTGGTGAAGCAGGTCTTCGTATTACGTCTCTAGAACAAGAATGGAAGTTAGGACGTATTACTGATACACAAATTACTTTTGAAGTTACTTTAGAAGGATGGGGCTCTACAACAGCACCTTCTACTACAGCTGCTGTTAAAGGTTCTGGACATGGTAAAGAAATTGCTGAGTTAGAATGGTTTGGTAAAGGTTCTCAAGGAGCCCCTTATCGTACTGGTATTATTAGTAACGAAACGGATATTACTTTGTATGCGTCTAAAGATGCAGTATACGATGTAATGGAAATTAATGGTACTCTTGCAAATCCTAGCCATGCAGTTGCTGGTTCAGGGGTACAAAAATGTCAAGTTATTCTTGCTTTAGTTTCTGATAATGATACTACTGATGGTGCTCAAGCAAACACTACGTTTGGTTTGACTGCTATATTCAACGCATAGTACTTTATAATTTATATAATCAAAGGGCAGGCAGCTAATCTGTCTGCCCTTTTTTAATAACTGCACATGGCATTAAACTTAAAAGTTAATATACAAACTGCAAATGATTGCAGAAATCTTGTTATAGAAGATATAACAGGAAACTATTCTGAGAACAACTTAGGAGGTTGGGGAGGATTAAATATTAATCCTTTAAAAACTAATGTTAATATGTCTATGACTCTTCAAGCATATTTGTACGAAGGTGAGAATTTAACAATAGCTGAAGGTAACTTTGACTTTACTGTATTTGAAAACTTTATAGATACTCCATCACAGGAGTCTTATGCTAATTTTAAAATGTCTATACCTGTAGAAACTCTAGCTGTAGAGATTGCAGAGTTAGAATCTTTTAATATAGTAGAGGATAATTTATATCAAATAATTCTTAGAGTTGGTGATTCTAGTACTAGTACCGAATACGCTATAAAAGAATTTGTATTTAAAAATACTTGCTCTATTACTAAGCTAGTTGCTCAAGCATTAACTTCTATTAATCTTCAATGTGAAGATTGTGATGACTCAGATATAGAAAAAGCATTGTTAGCTAAAAGTTTATTAGAAAGTATTGAAAACGTATGAGGCTACGTAATGGTTACATATCAGGGCTTCCAGACGAAATACTTGAATCTTTACTAGACGAAGATCAAGCATTGTTATTGTCTGAGTATGAAACAGAAGTTTCTAATGGGGCTAGTGATACTGAGTCTACTATAAACATACCTATAGTTTTTGTTTATGTACGAGATAATAGTGAGCAGGGTGAGCAACAAGGTATCAAAATAGATACAGGTGACGCTTTAGATGCCTCCGCTTATTTACTAGAACACTTTAATAGTGCTGCTGCAGATTTAAATATTTCATTTACTCCTGCTTATAAAACTGGCGAAAATGATATTTTAGATTATCCAGGCACATTAATGGTTGATGCTGAAGATTTATATTCACAAAAAATATATGTAACTCCTGAAAATACAGAGGAAACAGTAAATATGTATTACAGAAATACAGGAGTAGCAATGGCAGATCAAAATTATGATGGAACCCATTCTATTGCAGGAGTTGGTAAAACTGCATTAATTGCTAAAATACTAAATACTCATCATATAAATTTTTCTAAAGTCTACACTGTTATAATTGTAAATAGATTAAACACATTGTCTTTAGGAGGAGAACAAAATAAAAATAACTTTAGCACTTTAGGATGGTCATATATAAATAATATTCATCCTGCCGTAAGTAATAACAAGCCTTTTGTATCTATGTTTTCTTTACAAGCACTTAGTAATTATCAAGATACAAATTTAGAGGATCATTTAAACATAGATTTACAAACTATAATAAATGCGCATAATAATTATTTTGTAGGTAATTTTAATATTATTGAACAATCTCCTTTTACAGAAGATGATTTAAAAATTACTAAAATAGAATTAATAATAAAACATTCTTTAGCAAGTTCATTTGGATTATTACCCACTGGAACAGGAATGGCACAAGATTTATTATTAGCTTCGGGCACAACTAATTGCGATGCAAATGGTTGTTTATTGTTAGGAGGGCAAGGTAATTGTATTGATGATGTTCCTCCTAACGTGATGGGTGGCTTTTACTTTAAAAAATTTATTGAAGATGATTATGGTGCTGCAGGTGCATCATTTTGTAATAATGAAGCTCCTGGTTTATTTAACTCATTGTATATTAGTATGTATAATATAATGAATTTTTATAGAACTGAAACTGCAACATATATAAGCTTTAGTGAAAATCAAATAGATAAAATACGAGCAGGTTTTGAAACAGAAGGCACAGTATTAAAATCATTGAAAGATAATTTTAATTCCTATTCTTTTAATTTAGAAACACTATGTGATAATACTCGACAGATTAGTGTTAGAGCTATTAACAAAGCAAAAAATTATACACAGTCTTTTAAAGTAGTTAGAGAAGAAGAATCTTATAAATTTAATTACGTTAAAAATAAGGTAAGTTTATTATGCAATACATTGATAAATAGATAATGGCTAAGAAATTTAAAAATACTAAACCGCCTAAAGAAATTAACGGACAAGAAAATATACATTTTTGTTCATATGACCTTTTAGAAAAAAAATCTTTACCTCCAAGTAAAAAAGAAAAGGAAGAAATATTAAACGCTTTAGAAAAAACTAAATACTCTAAACAAATATATAACCAGAAAAAACTTACAAGAACTGGTCCTCCATATATAGATTACGCAGAAGAAGATTTAATATACATACCATTAGTATTTCATCAGTTTGAAGACACTACTGACCCTAATTACCAAAACAATTTAGATGAGTCAGAGTATAAAGCTAGTAATAGTACTTATACAGAAGACTTTTATATTGAGGTTGTAAATTATTTAAATACCTACATGGATGGTACTGCTGTGCCGCCTGAAGGAACTCTTGGAGCACATAAATTTAATCCAGACCACGGTGTTGTAAGTAAATTAAGATTTAAAATTGCAACACATTTACCTGGTAAATTTTTATCTAATTATTTAGTTTCAACTAAATCAACAAACCCACCTTTTAATGTTAGTGTGGAAAGTCCTTTTAGTTTTCTTTACGATAATGGTACTTTAGATAATGCCCAGGAACAAGCAGATTTACAAGCTAGTCAAACTTTAGCAGCATATACTGCATTATTAACAACATATATTTTAAACGGGGATGCTGCAGATTTAGATGAAGCAAAAGAATTAGCTAAAGGAAGTGATGAAAAGATAGCACATGATCATGCAGAGCTTTTACAAATTTTAGGAGGAGTTGTTGGTTGTGGTCCAAATGGGGCTATTCTAACATATGACTATTCTAAATATAATGTTGCTAATTTAATTAATCTGCATAATGAAACTTTTAGCACGAATCCCACTAATATAAATGAGATTAATTGCCAAGATCAAGGTTGTTTTGATAATTATAATACTCCTATGGGGCAATTGCTAGGCGTTAGAGAATACCCCGCTGAAGAACTTGAGTCTCTTTTAGGTAGTTCTGGATGGTATAAAGAGCTTGGGCAGTGGGGAGCTACTTTACCTGTAATGAACGTTTGGACAAATATAGGAGCTACTACTACTGATGCAGGATGGAGAGGTCTTGGTCCATCTCCTAACGGAGCATCAGCTGTGCACGGAAGTTTATACATGCATGCTGCTGATAGTTTTTTTTATAATCCACAATATTACGCAGGAGTTTTACTTCATGAGCTAGGTCATACGATGGGGTTACCCCACACTTTTCAAGGAGGTAGAATAAGAGATTTAATAAGTAGACTATCTCCTGAGTTTGTTTTAAAACAAGAATATCCTTACACCCAATCTTATAGTGAAGTTAACATGCTGCCTATAGTTATTGGTAATTTATTGGGAGGTGTAACTGGTACTGGTACCGTTGGTCAGAATTCTCTTGGATTTACAAGTAGGCCTCCAGCTATATTTGGTGAAGGACATCCTACAGAGTTTAGAACTACAAATATTTTTACAGCTTCAGAGGATATAACTTTTGGAGATATTATATCACATCCCAGTATTAAATACACTGAAAATCCTTCTGCATCTCAGATAATGGCTATAGACTTATATGAAAATTATGCAGTATACCCTTACAATTCTACAAATGTGAATTTTAGATTATGTTTACCGCTTTCTAAATTAGAAGGGTATTCTGGAAATAATATGGCATTTAATGGGGCAGCAGTATCTGTGCCTGGAAGTT
>Ga0209337_1001513_pt1 | contig 17602 bp, 24 predicted proteins | sample LinPmetageLP53_FD_184044 | JGI IMG/M metagenome (GOLD analysis project Ga0209337, IMG submission 184044) | Marine viral communities from the Pacific Ocean - LP-53 (SPAdes) (version 2) | ecosystem: Environmental > Aquatic > Marine > Oceanic | place: Pacific Ocean | collected 2010-02-08 | reverse complement strand
TGAGTCCATTGCAAGATAATGTAAGGTAAAGTCACAACTTGCAGTTTCAATCAACGAGTCATATAGAGCCAAACCACAAGTTAAATAATTCATGTCACTTAAAGTTAATAGGTGTTTCATCTGTCCGCTTTGATGTAAAAGGCATCACCCCATGTCTGACCTTCCCAATTAGTTTCCTTTCTCTCGAATCCCCATTGAGAAAGAAACGAATCAATCTCATCAACACGAGCACAATTTTCATATAACTCATCTCTATTCACTTCTGCTATAATATAATCCATAGAGTCTAGAGTATTAGTTGCACCCTTAAATACCTCTAGTTCATACCCCTGAACATCGATATTGATAAAATTAAAATTACTAATTAACTTATCTTCCATAAAGGAATCTAGGGTAACGACATCTACCGTTTCGGATCCATTAAACAATATGTGAGGATACTGTTCAGAGTGTAAAGAAGGTTTTAAAAGAGAAGAAGACTGTCCCATATTTGCAGTTTCCGTATACATATCCAACTGACTTTCTTCTGAACCCAAAGCCAAGTTAACTGAATCGTAGTCATATTTTGACGCTGCACGTTCACATACAGAAAAACTAGTTTTCATTGGTTCAAAAAAGATAGCATTTTTAATATTTAAATTATTATACAAACTAGCTTCTTGACCAAAATGTCCACCTACATGCAGAACACCTTCTACATTCATATTGTATTTTTCATATAGAGCCATTAAATTAAGTAACATATCAACCTTTCAAATAATTAATATTCATATAATCTTCTATTGTTCTAAACTTTTGAACACTTTCAAAGTTTTCTTTTATCGCGTCCATTTTACTTTCATAATACTCTGGTGTCAAGCTATTTACTATTTCTAAAATTTCTTCATTACTCTTGTCGTTTATAAAAATAACACCATCTGTATTGAAATACTTGCCAAGATCGGTAGCACCCAGATATATTGGAATAGTTCCTGTTGCAAAACAATTCATTAACTTTTCAGTAAAATACCATTTATCTATGTAATTCTCTAATATAATGCTATACCTATAATCGTGAAGACTGTGGTATATTTTATCTTCTCCACTAGGGGAAGCAGAACCTATGGTAACAACAACAGATTCTGTGTTGTCCTTTAAATAATTTGCCAATTGTAACCTAAATTTATGAAGATCATTCATTTCTTTGGTTGATGATACCATAGAAATCATTTTTGATTTGTCGTGTAATTTAATTTCTCCTCCGCCATATGCTCCCACCCATATACCTCCGCCAGGAACCCATTTACACTTATCAGGATAAGTTTCTACTAAATGTGAATTTGGAGTAAACACCATCTTAAATTTATCAAGGTTCTTTTCTAAATGTTCGTAAACATGTGCTATTAATCCCTTTGATTCATAAAGTAATGCATATCCATCCACCTGTTCTATTGCTGGATGTGCGACATGAAAATTCACAAAAAATGTTTCGTAATTTGGATTATATTTCCAGTTCCAGTCCATAGTATCTGGAACTTGAGTTGCCACTGCATAATAACCAGGTCCACCCATAGTGGAATCCACAACATTATAAATGTCTTTCAAATTAAAATCCATTCTTTTTCATAAATAGAACCATCATTTCTATATTCTAAAGTATCCCCAAACCACCTCTTTGGTGCTACAGAAATACCACCACCCAACCAAGCACCCCACCAGCTAAAACTGCTGTTAGATAAAACATGAGCATCACATAAAGTCATTACACACATATCTTCGTACATACTATCTAACCCAGAATATAGATATTCATCACCAAAAGTTTCTTTACACCATCCAATATCATCCGATATAATCAGAGGAGTCTTGTCTTTAAATTCAGATATACCCTGAAGATAATATTCTTTACTCTGAGTAGGATGACAATCAGAAAGACTCACATAGTCTCCACGTCTAACGTGAACCGACACTAATCCATTTACATCCAATGAATCAATAAAATCTTGAACTTTGTTTTTTATTTCGTCTTTAAATGTAAATTCTTTTCTTACTATATCTTTGCAATGTGAAAAGTAATCTGAATTTTGAAAGTAACCGTGTATGTTTGTATTTTCAGGAAGTGCTAATAAAGCACCGCTTTCCATAAAATTTAATTTAGGATTGATCTCAGTTTCGTAGTTTAGATCAAACATATCATTCAAAACAAATCGTTCTTCATAACCCAACCCACCGATTTCAATCTCGTCTGAATTTCTATTTGGTATTCCCCACTTCTGGTTTGAGTGTGTTGCAAAACCAACAAGAGCGGCATACTGAAACATCTGATTGCCAAGCCTACCAAAATATCCAAGTCGTTCGAATGATATCATGTTCTAGTCCTAAAGACAGAAGTTACAGGATGTTGAGTAAATATTGCATTTCTGGGACAGTCTTGATAAAACATAGGTTTCTCAAAACAATATGCTTTGTAATTACCTAATTGCATTCCATAGGATTCATCGTAACACTTACCTGTTTCTGCCATATAACGTATGCTATTGTAAGACATCTCATTGCAGGTATCTTTATTAATGTAAACTATAGCGTGTGCGGATGTCATATGTCTGACTCTAAAAATGTCACCATCAATATGTTCAAAGTCAGATCCATTCAGTGTGCTCTCACCAGTCTTTAATCCCCATGCAGAAGTTCCCAAATAAAATAAATCACTATCATCTGGAATTTCTATCTTAGAATTATACCACTCAGTAATAGCAGCATCATCCTCAAAAACAAGACACGGAAACTGTGCTTGTGAAACACATTCTCTATGAGCTAAACTACATCCTACAATATAAGAAAAATGAGGAGTTGATTTTATCGCATCAAAAAACTCCCAATCTTCAAATCCAAGATCATCTAGCATTGTAGAAATTCTAGCTCTGTGGTCAGAATCCTTCAGTGAAATGACATAAGTTTTAAGTTTTCTTATATCAAGTTCCATACTCCATACCCTTCTTACCATCTACTGTATGTGTACTACCCCAGTACTGCTTACAGTAAACTTTATCATCACCTTTATACTCCAATCCAGAATAATGTCTAGGAATAAAATAATGACTCGGGTAGACATGCAGTTCAGAGTCATCACCCATCTCTCCAGCTATAGAAGTAAGTAGCATTGGACCTACAACTCTCCATGCAGTTAAATTGGGAAGAAGAGCGATCTGATCTGGTGGGTATGTGGATATCCTCTCAATTAGTTTTTTAGCAAGAGGACTATCTTTCTTAGTAGCAAGATACCCATTAGACATCAATCCTTTACGGATCTCTTCATTTTCCCAACAGCAAAAGGCATCATTTTCTATTAGAAAATCATCTAGAGGATTTATACATTCAGAATCGGCATCTATAAAGAATCCCCCATGAGTATTCAATAACTCATAGCGTAATATATCGGCTTTACCCGCAAGTTCATTCATAGCATCAAATTGTTTTTGATTAGCCAATTTTGGCATATTCTCTTCAGTCCAAAGAATATGCTCCCATGAAGGATTCATGTCAATCCATGTTTGAATTAAAGAATCAGGTCTTTTAGACTGATCGCCCACCCAAATCTGGTGTATAATTTTTGGTATCATAATAAATAATGTTCACTTTCATAATATACTAATTTCTTCCTATGTGATATTTAGGAATCAATTCCCATTCACCTTTTTCTTTATGAGGAATTATTTTTATCTGAGACATACTAGCTTGTGGTTCTAAATCATCATCCAGTATGTTAAATAGTCCCCATTCTTCCATCAATCTACAAATAGTGTTTCTTCTCGCAATATCACTCTCAGAGATATCACTCTGTAAACCGTCCAGAATAAAAAATTCCTTGAAGTGCAATATTGCATATTTACCCCTCTTGTGGAGTATATGACAAGACTGATATAACTTCTTCTCTTTTCTAGAAGAAACACCCATTCTAGTCAATGTTTCACGCACTTTTAAGAAATCATCAGGGGTTTTCAATTCGATCTCTATACCGAGACCATCAAATACGTCATTATCTTCTACCATATATAAGTCCCTTAAACTAAGCAAGGCCCTTATATTTAGTAAAACGGAAGTCTAACCCTCTCTACCACCTCTGGAATAGTTCTCTTTCAAAGATTTGATTCCTGCATCACCTAGAACTTCAATTGCTTCTTTTGCTTTTTTATTGGAATAATTGAAGTGTTCCTTTATGAACTCCAAATCATCAGGAGATTCCTGCTTCATCCATCTACTAAATCTCTTCCTTTTTCTCACTGAGTTTAGGAAATAATCATATTGCAACTTATTATCAACATGAGGGTTCCTGTTCATTTCATTTGCATAAAGGATGGTATCTGTAAAATAAGAAAGACATCTATTGACAATAAATGGAGTATACAGCTTCTCCGATTTATTGTCAGTCATAAGATTTTTCTTATTATCATTTATTGAATTTAGAAAATCTTTAAGTTGCATCCCGTACCGCCAATAATTCGGATGCTGGTACTAGATCAAGAACTAAATCTTCAGTTTTGAAGTGTCCTGTTGCCGAATTGAGCTTCCAGCAAACCCAGTCACCTTCCTTAACATCAACCATAGCATAAGGTCCTATCGAATATACCTCACTCCACACCACTAGAGTTTCATCTATTTGACTGTCGTTGTATATAACACCTTCAGTTGTTGTTTTCTCTTCTTTTTGAAGATTGGTTCTCAACGCAACCACATTTCCAATAGCATTAAATTTTTTACTCATTTGAATTCGCACCTCATCATTAGTTCTACTATACATGCTACAAAATTAATTTCCTGATCGGCAACAAAAGCCGACTTATACTGATACTCTGCAATTATTAAAATTGCATCTGGAATTGAATTCTTTTCCAAGTTATCAGAAAGAGAATCATACATTTTACGAAAAAGCTCTGGGGGTGAGTTATCAAGATTAGAAACAATCCACTTCCTAGCATCTGTAAAATTCTTATCCTTCATTGCAGAGATCAAATCTTGAATACGAATCTTATCATAATCAGATAGAATCCCAACATCGATAGTTCCAGAAACAGAATATCTCTGAATTTCATTAATAACTCTACGAAAATCTGGAAAGTGTCTCAAGATTAACTTAGCAAGAACCTTTTCCTCATATTGAATATTTTCTTGTTCCAAGATAAACCTCAATCTAGACAAAAATCTCTTAGCCATTCCTGGCTTCTCTTCTGATGGAATAGAAAACTCTATATTAGTACACCTAGAATGGATGGGTGCAATAATTCTGTTCTTGTAATTGCAGGTAATAATAAATCTACAATTCTTAGAAAATTCTTCTATCGCACCACGCAATGCTGGTTGAATTGAATTTGCATTTGAATAATCAAACTCATCTAGAATAACAACCTTAATATTCCCATTAAGGGAAACTGTACTTGCAAAGGATCTAATCTTTGTTCTAAGAGTATCAATGTTACCGTCTTCAGAACAGTTTATCACAATACTCTCTGCGTCTAGATCTGAACACAATGCCTTTGCTACACTTGTTTTCCCAGTTCCTGCAGGACCACAAAGAAGTAAATTCTGAGGAGTCCCATCCTTCACCATCTCTTCAAAGGTGTCGTTTAGATTTTTAGGCAAAATACATTCACTGATCGTCTTTGGACGATACTTCTCTACATACAAATCCATAGTCAAGAAACTCCGATGTTAGATCCTACTGCAGAAGTAAAAGCACTGCTGCTCTCTAGAGCAACCCAATAATTTAAATCTAGATTTTTATTGCTAAACTGACTGACAATTTTTTCCGCAAATGAAACGTCATAATTTCCGGGAATGATTCTAAGATTATCAATCTTGAAATCAAAATTAAACACGTTACCGCTTTCGTTGTAACCAATATCAATTGAATACGTATTACTGGTATTGTTCTTAATATCAGAAAGAATAGCAACAATTGAACTACCATCAGTCGAACAGATAGAAAGATCGCTGAGATTTAGTACAGCAGCAGCTTTCTTCAATTCACCGAAGGCTTCTTCTGTGAGTTCAATTGTAACAACAGAGTCAGGCATCTTAACATCCTTAGTAGGAACTGTAAGAAGAGATGGCTCTGAGTAAAAATACTTCACAGTAGATCCATTAGATCCTGTGATGTCCACGTACTTATCCTTAAAGTCAAAGTCCGGATCCTCAAACAGAGATACTGTTCCAAGAAAACTAGTAAGATCCCAAAGACCAAACTCGATAGGAAACGACTCATTTATAGTTGCAGACGACATTACATTCTTTGCTGGTGTTAGAGTCTTCAGCAGACTACCTTTGTTGATAAGGATATTTGAATTCAGGTCTCTAAAATTCTTCAAAATTGATAGAGTATTCTTCGAAATTTTCATTAATCACTCCAGTTCGGGGCCTTCTAAGTCCCCCATTATATCAAGATATTTGTCTTCGTCAATAGAAGAACCAGTATAATTATTTAAAATTGTTTTCGTTTGATGTCGATGGTTTTTATGTTCTCGTTTATTTTGTGAACGATGTGCTTTAGATTCCAACCTGTCATCAAATTTTAGTTTTCTTTTTTTCTTAAAAGCCATTATTAATATTAGATCTCAATCCAATGATTTCCATTGTCATCACTAATCCTTTTATAAGTTATACCATTAGTTGTATCAAACCACTCATCTCCTGCTTTTGCATAAACAGGAGCCGTGGCACTCTCGTAAAAAACTTGATTTCTAGCTAAAGAAATCCAACCAACCGATTCTCTAAGAATAGGAGATTTTCCAATTATAGTTTTAGATGCTATAAAAGTTTCACCATCTAGGTATACTACATCATTCTTCTTGTACACTTTAGGAGTGCCCACAGAAGTTCTTGATTTAAATTTACCTAAAATGTTTAGCTCGGTTATCTTCATGAAAGTACTCTAAGTAACATAGTATTTATATTAAATCTTCCTGTACATTTCTTTTTCTTGGTTTTAATGTTATTCAATTTATTCTTAGAAAACGCTACAGTTCCGCCGGTAAGTGTCGCAATGAATGACATACCTCCTCTACCAACCCTAGAACAATAAGACGTTTTAGGATTGAAATCTAACAGAGTAGTGCCCTTCACTGAAAATTTTGTATCGGTTTCATAGTAATACAAATCACCTGTTTTTGTGTTGTATGCAATAAATGATTTTATAGAAAATATCTGTGCAGGATCGAAAGAGGAAATATTTCCATTAGGTGTTTTTTCCATATACTGAAACTTTTTCAGCATTTGTTCTGGAGTCTTTTTCTTCTTCTTTCTCGTAATAGTACAATACGAGACTGTATCAATATGAATAGAATTAATAAATTCTCTAAGTTTTTTAATTTTTGCAGTGCTTAGATAAGAGTATCCTTCAGTCAATTCAGGATCCTTATCAATAATAATCATATCCAATTCATCTCTGAAAGCTAAACTAGATTCAATTATTGGTTTGCAATCAGCTCGTTTAGGTTTATGGACACGCAAGTACTTTAAAAAACTTCTTTTTTTATTATACTCGTTTGTAGTTAAATTTTCAATAAAATCATCAATCCAAGTTTCAACATAACAAGACAGCTCTTCTGATACTTTAGTTATTTTTGTGCTCGACATTATTGTTTCCTAAAAACATAAATTGGTTCATACTTTAAGTATCTTCCGTTTATACTACAGAAGTTTTTACATTTTGGTTTTCCATCTTCACCAATTCGATTCTGTCCGGGCATTCCTTCTAATGCCATCTTTAACTTATCTATAAAAACAAGATTATTAGCTTCGAGTATTTTAACAGAATCATCCTCTAATGTCAAGTAAGAACCTTTTATTAAAATATCAGCAATATTCCACAATAAATAACCACCAGGTCTAAGCCATTCACAACAGGTATTCAGCGTCGGTAAAAGAAATCCATCACGCCAGGATTCGTATGTTGAACCATACTTTTTGTAACTTTGGTTTTCATCTTCACTGTACGCCTCTCTATTGAAGTAAGGAGGAGAAGTAAACACCAAATCCACAGAACCTTTATGATTTTTAAAATCTTCATTTTGATGAATTACCTCTGAACCTAATTGGTAGATTTCGTATGAATTCGTTTCCGAGAAGAAGGTATTTCCTCTATATGTTTTTGTGTTATAAAAATCTGCAACACCAGAATACCTAGAAGTTCCATCAGAGAAGAAATTATCAGGATTGGGGTCAGTACCAATGTAGTGAATAGAACGGTCATCCCTACAAGACATAGCACCCAACAATCTACCACCCCAGCCACTAGAAGGGTCGTAAATTTTAATTGTTCTATTCTCTGTAATATGTTTTGTATATCTTTCATAAAGGTATTTCGCCGTTGCTGGTGGAAAGTTTACCGCTGGTTGTATATATCCAATCCTAAATGCCTTAAATCCAGAAGGAAATACTTTTCTGCCCTTTTTATACATGCGAATTGAATATATTTTAGTATCGTCTATTTTATTTAAATCAAATGTAGAGTAGTGTCTATATTGCAACCATCCCATATCTTTGTACTTAATAACTTCATCTGCGGTTAGTTGTAGTATTTCACTTTGTTCTAATTGAAAATATCCAGAATTCAATCCCTCTCTTGCTTTGACTTCTTCTAAGAAAAAATCACGTCCATCAAAAAGATCTTGATTGTTAAAAAATATTTCTATCCAATCAGATCCAGTTGCAACATCAACAACAGAATACTTCTTACTATTTTTGATTGTAGACAAAGCATGTGAATAAAATGAATCTCGTCTTAAATGTCTTGCTGCTCCCTTACATACTTTCTCAAGATAATTAGAATTGGCTACAAGATCATAAATCGAATATCCATTATCTTTATCTGAATAATTTATACGAGTCTTAAACATATTATCGAAAAACTGATCAACCTCAGAACCCATCCTAGACTTATTAAGAATAACATCATCAATTCCATCAGACAGTTCATCGGTATGAACAAATGTATGAACAGGAAATGACTCCATCAAATTCCAATTTTCTATAATTTTATCTTCGTCTTTACCGGTTCTAGGGGGACAATTATTATCATCCCAAGAATCCTTTATCACTTTCCTCATCTCTTCTACCCACTCATTAAAGGAGTCGGGATCCATTTCTAATAGGTCTTCAAAGTTGACATTAATCTTGTGATTTATTACATGATCGTTTCTTTGATAAAATTTCATGATCCTACGTTCCAGAACAAAGCACCTTTACTAGCATATCTTTTCATAAATTCCCAAGCCTTCGCATCATATGTTATTGCAGAGGGGAATGGGGGTTTGTCTTTTGCTGGTTTATTGAAGGGGATTTCACATTTGTATGTTTTTGCTCGTCCGTAATCTCCAGCATGTCCCACAGTAACACAATGAAAGGCTGCGTCCCTCCACGTCCTCTGTAGTCCCCGTGTGAGGGTTCCAGAGGATCCGACTGTCCAGACCTCACTTGGAACCACGTTAATATTACTAGATACACGAGCGATGCTAGCCAAAACACTATCATCATCAAATCCGATAGGAAGAAGTCTACGACGTTTTGGATCTTCTGCAACATAATCTCTTGCCCTTTTTTCTGTAACTGATAACATTCCGTTTGGAACCCAGTGCATTGTAGCACCTTCCTCTATGGCACGCAACTGATAATCATGGAGTTTATCCATAGAACGTTTTGCCATAAAGATTACTGACTTTTTACCATATTTGGCGCACATACAAGAAAGAGAAATCTGTGCGTACCCAGTTGCCGGCGAACTCCCATATACCCATTCTTCTACCTCCGTATTAGAACTAATTAAATAATCTGCGAATCTCATCTTAGATCCACCACCCAATAAATCATCACGAACAATTAAAAAACCTTCATGTTCTTCTATGACTGGTTTTGGATAAGGATCAACCCAATCTTTGATTATATCTGAATAATCATCATCTGTTAACTCAAATAAATTAGACATCACTTATAAACTTCCGCATGTCCTTCTTCTAATAGCATATCATTTAGACTTCTGTCATTAACGTAAATCTCACCTAGGTAACGTCCGTACTTACCTCGTTCCTTACCCGTTCTAACAACAACTTCAGATCCAACAGGAATTTTTTCTTGAACAAACTTCTTTGCCTTTAGTCCTTCTTCTCGTTCTACACCACGAGTTTCCCATGCATCCACACCGTAAAATCTAATACGTTCTCTTCTTATGATATTAAATCCACAATCTACTAATAAATCTACAGTATCACCGTCTACTATTTTGGTAACAGTTGCTTTATAAACATACTGAGGTTTCATTTCTTTCATTTTTTATTTCATCCTACTAAAATTGTTTGTTTTCGTGAAGTTTATTGATTTTTTAAATTTATCCGCCAATTGCTCACCCTTATGTGTGATAACAAATATATTATTGTTTTTAGATAAATCCCTAAGAACCTTTGTTAAATCATCAACTCCCACACCATCCAGAGAAGAATCAAAAATCTCATCCAATATTAATATATTACAACTTGCACTATTTTTTAGCTTTGCAATTTCTCTCCAAGTTAAAAGAATTGCCAGATCTATTCTTGATTTTTCACCTTCACTGAAATTCATATAACTGAACTTATCTCTATGTCTACTTTTAATTACTTCGTTGAATTCTTCATCTAGAGTAAATGTAACAAAGAAATTCATCCGATCTAGATATTTATTTATTAACTTATTCATAATCGGCAAATAATTCTTTATAATCTTAGACTTGATTCCAGAGTCTTTTAAAAGAACTAGTAAAATCTCATAACAACTCTTTTTTTCTCTTAGATCTGTAAGATCTGACTCTTTTGTCCTTATATCATTCTCGTATGAATCTATATTTTCCTGAGATTCTTTTATGCTAGCAGTGAAATCGTTTATGGAATCAATATCCTGTTGTAGAGATGTCATATATTTTTTTGCTGCAGATAAAGAATTGCTCTTCTCAGTTACATTGAATTTTATTTCATTCATTCTTTCTATAGAATCCATATTGTCGGACGAATCGCTATTAAGAAGTTTCACATTTCCAACCAGTTCTGAAATGGCTTTTATTATTTCTTCTTGTTTTTCTGATAGGGAATCTACTTTAGCTTTCTTAAAATCATCTGTTATGGTTTGCATACAAACAGGACAAGACTCGTTTTTATCAAAGAAATCTATGTCTTTTATCAGATCAGTTTCTTTACTTTTTAGTTGAAAGCTCAGTTTCTCTATTTTAGATACTTTTCGTTTTATATCATCATTATCTTTTATTGTATCGGGGAGAGTTTTGATTTGATCATTCATCGTACCAATATCAATTTCCAATTCCTCTATCTTGGAAGCAATCTCTTCTATCTTTTTAGAATTATTAGATACGTTCTTTTCTTTCTTTTCTAAAAGATTCTTTATATTCTCAGATTGAATTGAAATCTTTTCTTTGAATATTTCAATTTTATGATTCAAACCAGATATAGATTCTTTTATTGCTGATAATTTTGCTTTTATGATAACATTCATAGAACTGAATATATTGATATCCAATATGTCTTCTATTACATCACGACGATCATTGGCACTAAGCTGCATAAATGGGATAAAGGAAGAGCTACCTAGAGTTACAATCTGAGTAAATGACTTGTAATTCATTTTCAGTATCTGATCCTCTAGTATTTTTTGATAATCTTTTGCTTTTGCCTCCTGTGACAGTAAGACATCATCTTTATAGATTTCAAATGTTTTAGGAGCAAGTCCTCTAACAACTTTATATTGAGTTGAAGATATCGTAAAGTAAATCTCAACAATACAGTTTTTCTTATTGATTGTATTTACCAACTGAGGAATGTTTATTTTCCTGAATGGTTTCCCAAACAAACCAAAAGTAATAGAATCCAATAAAGCATATGACTTACCATGTCCATTAGACCCAGTAACCAAAGTCATATCACTTTCGGAAAATTCAATTTCTGTGAAGTAATTTCCAAAAGAACCAAAATTTTTAAATCTTACCTTCTCAAACTTTATCATCAGATCTCTTTTTTGCAACAATGGTCTTCAATGAAGAACCATCAACCATAGACTTAAACTTTGTATTCTCTTGCAGTTTTTCTTTTGGTTTTGAGACTTCCCTGCGAGCAACCTTAGTTTTTGGCTTAGATTTTTCAGTTCCATCTAATAGTTTAGTAACATTTCTTTTATTTTTTCCGCAATTACACCCCATATCCGATTCCCCTTTAGTTTCTGGTGTGGTATTGAATTGCAATTCTTCAGTTATATTGATATCAGTAAATCCGTACTTATTTTCTCGCAATCCCAATATAATTTCTTCAGATTCAATTATTTGTTTCTTTGCTCGAATAGTTATTATGTTAAACTTCCTATCAAATTCAACCTCAGCATTACTTTTTAAACTTTGCTTGTATGCAAAAAAGTTACCTGTAGGGAGGATGAGTGGATGTCCCAATTCATTAAAAACTTCATGTACTGTGGGATACACTAAAACTTTTGATAATAAAACTGGATCTTTCAGATGATTTTTATGAACTATGTCCTCGACAGTGGTTCTAATTATAAGAACAGGAGCTTCTTCTATTATATCACCAGCCTCATATGTTGCATCTGAATATATACCACAACCAGTTTCGTCACACTTTATTGTGGTTTTAGATAAAGCAAACTTCGAATAGTAAGGCTTTTCCCCATTGCTAATAATATCTTTACCTAAAGAATAATCTATCCAAGTCTGTTCTATATTTTCACTCATGAATTTAAAGCCTCTATATAAATATCACTTATTATTTTTTTCAATTTTAACTTGTCTAATTCATCATCAAATGATTCAATTTCTTCATTTATTATTGTAATAGTATCTTTACTGAGGTCAACATTTTCTTTCTCAGTTTCGTCTGTTGAAGTGTCTTCTATTACAGTAAAATCAAAGGGATCAGCTCTATCTATATTTAGTATAATTGAGTCTGATTTTTTCTTAGAAGTATTTGAATTTATTATAAGTTTTACGTATTTATTTTTCAGTTCAGAATAATTAAAATTTTCGTCAATATCTTCTGTTGATACCACATAAAAGATTTGATCAATATTTTCAATGAAATCTACATCTCTTGTTTCTGTATCAAGAACACTAAATCCCTTTTGTGTTCCAGAATCTGCAAATGTCATTTCATATTGTGTTCCTAAATAGTTCACATTATTTGTATGAGATCTTAAATGAAAGTGTCCAGATAAAACTGTTTCAAATCTACTAAAAATTTTATCAGACATTCCATCTTTAAAATTCACTCCAGTTAAAACCTGGTGTCCACTCAACTCAAAGTGTCCAGCTACTATAGGACACTTACAATTTTTTATGTAATCTAATACTTCTGACTCATTTTCACTGCATATCCAAGGAACTAACCCTATGCAAAGACCTTCATGTTCAAATGTATATGGAATATCATGCAAATGAAAATTAGAATAATCAGAAAACAATTCCTTTGCAGAATTTATAGCATTAGTATTTCTATAATACATATCATGATTTCCTATAATCATATGAAAATCAATACCCATTTCTGTGAGGGGTTCTATAAATCTTTTTTTGACTTTATTGAGTGTATGAATATTTACATACTTTCTCCTGTCGAGTAAATCACCCAAGTGAAAAATAGTTTTTATACCATTTTCTTTAATGTAAGGAAAGAACTGAGTTTCAAAAAAATCTAAAAAATGATTTAGAAAAAAAGCAGAGTCATTTCTAATCCCAAAATGGGTATCATTTATCAACGCTATTTTCATTTACTTTTCTTTTCTTTTTTTTAGGAGTAAACTTTGCTATATCATTCTTAGACAAAGAAAAGAAATCGGCTAAACCGTCATCATTCTCTTCCTTTTCTATATTTGAAAAATTATTACTGAACCACCTACGAACACTACCCTCGTGGTCGAGGTGATCAATCATCTTGTACTTAATATAATTTTGTTTCTTTTCTTTATCTATTCTTCTGATAAAGGCATAATAAGTAATTTGTGTGAAGTAGGAAAATGGATTCTTTGATTTATCTGGATCAAAGTTATGTGCATACATCAAACAATTTTCTACTGCATCCCCAACCATATCCTCTCGAAAAGGATAATTAACAAAATTAGATTTACGAGAAAGATGTTCTGCAATATCCCAAAAACACTGTCCTAAGTATTCCGTAGATGGCGGTGGATCATCTCCACTTTCTCTTGTTTTAAGAACTTCAGCTTTCCACTCTTTAATTTCTTCAAAAAACTTTTCATTATCTATATAATTATTTGACATTTTTTTCCTTGACATATTTAAAGTATACTTTATAATCCGAGTGTAACGAGTAAAAAAGGAATATATTAATACTCCTTTGGATTAGAACTCCAATCAGTCCATCTATTACCAAAGTCAGGATGATTTAATTCATCTTCTGTGCTTTCATCAGGATTTAATTCTTCTGGAGCAAAGTTGAATTCAAATTCAAAATCCATTCCCTCTACATCAGAAAAATTAAGACCTTCCATCATTTGTCTTATCATCTCTTCATTCATGGGAATCATCCCCCACTTTTTAAAATTAGAAGTATCGGATGGATTATCTAATTCAGATTCCATCTCATCTAACATATTTTCTAACTCTTCCTGAAGAGTTTTCTTGGTATCATTATAAGTTTGAAGCTTTCTTTTTGGTTGATCATCAGAGAGCCTTTTTTCTACTTCTTTTTCGTATAAAGAAATAATATCATCTTCTGGACTTACATAAGTGAGAATATAATCACTTGGCAAAGACATTTCAATATCTTTAGTGTAAGACACCCAATCACGAAGAACTGTTATTTCTTTTTGTGTTCCATTATATGGATCTGGAATGATCATAGTTTTGAATACCATGGGTAGTTTTAAGTAAACATCATTGTGGTCTTCTTTAACTACACTACAAATCATGTCTTCGCCGCTCTTTAATTTTAAAATTTTATATGCTGGATCCATTTTGCTACCTCTTATAGTACTATTCTAGTATTACTAAAATGAAAACCTTCGTTATTATATATCTTGAGCCTGTCGTCTAAGTGTCTCAGTGTATGATTGATATAGCTCTTATATTTCATATCGTCTGATATATCATAAATTTTTGTTACTTTTTGATTTTTAGACTTCCTCAGACCACGACCAATAGATTGCAATACTCTTATAACTGATTTAGAAGGAGAAGCGAATATTACGTTATCTATATTAGGAATATTAAGTCCAGTTGAACATGTGCCATATGATGCTACTAGAATAGCATTCTTTTCTTTATTTACTATTTTTCTTATATGTTCTCTTTGAGATGCCTCTGTACCCCCATGTATGAAAAATATATTCTTATCGTTATCTAATGCTAGTAGACTTTCATTTAAAACTTTCCCATGTAATTCTACATAGTTGAATAGTATTAAAGTATTGCCCTTAGTTTTAGTTGCAAGATTTACTATAAAGTTATTTCTTTTTTCGTTTGTAATAAGATACTTAATTTCATCTTGATATGAAGTTCTTTTGTTTTCATTACAAATATCATCGTCGTACTTTAATGTAATGCATTCTATTTTAAGATCGGATAATAATTCTTTGTCTATGAGCTTTTTAGTTGAAGTTACGTTGAATACTTTTCCAAATAAACCCTCAATGACCAATTTGTGAGTCTTAGTTCCATCCAGTGTACCAGTGGTTCCGATTCTGTAATGTGCATTTTTTATTTTAGTCATAAGAGAAACCAGTGATTTTGATTTGAACAAGTGGCATTCATCGCCAAATACTACGGAGAATTCTTCGAAGTATTCATTAGGCATATTATACAGGCTTTGCCAGGTAGATACAACTATTTTTTTGTTAGTTTTTTTCTCTTGACCGGAAAAAATAGCATGTACGTTAGTATCTACATTCCATTTGTCTTGTGTGTAATCCTTAAAATCATTTATCATCTGATTCACCAAACCTATGGTAGGGACTACTATTAGTATCTTTTCTTCCTCTGATATTTTATTAAAATAATACCTCATCAATAAGTAAATTATCAGAGATTTACCACTTCCTGTTGGTGATAATAAAAGAATTCTTTTTTTGTTCAGTGATTTAAATGTAGCACTTAATTGGTGTGGATGTGGTTTTAGTTTTAGTTTCAAACTAGAAACAAATTCAGAAAATTCTTCTAGTGTTATCTGTTCATCATCCAATGCTAATAAATTATCACTGTCTATATCAAATGTATATTTTCTATCAGCAGCAAACTGTTTTATATAATCCAACAATCCAACATAAATTGTTCTACCATACAAGTTAAAAAGACGTATTTGACCGTCCCATACTTTCTTTTTGTATGCAGGTGTATATTGATAATTAGGTACATAGAATGTAAAGTACTGATTCAATTCCTTTGCAATTGACTTCTCGCACTCTATTATCAGATTCACAGCATCTTTTTGATGTACAATAATATCCATTAGATACCCTGTGTAAATTTAATCCATTCTATTGCAGATTTAATATTCCATTGTCTAGAGCTTACTATCTTTACCACTTCTTCTAAGTAGTCAACTAAAGATTTTTGAAGTGATATCTTAGCTCTGATTTTCTGCATATCTTCATCAGAGTCTAGAAACATTGGTATGTCAGTTTTCAGAATAGTATAATCAAAAGGTTCCCAATTTAACCTTTTCATATCATCATCACCAAGTTTACCTGTATAATATAACCACTTATTTCGTTTTAATATTTTTTCTTGAAACTCATGTTTCTCTAGCTCTAGCTTTGAGTTCTCATGAAAAATTAAGTATTTATTATGAAGCTGCGGTGTATTCAGTGATTCTGTATGTAAATCATTTTCATTAATAACAAGATCTGATTTGACCATTGTACGCAAGTCTTCTATATTCATATAAACTCCACATCATGTTTTTTCTACATCATAATAAGAAAATCTAAAAGTAGCAGAAGAAGACAGCTGAATGGAATCTGCTGCTGTTGTAGTGAAAGAGAACCCAGTCAATGATATGGGAAACATATTGTAAAACTTATACCTAAACTTAGGTTTATATGCACTGTTTAATATTGTAAGTTCACCTACTGTAGTAGAATCATAACAGTTGTCATACATTATTTCCTGTGATTTTTCATTCATTGGACCTAAACGAATCATCCACTCGTATATTTCTCTCCAAGATTCCAATTCTTCGTCTACTAAAAACGATACCGTCAAATCTTCAAATATGTACTTACCGGTTGCAGTTGGAATATTAACACCAAACGCTGTTCCAAGTTCAGCACTCACAAATTCAATTGATGGTATATTTACACCAATAACATATTCACTGAGAATTGGGATCCTAGCAGTGTTAAATTTAAATTGATTTGCAGTAAGCAAATTTGAAGTTGTAGGGAAGTTTCCCAGTAGTCTATCGTCTGCCATATAAGTATTTATATAAAAAAAAGGAGCACTCCGAAGAGTGCTCCCTTTATTTTGAACTTAGTTACGATCAGAAGTTGATTGCACCAAACTCTGCACCAGTCGAACCACCAAGACCATGAAGGTTCTTGATACCGAAGATTCGGTAATACTGGTTTCCTG
>Ga0209337_1001512_pt1 | contig 17604 bp, 35 predicted proteins | sample LinPmetageLP53_FD_184044 | JGI IMG/M metagenome (GOLD analysis project Ga0209337, IMG submission 184044) | Marine viral communities from the Pacific Ocean - LP-53 (SPAdes) (version 2) | ecosystem: Environmental > Aquatic > Marine > Oceanic | place: Pacific Ocean | collected 2010-02-08 | reverse complement strand
CCATTTCTTATTTGCATTATAGTTCCAAACATCATAGCCAGCAACTCCTTGTATTTCGCCAGCAGCTGGAGCGTTATCTCCTTGTCTTAACCATCCACCAGCAAATTGTGCTAGTTGAAAGTCAGATCCACCTGTTGATGTAACTGTTTCCCAATCTGATACGTTGTACAGATTAAAGTCATTTTGGTAAGCTTGTTCTTGTTCGTAACCACCAGTTATAAGCGGTTGTTTGATTCCACTAAATACAGAAGAACCTCCATCTTTTCCTACTACGTTTGTGACTCCATTTTTAAAGTGTGTTGTCATATTAATCAGCGCCTCCTATGCGCCAGTTATCTTACTAAGAAAAGATAACCAATTTATGTTTATATTTTTGTCTTAGTGTGTATTTTATAGCTTAATTTTATACAGAGTGCAAGAGAGCCTTACAAGAAAGTGCGATTTCAGCGATGTAGCTTTTTATTAAGTAGCTACAGAAACTTTGGGTGCAGCATCATCTATTTTGTTTGACTGATGTGCTTTTAATGCTTCAGCCATTTTAATATGGTTAATCACTTCTCTTACTTTATGATCAATTTTAACCATATCAAGAGTATATCTACCCTCTTTAAGATGCTCCTGTTCCCAGTTCAACTCCAAGGACCTTTTTTGTTTGTATAGGTCCGTTAAGTGTTCCATCTTGGATCTCCTCGTAAGTTATCCATTTTTTTGTCAAAGAATAAAACCCTGACACATCCCAATTAATATCATTTTTTCCTAGTTTGTCAACTATAGCGTCTTCCAAGGATTTAGCGCTATCTAAAGCTTTAACTTCAAATTGAGTCATGTAGCCATAAGCTCTTATTTTTATAAAAAATGTTTTCATTGAGATGTTTCTTTCTACCATAAAAAAAGGGGACTCGAAAGCCCCCTTTTTAATTTGTTTTAGTACGAATTATGCACCTTCAGAAGCGAAGATACCTCTATAGTCAGATACTCCAAATGAGTATCTTTCTCTAGCTTTGTATCTAACGTTTCCTGTGTCAAAGTCACCTTCCATTTTTGTAGTGATAGGTGCTCTGTCAAAGTACTTCATTCCGTTAGGCACATCTGTAATGATGTAAAACGCATCTGTGTCAGTTAAGAAATTGTTAACCACATATCCTTGTGGAATCATTCCCATACTTTTGATTGCATTTATGTCATTATCAGCTGTTCCAACTCTACCTGCAGATTTCATCAATCTGTCAGCTGTAAATTGTAAAGCAGAAGGAATAATCATTTTCATTCCTTTAGCAGCAATTTTTAAACCTCTTTCGTCCGTCATTGCAGCGATGTCTATTAAAGACTGCTCCAATGAAGTTTCGTTAAGGTCAGCTTGAGTTGCTAACGTGTTTGCCACATTACCAGCAATTGTCGGGTGAGCAGTGTTAAATAAAGAAACACCATCGCCTGAATTAAAGTTGTTTGTAGTCGGTAATCCTTGGATTAACGGGTTTACAGCTTTAACTTGCTTAGTTTGTGACATTGAACGAGCCAACGCTTTTGTGTATCTAGACGCAAGTCTATCGTACAGGTTATCTTCAATCGCTTCTTCAGTGATTGCGAACGCTAAAGCAATTGTTTCATGAGTGTATCTAGCTGTGAAAGTTTCTTGAGCATTGTCAAAAACTACGCCAGAACCTTCAGGCTTAACTTGTGCTTGAGCGAAACCAGATAACATAACTTCTTCTTCAAAAGCTCTGTCCGAAGTTTCTTTTGTATAGATCGCTTCGTGTTGGTTTTCGTATTGTTTATATTCCAGGCCGAACAAGGCGTTCAATCCTGGCTCTAGTTCTTTAACTAGCTGTGATCTTGATATTGCCATAATTATATACCTGCCGTCTGTTTGAGGATATGCTCATTAATCGTAACAACAACAACAGCGTTAGCGCCGAATGCGTTATCTTGAGTTTTTGCAAGTCCAATTATTTTAAGTTGAGCTGTACCCGCCGCCATAGTTCCAGAAGCTTCTACTCCTGATACATAGTTAGGTGTTGAGCCCGCTGCATAAACGATGTCTGCACAATTACCGATATTGGTTCTTGCTACCGTTCCTGCACTTTGCACTTCGAACCTTTCGTAAGGATCGTCTGCAACAAAGCCTTGAATATCTGTAGCAGTATTAGATGCTGCAAGATGATTCGCCCATGTTGGTTTGTTTGTAGCTGCGTCAGTATAAAAGATACCATTAAGCACTCCTATCAAATTAACGTTAGTGGCTGCTGCTACTTCAATAAACCCTGTGTCATCCAATATTACTGGATCACCTTGATATATTGCAGTGCTATTTGCCGCTATTTGATATTCGCTTAAGCCCTGGTTATCTCTATTCTGGCCAACTTTTCCGATAGCTCTCAGTCCGAAAGCTTGATCTACGTTTGCCATATTTTTTCTCCTTTAGTAAAACTACTATTAATAGTTTTACGGTTAATGTTAATTCGTTGGGTAGGAATAGCTAATAAATTAACTTTTCTTTGAACCACCGAAGGTTACACGAGTCTGTCTATCAATATTGATAGGCATACTTGGGTGCTCTTCCTTCATAAGATCGTTGTTTACTGCTTCATCCTGTTCTATACCTTGTTTGGCATAGTATTCAGAACGTGCCTTTGCAATCTCTTCAGGTACTCTAGCGAGCACTAGGCCACCAACTCCGATTACTCCCTTGTATTTGCCGTCTTCGACAACTGGATATTCTCCGTTTGGGTATTGATCAGCTCTAACTAACTCATAACCTGATCTTAATCTTCCAGCGACGTTTTTAGTGTCTTGGAAACCCATAGACTCGGCTCTTATCCATCTATGTCTAAAACCTGTTGGCGCAGGGGGTGCATCTAAAGATGACGGTGGAGTCCAAACTTTTTTTCGTTCTTCTTTAACTCTTGTTTGGCTCGCACGGGAAGCTTTATTTTCTTCTATTTTTTTCATATGCATTTACTCCTTCGTGATTTTTAATTGTTTCGCATATTCTTCAAGTGGCACATTCAATTTTTTAGCTATTGCTACTTGTGATGATGTGAGTCTCACAGTTTTGCGATTAGGTTTACTACTTCTGTTGGCCGAAGCTACAACTTGAGTAGGTTTATTAATCGTTTGTGATTGCACTGTATCAAATTTATGCGGGAATTCAAGTCTTATTCTTTTATCTATTTCAGAATAATACTCATCAGTTTGAGGGTCAAAACCTTCTTCTTCCACTAGTTTCTTATGTAAACTAAAGGCAGTATAGGTCATGGCCTCTTCACTACCAAACCATGAATTCTTTTGAGCCCATGTTTGTGCTCTTGGATCAGGGTTGATAGGTTCTTGAACTGTCTGTTGTCTAACTTCTGTTGTTCTAACAGGTTCTCTAACAGATTCCGGTTTATTATCTTGTTTAGATTTGATTTCAGCTAATCTTGCTTCTTCATAACCTAATTTAGATATTTGCGTTTGGGCTGCTATTTCAGCTTTTAGATCGCCATCTTCTCTAGCCTTAGCTAATTTAGATGCAGCAGCTTCCATAGAAGACTTAATTCTATTTTCCATTTCAGACACATAACCTGTGTCTAATTTAGAGTATTTAGATTTAAGTTGATCTTGCTCAGTCTTAATTGTTTTTGCGTACTCTAAAGCAGCTTGTTCTCTACGCTCTGCTTCACGCATTTTTTTAGTTAACTTAGCAATTCTTCTTTTTACGCCGTCGCTGTAATCATCTATTTCTTTTTTATTTTCTTCTTCAACTTTCTTTTCTGTTTCTTGTTCCGTTTTTTCTTCTGCTTGAACATTAGACTGCTCATCAGGTTTCTCAACTGGGTCATTGGACTCAGTATTGTTTTCAATAACTGTTTCATTAGATACTTCCTCTGTTATGATTTCATTTTCTGGTTTCGTTACTTCAGGTATTTGAACCTCGGCTCCGGGACCAGATGTATCTACGTCTACAGTTTTTTGTTCTACGTCAGGCATAGTTTTCTCCTATGTTAGTATTGATGGATGATATCTTCTGGGTTTTTTATAGTAGCTAAAACTTCATCATCATTTAAAAGTCTAACTTCTCCGCCGTCAATCAAAATTCTGCTTCCAGCGTATCTTGCAAAAACAACCCAATCGCCTTTTTTACACCAAGGTCCTTCTGGAAATTTTTCTCCACTATAACAGTGTGGTCCCATTGCTAAAACCAATCCGCAGTTTGATCCGACTTGTTGTCGTTCTAAAGTTGCATCTCCCAAATAGATACCTCCTTTAGTTTTATCCTTCATTTTAAAAGGTAGAACTAAAATTCTCCAACCTGTTGGTTGAGGAAGTCTATGCTCTTCTGTTTTTGAAAGATCTCTTTCTTCTTTTTTATTTTCTTGATATTTTTCCTCCAAAGCGTGTTTATGCTTTGGGATCTCTTTTGTTGAGGTCGATAACGTTTCTTCCTTGCTCATCTTTTTGCTCCTTATTGTTTAGCAGGTTAGAGATTTCCTGTGATATATATTGGTAGGCATGTGCCTGTCCTAGTATATATTTGTATTTTTCCATATTGTCAATAGTACCTGCTAGCATTGATTCACCAGTGGTTTGGTATCTTTCCTTCAATACTTTTTGAAGTTTTGTAATTAAAGTTAGTTCATCCATTATTAACTACCAACCTTTCTCATAGCTTTATTATGAGATTTTTTAAAAGTAGTGCCTTTTTTCATATCTTTTTTCATTTGAGCCATATGTTTTGTACTATGGTGTTTTTTATGTTTTTTTAACAGCTTTTTTTCTTTTTTATCAATCATTATTCTTCCTCTTTTGGTATTCGAAAAGACTCTAAAGCATCTAATTTCTCTTCTGCGTTAGCTATCTTATCTAATTGTTTATCTATTTCTTCTAAGTGTTGTGGATGCTCACCAATCCCTACTGAATTAGTAAGGTATATATTTATCGTAGCATCTGCTGCAGATATTTCTGCTTTATACTTATCTTCTAGTGCTTGTAGTAGTGCATTTCTCATTTAACATTTCCATCTTCTCCGTGCTTGTCGAATTCGTGAATTAGGATCGTTACGAGTTTCTGCTGATGACCTTTTTAATTGTCCTGCGCTTCTTGCACAGTACGACTTACGTCGATTTGCAGCTTTTGATCCTGGTTTCACTTTTCCAGTCACGGCTGTTTTTAGTTTACTTCCGGGGTTTGCTCTTCTATAGGCAGCGACACCCTTCTTAGTCATGCCTGCTCCAGATTTTGTAGATCTGTAGTTTGTTTTACTTCTTGAGATTGGATTACCTTTAGTTGCCATTAGGCTATCCCTCCTCCACTCATATTTTTTCTTGTAAATGTTTTAACATTAGTAGGTTTAGGTCCTGTATTACCTGCTTGTCTTTTTCGTTTGACAGCACTCGCCTTTTGCGAGCTTGACATTCGTGTGGCTTTTGCAAGTGGTACGCACTTCGGATATTTTCTTTTGCTCCCCTTCGATCTTCCGCAAGGTTGATACTTGCCGTCCTTCTTCGGTGCTCCAATGTCTACCCATTTCTCGTTCACCCATTTTCTTAAACCCATTATTTTCTCTTTTTAGGTTTTTTCTTTTTGCCACCTGGTTTTACTTTACCGGAGCAAACAGCTGATCCATACATGTTTGCATATGCAGAGGGGTAAACTTTAAATTTACGCTTTGCTGCTGCTTTACCTTTAGCACAAAGTTTTGCCATTATTTTTTCTTAGGTTTAGCGGCTAATATTTTTTTCTTTAAAAATGGAGGTAAGTTTTTTTGATTACCAACTATTTCTCCAGCTTTATAGCCCGCTCTTTTCATCATGCCACCATTCATAGCACCACGTCTATTTGCAACTTGTGTATTATATCTTGAATTTGCCATTATTTTTTTCCTCCTTTAAATATTTGTGTTCCCTTTATACCATAAATACTTGCAACAACAAGTATCCATAAATTAGTAAACCATTTTGGAAGTTCTGAAAACATTTCGAAGAACAATTTTACCTTGTCCATTGCTGTAGGGTCATCCGATACCACTGCCCAAGCTAAAATTGCTATAGGTAAACTGAGGATTATTAATACTGCCTCGTCCTTCCAGTCAGATTGTCTAGATTCTAAAAGTTTGCCTTGGTAAGCTTCCTCACCACGAGCCATTTTTGATGCATGCATAAGCTGTGCGTCAGACATTGCCATCTTCGTCTTCTGCTTGTTAGCATAAATTTTACTACCAGCAGAAACGGCTAATTTAATTGCCGAAAACCACATATTAGCACCAAGTTGCTTTTTTGCTTTTAGAAGCTAGCATTCTTCTTGTGCCTCTAACTTCAACTGTTTGAGCTTCGTCAGCTTTTGGAGTTTGGATTACTTTTCCACCTTCTGGTGTTCCAATTTCCATTTTAGACTTAGCTTCTTTTTTAGTTTTTTTCATAATATCTCCGTTTTTAATTGTAATACTCTTTTTTTAGAGTTTTTTCTATATTTTTTTATTCCTATTACTCATTTCTTGCTTTGTAATTGAAGTTGCTGCTCTTAATTCAGCTAAATCTTCAGTTTGATCTAGTTTTTCTTCGAAATTCATTTGATTCATCATAGCTTTCATCTTATCAAGACTAATTCTGTCTTCATCTTGCTCTCTTCTACGTTGATTTTCCTGTGCTCTTATATCTAACTCTCTAGATTTTAGTTTAGCAATTGGATCATTACCAAAATTGCCATTAATTTTTTGTTCTTCTTTTAAAAATTCATCTGTCATCTCTGCAATCAAGATTGCTTTTCTAGATTCTATTCTCATATTTAATTGCATAACCATTTGTTGCATTTGTGGGTCTTGCATTGCTTGTGGGTTCTGTTGAACAGTCTGTAATTGTTGAATTTCTTTTTGGAATTCTAACTCAACTTGTTCTAATGCCATCAAAGAGACATGTTCAAAGATATTTTTCTGTAAAGAAGCATTAATTGCAGGATTGTTTTTTGCAATATTTGTTCCCATAAAATTTAAGTGAGCTGTAATATGTGCTCTATGGTCTTGACCTTTAAATGCTTGAAAAGGAACACCAGATAAAGAATCAATATGTTCTAAGGCTGGATCTTTAGGCATAGGTTGAGGTGGTTTCTTTAAAATAAGATCTACATTTTTCACACCTAATGCTTCATACATACCTCTGTATGCATTATACAAATTATGTATTTGAGGATTAGATTGCGCCAATTGCAGTTCCGTCTGAGCGAGGGAAATACGCTGTGTCTGTGAGAAAATATTTGGATCTGCAACTGGAACAATATCAATTTTATCATCAAAGTCTGTTTGCTTAACCATTCTTTGACCACCCACAACATCGTATGGGTATTCTTTTGGTAAATATAATTTAAAAACTCTTGCTAGTAATCTAAACTCATTCTTTAAAGAAGAGTAAAGTCTTTTATGGATCGCAGACATTGTTCTCGATCCTCTTTCTAAAAGCGCAACTGTCGTACCCACTGCTGCTTGTTGATTACCCTCACCTACTTGCAAGTCTGCTATTGAAGCAAATCTTTGACCTGCTTGTACTACGACGCCCATAAGTTGTAATAAGGTTTGAGAAGGCTCTTTAAAAGGTAAAGTCATAAATGAATCTCTGATGTTTCCACCAGGTGCATCTACATCTCTAAACTCGCCAGGTTGAATGGCTTGAGCATCATCTCTAATTCTAATTCCTCTTTGTTTAAATCCAGCGGGTAAGTTGGATAAAGTTCCTGCGTCGAGCAATGATCTAAGTGCAGCGGTTGCTGTTCTTGATAAACCACCGATCATGTGTATCAAACCAAAACCATAAAAGCCTAGTCCTGGTAAAAATTTAAAATGCACAAAGAAGGAGATCTTAGTTCTTTTTTCATCTCCTATTTCATAGTTTCTTCTAATAGATAAAACCGAACGAGAGTTTTCTTCGATCGTTACAATATAAGGAAGTTTAATTCCAGTAGGTTCCCCATCGGGACTTCGATCTTCAAAACCCTCGAGGTCTAGATTAACATGACATTCGAGTAAAGAAAACATATCTTCGTTCCTACCTCTTTTTATTCCTTCTAGTTCATTTTCTTTTTTATCTAATTCTGTTTGGTCATCATAACCAGGTGTTAATTCTATATCTCTATAGAAACCTGTAACTTGTTGTTTTCTTAATTCGTTTTCAGATATTCTAACTCTATGAATAATAGAAGCAGCGTCCTCTAATGAAGTTGCTGAATAAGGAACAATTAAATCATCAGCTGGAACAAACTTAGAAACAGCTCTTCCTAATAACTCATCGTAGTAAACTTTTTTAAACGCAGAACCGGATAGAGGTAAATAAAATAACATTTGATCAAAGTCAGCTTCGTATTCTTTCATTTGATCCATTAACTGATAGTTCATGAATTCTTTAACACGATTAGACTGTTGTTCTTTTTCTGGTGTTATTGCACCAATGACTTGAGTCCTTACAGGTCCTTGGGCCGGGAGCAATTCTTTATAAGCCAAGGCTTGGAATTGAGTGACTGCTTCCGCTAGTACAGGGTGCGTGGCACCCGAAGCTCCTTGAAAGGGTTCTGATTTTTGTTCGTATTTAAATCCTAATAAATCTAAACCTTGAGTGTAGGCTCTTTCCCAATCTCTTCTTGAAGATTTATAGTCTGTGTAGTTTGAAAAGAGTTCTGAACCAAGAGGCGATAATATTTCCTCCGGTAGTAATTCAGCCAAGTTATCATAATGATTTTGACTTTGTGCTTGGTTAAAGGCTCCTGGCTCAAAATTTATTTCTACTCCACCATCTTCAGTTGGAGTAATTTCAGTATCACCTTCTTCAGGTAATGCTTCTTGTAATTCAATATTTTCTTCTAAGGCTTTTTCTTGCCCCTCTATTTCGATAGATTTTTTAACTTCGTTTGGAAGTGCTTTGTCTATGTCTGCCATTAATTTTCTCCAGTTTTATAGTCTTAACAGTATTATACTCAACATTCAAGCCTTGAGGTTGAGGTCCTTTCTTTGGCGGTATTGTTTTAGTTAATTTTTTCATCACCAATAGTAAGTTCTCTTTTTGTTAGGGGTTACAGTCTCTATATAGTCTTCTGGGTGCTGAATCAAGCCCCCTTGTCTAAATCTTAAAATAGCTTGGGTCATTGAATCCACTAAGTCATCATGGTCACCATAAGGAAAAGCAGCACACTCTTCAATAACTTCTTGAGCAAAACTTTTTTCTTTGGGTGCCCAAATCATCCCTGATTCAAAAATCGGTGATACGGCGTTTACACGACTATGTTTATCATTTCCTTTTGACGGTGTGTAATTAACAACAGGTATTCCCATTTTTCTTAATTCATAAGTCAAAGGAAGTCCTGATGCTTTAGCTTCCACCAGTACTGTTTCAGGCTGCCAATAGTCATACTGTTCTTTAGCCACTCTTCGAAGATCAGGGAACTCTAATCGTTCTTTCAAAGCATCTAATAAAATTAATTGTTCAGGTGAGTCATCATTTTCTTTAAACACTCCCCAAGTTGTAATAGCAGAATAGTCTGCTGTTTCTTTTTTCATAAAAGCTGTGTCATAGGATTGTATGACGTGTTGCAGCGCAGGCAAATAGTCTTTGTCCCAATCTTTCCACCACTCACGTTTTATAAGAGCCCCTTCTTCTGAAGTGGGGTTTTGCATATATTGAGCATTCCATTTAGCCATACCTGCTGAAGCCTTAACAGCTTCTAAATCTTCTAATGACCAATACTCTGGCCAAACAGGTTTACCACTATCCATAATTGCTGGAAACTCAATGACTTCCCATTGATCAGCTTTAGATTCTTTAGCTCCAGCATTTACAAGTTGTGCTGTTAGATCTTTGGTTGACCATCTTGTCATAACCAAAACAATTCTTCCGCCTGGTTGCAAACGTTGTCGTGGTCCTGAAGTATACCACTCATATGCTTTTTCAAATGCAGTAGGTGAATAAACATCTTGCTCTGAATGTGGATCATCAATAATTAATAAATCAGCACCCCTCCCGGTCACTGCACCTTGGACACCAACAGCAAAGTATTCACCACCTTGATCTGTTTCCCAACGTCCCGCAGCTTTAGAGTCTTCTCTTAATCTTGTTTTAAATAAATCTTGATACTCGGTTGAATCAATTAATGTTTTAGCTTTTCTTCCAAACCTTACAGCAAGTTCTGCTGTGTGGGTCGCTTGAATTATTTTTAATTTAGGATCATTACCAATCATCCAAGCTGGTAAAAAGTAAGATGCAAATTCAGATTTAGTATGCCTTGGGGGCATATTAACAATAAGTCTTTTTAATTTTCCTGTTCGCAATCTATTAAATGCATCAGCAATTTTATTATGATGGTACCCTTCAATAAAATCTGGCCAAATGTGTTTTACAAAAGGTAAAAATTCTGTTCGAAGCTTAGTATCTTTTTTTCTTTTGATACTATCCAAAATATCTAGTTTAAGTTGCTTTCTTATTTTAGGGTCTGCAATTTTATTAATTTTTTTTATATCAAGCATAATCTTAGTTATGTAACTAAAAAGTATTTATCAGCAATCTATGTCTATATCAAACAATATAGTAGATATATTAGGTACCATATTTTTAGATTTACCCCCTCCCCCCTATTTAAAAAGTTCGACTTTTCAAATCCACTTGGTACCTCTATTAAGCGAGCGAAGCGAGCTAAGGGTGGGACCCGCCCACATGCTCTACTCTAGGTGCGACATAGTGTCGCACCTACCATTATTTAGTTGACAATTAATACATACTAGGAATGGTTGGCATCTCCTTGATGTTAGTTTCTATAGATCCTCCATCATTGCCTTCATCATCCATTGAAGGAGTGAGCCAAGTTCCATTGTCCAATCTTATTTGAATAGGTTGTCTGTACCAACCTTGATGTTCTGCATCTTCTACACTCATATACTGAACATCAACAATCTTACGACCTAACAAATGTTTTTTAATTAAAGTAGTCCAAGTGTTGTTGTTTACTTCCATTGTTTTCTTTCTTAACTCTTTTGCTTTTTCTGTTAGTTTAACTGTCATTGTTTTCCCTCCTTATTAATATACCACTTCCCATTACTTGCTACTTGTACTCCAAGTTTATGAAGTTCTAAAAAAAATCTTACAATAGATCTTTTCTCTTTCATTTGCATATTTTTATCTTTAGGAAAATGCTTATCAAATATCTCTAAAGATTTATTCATTATGTTTTTACTTACTTTCATTGTTTCCCTCCATTGTTGTTAATTGTTTTCCATCTTCTAGTATTTGCTCAAACATACTACGAAGACCATTTTTTTTCATTGATGCTTCTTGATCAATCCAACATCTATAAGTCTCATCAACATAGGCATCTATTCTATCTTTTACTTCATAGACTTTCATATAATTATTGGGGTAGTCTTTTTTTAATTTTTCCCAATCTTCCTTTGTCCATCCTTTTGGTATCATTTTTTCCTCCATTGTTGTTAATGACTCATCTTATTAAAACCACACAAAAATGGTATTGGACAGATTGTCGCAGTTTTCTTTTTTTTCTATGGGTGGGACCCGCCCACATGCTCTTATCTCCTCGGTGCGACATTTTGTCGCACCAAGGATCGAGGAACTTAATCGACTAAAACCATATAAGCTTTTGGATTAAGTCTACTGAACTTGTCTATTCTTTTTTGCATTCGTTCATAGTCTTCTTGAACTTCTGCTGTTTTAATTGCCTTATATAAAATACTCTCTTCTTGAGTTAGGTCGATACTCTGACCACTATAAGGATTGGTTGTTTTTATTTTTTCCATTACCTTGCCTCCACGAATGGAAATTTTAACTGTTTAATATTGTCTACGAATGTTTGCTTTTTTTCTTCAGCAAATTGAATAATCGTAAACGACTCATTGTCTTTTGCCAAAATCTTTAGAGCATTTTTTTTCATCCTTGCCGACTCTAATGTTTTAGCAGTTTCAACAACATTGAAAGTATTATCAAAGTTATTGAACTTCGTTCTTTTTATTATTAGCAACATTTTTTCCTCCATTTGTTATTAATGATTAATCTTATTCTTTTAGAGCTGTAATTAGAAGTTGCCAAATTGTCGCACCTTTTTATTTTTTTCTTGGGTGGGACCCGCCCACATGCTCTTACCTAGGTGCGACAAAATGTCGCACCTATTAAAGCTCTATCTATCTCGGGAAATAGAAAATTCAGGACATATTCTATTGATAAAAGTAAGCATATTCCAAACGGCAATATCATAAGGTTTCATTGCTGTTTTACAAAAATAAAAAGATACGTCATCACCTTTATATTTTTGGTCATTGTAAGGTCTTGCCTCTTTACGAAGAACAAACGTTTCGTGATCCTCGTTTTTATCTTTTCTACCATTGAAACGAATTTCAGTTTTATCTGTAGTTTCGTCGACAATGATACCATTGTTTTCTAATACTTCTTTTACATACTCATACTCATCTTTAATTGACTCCCATTCTTGATCAGTGAAGTCATTATATTGATGCCAATAGTTAGTGTATCCCATTATTTTTTTACCTTTCTTTTTAAAGTGTTAACGGCTTTTTTATATGCTAATTGAATAAACTTCTCATTATATGGTGTTCCTCCATCAAGCATTCCACTTAATATTTTTAATGCTTCAGTGTCCTTTAACTTTTCAAAGTTGATTGCTTTTTGAAAACCAAAGGGGTCAGTTTTTATTATTTTCATTTTTTCCTCCGTTTGTTATTAATGATTAAATATAATTCAAAAAAGATTTAAATAGAAGTTGACAAATTGTCGCAGTTATTTTTTTATTCCCGGGTGGGACCCGCCCACATGCTCTCCTCTAGTTAATACACCACCGCCATCCCCAGCCACCTACCAAAAATAAAACAATTTTTAACAACAGTAAATTGTCCATATTGTCGCAGGGTGCGACAATTTGGACTATGGTTAAAGGACCTCGAACCGCTTATATTGAAAGAGTACAAGCCGAGCTAGTGTAAGCCGTGTCATAGCGTGTGCTGCCTAGCTTGAGCCCGGACCCCCCGAATAAATAGGGGGAAAGCCATACAACGTTAATAGCGTTGGTATCGTACGGGGGTCCGGGGTCAAGTGTAGCTAGCTGTAAAACAAGGATCACCTTGGCCGTATTTTTTAGCCTACGTTGTTGTCGAAGGCGCAGCCTACAAGCTGCGCCTTTTTTATTAAAAAAAAAAAATGGGTGGGACCCGCCCACAAGCGCTCCCCGGTCCTGCGACAATTTGGACGTTGCATGAACCCGGGACTTAAATTATATTTAATTACACAGGGTCAAGTTTGAGAAAATTTGGTCGCAATAAAAGTTAACGCTCACTTATGAGCTAGCTCAATAGAGCCGCCGAAACCCTGCAGCAACACCATCATAAAGTCCGGGAATGGGTGGCACCGGAGCTGTAGGGTTATGGTCTAAAAAAAAAAAAAATGGGTGGGACCCGCCCACAAGCGCTTCCCGGTCCTGCGACAATTTGGCAGATGTTCAAGCCATTATTAATCAAGTATCAAGGACCTATGAAAATAAAAGAAGCTAAAGTAATAACTCATAGTTTATCGAAGCCCAATAAAATGCCGGGTTTTAGTTATGGCTTGCCGGCGTGGGAATGTAAAACAGGCAGCAAGCTCGCAAAAATTCCGGGCACGGTTTGTTTTAGTTGTTATGCTATGAAGGGTTCATATGTAATGTATAAAGGGGTCAAGCCGGCACAGTATAAAAGACTCGACGCCATCAAGCATCCATTATGGGTCAGGGCTATGGCCACGCAAATCAATTCTAAAAAAGTAAAATTTTTTAGATGGCATGATGCAGGCGACATTCAAAGCGTTAAACACTTATTAAAAATTTTTAAAGTGTGTAAATTGTCGCCGGATGTTAAGCACTGGATACCTACAAAAGAATCACAATTTTTAAAACAAATACCCGTTGACCGGGTTCCAAAAAATTTAATTATTAGAATATCAGGAACTAAAATTGATGGCCCTGCGCCAAAATTTTGGCCGTGGTCAAGTACCGTAGTAACCAAAAGCGCAAGCTGCCCAGCTCCAAAACAATCAGGCAAATGTTTAGATTGTAGAGCTTGCTGGGATCATAAAGTTAAGAACGTATCATATGGAAAACACTAAAAAAAAGAATCGTGGTCCCGGGTTAAGTCCTAAGCGACAAGCGATCCATGAACAATGGCTCAAGGAACAAACCACAGGCGACAAGCTACATGCGACAAACTCTGAGATGTTTGTAAAAAATGCCAGACCACAGGCAGCAAGCAACAAGCTCTAAAAAAAAAGGGTGGGTCCCGCCCACAAGCTCTACTCTAATTTTTGAAGGAACAAGCCGCACGCATCAAGGCCCGAGGCACACGGCTCAAGGTCCGATCCTCTTTGTGCAAGCTCCAGGATATCTTTTCCCTCATAAAGTTTTACGGTACACGGACCGAGGGATTTTTGCAGGATGAAAGTATTGCGAGGATGTTTCATATGAAACGCAAATTGATGAGAACTGAAGGTCGCTTTTTTACCTTTACATACTTTAAGCTCAACCGTGAAAAAAGTATTATTCTTATTGTAACAGAGCAGATCCGGAACACCAGCAGATGCCCATGACTCAAGCCTGGTAAAGGAAATATCCTTGATTGATTTTTTAACTTCTTGCCAAAATTTAGATTCAGGTTTCAATAGGAATTCAAAGTAACTAGATCTTTTTAATTGGAGTGCCCATTCGCACTTGTTCTTGTTGAACAGTGATGACTAATCTATGAGTTTCTCTCACACCTAGCAGCTTATTCTCTAATAATTTTATATCTTTGATGTCAAAAAATTGTCCATTAGGTAAGCATATTTGTACCCTTGCGTCTTGAGCTACAGGAGCTTTCAAGAATTTATCTAATGTCTGTCTAAATAACTTTCCACTAATCATATTTTAAAAGTGGGGCTCAGTTTCCGCTCCGGTCTCCCATCACTTCGTAAGCCAACCCCACTAAACATTAATAACAATTATAAAGAACAATGAATGAAAACACCGTAACTTATATTGACTTTGTATCAAACTTACTTTATTTGTCAAGACATGAGTTTACCTAAAAAACTAACAGAAATGCAAATTAAATTTGCTCAAGAACTTGTTACCAATGAAGGCAGAAAAACGGCAACAGAGTGTTGCTTAGATGCTGGATATGCAAAAGATAGAGCAGCGATAACTGCGTCAGAATTACAGAGTCCAAAACGTTATCCTTTAGTGGTGCAATACATTGGTAAAATTAGAGCTGAGTATCAAAAAAAATATGAAGTAACTTACGAAAGACACATCTCGGAACTTGCAAAACTTAGAGAAGACTCTAGAAAAAAAGGAGCATGGTCTGCAGCTATTAATGCTGAAGTTGCTAGAGGTAAAGCAGCTGGATTGTATGTAGAGCAAAAAATTATTAGAACAGGTAAGTTGGATGACTTGTCTGAGGATGAATTAGATAAAAGAATTGCAGAAACTTTAGATGAATACTCTCCAATATTAGAAGGTGTAACTGCAGAAGAAATTAAGTCTAATGTAAAAGAAAAACAAAAAGAAATAAGATTAGATAATAAGAAGGATACTGTTAAACCAAGAGTTATGGTAAAGATTAACTAAAGAATAGTACCTTTGTTTTTACCTTTGGTAATCATATAACCTTGAGTACCATTACGACCAATCTCTACTTCTTTTTTTAAGACTCTGTTTAAATAGATTTCATTCCACCCATTCTTGTAGGCTTCATTAGAGGCTCTACTTCTACCATCGAATCTTTTACCTTTTTCTTTTTTCATATTTTTATCCTCTCCATTTTAGATATTATCTTTTTTGGAAAAGCATTTCTATCAGAAAATACAGCTGCTTCACTATCATAAGAAGCAAATGTCCAAACGGTTTTGTTATCTTTCTCGAACACATAAGCTTGGGTAATCATTTTTGCAGGTGTTAAAGATTTCATCTCAGCTGCTTCGGCATGCCCAGAGTCGCCGCACGGATCATCCCATACAATTTTATAGAAGTAATATTTTTTATTACCTATAGTTGCATGTTTGTATTTTGATTTTTTCCTTCTAACTTTTTTCATAGGATGGTTTTATACCCTTTTCTGTTTTTCTGTAACCCTAAAACCCAACTATTGATCGACTAGATGACCTATGCAACTTATGCAAGTATGTCTAAATTGAGAATTACTCTCATGTACTCCCGTGTACTCCCAATGTTACTTTTTCGATGCTCTAAAACCGTTGGTATTAAACAAATGTAACTCGACCCATTTTGAACTATTGATTAGAAACATTGGTATTAAACAAATGTAACTCCAACGAGCTTTTTCAGGATTATTTTTGTTTTTTAAAAAATAATTTTTTCCTAGAAATAACCTATAAAGGTAACATTTGTTAATTATCAAAGGTTTTAGAGCAGTGTCCATTTTGGGTCGAGTTACATTGATGGCAGAAATAAGGCAAATAAGGCAGTCTTGCCACATTTAGCTATGTAGTTTTTGCATGCTACTTCTTATTTTTTTCATTATAATACTGATCTACCTTACCTAAAAATTCATATTTGGCTTTTCTAAAATCTTCACCATCAAATATAAACTCTTGAAACAAATGATCTTTAGTACATATCAAAACAACACCTTGATTTATTTGTGTCCCATATACTTCGTTATGTGCCAAAGCATAGGCAGCTAATTGATGCCTATAATCCCCGATCCATTCTTTACGTTTCGGTTTATTTGATTGCTTGAAATCCATGATGCTCGGTCCTTGATTATAGACCCCAACTAAATCTGTAGCTCCTGCATATAAACCAGGATAATACACTGTAACTTCAGAACCCCATAATTCGTCCACATTACATAACCCTTTTTCTATGATTTGTTGAGCCATAGAGGTGGCTAGGATGCCATTTTCAGTCAAATCTACCCTTTTAGTACCCTCTACATAGGCCTCTAAAATAGCGTGCATTGTAGTGCCTCTAGCTGCTGCCTGATCCTTGATCCGAGTAGCTTCATCCTTGCCTACTCTATCAGCCCACGCTCTCAATGAGGCCTTCTTCTCTTCAGACTGAGTCGCTGATAATATTGTCGTAACACTCGGTAATTTATCTTTAGTCCCAACATCATAATGCCTTTGACCATGGATCAAGGACCTTGTTGATTTAGGATAAGTATAAAGTTTATTCCATTTAATCTCTGCTATTGTTTTATCTTTCATTTTTAAATCCTGTTCCATTTTTTCTATTTCCCCATCTTTTATTCCAAGCATAAACACTCATTTTACTTCCAACTCTTTCCATTATACCTAAAGGAATATCCTTAAGTCGTTTATACTTATATTTAATATCAGTTATTAAATCAGGTATTGTCTTCATTTATATTTATCCTCATCTAATATATCTTCAATAGTAATTAAATAATGATACACTTTACCTTTATAGTGTCTATACATACGTAATGTTGCGTGACCGGTATATTTAGCATCTTCTTGATAGTTATTCATGGTATCATCAAAATTATAACCATCTCTATAATTTAAAGGCTCTCCTTTTTTATGTTTTTTTATCATAAAACTTGTTGAGCCATAAACCGATTGATAATAATTATTTTTTATGTTT
>Ga0209337_1001509_pt1 | contig 17605 bp, 24 predicted proteins | sample LinPmetageLP53_FD_184044 | JGI IMG/M metagenome (GOLD analysis project Ga0209337, IMG submission 184044) | Marine viral communities from the Pacific Ocean - LP-53 (SPAdes) (version 2) | ecosystem: Environmental > Aquatic > Marine > Oceanic | place: Pacific Ocean | collected 2010-02-08 | reverse complement strand
AACAGGTATGGAAGCAACTGCTTCTTTCTCATTAGGCGATAACACAGCACATGTAGGTTGGGGTGACAAAGAAGGCACAGCAACATATATGACATATGGTATTGAAAGAGACTTTACTGATGCTCTGAAAGGTTATGCTGAATTTCAGCAAACTGACAACGAAGGATCAACAGTCGATACAGACCAAATGGCTGTTGGAATGAAATTTTCATTCTAATAATTCTATACAATCGGGGGATATATTCCCCCGGTTGACTCTACCAAATTCCATATATATTATAAGAGTATGCTCGAACCATACATGTAATGTTTGATATATCTGAATTAGAATCAATTGAATTTGAACTGGCCAACAAGTGTAATGCTCGTTGTCCGCAGTGTCCAAGATATTCTCAAGGAAAACTGGTGCCAGGACTTAACAAACATGAACTAAGTCTTCAAGATATTACAAGTTCAATCAGCACAGTCACAATCAGCAAACTGAAACAAGTTATATTCAAAGGCACCACAGGTGATCCTATTATCGCCAAAGATTTTGTTCCTATCCTAAAATATTTTAAAAAACACAATCCTGCAATCAAAGTTTGGATTGCCACCAATGGCGCCCTGCACGATGTAGAGTATTGGCAAACTCTCGCAAACATTTTAGATGCACATGACAAAATTGTGTTTGGCATTGACGGATTAAAAGACACACACAGTATCTACAGAGTGGGCACAAAATTTGAAACTGTGATGGCAAATGCCACAGCATTTATCCAATCTGGTGGTAATGCTCATTGGCAGTTTATCAAATTTGCACACAACGAACATCAATGGCGTATATGTGAGAACATGAGTTGTCAGTTAGGATTCAGTAATTTTATTACTCTCCACTCTGACAGAAACTTCGAAGAAACACATCTGAATCCTCCACTTGATTATTACCTAAAGACGCCAACTGGCTGTGTCACTTGCATGAGTGCAAATAAACGTGAAGTTTTTATCTATGCTGACGGTACTGTGTATCCTTGTTGCTACCTAGGAGGAATACACGCATGGTCAAGAAACACCACAGCAGAATCAGATTATTCAATGTTGACCAAACTTACAGACCCTACACAGATGCTTATCCCCACACACAGTTTGGAAAATATAATACAGTCTGATCAACATCAAAATTTTGCTAAAATATTTGAAAGTCCATTGAGACCTTGTGTAAAATATTGTTCTCATTAACATAGGTTGACATATACCAATTCTGCTGTATTATAAGTGTATGAATGAGCCATATACAATTATCCAAGAATTAGAATCTGACAACTCAAGACTGTTTAAAGAACAAGTCATTGCGAGAGAAATGAATGCAGGTAACACTGAATTCTTTGACGGACTGCGAATTGCATTAGACAAACTGCACACATTCGGAGTAAAGATAGTCGAAGTATGTCCAAGCAGTGGGCCTGGAATACATAAGCCAGAACTTTTTTATTCAGTAGCAGAAAAACTGAACAAACGGGATCTCACTGGACATGCCGCCAGAGATGCAATAAACGATCTTATGAATATAGCAACACAGGATGAATGGAATCTTTGGTATCGAAGAATCCTTATTAAAGATCTTAGATGTGGAGTGACTGAAAAAACTGTGAACAATGTAGCAAAGAAACTAAAAATGCCACAGTATCAGATTCCTGTGTTTGAATGTATGTTGGCACATGATTCAGCCAATCATGCAAACAAGATGCATGGCGAAAAGTTTATTGATTACAAATTGGATGGTGTCCGTGTGCTGGCTTTTATTGATCCGAAAAAAAGAACAGTGAACATGTACACAAGAAATGGCAAACAACTTATTAATTTTAAACATGTTGAAGAAGAAATAGCCGAAAAATTGATGCTTGGCTTTGATGAACCAGTGATACTGGATGGTGAGATGGTTTCTAAATCTTTTCAAGCACTAATGAAACAGGTACATCGCAAAGACAATGTGAATGCCATTGATGCCAAGTTTGCAGTTTTTGATATTATTACTTTGGCAGAATTTAGAGCAGGCAAAAGTGTTGCTGACTGTAGAACACGAAATCAAATGATACAAAACTTGTTCAGACCAGTAGCATCACACAACGGATTTGAATATATTTTTCCTTTGGAGAAACATTTAGTAGACTTAAACACACCAATTGGATACAGCCAATATTTACAATTTAATAAAGACGCAGTTGCAAATGGTTTCGAAGGAGTAATGATTAAAGATCCTGATGCTCCTTACGAATGTAAAAGATCACATCATATGCTGAAAGCAAAACCATTTATTGAAGTGACACTTGATATAATTGACATAGAACAAGGCACTGGGCGTAACGAAGGCAGACTAGGTGCGTTTGTGTGTAGTGGTATTGATGATGGTAAGGATATACGAGTGAATGTTGGTTCTGGTTTTTCTGATGCACAAAGACAGGATTTTTGGACAAACAGAGATAAATTACTTCACCAATTGGTTGAAGTGCGTGGTGACGCAGTTACACAAAATCAAGATGGTACATACTCATTACGGTTCCCTAGATTTAAAACATTTAGGAGCGATAAAGAAGGAGAAAAAATATGAGAGAATGGATATATGATTCATATCATGGCGTAATGAATCTTCAATATAATCCTCTAAGGCACGTGCCTGATGAAGCACTAAGACATGCAATCATGCAGATACTAGCATGGATGTGGTGCATTGTGTTTTCACTGTACATGGGTTCCTATTTTGTTTTTGGGGTTTCAGCAGTGGCACATATCGCTTTTATAATTGCACTGTCTATAACAATAATAACTTTTAAAAAAGCAGAAAGTTTTAATCACCCTAATGGTACTTTCGATTACGAAAAAGCACAAGGCAGATATGAGGATATATGGTAAAATATGAGTAAAGAAGATGCAATAGAGTTTGACGGAGTGGTTACAGAACTGCTACCAGAATCAAGAGCAAGAGTAAAACTAGATAACGGGCACACTATTATTGCTTACACTTCTGGCAAACTTAAAAAATTTAAAATTAGAATGTTGGAAGGCGATCATGTCACTGTAGAAATGACACCTTATGATCTAACCAAAGGCAGAATCACTTTCAGAGGCAAAAAGAAAAGGTAATGGCAAGAATACTTAATTTTCCTAATCAAGAACACATTAAACAGGAACAACAAGAGTGGAACAAAACAGATGGTCAAGTGTTTGATGCCATTGAGTTGCTTTTAGAATATGCACATGAATGTGGGAACAGTTTAGATCCTGTTCTTGATTCACAAGAACTAGGCGATTTGATAAAATCTCTCCATATATTCTTTGGCAAAATGAATGGAGTTAATCCCTCATATTTGAATTGGGAAAAGACTATTGACATCAGCGAATTATATAATGACAAAGGGTATCTTGCTTCAGTTGACAAAGAAGAAGAATAATTTATAATAAAACTATGACAATGCATTTAGTAGGCCCTGCGTTGAGTATGAACTCTACACGCAAAAGAAAAACAAAAGGATTGACCCAAAGAGATCGCAATGCCCAAAAAGAACATAACAAATATTTGCAATCTTTAGGAGTAGACACAGGCAAAAACAAAAAAGATTTTGTTGCTTTTTATAACAGCGATGATGCAAATTACTCTGAACCTAGGACTTCTGCTTTTTATAGTAATGCATCTTCTATTCCTAATAATGGTGCTCCAGTTGAAGATAACAAAGACAAATTAGAAGTGTCTTCAGGATACAGCATTTTGCCTGCTTACAACAAAGGCCCATACATGGTTGTGGCCAAAGCAGATCTTAAACACGTAGGTAAGAGAAGATGATCAGACCTGTAATTTTAAGTATAGTGTTTTTTTGTATCATGCTCACTATCCCCTATGCCCTAGATGCTGGAGTAGTTTTAGATCCCAAACATGAAGAGGTTAAAAACACAGACTGGATTGACCCCAACACCGAGTCACAAATAGGTGACTTCTTTGTTTCCAAGGATGGATTACTTTGTGCCAATAGGATATGGCAGGTATATGTTAACGGAGTCAGTAATCCTGCTAGAAAATGTCAATTACCAGACGGATCTTGGCAAACATTTTTTTACTAGGTTGACACTCTGTTAATCTACATTATAATAAAAGTATGAAACAACTAACAGTAATCGTCCTTGCTTTGATGCTTGGTGCTTGTTCAGGTATTAATCCTTTGAATAAGAACATCAATAAAGGCGAAAACATAAAAGATGTAAAACTGCGTGGTGGCAGTGAAGCACCTAAATGGTTCTTTGAATATCCGAAAGATACAGATTCAGATGTGTATTCGGTGGCCACTGGGCAATCAGCAGACTTTCAGTTTGCCATCGATATTGCAATTCATGACGCCAAGGTCATGTTGGCAGATAAACTGCAAAACTACATGAATGCCGATATGAAGAGATTCATTGAAGAGTCAGGCACTGTGGTAAGCGGTAACACTACACAGATGACTACTAAAATGTCACAGTCTATTATCAATGAACTTGATATGGGTGGTTATGTGATAGAAAAGAAAATAGTAGTCAACGAAGGCCCTCACTTCAGAGCCTTTGTCTTAATGACATTCGACAAATCCAATTGGTACCCTACTCCCAAAGTAGAAACTATCGATCAGGATAAAATCGATCAAGCATTTACTGATGCTCAAAGTATTCAGTAAATTAACCACCACAATATGTGTGTGTCTATGGTCAGGTTCTATTTGGGCCGGTACAGCCATAGGCATGCATGATTTTGGTACAGACATTACAGAAAATGCATCTTGTGAAATTGCAAAACTAAAAGCAACCAAACAACTTATTGAAAACGAACTAGGTGTAACCATACAGGTAAACGATTTAAAAACCTGTATAAATGACAACTGTGAACTGAACACCTTCAAATGGATTACATTTCCAGGAGTGGTACACAATTCAAAATATGTAACTCAAATAGAGCATCATGATGGCAGAAGATATTGTGTTGCAGAAGCAAGTGGAATGGTTTTTCCTATTGAAAAAAATTACGATAAAGATCATAATTTTTCTGTGATCCTAAACAAAAATGGAATATACTATAACAACGACGAAATGAAGATTAATATCCATGGAGAAAGTAATCAATACTATAAAATATTTTTATTAAATGATAGAGCGGTAAAAATATATCCAAACAAGTATGAATCAGGTGCTAAAACAAAAGATTTGACTGTGCCATCAACAGACTATACAATTAGAACTGTTAAAGAGGAGAATCCAAATGAGATACTATTGGTCATTTCTAGTAAGAAAGCATTCAAAATGAACACAGTTTATAATCTTAAAGACTTTGGAGACACAGTTATGCAGATGAAACAGAATGGTTACAGAGTAAGAATGTATGATTTGGTGATAAAATGAAATTTCAATCAACAAAAAAATTAGGGCCTATATCTGTAGGACACAGACAATGGCGTGATGAAGGTCACTGTGCATTTGTGCATGGCTATGGCAGATATATTCAATTTACTTTCGAAGGCAAACTTGATGAACGACAATGGGTCATGGACTTTGGTGATCTTAGAGATATTAAAGCATGGCTAGAAAAAGAATGGGATCACAGAGTGCTGATTGCTTCAGATGATCCACAACTTGATAACATTCAAAAAATGCATGATTTAGGAATAATGAATATGAATATTATGGATGTAGACAAAGGTTGGGGTCCTGGTATAGAAGCGTCCTGTAAATTTGTGTATGACCATGTGCAACCACTCATCGATGTTAAAACAGATCATAGAGTTAAAATTACACGCATTGAGATTTGGGAACATGAAAGAAATTCAGCGGTATATACTGTTGAATGATAATAACTTATAGAAATCCTTTACAGTTATCAGACACTATAGATGTATATTTTGATATACCTAGCAATGATTTCAACGATCGTTGGATAAAAGAACTTAAAAGTTTACTAACAAAACCTTACCACTTAGAAAAAAATTACTGTTTCATGGGATTCGTAGATACTCCACGTAACGTAGAATATCTGTGCATTAAAATTAATGAAGCAATATTACAAATTAATATTTTTAATGATACAAACATGTGGGAAAAGGCAGGTCTAAAACCGTATAGAATAGAAGATCTATTTTACAAAGATTCTGTAATGTATCCAGAGAGTTTGCCCATGGGCAATACACCAGATGGCGATGAGATGTCCAAACCTGGAGCAAGACTCAAACATGATGCAATGAATAGACTGCACCGATATTTTGAAGACCTTCAAGGCGAAGCATGGGGACTCAGTCCTTATTATAAAATTGCTGATAACAAAACCAAATATGCTATCAGACAACTCAATGATCTTTGTCATGAACTCGAATCCTATGTGCTAAGTTATAGAAAATCCTTTGTGGATCCACAATGGCAACGGCCTAGTCAAATAATGACCTTTCTTCAAGCACCAAGAATTAATTTACAAGAACAAGATTACGAACTGTTCCAAACTAACAGATTTGATAGAGAATGCGGTGGAGTATATCTGCATTGGGCACAGATTGGAAAGACACACATAGAAGTTTTTAGAGACGAAGATGGTGCCGATGTTGATGATGTTATTTGCAGTTCAATTAATTCTTTGAAGTATTACACAGGTGAGTTTGATATAGAATGGGCGAAAGACGTAACAGAAAGTACTGCACCTTGGCATGCTAAAGAACAAGCAAGTTTTTACGAATGGCTTGAAAGAAATAATTTCGATCACAACGACAGTAAATTGGCACTTGGGTTTATTAAGATAGGTCAATGCAATCTAATGAAATCTTTTGGCACAACTGACCCACAAGAGATATGGCACACGCTTTCCAAATATCAAGATGTATATATGATCGACATAGATGGTGTGATGGGTATTTTTCCATATGTATGGTCTCAAGAACAGTATGATCAGATGCAGATACAAGTAATGAAATCTGGATACAGACACTCCTCACAATAAAAGATAAGTAACAGTGCAACGCCACAATCAGTGACGTCGGCAATAAACCGACCTCCGAGTAGGAGACCAAAGGCAACTTAGTTGAATCAGGGCCGGGCCGTAAGTGAAAAATCACTAGCAATTAAAAAGGAACATTGTTATAATAAGATATGGAACAGTTATTTGCTGTCATGTTGGGTATTGCTGTCGGTACAGTCACAGGTGTGATTCCTGGTATAGGAGTAGTGGTTGCAATGATAATATGCACACCCTTGCTTTTGCCTATGGATGTGCTGGAACTTCTACTATTTTATATGAGTGTTGCTAGTATGGTACAATTTACAGGCACTGTGCCAAGTGTATACTTAGGTATACCAGGTGAAACCAATTCACTGCCAGCAGTCATCGAAGGCACAAAACACACAAAAAAAGGTATTGCACAATTAGGAATAGGCGTAAGTGCATTAGGCAGTGTGGTTGGCAGTATGGTAGCAGTAATTTTAACTTGGGTATTCTTACATTACCTAAGCAGTCATTTGGTTTTCTTTTTTAACAATACAGTAAAGTTTTTTATCTATTGCACTGTTATAATGTTTTGTTTGTTTGTGTACAACAAAAAAAATATTGCCATTAATCTGTGTCTGTGTGCTTTAGGAATACTATTAAGTTTCCCGGGAGAAAGTGATCTATATCCTGGATTTAGATTTACGTTTGGCATTGATGACTTGAAGTATGGCATCCCACTGATGCCTTTGCTGATAGGTTTTATAGTGGTTCCGAATTTATTCAAAATAAAATCAATAAAAGATCACAAAATTTCCAAACAGATGCGTATAGGATTCAATGTTGTAATTAAAAGTTTTTCTACCAAATTATCATCTGCACTACGAGGCAGTATTGTAGGTTACTTCTGCGGACTAGTGCCAGGAGTGACCACTGTGCTTAGTACAAATGCTTCTTACAGTTTGGAAAAAAAGATTAACAAGAACAATTCGACCAAACAATTAATTGCTAGTGAGACTGCTAACAATTCTGGTCAATTTGCATCAATGTTACCACTCCTTTTAATTGGAATACCAATTACTGGTTCTGAAGTTATTTTATATTCTATGCTGATAGATGCAGGTTGGTCACCATTCCAATTCAGTAACTTGACTAGCAATATTGATCTTATTTTCAAACAGATTGTGCCTTGGTTTGTGTTAGTGAACATAATTGGAGTAGTTATTGCTTGGCCCTTATCTAAAATAATTTTAAAAGTCCTTACAGTGGATAAAAGTTTTATTGTAATCGTAATCGGATTGATTGTGATAATTTTAAACCTGTACATCGGAATGATCGATTATCGACCATTAGCCTACACTTTGTACTTGATCATATTTTCGTGTTGTGGTATACTATTAAGACAATATGAAACTGTGCCTTTGATCTTTATGTTTATTTTAGGAAATGAGATCGAAGGGGTATTTTTTAGGCAATTTTTATTATAGGAGATAGTATGAACAGAATAATTTTATTGATAGTAGCATGTGTGTTTACAACATCGATCGTTGCATCAGAAATAACACTAATAAACAACGGCAAGCCAGGAGGCAGTAGTGATGCCAGGACCAAATTATATCATGACGGTCTAACAAATTTAGGCTATGATGTTACATATGAAAACATAGGAAAACTTACTCAAGCAGTTGATTTTTTTAGCAAAGTGGACGGCCCAGTAATGATGGCTTACGTGAATATTTTTGCAAGTTCACAGAATATTGTACACACAAAAGAAAATTATGTTATTACTGAATACATGCAACCGCTATATCTGTGTGCAACACAGACTGTAAAAAGTCTTCCTAATGAAGTCACAGTCGCCTATGGTAAAAGTTACAACCCTTTGATGATTGCTAATATTCTACAAGCAATAGGCAAAGAGGCAACTCTTGTGCCTTATAAAAACAGTTCAGCAGTGTTGGAAGCAATACTAGGCGGTGATGTACACATTGCATTTAATAATCAAAGTAAATCTTTAAAATTTATGAAAACTGGAAAAGGTACCTGTTTTGGACACACAGGCGAAGGCATGGTCATAGGAGTTCCGTCTTTGACCGATCAGTATGCTATTGACTTTGAACTGCCCATCATGATTGCAACTGTCATTGCTAAAAACACTGACAACATGCAACTGCGTAAAGATCTAACCAAAATACTAGCAGGCAATGATTTTGTAGAGTATCATACAAAACAGCAACTAATAACAAATGCTAATCAAGGATGGGATGAAGCATTTGTAATTGTGCATGATTCTGAAAAACTATGGAAATAAAATAAAGGAACAGATACATGATAAAGTATATTGATCTACCCAGACTGCACAAAGAAGTGCGTCACAAGTTACAGCCTAGATCAGAAGAAGTATATCAGAGCGGTAACCATTTTCCAGGCAAGTATTGTGAACTTGCAGAAAATTTACTTAAAGAGATGTCTGGTCGAAAACATGCATGGCTTGTGACTTCGGGCACTGCTGGAATACTTTCTATGTTCCTTGCAAACAAGATTCAACCTGGATCTACAATTGCCTGTACAAATTATTCTTGCCCAGCCACAGTGATGCCAATAAATCTTATCGGAGCAAAGCCTGTATTTTTTGATGTTAACAAATATGGACAACAAACATACGACGACAGACTTAAAGACTGTGACTATATAATGGCGACAGGATTGTATGGCGATACATATGATCATGACGAGTTTGCAAAATATGGTAAACCAATAATGAATGATTCTGCACAAAGTTTTGGGGCAAAATATAAAGGTGTTGAAAGTTTGGCTCACGGACAAATGAGTATTATATCATTTTCAACAAACAAAAATTGTCCTATATATGGAACTTATGGAGCCGTGTTAACTGACGATGACGAGTTAGCCGAACGTCTTAGATTAATTAGACGCAATGGGTATGAAAATAGAGATGTTGCTCTTGATATACCTATTATAGGAATGAACATGCAACCACATGAAGATAAAGCGGCACAAGTGTTTACTAGTTTACAATTTTTGCCAGAGTGGCAAAGACGCAGAACAGAAATAAACGATTACCTAGAAGAACAATGTAAAAAAATAGGCATCAGCACACGTCAGTCGCCAGAATACAGCACAAGAAACTATCATAAATTTATGATATTTGTAAAAGACAATCGTAAGTTTGTGGAAGCAATGACCGAAAAAGGAGTAAACTGCCAATTGCACTACACCTATAACTTTGCAAAAACAGAGGTATTGAAACCAGTATGGAACACAGAATACCCAGGCACAGAATGGTGGCGACAACATGCTGTAACAATTCCTTCTAATCCATGGCTTACTACTGCAGAACTTAAAACAATAATAGAAACACTGAAAGACACTGTGACTGAGGAGGACTTAGGATTATGCCTATAGATGTAAAAACCCCATTATTTGATTTTGCTAAAAAACAAAATTTGTATCATTTTGATTTGGATAAGCCTGACGACAAAGATATTATTTTGAAACCTAAATTTGAGGGCAACTGGCAACACGAACTGGATAATTTCAAAGCACGACCTACAGATTTTGATTTGTCTAAGGAACACACTAGGATGCAGATAGAAGAATGGATGAATCTGCGTTACGACATATCAAAGTTTTTTTCTAAGATGATTCCTGATGCCACAACGCCCATTATAAAACAAATGGCTGAGTCAGTACCAATGGATCCAGATGAAAACATTCAGTTACAGATTACCGAACAGAAACCAGGACAATATATTCCTTATCATATGGATGTGTTGACGTCATCTGGTATTGACTCACAAAAAGTGATCGACAGAGGGTATAGGGTCATTATATTTTTAACTGACTGGCAACCTGGTGAATTTATGATGTGGGGTACTACACCTATTATGAAATGGAAGGCTGGTTGGATACTAGGTTGGCCTGCATTAAAATACCCACACGGTACAGCAAACGCAAGTCATCATGCTGGTTATAGAGTACGCATCAGCGGACTAGGTGGAGAAGCACTCAACAATTGGCTTCAAGATGACAGTATTGTTAAAATCTAATGCATATTACTACAAGGTAGGAGATATTGTTACCACCGACAAGTACACTGCTCTACTAGAAAAAAAGCAGTCAGGCAATCCAATCGAATTTAAGATTCCTGAATTTGTTACCAAAGGCAATTTACATATTGACCCACCACAATCCATACACACACTCTGTAAAAATCATGCAATAAGGTTGCGTGAGTCATATGATTACGTCAGATTATTTTTTTCAGGCGGCAGTGACAGTCAATTGATATTAGATACCTTTGTGCATAATGCCATACACATAGATGAAATTATTATGATAAAAAGTGGTATAGGTATCACAGATTACGAATTAGACGATGTGGCTGTTAAGATGTTAGAAAACAATAAAAACGCACTACAAACCACTAAAATCACAGTTTCAAGCATGACTACAGACGAATATCGAAGATTCTATACCACAGACAGATGGTATGAGAACCTAATTGATATAGGCCGCTCAACAAGAGTTGGTGGAACTTTAAGACAACAAGAATACAAAGAATCAATCAACTTATATCCTACACACGGTAAAACAGTGAGCATTTTTGGTATCGATAAACCTTTTGTAAAATATCTAAATGGTAAATGGTATACCTACTTTTTAGACGTAAATCTAGAATATCAAGAAGGCGAATCTGACTGGTGTAGTTTTTACTATGACGATCCACTGATCTGTGCAAAGCAATGTCATGACCTAATTAGAGGTATAGAAACAAATCTTTCCAAGACCGAATACAATAAGGTTACAACTTATGATAGACAATATCAAAAATTATGGCAAAGTGCAATTGGAAGATTAGATTACCAAAATTATTTTATACCCAAAGCACTAGGACACAATGAATTGCCTGTTAACAATTACAAAGATTATCTTGCATGGAAAACTTTGCCAAAAGATAATGATATCATATGGAAAAACTATCAGTATGGATTAAAAAACTTAGAATCCATGTTAGGTAAAGAATGGTTCAATGATGGTCAAGCAAGTCGAGGCACTGTGGGGATTTTTGGTCCTTTTGTTGATTTACAAGACGGCAGTGTACACACAGTAGATGAGTTGTACCCAAATGGTTATCATGATTGACAAACACAGATATTATCATACAATAGACGTATGCGTATAGGTTTTTGCTGTCAATGGTTTCATTATGATCAAACTCTTAAGAAAAAACAACTAGAGGAGATTCAAAGACCTTTCAACACAAAAGCCACCACTGTGCGTTGGCTCAACGAACACAAAGATCAAGCAGTTGAAAAACTGGATATGGTTGTTAAACACAACATAGAATCAATAAAAAAATTAGTTACCAAGGTTGGTACACTTCCACCTGGTCGAAGAATGTGTAGATTAGGCTCTCCAGTATTGCCATTGGCCACAGAAGCCACATGGCGTTGGTATATTGATTCACCTGAAATTGTAAAATACTGCGAAAAACATTTTGCAGAAGTAGGAGACTTGGTACGCAAATATGATGTAAAAGTTTCTTTTCATCCAGGTCAGTTTACTGTACTTGCATCTGACACTCCAGACATTGTGGATCGTAGCATAGATGAGTTCGAATATCACACCAACATGGCACGTTGGATGGGTTTTGGTAAATCTTTTCAAGATGGTTGCAAAATTAATGTACACATATCTGGTAGACAAGGATATGAAGGCATTATTAAAGCATTGCCAAGACTGTCGCCAGAAGCAAGGAACTTGATCACTATCGAAAATGATGAGATGGGTCATGGGCTAGATGCATCGTTGATGTTGGAAAAACATGTAGCACTAGTGCTTGACATACATCACCATTGGATCCGAGATGAAGAATATATCGAAGCATCTGATGACAGAGTAAAGCGAGTAATTGATTCATGGCGTGGGGTGAGACCATCCATGCATTATTCATACTCTAGAGATGAAGCATTGGCTCCTGCTGAACTAGGTGATAAGACTCATTCGCAAATGCACAACATCAAAGATTTGATTGAACGTGGTTGTAAAAAACAAAAACTGAGAGCACACTCGGATTTTTTACCTAATGCTAAAGTAAATGATTGGGCATTATCATTCAATAAAGATTTTGATATCCAGGTTGAGGCCAAAGCCAAGAATCTTGCTTCAGAACAGTTGTATATACAGTCACATGCAACAGACGACAGGTATCAAGACCAAAGTAAAGACGATTGACATATCTTTTATATCATATATAATAAAACAATAAAACAACAAGGAGGAACTCATTATGGGATTCTGGAAAAAAATACTTGGCTTAGAAACAACGGCATCAACAGCCGCTACAACTATGTCAACAACAATGGGTGAGGTTAAAGTAACCACAACACCAAAAGTAGCAAAAAAGAAAATTACTACAAAAGCAAAAACAACAAAAAAAGTTGCTAAAAAGAAAACAACAAAAAAGACTGCTAAAAGAGGCAGACCAAGTAAAAAATAATGAAAATTGAAACAGTAGCAGATGATGTTAAGATAATGGGAAACAAGTTTACTCTGATGGACTTGCCATATGGTCGAACTGATCTTGAACCTAATATGGGGAGAGACACATTGGACACACACTATGGCAAACATCATCAGGCCTATGTGGACAAATTGAATGATTTAATTAAAGGCACTGACTATGAAAACATGAGTCTAAAAGAAATCATTGTTGCATCACGTGGTAAAGATGATGGCATTTTTAACAATGCGGCACAAAATTTTAATCATATTATATTTTGGCAGAGCATGACTGACAACTATCAAGATCCTTCAGACACAATAAAAAATAAGATCGAAGAGTCATTTGGATCCATGGATAAGTTTGTGTCAGAATTTGTTGACTCAGGTATGAAAAGATTTGGATCAGGTTGGGTCTTTCTAATTATGGAAGATGGAAAAATGGTTTGGAAATCTTATTCAAACGCTGACAACCCTGTAGGCGAAGACACGGATATATTATTAGCAGTGGATGTATGGGAACACACTTACTATTTGGATTACAAAAACGATCGTAAAAAGTTTTTAGAAACATTCATGAGTGACATGATCAACTATGCATTTTTAGAATCGAGACTGTTGGAAGCCTAATGTTTCCAACAGAACCAACTCCTAATCCTAACGCACTTAAATTTATTTTTAACAATAAAATTGTAGGTGAAGGATCTGTATTTTACGACATTGACATTGCACAAAAGTCGGATGACTTTATAAAAGATATCTTTAGAATAGCAGGAGTAAGATTTATACTGCTCCAAGACAACTACATGACTATCACAAAGTATCCACAATGGACTTGGAATGATATGACAATGAAAGTGAAGGAACTAATGCTTGGCACAGACTTTTACATTGAATCAGGATCAGTCGGTGAAGGATGTGACGATGAAATTTGTTGTGCTGTTGGAGATATAATTGCAAAGGAAATACAACCTGCTGTAAATTTAGATGGCGGTGATGTAAAATTTATAAGATTTAAAGATGGAGTAGTGGAAGTAAAAATGCAAGGATCATGCTTCGGCTGTCCTAATCATGAAGCCACACTTGGTGCACTGTACAACAAACTACACTCACGTGTTCCTGAAGTCCAGATTGTAAAATTAGTGTGACCAAAACTTACTAATTACAAGTATGAGCCAATTAGAAAACATAATTGCTAATCTAAGGAAAGTACATGATCCTGAAATAAGTGTAAACATTTATGATCTAGGACTCATATATGACATAGATCTTTCTATCAAACCAAAAGCAATCATAACACACACGCTGACCTCAGCATGGTGTCCTGCGGCTGATCAAATTAAAGATGACATTAAAAATGCAGGTATGGTAGAAGGCATTGAAGAAGTACAAGTCGTGACAACATTCACTCCAACATTTGGCCCAGACATGATGTCCGATGATGTAAGATTGGCACTAGGCATATGATTACAGTCACAGTACCAGCAATTGCTAAAATGCAGTCAGTCACTGAGTCTGCTGGAAAACCATACATTAGATTTGGCGTTAAAGGTGGTGGATGTGCTGGATACAATTACATTCTTAATGTTACCGACGAAAAGAAAGACACAGATCAAGTGCTTACATTTGGCGATGTACAAGTTTTGGTTGATCCAAAATGCGAATTGTACGTGCTAGGAGTTGAGATTGGCTACAAAGATGAAATAATGGGATCTTACTTTACATATGAGAATCCTAATGCAAAATCATCGTGTGGTTGCGGAACCTCCTTTTCTGCATAGCAATAAATAATCACACAGATGGCACGACTCAGCATTAACACAGGTACAGGTATCAATACAGGCACTGGCGATACATTGCGTAACGCAATGGACAAAGTCAACACCAATTTTGAAGAACTGTACAATAACGTTTTTGGTGGCGATTCTACGGTTACTGCTCTCACTGCCACATCATTAACCAGTGCTATCACAAATGGTTCACTCACTCTGTCAGCACAGGGTACCGGAGAAGTAATTATTGATTCTCCTTTGGTGATCAACAGCACAATAAAAAGTGAAGATTCTTCATTGATCGAATTTTATGATGATGTAAAAATAAATTCATCACTCATTGTCAATGCTATTTCATCAGACGATTCTACAGGAGTTATTGTAAATGATAATCTTATTGTAGCCGGCACAATTAAGTCAGATAATTCCACTGCATTGCAAATAGATGAAGCAGTAAATATCGCAGGCGCACTGTTTGCAAATGGAGCATTCAGCACCAACAGTACTATTACATCGGGTGCAATAACATCATCAAGCAGTGTTACATCGGGTGGTTCGTTCATTATTGGATCGGCTGACATCGATGAAACTGATCTTGAAAAACTTGATGGCATCACAAACGGCACAGCGGCAGCCAACAAGGCGTTAGTGGCTGATGCAAATATTGATATTGGTACTGTTAGAAATTTAACAGCAACCGGCACTGTCCAAGCCGCCACTGTAACTGCTACAGGAACTATGAATGCTGATATTTTGGATGTGCAAACCATTCAATCAAGTGATTCAACTGCAATTCAAATCAATGATGGACTTAATATAAATGGACAACTGTTAATCAATAACAATGCATTTGTTCTTCCTTCTCTAACAACAACAGTTCGTGATTCTTTAAGTGCTATTAATGGAATGTTGATTTATAATACAACCACTAATAGAATAGAAGCATACGAAAATGGTGCCTGGGTACCACTCAGAGCAGACACAACAGATATCGTTTAAAGTTTTATTTCTGTGGAACTGGCATCCATTTGCCATACCTTACGCATTTCAACTCCTACTTTCTGTGCATATCTGTGAACATCACAAGATGAACACACGTGATGAAAATGATTAGATGCTCTTGTGGGAGAAACTTTGCTTCTATCTCTGACAAATTGTTTTTCACAGGCATCACATTTGAAATGGTATACACTGCGTTTGCGTTTGAAGTTGTGGATTTTTCCTAATTTGCTTTCTCTTTGGTGCAAATAAATTTTTGTAGTTTCTTCTATGAACATTTTACGTTAGGTTTATAAAATTATTTATAAATAAAAGCACCAGAGGAGACCAATAAAATGGCATTACAATCAATAGGAATCGGATCCGCCGCTAATGACGGTACAGGTGATCCGCTAAGAACCGCGTTTGATAAAATCAACGACAACTTTAACGAACTTTATGTGCAACTTGGAGGAAACAGTCTTTCAAATGTAACATTTTCAGGCAACACCATCAGCAATTTTGACACAAATGGTGACATTACAATTTCAACGAACGGAACAGGTACACTGTTCATAGACAGCAACGTAGAATTTAGAGGCACAGCAACAGAAATTAACACAACTACACTACAAGTAGAAGATAATTTACTAGAACTCAACAGAAACTCCTCTGGTGGAGATGTTGATGCTGGTTTCTTTGTAAACAGAGGTAATGCACTCAACTCTGCGTTCTTTTACTGGAACGAAGGAGAAGACAAATTTAAAGCAGTTCTTTCATCATCGGATGACTCAGTAAGCACTGCTGTCACAGACACGTCCACTGCAACTATTGTGGCAAACATTGATGCAACATCAGCCGCAATTGACACTATCACTGCACTAGCAGAAGGTCAAGTGACTGTGAATGATTCTATGCAGATCAGAGGTGGCTTAACCATTGACAACAATGACTCATCATCAGATGCTTTATTTGTTGAAGGTTCAATGGATGTTACTGATGCCATTGACTGTACTTCCATAGCAGTATCAACAATTGTGGCATGTGCTGACGTTAACGCAACCGGTACTGTGAACGCCAATGTTATTGATGCTCAAATATTTCAAACCAGTGATTCAACAGCAATTCAAATTAACGAAGGTATAAATGTTAGCGGAGCGATTGTGGGTGCTTCGACAGTTACATCAACTGGATTTGTTGGACCATTAACAGGTAACGTAACAGGTAACGCTTCTGGTACTGCTTTGACAGTTACACAAGCGGCTCAAAGTGCAATTACTTCATTAGGAACTCTGACTGCATTAACAGTAGATGATGTTGCTGTAGATGGTAAAGTCATCACAATGACTGGTTCAACTGATGACACTTTTGT